>Ga0206356_10765366_pt1 | contig 10755 bp, 10 predicted proteins | sample DielMetaTC5am1_FD_146308 | JGI IMG/M metagenome (GOLD analysis project Ga0206356, IMG submission 146308) | Corn rhizosphere microbial communities from Kellogg Biological Station, Michigan, USA - Diel MetaT C5am-1 (Metagenome Metatranscriptome)... | ecosystem: Host-associated > Plants > Roots >... | reverse complement strand
TTCTCCTTCAGCGATATCGCCGGCTACGGATTCTTCAGCAATCACAATTGGATCCCGAACGGCGGCGCATTCAAGAGCATCAACGCGTTCGTCTTCACGGACCGGTACCACGGCGCGAGCGATCTGGCCGTCTCGGACGCGACGCTCGGCATCGACCTGGTGACCCGCAAACTGATCGAGTTCGCGACGTCGACGAGTTCGAGCTACGCGCGGATCGGCGGCGTCATGACGCCGCTCACCGTCAACGAGACCGCGCTCACGTTCGGGTCGGGCACGTCCACGCCGACGACCATCGCACATTCGACCGGACGGTACGGCGACGGCCGTTTGGAGGGCAATCGCCGGCAGACGACGATCGCGCTCGGACGCCGGCTCTTCCTAACCCTGACCGCCAACGACAACCGTCAGTACTTCACCGATGCGCCGGCCAACATCCAGTGGTTCGAGCGCGCGAGCGTCGCCTTCCAAGCGGGACCCGAGAGCTCATTTGCGATCGGCTGGCGACGGATCGTCGGAACGGCGCCCACGCCGAACGGCGGCGGCAACTGCATCGGGTCGTGCACTAATTTCTCGTTCGCGTATCACCGGCTCTACGGACCGCAGGAACTGTACGTCGCCTACGGCGACCCCGGACGGCTTACGACGGTGCCGCAGTTCATCGTCAAACTTATCCGCTACGTCGGTGCGGAGAAGGGCACGTAGGCCGCGTGCCGCGCCCATCGAGAGGCGGCCTCGACGGTCGCTCCTCGGGACGAGAGCGGGACGGGATCTAGCCCCCTTCCCGCTCTCGCGTACGTTCTGACCCAGCGCGATCGCTCCGAGCGCGAGCGCGATGCCGCAGCCTTGGACGAGCGAGACGCGCTCGCCGTCGAACGCGACGCCGAGCGCGATCGCGACGATCGGATTGATCGCGCCGATGAGCGTCGAGGAGACCGGCGAGAGCCGTTCCACGCCGCGGAACCAGCATGCGTAGGCCAACGCCGTTCCGACGAGACCGAGATAGAGGTAGCCCCCGATCTGCATCGCGCCGACGTTCGGCAGCGGCCCTTCGAAGAACGCGAACGGGAGCAGCATCGCGCCGCCCATGGCGAGCTGCCATCCGGCCAGCGTCAGCGGAGGCACCGGCGAATGCCATCGGTTCAGGAGTACGGTCGCGATCGCCATGACGCCGGTCGCTCCGAATGCCGCGAGAACGCCGGTGAGGTCGAGGCCGCGCGCGCTCGGACCGAGCAGCAGCGCCAATCCGACGAGGACGCAGAACGCGGCCGCGATCGTCTGCGCGATCGGGCGCTGGCGGTAGATCCCCCACGACAGACCGATGACGAAGACCGGCGCGGAAGCGCCGATCATGGACGCGATACCGCCCGGCAGATGGTATGCGGCGACGAAGAGCAGCGGAAAGAAGATCCCGAAGTTGAGGGCCGCCAGGACCGCGGACTTCCACCACCAGTCGCCTTTGGGAAGCTGTCGGGTGAAGGCGACGATCAGCAACCCGATCGGGAGCGAGCGGACGAGAGAGTCGAGGAGCGGGCGGTCGGGCGGAAGCACGTGCGTGGTGAGGACGTAGTTCGTCCCCCAGGCGAGCGGCGCGATGGCGGTGACCAGGATATCGGCGAGTCGGCGCATTATCTTGACCTAAAGATATCTGATAATCACTTTACGTCAAGATACTTAAGGTGGAGATTGATGCGGGACCGAGTCGATGCCATCATCGAGCAATGGGCCCGCGAGCGCCCCGATCTCGCCGCCGAGCCCATGGAGGTCTTCGGGCGGATCGCTCGTGCCGCGAGCCTGCTCATGCCCCGCCTGCAAGAAGCTCACAAGCCCTTCAGCCTGACGCGCGAGGCCTTCGACGTGCTCGCGACGCTGCGGCGGGCAGGCGAGCCCTTCCGTCTGACCCCCACCGAGCTCTACCGTTGGCTGATGCTCTCCTCGGGCGCGATGACCAACCGCATCGACCGCCTCGAGCGCGACGGGCTGGTCGAGCGGGTCGACGACCCTCGCGATCGCCGCGGCGTGCTGGTCGGGCTCACGCCACGGGGGCGAGAACTCATCGATCGCGCCATGGACGCGCACGTCGAGAACGAGACGCAGCTGCTCGAGGCGCTCAGTCCGAGCGAACGCATCGCGCTGGGATCGATCCTGCGCAAGCTGCTGCTCTCGCTCGAACGTACGATGCCGTAGAGGTCAGCCGGCGAGCGCGACCGCGATCTCGCTTGCGAGGCGCGCGTTGTTCGTGACGAGGGCGACGTTGGCGGCCAAGCTCTTGCCTTCGGTGATGCCGTAGAGACGGTCCAACAGCCACGGCGTCACGGCTTTGCCCGCGATCCCGGCCTCGGCCGCTTCTCCGACCGCGCGCGCGATATATGCGGCCATCTCCGCTGCGGGGATCTCGTCGGCCGCGGGGATCGGATTGCACACGAGCGTCGCGCTATCGATCCCAAGATCGCGCTTCGCGCGGGCGAACGCGGCGATCGCGGCCGCATCGTCCAGTCGCAACGGCGCGGGCAGACCGCTGGTGCGGCTCCAGAACGCCGGAAACGCATCGGTGCCGTAACAGACGACCGGAACGCCGAGCATCTCCAGCAGTTCGAGCGTCTTCGGAACGTCGAGCAGCGCTTTGGCACCCGCGCACACCACCACGACCGGCGTGCGCGCGAGTTCTTGCAGATCGGCGCTGATGTCGAACGTGAGCTCCGCACCGCGATGGACGCCGCCGATTCCGCCGGTGGCGAAGACGCCGATGCCGGCGAGCTGTGCGCAGATCATCGTCGCCGCGACGGTCGTCGACCCGTGGCGCTTCGCGGCGATCGCGAACGGCAGGTCCGCGCGGCTGAGCTTCATCACGTCCTTCGCGGTTCCGAGCCACTCGAGTTGCGCGTCGCTCAACCCCACGGAGATGGTGCCGTCCACGACGGCGATGGTGGCCGGTACCGCACCGGCCGCGCGCACGACGCCCTCGACGTCGCGCGCCGTCGCGACGTTCTGCGGATACGGCATCCCGTGGGTGACGATCGTCGACTCCAGCGCCACGACGGCGCGCCCGGCGGCGAGCGCCCGCGCGACTTCCGGTGCGATGACGAGCGAGGACGTCACAGCCGGTGCCGTTCCGCCAGCAAGAGCGCGGGCGAGAGATCCGCGCGGACGGTCGCAGCCGATTCCACGGTCAAGGCGGCGGCGAGCATGCCGCCGCGCACGGCGTCGAGCAGCGCCGCTCCCTCGAGCAGATGGTGCAGCGTTCCGGCCGCGAGCGCGTCTCCCGCACCGGTGACGTCGACCGCCGCGACCGCGAGCGCCGGGAGATGCGTCGTCTCGCCGCCGACGATGAGGTCCGCGCCCTCGGCGCCGCGGGTAAGCAGGACGGCGCGCGCGTCCGGCATGCGCGCCAGGCGCGCGGCCTGATGCACGTTGATCACGAGCAGATCGACGTCGCGCAGGTCCGCGGGAAGGCGAAGGACCTTCGCCGCCGAGACGGCGTCGATGGCCAAGCGGAACCCGGAACGGGCGCGCAGATCCAGCAGCGCCTTCGCCGCATCGGAGCCGAGGTTGCCGTCGGCGAAGACCCACCGCGCGGCTGTCAACGCGGGCGTCGCGGCGAGGATCGCCGCGGCATCGATGGTATCGACGGGACCGGCGTCGCTCGCGCCGACCGCGAGTTCGCCGTCCGGCTCCAGGATGGCGACGTATTCGCCGGTGGTGCGGGCGGCCACGACGCGCACGCCCGAGACGTCGACGCCCGCGCGCGAGGCGTGGGTGAGCAGGGCGATGCCGTCGGCATCGTCGCCGACGGCCGAGTAGAACGCGACCGCGTGTCCCAGGCGCGCGAGCGATTCCGCGACGTTGCGCGCCACGCCGCCGAAGCCGCGATAGGCGCGCGATGGGTTGGAGGTGGCCGGGCGCACGGCCGCGGCCGCGCGATACGTGCGGTCGATGAGGGCCGCGCCGATACAGATGACATCCATGAAGCCTCCCGCATTCGCTCCGGCAAGAGCGGGCGGCCTGCCGAGCGAAGGGCGCGGGATGCTCGATCTGGCCACGGCGTTCGCCCGGGACGGCTTCGCCGTCATCGAAGGATTCAAGAGCGCTGACGAGATCGCCGCGCTGCGCGCTCGCGCCGAGACGATCGTCCGCGACTTCGACCCATCGGACGGCGCCGCCGTCTTCACCACCAAGGATCAGGCGGCCAAGAGCGACGCGTACTTCCTGGAATCGGGCACGAGCGTCCGCTGCTTCTTCGAAGAGGACGCCTTCGCCGCCGACGGCTCGCTGCGCCAGCCGAAGGCGCTCTCGATCAACAAGATCGGGCACGCGATGCACGATCTGGACGACGTCTTCGCGGCGTTCTCCCACGACGCGCGCCTGCAGACGATCGCGCTCTCGCTGGGCCTGCGCAAGCCGCTCGTCTATCAGTCGATGTACATCTTCAAGCAGCCCAACATCGGCGGCGAGGTGCGCTGGCATCAAGATGCCGGCTTCTTCGACACCGAGCCGTCGACGGTGACGACGTTCTGGTTCGCGCTCGAAGACGCGACCGTCGAGAACGGCTGTCTCTGGGTGGAACGGGGCGGTCACCGCTCGCCGCTGCGGCAGCGCTTCGTCGTCCGCGACGGGAAGGCGTCGATGGAAGACGTCGACCCGACGCCCTGGCCGAGCGACGGCGCCGTGCCGTTAGAAGTGCGCGCCGGAGCGCTCGTGGTCTTCCACGGACTGCTGCCGCACTATAGCGCCCCGAACCGTTCGAACCGTTCGCGCCACGCGTTCACCCTGCACGCCGTCGACGGCGAGGCCGCCTATTCGCCGCTCAACTGGCTGCAGCGCGATGCGCGGCTACCGGTTCGCGGGTTTTTCCCCTAGGCGGTCGATGGAGTCGTAGATCGATATCGCGTGTTCGAACGCGTGCGGCGCGACCGTGATATCGCCGCGGAACGGATAGTCGATCGCGGTGGCGAGATAGAGCACGATCACGATGCTGAACGTCAGCGCTCCGACCATGATCGCCTGCATTCGGCGGCGCTTGAACGGAAACAGGAACGAGAACCCGATGGTGACGACGGCGCCGCCCACGATGACGATCCAGACGATCGGATTGAGCCCGGTCGCGCCGAGCGAGACGCGCGCGGCCCGTTCGCCCAGCGCCGTCCGCATCGACTGCAGCATCGAGGCGTGCACGTCGACTTCGTTTGCGCCGACCGGCACGAGGCGGTCGACCCGCGCGGCGGTCCGCTCGGCCGCATCGCTCGCGGCTTCCGACGTCTGGAGCGCGATCATCTTCGGCCACTCGTCGTGGATGACGAGTTCCGTATAATTGCGAAGGTCCGCGCGCACCGGCGCGCCGTCGGCGAAGACGCTCGCGTCGCGGTAGACGTCGACCAGCGCCATCGCCTCGACGTACGTCCTGCTCTCCGCCGCATCGAAGCGCTCCCAGACGCCGATCGCCACGAACGCCAGCATCACCGCATAGACGACGCCGATGACCGCGAAGATGAATCCGGCCTGCTCGTAGTGCCCCTCGAAGAATTCGCTGCGCACGTAGCGGTGGATCAGCAACGCCGCCGCGACGGCGACCGCGACCCAGAGGACGCAGAAGACGATGCCCGACGCGATGATGGAGAGATGCGCGAGGATGAAGGCCATGGACCGCGCCTTCATCCGCCCTGCGGAGCGTTCCTCTCCTCGAACGCCGCGATCGCCTCGACGAACGCCTCGCCGTAGCGCTCGAGCTTCACGTCGCCGACGCCGCCGACGTCGCGGAAACGGCCGAGCGTGACCGGTTTGATCCGCGCCATCTCTTTGAGCGCGGCGTCGGAGAAGACGACGTAGGGCGGTACGCCGGCATCGTCGGCGATCGTCTTGCGCAGCGTCCGCAGCGCTTCGAAGAGGCTCTGCTCGAACGGCTCGCCGGCGCCGCCCGCCTTGCGCGACTTCTTCTTGCCCTTGCCGACGAAGCGCGGCGGTGCGAACGAGACGGCGGCCTTCTCGCGCAGCGCGGCGATGCCCGCCTGCGTCAAGCCGATCGTCCGATGGGCGCTCTCCTGTTCGACGTAGCCCAGCCGCAGCAGTTCGGCGAGCAGCGCCATCCACTCGTCGCGCGTCAGTTCCGTACCGATGCCGTAGGTCGAGAGCCGCTCGTGGCCCCAGTTCCGCACCTTCTCCGTCGCCGATCCGAGCAGGACGTCGATGACGTGCTGCGCGCCGGTGGAGAACCCGCGGTGTTCGCGGATGCGATAGACGCACGAAAGGAACTTCTGCGCGGCGACCGTCCCGTCGCGCCGTTCGACGGGATCGATGCAGTTGTCGCAGTTGCCGCACCGCTCCGGCGCGTCTTCGCCGAAGTACCGCAGCAGCACCGCGCGCCGGCAGTCCGACGTGGCGGCGTAGTCGAGCATGCGCGCGAGCAGCCGTTCCGCGCGGCCCCGTTCCTCGGGGTCGGCGATCTCGCGGATGAAGTGGCGCTGCTTGGCCGCGTCGCCGCCGTTGTAGAAGAGCACGCAGTCGCTGGGAAGGCCGTCGCGGCCGGCGCGTCCGGTCTCCTGATAGTAGCCTTCGAGGTTCTTCGGCACGTCGTAGTGCACGACGTAGCGGACGTTGGGCTTGTCGATCCCCATGCCGAAGGCGATGGTCGCGCACACCACGCCGACCTCGTCGCGCACGAACCGCTCCTGATTGCTCGCGCGCGTCCGCGCCGAGAGCCCGGCGTGATAGGGAAGCGCGGCGATCCCCGCGCGGCTGATGCGTTCGGCGAGATCTTCGGCGGCGTTGCGGCTGGCGACGTAGACGATGCCGCTCTCCCGCTCGCGCGCGCGGGCGAAGGCGAGCAGTTGTTCGAGCGGGTCCCGCTTCTCGAAGACGCGGTACTGCAGGTTGGCGCGATTGAACGACCCGACGAAGCGGCGCGGCTCGCGCAGCTGCAGGAACCGCTCGATGTCGATGCGGACGCGATCGGTCGCGGTCGCGGTGACCGCGAGGATCGGCACCGCGGGAAACCGTTCGCGCAAGACCGCGAGCTGACGGTACTCGGGACGGAAGTCGTGGCCCCACTCGCTCACGCAATGCGCTTCGTCCACGGCGATGCGCGCCAGATCCCAGCGGTCGAGGCGGTCGAGAAATCCGGAGAGCACCAGCCGCTCCGGCGCGACGTAGAGCAGGCGGTATTCCCCGCGGTCGAGCGCGGCCAGCCGGGACCCGGCTTCGGTCGGATCGAGCGAGGAGTTGAGGAACGTCGCCGGGATGCCGTTCGCGGTCAGCGCGTCGACCTGGTCCTTCATCAGGGCGATGAGCGGCGAGACGACCAGCGTGATGCCGCCGCCGACCACCGCCGGCAACTGGTAGCAGAGCGACTTGCCGCCGCCGGTCGGCAGCAGCGCGAGCGCATCGTCGCCGGCGAGCACCGCCTCGACGATCTCGCGCTGGAGCGGCCGAAACGCATCGTAGCCGAAATGATGCTTCAGCGCGTCGTCGAGCGAAGGGGAAATCACCGGCATTGCTTTCTCTCCGGGCGCCCTATCCCTCGGAGGAGCGCCGTCCGCAAGCGCCAAGGGGCCAGCGATGATCGACGCATTGCTGAGCCGACCCGATCCCGTCGTCCTCCTCGTCATCACGCTGGTGCTCTCCCTCGTCTCCGTCTTCATCGGCTACGTCGCCGGCGCGCGCTATCGCGGCGACGCCGACGACCGGCAGGAGGGCGCGTTCGGTCTGGGCCAATCGGCGATCTTCGGACTCATCGCGCTGATCCTGGCGTTCTCGTTCTCGTTCGCCGCCGAGCGCTTCGAGGCGCGGCGGGCGCTGGTCGTCCAGGAATCGATCTCGGTCGGCGACGTCTACGCGCGCGCCGACTTCCTGCCGCCCGCGGAGACGACCCGCGCGCACGCGCTGATCCGCGAATTCACGCAGGAACGCATCGGCGTCTATCAGCGCGAGGAGAACCCGTGGCTGGGCGGCGGTCCGCACTCGGAGAAGTCCGCCGCGATCCAATCCGTCCTGTGGAAGCAGGCGACGGCGCTGCATCGCGCCGACCCGCGCGACCTCGGCTACGCCCGCTATGCGGAAGACGTCGATACCATCGGCGATCTCATCGACGAGCAGGCGGCCGCGATCAACAACCACGTGCCCGCGCCGATCTTCGGGATCGTGATCTTCTGCACGCTGCTCGGCGCCGCGCTGCTCGGCATCGCCTTCGGACGGGCGAAGGCCCCCAATCGCGGGCTCTCCATCATCTTCTGCCTGCTCTTCGCGGCGACGGTCTACACGATCGTCGACCTCGACCATCCGCGCGGCGGCCTCATACACATCGACGAACGCCCGCTGCAAAACGCCCTGGCGTCGATGCGCTGACCTCCGGCGATAGTCCGGTGCGGTGGACGAAGTCTCCGAGCGGTTCGCCCTCGAGCCGTCCGCGCTTCCACGCCGCGAAGACGGCGCGCAGGGCCGGAACGATGGCGGCCAGCGCCACGCCCTTCGCATAGAGCACGTTCATCCGCGTGTTCTGCACGTCGCCGCCGAGATAGATATCGTAGAGGCCGAGCGAACGCCCGACGATGCCGACGTCGCCCAGCCGAGGACGCGCGCATCCGTTGGGGCATCCGGTCATCCGAACGCTCAAGCGGTCGCCGTCCAGATCGAGCTCGCGCAGTTCGGCTTCGATCGCGGCGAGCAGCGGGGGCAACGCGCGTTCCGCTTCGGCGACGGCCTGTCCGCACGTCGGAAGCGCGGGGCAGGCCATCGAACGTCGTCCGACGCCGAGCGCTGCCGCGTCGATCGGCACGCCGTAGCGACGGAAGAGCGCTTCGACGTTCGCGCGCGCGTCCGGTGCGATGCCGGCGAGCAAGACGTTCTGCTGCGCGGTGATGCGGAACGCCGGCGCGAAGCGCTCCGCGACCTCCCGCAATGCCGACCGGAGGAGCGAGGCGACGCGATCGACCACGCGTCCGTTCTCGACCAGGACGCCGAGGTAGAACGTACCGTCCCCGCTCTCGTGCCAGCCGAGGTGATCGTCCGCATCGTGGAAACGGATCGGGCGCGGTTCCGCGAGGCGTCGCCCGATGCGGTCTTCGACGCGCGCGCGGAACCATGCGATGCCGCGCTCCTCGACGACGTATTTCATCCGCGCGTGCTTGCGGTTGGTCCGGTCCCCGAAGTCGCGTTGGACGGTGAGGATCGCTTCGGCGACCTCCAGCACGTCTTCCGGGGAGACGAAGCAGAGCGGGGTCGCGAGCCGCGGATACGTCTCGGCCTTCCCGTGCGTGGAGCCAAGACCGCCGCCGATGGCCACGGTGAACCCGATGAGGTCGTCGCCCTCGATGACGGCGACGATTCCGATGTCCTGCGTGAAGACGTCGATGCAGTTGTCGCCCGGATAGGCTACGCCGATCTTGAACTTGCGCGGCAGATACGTCGCGCCGTAGACCGGCTCGACTTCCGCCGCGCGTTCGTCCGGAGAGAGCTTCTGGCCGTCGAGCCAGATCTCGTGATAGGCGCCGCTTCGCGGTGCGAGGTGCATCGCGATCGCTCGCGCGACGTCCTGCACGCGCGCGTGCGCCGCGTCTCCGACCGGGGCGGGGCACGCCATCACGTTGCGGTTCACGTCGCCGCACGCGGCGAGCGTCGAGAGCAGGGCGTCGTTGATGGCTCGGATCGTCGGCTTCAGGTCGCCTTTGAGGACGCCGTGGATCTGGATCGACTGACGGGTTGTGAGGCGGAGGGTGCCGTTCCCGTATGCATCGGCCAAGGCGTCGTGCGCGAGGTACTGCTCCGCGGTCAGCGCGCCGCCCGGGATCCGCGATCTGACCATGAACGCGTAGGCCTTCTCTTCGCCCGTCTCGCGACGCGCGCGCCGCAGATCGCGATCGTCCTGCTGATAGCTTCCGTGGAACTTGAGCAGCGCTTCGTCCGGCGCCTCCAGGTGCGATCCGGGCGCGATCAGCGCTTCGGCGATGGTGCCGCGCAGATGGCCGCTCGCGCGCTTGATCGCTTCGACGTCGCTCATGCGTGGAGCCCGCACTCGGTCTTCGCCCGGTCGGGCCAGCGGCCGGCGCGCGCCTCCTCGCCCGCGCGTACCGCGCGCGTGCAGTGCGTGCAGCCGATGCTCGGGTAGGCGCGGTCGTGCAGCGCGTTATACGGCAGGCCGTGCGCGCGGACGTAGGTCCAGATCATCCGTTCGTCCCACCCCACGAACGGACTCACCTTGACGAGCGAGAAGTGGCCGTCCCATCCGACCGCCGGCGCGTCGCGCCGCCAAGGCGACTGATCGCGGCGGATGCCGCTGACCCATGCGTCGTATCCTCGCAAGAACGCGCCCTGCGGCCGGACCTTGCGGATCGAGCAGCACGCCTCGGGATCGCGCGCCCAGAGTTCGTCCCCGAAACGGTCGCGCTGCTCGTCGAGCGATACGTCGGGACGCACGGCGATCGGCTCGATGCCATAGCGGTCCGCGACGCGTTCGACCAGTTCGTAGGTCTCGCGGAAGAGCAGGCCGGTGTCGAGATAGTAGACCGGCACCGTCCGATCGATCTCCATCGCCATATCCAGCGCCACGATGCCCGTCGGGCCGCCGAACGAACATGCGAGCGCGATGCGCCCGCGGTAGTGCTGCAGCGCCCAGGCGAGGATCTCTTGCGGTGGAGCGTCTCCCTGTAGTCCGATCACGATCGCCCGCGACCGTACCACCGGCGGTTCGGCGTTTCAATCGAAAGCCCCGATATCGCGGGATATCGGCGCTTTCGCGTTAATCGAGATTAAGGCCGAACGTCGCGCTCGCCG
>Ga0206356_11062846_pt1 | contig 10768 bp, 5 predicted proteins | sample DielMetaTC5am1_FD_146308 | JGI IMG/M metagenome (GOLD analysis project Ga0206356, IMG submission 146308) | Corn rhizosphere microbial communities from Kellogg Biological Station, Michigan, USA - Diel MetaT C5am-1 (Metagenome Metatranscriptome)... | ecosystem: Host-associated > Plants > Roots >... | reverse complement strand
CTTATCGAACTATTCGGCTCGCCGGGCTTTCGGTCTGTTAGCCGGCCTTACCCGAGCGCACGCGGCGGCGTGCCGCTACGGGGGATGTGCGGCGACATCTCCGCACAAGGACGTGGTAGCGGGCTCCATGAAGGCCCCCGCTACCAAGCAACGAGTGACGTCAAGGTCCGTCTCGCGCCGGAGCAGTCCATGCTCCGTCCGCGAGGGTCTCCAGGCGTTGGAGACCTCGGCTCAGCCTGGCTGCGCGCACTGGGTGAAGCCAGCGCGCTTGGCGACGGCGAGCATCTGCTTCTGCGCCTCGCCGACCGCTTGGAGTTCCGTGCCCTTGTCTTTCTTGAGGCCTTCGCGCGCAAGCACCCGCTGAGCCTTGATCAAGCTCCGTCGGTAGTGGATGAACCGCCTCCAGGTGGGCGCCAGGGTGGCGGGAATGCTCAGGCCGTTGAACGCATTGAGAGTGGACTGCTCGATCGCGGCGCGCTGCCTCATGATCGTGTCGAGTTCTCCGATGTACTTCACCGACCTCGTCGCCGCGGCGACCGCCTGGTTGCGCTTTGCGCAGATCGCTTCGATGCTTGCCTTCAACTGAGGCGTCACCCCGTCGCCTGTGGTGCTGGCGTCGACGGTCGAGCTCGCTGTCTTCGCAGCAGCGGCGCTCGTCTGGTTCTTGGGCGAGCTCGAGCCACCGCATCCGGACGCCGCGATGATCGCGCACGAGACGATGACGGTGACGGCCGCTGCGTGTGGTGCGTGCATCTCGTGGATCAGCTTCCCACAGCGGATGTGGGGCCGTCAAGTAAAGACGCGTCTCTGTCTCCAACTCGACGGGGTGCCGTGGCCGGTTCACCCGCCAGGTTGCGCGAGCAGGTCAAGTTTTCCTCCGTTTCGCTGTTTTGTGCGACTGCGGCCGGCGCTTGCTGCAGCCTGTAACCGTGATGTGCGTGTTTTGATGGATCGTGCGACCGTTTTGCGCGATGAAGGTGGTCGGCATGTTGAGGCTCGCATGGACGTTCTTCTTGACGAGCTTCACGATGCGCCTGACGTGCCCGTGGCGCCGCACGACGATGGTTTTGCGGACCTTGATGGTGCGAGTGAGGCTGCAGAGGTTGGTAGACGCTGCGAGCGCGGAGTTGGATTGTTGCGGGAGCGTGAGCTGGAAGCTCGTGACGGGCTGGTCGGGCACGGTGCGGAAGGTGCTGCTGGTGATGCCGGCTTTGCTGATGAACGTTTCGCCGTGAAGATGGATCGTGACACCGTAGCCCTGCAGGACGATGATGAGTTCAGGGAACTTCGCATTGCCGTGCGAGACGAAGTAGGCAGGGCCCGCGAGCGGAACGGGAAGGATCGGCGTGACGGCGGTGGCGTGTCCGACGATCGACCCGGGCGGGCATGCTGCCGGGTTCGCATCGAAGGTGGTATCGCGGCAGGCTTTCTGCAGCGTGGTCAGACGGGAGGGCAGCTGCAGCGGCAGTTCGACCTTGACGAAGCGGATGTTCGCCTGGGTGCCCTGCGGCGCGTTGGGATAGGCGAGCTTGACCGTCAGGCTGGCGCCGTTGGCTTTCGAGGTCTTCCCGGCCGTGGAGACGTGGAAGCTCGGCTTGAACGCGAGCGCCTGACAGTCGGCGGCCTGGAAGCGATCGCTGACCGTGACGGGCACCTGGTCGGCGGGGTTGGCGGGGTCGGCGCCGCCTCCGATGACGGTGGCGGCGAGGCTCATCGGCGCACAGCTCGTGGGGTTGAGCATGAAGTCGGGCCTGTCGACGTAGACGCGGATCGTGCGCAGGTGGATGACGATCCCCTTGATGATGTGCGGGATCTGATCGGCGACGCCAGAGGGGATCGTGACGGCGGCCGTGTCGGGGTCGATCTGCAGCGGCAGGTGCACGATGACCGTGCCGAGGTCGAACGGGCCGACTTTCGCGCTCGTGATCGAGACGATCGAGAACGGGGCGCCTTCGAGCGGGCCGCCGAGGTAGATCTTCCCGGCTGTCTGCGCGAGCACCGTCCCGACGCCCGCTTCGGCGATGCTGTGGCCGATCGCGCTTGCGGGCGGACACGACGGTTCGGCTTCCTCCTGGGCGCCCGTCTTGTGTCTGGCGGCAGCGACCTGGGCTTCTGAGCAGAGCGGGATGCCGTTGAGGTTGGCGGTCAGGCCGGCCGGCAGCTGGGAGGAGAACCCGGTGATCTCCTGTTCGCCGTCGTTTCGCGAGATGCGCAGGTAGAGCGGGCTGTAGGAGCCGCCCGTGTTGCTGACAGTTCCGCCGAGCACCTGCGGCGCAAACGGCGGGATGCCGCCCGTCGGGCAGTTCGTGAAGATCGCGAACGGTGGCACCAGCGGGGTGAGCGGCGCCGCGCCGGGCTCGGAGTAGGGTGTCAGCGCTGCCGTGACCGAGTAGCTGCGGCACGCCGGCGGGGTCACGAGCGGTGCGTTGGCGCCCTGGTTGAAGCTGAACGTGGCGAGGCTGAACGGCAGCGGCGGAAGATCGTCGAACGTGGTCGTCAGCTGTCCTGTCAGTTCGTTGGCCTGCACCAGCCCGGGCGACTTGATCAAGACCCCGCGATTGGCGATGTGCGCGATCAGATACACGGAAAGCAGCGAGTTGAACGGGTTGCGCCCCGCTTCGCCGAACGGCGCGGGCTGCGCGAGGAACACGGAGCCAAGCGCTTCTTCGCGCAGCGACGGCGTCACGATCCTCACCGTTGCGAGCTTCGAGCTGTTCGGGCAGCCGCTGCCCGCAACGAACTGGGTGCCCTCTTCGGCGTACTGCGCCTCCGAGCACGCCGCAAGGCCCGCCCCGGAGGACGGGTTGACGGTCATCCCTTCCGGCAGCGTGACGACCTCCTTCTTCAGCGTCGGCGTGGAGAGCCCCGTCGCGTTGGCATAGGTCTGGGGGATCTTCGTCGCAACCTCCAGACCGGTGGGTGCATCGGCGGCGCTCGAGGACACTTCGGCAGTCAGCGCGGGCTCCATCACCAGCGCGTCGCACCCCACGATCGGCCCGAACGGCATCACCGTCGCCGGCGGGCTTTCAGTGGGATGCTGCCAGGAGGTGACCGAGAAGCTCGCCGAGAGCGGAGCGAGGGCGCACGAGGTCGGGTTGGACAGATACGGCGCTTGGGTCGCGTTGGAGGAGGCGCCGAACGTGAAGCCCGCTTCGCCGTTTGTAGATCTGACGCGAAGCGGATCGTGGACCGGAGCGGCGGGCACACCCCACACCGTCAGGGCGACGTCGTCGACCTCGATAGGTCCCGCCGTGGCGTTGAAGAACGTCGTCTTCAGGCCGTAGGGCTCGCCCGGTTCACCGGCCGGGGCACCCGCTTCGCCGGCCTGGCGGACCGTCACGTCGCCCTCGTAGTGGAAGCTCTGCACCGGGAAGCCGAGCTTGGCGACCGCGCCCGGTTCGGGAGCGAGGTTGTACACGGGCACGAGGTTCGGCCCCGGCACCGGCGAGGTGTCAGACAGCACGACCGTCGCGACCCCGACCTGGGTGGCGACCGGGCACTGTTCGCGAAGGAAGTCCGCGCCGGCGCACTGCGGCGTGTCCACGAGATCGCCGGCAAACCCCGGCGGAAGCTCGAAGGTCGTGTCCTTGAGGTTGCCCACCGTCGCGCCATCATGGTCTTCGGTGTTGAAGGCCGTCGAGACCGTCAAATCGGCGTGAGCGCCCGCCTGCACGCTGGAGAGCGTGCTCGAGGCCCCACCGACGGAGACGCCGAAGCCGGCGGGTTCGGCCGAGATCGCGGTCGGCGTCGGCATCGCGGCGCTCGGCGCGCCACCGCCGGAGACGCTCACCACGTTGTTCAGCGATGTCGGTTCGCTCGCGGTCACCTTCACCGGGAAGGACAGCATCAGCGTGTCGTCCGGCGGCACGACACCCGTGTAGGTGCAGCTGACCTCGCGTTCTTCTCCAGCCGGTCCGCAGCTGCTGCTGAACCGACCGCCCGGGTTGCTGCCAATCAACAGGTCTTCCCCGCTCGCGCCCGCTGCCGGTTCGAGCCCGAGCGGCATCTGGTCGGTGATCGTGACCGCCCCGGAACTAGCCGCCGCTCCGGTGTTCGTCACCAACACGACGAACTCGTCGCCATGGGCGTCGTCGCCCGGCCTGAAGTTCGTCGGGCGAGACACCGAAGAAATCGACCACTGCGGGCCACCTTCGGCGAGCGCCGACGGCGCCAGCACGAGCAACGCCGCAAAAGTGACCACGACGGGTACAAGCAGCCTGCGCCTCGTCGCCGACCACTGCTCGGTGTCTAGCAGTTCCTTGACCCCAGGAACTAGCAAGCCGATGAATCGCTCGGCGAGGTCCCCTCTGCGTCGTACCGCTGTTGCCATCCGTCGTCCTCTCCTGACACGGCCCTAGCAAGGTGGATGAGCCGTCCGATCAAGATTAGGACCCACAGCCTCGCCGGGTCAAATATTGTCTCCTACTCTTGCCTCATTTCGAAAACCCGCCGAGATCGGCCTTGCGGGCGTTTCGGCGTTTACGACGAGCCGACGCAAACGCGGAGGTCGTCCGCAAGCCTGGTTCCGATATCAAACCGGCCCGCTGCACTCTCCCCTTCTCGCTGGGCCGCGTCATGGCGTGTACCCGGCTCGCAGCCCGCTGGCAATCCCGAGCGCGACGCCTGCTGCGCCCGCCCCCACCAGGATCAGACCTCTCCGCGCCGCACTTGCGGCGGCGCGTAGCCGCCGCATTGAGCGGCCCCGCGCCGGCCTCAACACAACGTGCTTAGGCTTGCAAGGTCCGATGTCGTCAGTCTGCCGCGAGTCCTACGGCGACGCCGCTGACGAACGCTTCAAGTAACATTTCGCCTACCACTAAGCTTGCTTTTGTGCCGCCAATCGTGCATGTACCCCATTCGTTTTCGTTGGGTTCAAACGTGTCGGCGAGGAATAAGATGTCGACTAACGGCAGTTTCGGCGCTTCTGCATCCGCTGCTAAGTTGTCGAGCGCGGCTAATATGGGATTTGCGGTTACCCCTTCACATAGGTCTTTGATGCCTGGGAGGCCGGCCGCTTTGCAGGTGATCTGATACGCCGGGTTACCCGCTCCAGAGCTGGCGATCGTGTCCCATTTTTCTGCGTTGATCGTTTGTAGCGTCGTATTCCAGGGAAGATTCTTCGCTTCCACGTTCTCCAGTTTTTCGCAGGCGTTTTTGACTTTCCCGCCGGCTAAGTTTTCAGCTTCTGCCGGCGCGGTGCACACCCCGAATACCACCGCTGTCGTTTTGTCTGCCGCCCCGGGGCCGACCCAGCCTTCATCGGTCACAGAGCCGACGGGACATTCGACTTCCGAGGCCGCGGTCATGTCTTTCAGTAACAAGACTTCTAAGTTTACCGATTTTACTAAGCATTCTTCAGCTTTCAGGACGGCTTTTTCGTTGCATAACCATTCCGCCGCCGACGCCGACACGGCCGTCAGCGCGCTCACTCCAAACACGAGCATCGCAAGCAACGCTCCTGTCGTCATGACCTTCTTCATCGCCTCAGTCCTTTCGCTACTGGTCTTTGACCTTCTGTATGGAAATGGCAGCCCTCTGGGACTACACCCTCCACCGCGCTGGCGATCCGAGCGTCTGCGCGTCGCCCTTGCAGCCGCGCGAGACCGCTCGATTGAGCGGCCCCGCGCTTGCTTCAACACAACGTGCTTAGTCTTGTCAGGTCAGCTGCCGTCAGTCTGCCGCGAGCCCTACGGCGACGCCACCGACGAACGCTTCGAATAATATTTCGCCGACCACTAAGGCGGTTTTTTCGCCGCCGATGGAGCATTTACCCCATTCGTTTTCGTTCGCTTCAAACGTGTTCGCGCGGAATAAGATGTCGACTAATGGCAGTTTCGGCGCTTCTTCGTCCGCGGCTAAATTGTCGACCGCTACTAATATGGGATGTGCGGCTACCCCTTCACATAAGTCTTTGATGCCGGGGATGCCAGCCGCTCTGCAGGTGATCTGATACGCCGGGTTACCCACTCCAGAGCTGGAGATCGTATCCCATTTTTCCGCGTTGATCGTTTCCAGCGTCGTGTTCCAGGGCAGATTCTCCAGTGCCAGTTGTTCCACTTGTTCGCAGGCGTTTTTGACTTTTCCGCCGGCTAAGTTTTCGGCTTCCGCCGGCGCGGAGCAAACCCCGAATGTCACTTTGGTCGTTTTGTCCGCCGCGCCCGGACCGACCCAGCCTTCACTGGTCACCGAGCCGGCGGGGCATTCGATTTCGGAGCCCGCGCTCATGTCTTTCAGTAACAGCACTTCTAAGTTTACCGCTTTGACTAAGCATTCTTCGGCTTTCAAGACGGCTTTTTCGTTGCATAACCATTCCGCCGCCGACGCCGAAACCGCCGTCAGCGCGCTCACTCCAAACACGAGCATCGCAAGCAACGCTCCTGACGTCATGACCTTGTTCATCACCTCAATCCTTTCGTTAGCTCTGTCCGATCCTTTTGTGCGTACGGAACGTTCCACGTAAGCGCGCGCTCCGGGAGAGCGTCTGGCTACACCACCCCAGACAAGCCTTGCGCATCATCGCCGCGCACCGACCCTCGGCGGTTTCTTCGGCTTGCGCACCGAGCCGTATTTGCGATGGGCCGCCCGAATGCACGTCGTGCGCTTCTTCTTGGACCTGTCTTTCCTGCACAGCTTCAGCGCGCGCGCGAGCTTCTGCGCGCGCGTCAACGGCTTTGGCTTGAGCGGCGGTTCGCTGGCGAGGTTCCCCACGCCGGAGAAAGTCAACGACCCCGGAGTCGCATCGTTTGGCGGCGCGGGCGGGGACTGGCAGCTGCCGCCTTCGCACTGAACCGTTTCCCCGACCGGGGGCTGAATACATGGCGATTCGGCTTCGCAGATCCGCACGTCATAGATGTCGCCGAGCGCGTTTGTGTCCTGCGCCACGAGCGACGCATGCGTTCCGATGAACACATTTCCACCATCGACCCTACGGTTGTCCGGGGTGTGGTAGTTGCTCGACCCCAGGAAATATGAGGGCGCCGGATCGTTCGGCGAGCTCAGCAGGCGCACACAGCCCAACGCCAACCCACAGCCATCGACACCCTGCGCCTGCCACTCATATACATGAAGCGTGTGGGTGCGCGCCTGCGGCACGAGCGTCGCCGGCGAATCGAAAAACACAAACCTGCCACCATCGGAGATCCCCGCAGGCGGAGCAGCCGCACTATCAAGCGTAGCCGAACGCGCGAACTCTGCGTTCCCCGCCGAATCCACGCCACCCGCGCCACACGACACACACACGAACGCCTGCTCACCGGCGTCAGCCGCGGCAGCATCATAGCGATACAGCTCAGAACACCGCCCATCAGAAAAATTTTGCTCGAAAGGCAGAAGCTGCGTACAACCGGCCTTCGCCGTGTTAAACCCCGCGACCGGGATCGACGCGCCGAACAGCAAGAACCTGCCGTCCGGCGTGGTATACCAATCCGCGGCGCTGCATGGGCCGACGTATGTCTTTTCCTCAAAGGCCGCACAGTGTGGCTGATCGGTGTAATCCCGCGTCTCGACTGCCGCCACATAACTCGTGTCCAAGCCAGCGCTGTCGTAGCGGTAGACGTTGACTTCGCCTTCGTGGCTGTTGACGTCTTCGCCGCCGTTAGGAGGAATCCGCTGGATCGCGCCGTCAGCCAGGACGTTGAACGCGGTGTAGTAGACCGTGGAGCCGTCGGTAGAGATCGCGGGGACCCAGTCGACCTGGGCGCCGGCTTGGGGGTTTGGTTCGCCGTGTTCGTCGAGTGGGATCGAGAGGCGGGTCAGCTTGCAGGTGGGCTGTTCGCCTTCGATCGTGATCTGGCATTCGTACAGCTCGCGGTCGTGCACGTCGGGGTGATCGGCGGTCAGCCACGCTTCGCTGATGAAGAAGGCCCGTGTGCCGTCTGCGGAGGCGCCGACATACGCTGCTGGGTATTCGCGGGGCGTGGTCCCGCCTTCCAACGCGCCCGGCGCGGGAGCGGAGAGCTTGAGGGTCTGCCCCGCGGCGCGCAGATACAGCTGCGGCGGGTTGACCGCTTTACCGGTGATGGTTTCCTGTTCTGGGTTCCAGCAGCCCGGACCGCTGAGGAGGCCGCGTTCGTGGCCATCGACTTGCGGAGCGGTGAAGAAGATCCGCGTGCCGTCGGCGGAGACGGCGTTGCGGGCAAGACCTGCGGTTCGGCCCCCGCCGAGGATTGCGCCGCAGGTGCTCGTGGGTTCTGTTTCGCTTTCGGGAGCGAGGTTGACGAGGCTCAGCTGGGGGCGGGTTTCGCCGTCTTCGAGGGTTTCGGTCCCGCCGCTCCATTCGCATAGCTCGTCGCCGTGCGTGATCTTTTTCGCGGCTTGTTCGGGGCCGCAGGTGGTGGTGTTGTTGCTGTCGAGCACAAGATGGCTGAGGTCGCGTGAGGCACCGAGGACCTCCGTCGTGAGCGATTCGCGGGTGCTGAGTCGCGTGTGGGGAGGGTCTTCGTGCAGCTGGGTGTAGGGACCACCGGGCGCTCCGACGAGGTCGAGCGAGTGCACGCCCTGTTCGCCTGCTTCTGCCCCGACTTTGTCTTCAAAGGCCACGTGAGAGAGATCGACAGGATCGAAGATGACGTTAGCTGCGGTCTGCACGCCGAGCGTGGGTGACTCCAACGCGGTGAAGCCCCAGCCGTGAGCAGGGTCACGGTGAAAGGCGTAGTGGCCTTCGAGGAATGCCCCGGGGAACGCGCCGAAGGTTGAGAGCGTCTTGAACTCGAGGTCGCTGCCTGCCAGTGCGGGCGTCCCGACGTCGTGTTCGTTGGAGAATTCGTGGTTGCCTTCGGGTTCGGCGAACATGTCGCTGCCGCCCTGTCTGCTCGCCGGGGTCACGAGCTCGAAGGCGCGGCCGTCGGGCAGGCTGGTCGAGGATGCGGGCAGGGTGGCGAACGTCTGGTCGGGACCGGGCGTGACGCCGGCTTCGTTTTCGGCGAGGACCCGGAAGTGGTATTCGCTGCCGGGGGTGAGGCCTTCGATGTCCTGCACGACGCTTTCTGTCGCGCCGCCGGTGGCGCCGCCCGAGCCGATGCTGGCATCGGGTATCGGGATGTTCGTGCCGTGGCGTTCTTCGCCGCTGTAGGGGCGCGTGTCGTATTCGAAGTGGTAGCTCGTGGCAGCGCCGTCGGGCTTGATCTGCGCTTGGAGCTGCGCGCCGGTCGAGGAAACGTTCGCCGCGGAGCTCGAGAGCACGTTCGGGGGTCCCGGGGCGGTGAACGCGAGCGCCGGGGTTTCCACGCTGCCGCCGAGTGCGCCTTCGCTATGGGCGAGCAGCCGGTAGCGGTAGGTCACGCCCGCGGTCAGCCCGGTGGCCTGGCCGCTCACGGCGTGCGTTTCGCTGTTCGCTGGGATTTCGCCGGCGTTCGGTTCGCATTCCGCGGAATTGGCTGTCGTGAAGCCTTCTTTGGCGAATGCTTCTTCGCTTACGTACTGGAAGCGGCATTCGGTGAGCTTGAAGCCTTCGGGGTTGATCGAGGCGGTCAGCAGCGCACTAGTGGCGGTGCGCTCGGTCGCCGGCCCGAGCGTCACAGTCGGAAGGAAACGACCCGGGCCGTAGACGTCGACGGCCCCGTCATGCCGTTCGCTTACGTAGAGGTCGCCCTGCGAGTCGGTAGCTAGCTGGCGGGGTGATGTCAGCTTTTCGCCGGAAGCCGCCTGGGTGGTCTCGGCGACGAACTTTCCCGTCGCCGGGTCGAACTCGTCGATCGCACCAACTTCGCGCCCATTGGCTTCGACGGACACCAGCAGATGCCCGCTGGCAGGGTCCACAGCCACCCCGTCGGGCTGGACGATGGTTTCGTCCAAGCGGGGCACTTCGCTACTCGCGAGGCTGAATTCCCGCAGGAACGCTCCGCTCGGCGCGTACTCGTACACAGCACGCGCTTCTGCGTTGTCGGCGAAGATGTCGCCTTGAGCGTCCACAGCGACACCGTTGAGACCCGCCCCGCCGAACACGCCTTTTTCCCGGCCAGGGATACCCGTGATCTTGTTGGCTTTGGTGGCGTCGATGTAGGGTGCGGTCGCCGTGAACGGGACCGGCGTGCCTTTGGAGTCGAACTTTTCGATCCCGCCGGCTTCACCGGTCGAAGTCACATACACGAAGCATTCCCCGGGCGCCAAAGGCGCCGTGCCGCACGCCGAGGGGTCTTCGAGCGACCCCGCCGCGGAGTTGTCGATCGCGATCCGGGCAGCCTGAAACTGCTGTTCCCAGACTTCTCGGATCGCGCCCGAGCTGTCGTACACGACGACAGGGGCGACTTCTTCGTCTGCAGGCGTCCTTCCGGCGACGTAGAAGTCTTTGCTTTCGCGCTGGATCGCTAGCTGTTCGAGGCGAACCGGGCCTTCGATCGGCGGCGAAGCCGGCAGCGTCTGAAGCAGCTGGTTTTCCCCCGGCGGATACGCCGGGGCGAACCCCACGAGGCTGTCCTTCGCGCTCTCGACCCACAGTTCGTCGCCCGCGCCCACCGCAACGCCGCTCGGCGAAAGCGGCCCACTGCCCGTGCTCGAGATGGCGCGCACAAAGCGACGCACGAACGCAGCTTCAGCCGGCACCGAGGCAAAGCCACACGCCGCGACCACCCCGAGGACCGCGATCGGCAAGACGCCCCGCACCCCATGGGCGAGCGCCCAGCGACCTATGCGTCGTACCGCCATTGCCATCCGTCGTCCTCTCCTAACACGGCCCTAGCGAGGTAGATGAGCCGTCCGCCCCATATTAGGACCAGCCGCACCACAAGGTCAAATGTTGTCTCTTACTCGGGGCGGCCTCCAGCGCTTAGCG
>Ga0206356_10361607_pt1 | contig 11028 bp, 8 predicted proteins | sample DielMetaTC5am1_FD_146308 | JGI IMG/M metagenome (GOLD analysis project Ga0206356, IMG submission 146308) | Corn rhizosphere microbial communities from Kellogg Biological Station, Michigan, USA - Diel MetaT C5am-1 (Metagenome Metatranscriptome)... | ecosystem: Host-associated > Plants > Roots >... | reverse complement strand
GGCGCCGAGTTCATCGACTTGCTTGCGCAGGTCGGCGATCTGGGTTTCGTACCGGCCGGTGACTTCCGCGACTTTGGTGTCCAGGAGGGTTTGGATGTCCTGGGCGGTGAGGGGTGCGGAAGCCGGCTGGAGTTCGGTGAAGGCGGCTTTGACGGCCGCGGTGATGTCGCTGGCGCGCATCTTGCCGTCCTTTTTCTTAGCGGGCCCGTCTGGCGGGTCCTGGTGGGCGGCGGGGGTGCCGTCGTCTGAGGTGGCTTTGACGGTGGCGATGCCGCCCATGTTCGCTGGGGGTTTCTTCGTGGACGGGGTGCTGTCCGCGCCGAGGTTGAGGGGCATGGGGGCTTTGGTGGGTGCCATGGGGCAGGCGCCGGCGAAGGTGGAGGCGATGTGGTCGTGGAGGGACCGCATCGCGTCGGCTGCCATTTGCTGTTCGGCGGTGGTGTAGTACTCGTGCCCGGAGTGGCCCGCGCCGGCTGGCATGTTCGGGGAGTGGTCGCCGGGTGAGGGAGCGGCGTGGCCGCCTGTGAGGTAGCCCCGCTGGTAGTCCTGTGGTTCCGGGGTCCGGGTGGACGGTGGAATGTCAGGGTGCTCGGCGCCGGGGGCGTTTTCGCGGGCGTGGCCGGTGGACAGGTAGCCGCGGTGGAACTGTGACGGGGACCGGGGGTCGGCGGGGCGGATCCGGATGTTCGGGTACTGGTCGGTCATCGCTTTGGCCATGAGTGCCCGGGCGTCGGTGACCGCGTCCGCGTCCAAGCCGAGGAGGGTTTCGGCGGTCGCGGCGAGATCGGCGAGGCCGGCGCCTTTGCGGGTTTCCCCGGCGGCGAGACGTGCCTGGGCCTGGTCGGCGAACCACTTGGGGGACACCGCGTCGGTGACTTTCACCAGGGACGGGTACGAGTCGGTGACGTCTTTGACGGCGTACGCGGCGCAGAGGGCGTCGTGCATGCGCAGGACGGTGTAGGGGACGTCTTTCATGGTGAGCGCGGACACTGAGGCGGGGACCTTGTCGGGGGTGGAGTCACGGTCGGTGGGCAGCCCGGCGTCCGGTTCGAGTTGCTCGACGGTGGAGGACCCGTCTGGTTCCCGGTGCGCCCCCGCGGGGTGGGTGTCCGCGGGGAGGCCGCGTTCCTTCCCGACGTCGTCCAGGCCGGCGATGGCGCGTGCTTCGGCGATGAGCTGGTCCGCGGCTGCGCGGGACAGCAGCCCGGCGGCGACGGTCTTCTCCAGGGTTTCGACGGTGGCGTCCAGGGCGGCTTTGCGGGCTTTCTTCCCCGGCTTGACGTACCCCTTGCCTTTGCATTTCGGGCAGTCCATGCCGCCGTCGCGGATCTTCTTGGACCCGCCGCAGGTGGGGCATTTGACCATGCCTTCAGGCATGGTCTCGTCGCCTGCGGCGCTTTTGAGCGCCTTGGCGTGCTCGGCGACGGTCGCGTCGCTGTCTACGTCAACACCCATGCTGCGGGCCCGGGACAGGATCTTGCGGGCGGCCTTCTTCTTGTCCTCGGCGGTCTCGAAATGCTGCTGGGCGAACCGGCCGAGGGCGCTGTGGACGTGACCTTTGTCGTGGACCGGCAGGTGGCCTTCACCTTTGGAGTCCACATACGCAAAGTCGGACTGGGGGATGTTGTGGCGCTGCTCAGCGGTTAGTTTCGACTTCTCGGCGTCGCTGTCACCCATCTCCTCCCCATCGTCGTCCTTGTCGTCGTCAGGGTCGGATTTCATGCCCGCACCAACCCCGGTGGCCGCAGCGGACGGTGGTGGGGGCGCGGCGCTGCCCATGCCCATGGCTTTGGTGATCCACTGGTCGCGGCCTTCGGGGGACCCGTCGAGGCCTTCGTCTTTCCCGGTGCGGTTCCACTTGTCCCACGCGGCGCGGGCTTTGAGGACGTCGGTGGGGTCTACCGCGTCTTTGACCGACGGTTCGGCTGCCCGGTGTTCGCGGAGTGCCTGCTGGTAGGCGGCGGAGGCTTTTTCCAGCGCCTCCTTGCCGGCCGTCTCCGTGTCCGCGGCGGGTTCCGGGGTGCCCCCGGTTCCCTCCTGAGCGGTTTTGGTGGCGTCTTCCACGGGGGCCGCACCCTCGTTGTTCACGCCCGGGCCCGGGCCGGCCTGGTTCGTGGCGTCCGCCATGACGGAACCCCCTGTAGGTGTGTTGCCGGTGCTTTTGAGCAGCAGGATGGGGAATCCGTTCGCTGGGGTTTCGACTCCGTCTACGCGTTCGGGGTCGATTTTCACCAGTTCGGTGATTCCGGTGAGGTCTTTGAAGGTGTCGTCCTGGTGGATGACGTCTTCTTCGTCGTCTTCGATTGTTGGCACGGGGGGGATGGCCAGTGGGGTGGTTTGGGACACGGTGCCTACCTCCTCAGCCGGCGCAAAGACTCAGGTGAAGGGGCCCGGCGGACTGCTTTTCCTTGCATGGATACGCCGTTGATGCGGCCGGCGAGGATGTCTTTCCACGCGAGTTCCGACCATTGGATTCCGACTAGCCAGTCCCCGGCTTTGATGATCTGGGTGGTTCCGTCTTTGGCGGTGATCGTCCAGTCAGGTCCACGGTAAACGTATGACTCGACTACGCGACCGGCGCCTTCGGTTCCGTTGGCGTGCCACAACCCGACTTCGGGTGATTTGGTGAGGTAGTTCCACGCGGCTTCTTCGGTGGCTTCGTCGCCAGCGAAGTCCCGGTACCCGTCGGCGGCGATCGTGGTGTCCGGCTTGAACGCGGGGTAGGCGACGTGGAGGGTGAACCGGCGTTCGGGTGCGGTTTTGATGAGCCGGCCGGCGATGGTTGTGCCGTCCCACTCGGGTGGGAGGGTTTTGGTGGTGCCGCCGTCGATGATTACCCGTTTGCCGTTGCCGTCTTCCACGGTGACACGCATGCCAGCCTCCCCTTTTCGTGGTTTGGCGGGTGGGGGGTGGCGGGTGGTGTTATGGTGCCGGGTACGTGCTCACCGGCAGCAGCTCGTGGGCCTTTCTGGGAAGCACCCCTTCACCTCAACCGGGGGTGCTTCCCAGTTCCATGTCACGGGCCGGCTGGCGGCGGTGCGGTGTTGGCCCCGGTGTTGACGGTGGCGTTGACCTGAATGGACGCGGTGGGGCCTGCGCCGACCTCGACAGTGATGACGTCTGGCTGCAGGTTCGGTGCGGCCGGGTCGGTCACGGTGATGTTCACGGTGCCTTCGCCCACGGGGGTGCCGGTGGCGGTGTTCCCGTCGACGGCCAGGGACAGCACGGCGCCGTTGTCGTCGGCGGTGAACTGGAGCACGTCCGAGGTGGGGTCGCCGTGGTCGTCCTGCGGGGCGGCTGCGAGGGTGACCGTGTCGTCCATGGTCATCTGGGTGGCCATTGATCCTCCATGTGGAATGGTTGCCGAGGTGGTGTGACCGTGCTGGTCGGTGATGGTGACGGTGGTGGTGAACCGGGCGGACGGGTGGGCGACCAGCCACGCGAACCAAAGCCGCGCCCAGTTGAGGGCGTCGTTTTGGGGGGTGAGGCTGACGTCGCGGAAGTCGGCTGCTGACTTGACCGCCAGGCGGGCTGCCTCAATGCGTTTCAGGTCGGTCAGCACGTGATCGGCCCCCTTCTGGTTTCTTAATTTCCGTGGGGGGGTGCGCGGTCAGGTGTTCGGGCTGAGGCCCAGCCAGTACCGGGCGTTCCGCCACGACGGGAAATCTCGTACTTGTGCCCGTTGCACGGATGGCGTGTAAGGCCGCTGGGGTGACCACACGCTGATCCCGGGGCGGGCGACGGTGATTTGCACGGCGGGGTTGTCGTCAATGAGCACGGCGGGTGTGAGCGGCCCGTACCGTGTGGTCATCCACCCGGGTTTGCCGCCGTGGCCGATGGCGTTCACAGGCACGGGTGGGGCGCCCCAGCCGGTGAGCCATTCGCGGGTGGTTTCTTCCAGGTCCGGGTGGCGTTCGGTGGTGATCTGGCAGGGCCAGCCCGCGTTATAGGCGTCTATTAGGGTGTCTAGTGCCCGGAAGTCGGGGGCGAGGGTGTGCATGAACGCCGGGTTGCGTAGGAGCGCGCCAGCCCAGGTGCCTTGTTCGGGGGGGAGCCGGTGGATGAGGAACGTGCCGGGGAAGAACGCCTGCGACTCAGGCCGGTAGGTGGTGCCGAACTGGGAGTTCAGTGCCGCGCACAGGCCTTCGGAGGTGAACGCGAGGATCCCGTCAACGTCCCAGATGAGAGCGGGCCGGGTGGTGAGGGGAGCGTCGGTGGGGGGCCAGCCGGGTTCGGTGGCGGCGAGCATTGTGGCTGGGATGTTCCACGCGGCTTCCATGACGGGGATGCCGGAGGCGGACGCGGCGCGGGTGAGGTCTTTTAGTGTGAGGTGTGCTTTGTCCCCGTGCGCATCCCTCGGAGAAAGGCATCCGCAGTCTAGGCACACCCGCTACTCCCCTTCAGGGGTGGGGTCTCTTGTGCAGAAGAACGGCAGGGTGTAGAAGTGCCCCGGGTATCCGATGGACATCTGTCCGGAGTTGACGAGGTCGATGAATTCGCGGCGCTGGCTTTCACTCAGATGCTGGTAGTAGAATTTGGCTTCCTGGCCGTGCCCGGCCATAAGCGGCTTGTGGTGTTCCGCCCACTCTTTTTCTAGGTCCGCGGTGATCTGCTCCGGGGTTTTCCCATCCCGTGCCCCGAGGGTGCGGACCGCCTGGGCAGGGCCATACTGGGCAGTCATCCACTGTTGCTTGCGAGCCGACTTTTCTTCGGCCGTGAGAGGCTTCCCGAGGTAGGCCTTGTAGCTCTTGTCAGTGGGGGTGACGATCCAGCCTTCCCGGACTAGTTCCATGAACCGGTCCGGGTGCAGGGAGCCGCAGAAAGAGCAGGAGAGGCCGACTGTTTCTTGGCCGGCCAGCCCGCCTTGGGCATCCCACTGGTCAAGGTTCTCTTCCCGTTCCCACGGGCCCCAGCCGGTCATGCGCCGCGGGCATGTTTGCCGAAAACTCACCAATGGCTTTTCAACGCCTGCCATCTCGGTCATGACCCGGCTCCCCACTCTGGTGTTCCATCACCACCGCCAGCAAAGACTCGGCCCATTCCGAGCGGGTTCCGGGAACCACTGAAACGCTCGTTGGCTTCTTTTGTGCGCTGGATTTGAAAGTCGATGGGGAGGCCGGTACGTTCGCTCAGGTAAGCACTGATAGCTAGGCACAGTAGTTCCCACCGTTCGCGCGTTGGGCAGACAGCAGCGAATTCGTCTTCGTCAAGAATCAGGCGGACGTCAACGTCGCGGTACCCGCCTGTACCGCCGATGCCGGCTGAACCAACTAGATAAGGCGGTCCGCCGTTAAACGCCCGGCTAACGAGACGGCAGGCGGCGTCAAGATTGTAGAGTTCGACGGTCGTCAGGGAATCGGTGCGGGGGTTGCCGTTCACGCGTCTCAACTTGTGCCTCCACGAGGTTTCGGTGGCGCGCTGGGAACTGGGGCGCACCGGCACCGTGGGTGCGCCGGCGGATACCGGTCCCCACTGGGGAAGCGTTGGCCTAGCCGGATCGGGCTGGCTTTCTGGTTTCCCAGGCAGCGGGGACATACCAAGCCGTCGTTGCGTGTCTGCCATTTGACCCACTGGACGCCTGCTAGCTGGTAGGCGCGGAACGCCGCCCACCCTGACGCCCATGTCGTTTCTGTCTGTGTGACCAGCAACGCCGACCCGGGGCTGCTGAGGATGTCACCCAACTGCTGGGCGAGCTGGTCCACCGTGGCGCCGTCGTGGCGGGCGGCGAGGAGGGCCCGTTCGGCGCGGGACACGCGGGTTTGGACCATGCCGTCCAGGCGGTGTTTGCCTTCGCGGATCAGGTCTTCCAGCGCGGCCACGTCGGAGTCGATGGTGCCGAGGCCGAGGACGGCGATGGCGGACGCCCACCCGAGGTCCCACGCCGCGGCCCAGAGGACAGCGAGGAGAGACGCGAGGACCGCGTAGATCGCGGCGGTGACCCCCGCAGTGTTGAGGTACTGACGGGGGGCAGGCTGCTGACGCTGCTGGCGACCTGGCTGCTGAGTGGCTTTGGCGGTTGTGCCGTACTCGTCCAGCCAGCCTTGGGCGAGAAGTGTCGCGTTGATGGCCGCGCCGAGCCTGGACGCCAACTGCTGGGCGTGTTCGGCGGCTAGTTGCTGGTCACGGAACCAGCCGGGCCACAACTGGTTTCGCGGCCAATGGGAGGCAGGCAACGGGAGCTACCTCCCGGCGCTAGTCAGTTTCCGGCGGGAAGTGCGTAGTTGTACGTGGTAGCGGCACCTGCACAGGCCGTCGTCGTTTGCACGTTCCCCGTAGTGGTGCCATACGTGACAGTCCAGGTCGGCTGGTACCACGGCACTGGGGCTGCAGCCTGGGTCTGCCAAATGGGCTGGACGCATACATGCGCGCAGTGGCATCCATGGCAAGTTGGCTTGGCTTGCTCGGCGCGCAAGGCCGAGACCTCCGCTTGAAGATCGCGGATGGTTTCGGTGAGCGTGGCTGCATCCTCACGCAGCTTGGTACTGTCGGCCACAGGAAGCTCCCGTTGGTATGTAGAGAAATGGAAGTCTGATGTGAAACCGCATTGTGCGACTTGTCAGTGTGAACCCAAGACTGGCTGGGACCTGACGGTCTACCCACCGAACGAAATCTTGTACGGCCGCTGCGGGACATGCGGCGAGGTTAGGTGGGGCACCGAGAAGTATTCACTCCGGTGGCGGGAGGAGAAGAGTGCGCGCCACTGTGGCTGCTGTACGCATTCCCATGATCTCGCGCCTGGCGGCCATCATATTAGCGAGCGCGGCACCCGGGGGACTAAGTCTTAGTGTGGCTCATTTTAAGCCGTTCCCATTCGCGCAAGGCACGCTGGGCCGCCGCCTGGACTTCCGGTGTAACGCGGACCTTTCCTCCAAAGGCGTGCCCGGCGGCCCATGCTTTGACCGACGCGACAGCCATTGCGATGGCTGACTGTTCCCCATGTCCTTCCCGCATCAGTGCATGGGCGGTGTTCTGCATGTAGGCGGGCAACTGCTGGACACTCCCGACGTGGACGTCTGGGGTGTGCCAAAGCGACTCGTGACCGACCGGGTTATGGACGGTGGACACGTAGGGTGTGCGTTCTGATTTTCCCACCGCCGGGCCGAGGGGGAACCGGCGCACTTCGCCGTGCCCGCGGTGAACGGACAGGTGGGTGAACGTCACCGGGGCCGGGGCAGTCCACTCAGGCAGCGGGTCACCTTCGTCGGCGTAAGCGAGGGTGACGTGTGGTTTCCAGTCGGAGTATTCACTGGCAGACAGGTCTTCCAATGCTTCGCGCAGCACGTCCGCGCCGGGCAGGTGGGCGTGGAGGAACACCGGCACTTTGCCGTCGCTGGAATCGCTGGGCGGGAACGTGCCAACAGGGCCGAGCATCCCCGTCAGCGGACCCGAGACCATGCCCGCTGCGGCGGCTGCGCGGTCGCAGGCGCGAGCGTACGCGTCGTCGTCCACGTCCGGGCCCAGGTACACAACCGTCACATGATGGTCGTCCACACCACCGGGGAGAGGTTTGATGGTGCCTTCAGGCACGTCCAGGGAGATCATGCCCGAGCGGGGGTTCAGGCTGTACCCGGCGGTGGCTTTCGCTGCGGGGGTTTCAGGATCCCACCGGTCGCACACCCCGGCCGCGCGAATGAGGCCTTCCACCAGGGTGCAGGACCCGCTGGCGGGGGTGCCGCCGGGCCGGTACATGGAACAGGTGCCGCACCGTCGGCCGAGTGTGTCGGCGTCCCGGTAATTCACCGTCTTCTTGGGAACTTTCCCTGCCTTGTTCATCGGGTCGTGTCCCTGCCGGGCCTGGGACGAATGTGTCACCGACCAGCGTTCATCCCCGGCGCGGACAGTCCCGACGTAGGCGCGGATCACGTCGTGTTTCGCGGCACGGGCTCCGAGGACACGGTGGTGGCCGTCCACGATCCGCAGTTTCGCCTTGTTGGGGATCTGCACCATGACCGGCGGGTCAATAGGCTGCCCGGTGTGGACGAGGTGGGAGAAATGTTTCACCTTGTCCTGCTGGTGGTGCGCTGACCAGGATGTTTCGTCATCGAAATCAATGTCGGTGAACGGGACGTCCGCAGATGTCCAGGTGGCGTCTTTCACCCACGCGGTGGCGTGTGACGGGAATTTTTCCGCCATCATCCGCCGTACCACTTTGGCTTTCACCGGCTGCCCGTCCTCAATGGGAACGGGCATGTTCTCACCTTTGGTGAGGGTTTTGCTGCCCCGGGCGCGGCGCACCGCGGTGAACGACTCAGCGAACCCTGGGTGCATCCCCGGGTGGGAGCCGATTTCCGCGGCGGTCATCCACGCCCAGCCGCCGGTTTCGTGGGCGGTGGACCCGTCCACGGACGGCTGGAACATCGCCGGCGAATCCACAGCCACCGAGTAGTAGACCCACCCGTCGTGGTCGTCTGTCACAGTGTGGGTGGGGCGCAAGGTGGGGAGGACGCCGAGTTCTTCGGTGGCTTCCCGGATCGCACCCATCTCCGGCATTTCACCTTCGTGGAGTGCCCCACCGGGGATCCCCCACGTCCCAGGGTGGTCAGAGTTCTCGCCGCGTTTGTGCAGCAGGTACCGCCACCGCCCGTCGGCGCCTTTCGCGCGGATCAGCAGCCCCGCGGCACCGTAACGTCCCCAGTGTTTGTGGCCACGGCCGCAGGTGACATGCCCCTCCGCGGCTTTGCCGACCCGGGTTTCCCGCAGCAACGGCCTCGCGGCAGCGCACGCCTCGTCAGCGGACATGCCTTTGGCCATGTGCTCGGCGACCTGGGACAGCAGCCGCGGAGGGATGAAGCGGGGCTGCCACGCCGTGACCGGCTCCCCCCGGCGCAGGTGGGAACGCAGCAGCCCCAGCTCGCGTGCCGCTTTCGCCGACAACCCGAGGTCGGCGTCTGGCACGTCTTTGGCCGCGAGAACCGCTGTTGGCTCGATCGCGGGTGGCTCATCCCCGAGAAGTGCCGCCTCGATGACCTCCCGTGTGGTCGTCGCCTTGCGGGTCCGCTGGGCGGCGCGCTGCCCGTCCACCGCCGCCCGGGCCGCGGCGACCGGGCCGGTGCTGCCGCGGGCACCGGAATGCGCGGGGGTGCCGGTGCTGCCGGTGCGGTTCTGGGTGGTGGTGACCTGGCGGGCCTGTTCGCGGCGCTGCCCGGTGGACATGCGGTTCCGCGGCACCGTCGGCGCGGGTGACGGCGACCCGGCACCCGGGTCGCCCATGGGCACGGTCAGCGTGGACGACATGCCCGAACCCCGGCCCGGGCCGCCGGGACCCGGGGAACCACCCAAAGGCTGCGCGGTCGCTTCGGTGACCCCCGTAAGGGGGACAAGGCCACCCCATTGGGTTGCCCAGCCGGGGTCCGAGGTGATCGGCAGCCCCCACGGTTCACGGCCGAGTTCCAGCCGGGCCTCGTCAATGGACGCGAGACCGGCGCCGACCTGCTCGACCAGGGCAGGGGTGATTTCGCTGATGTTCTGCTCGTCGGAGAGGCCTTCGAACACCCACTCCATGTCCAGTTGGCCGCAGACGTCCTGGATGATGGTGTCGAAAATCGTGGACTTGAAAAACAGCAGCGTGGGGATAGTGGATTTGCGCTGCCACAGGTCCATTTTCGCGGTCGCCAACTGGCGGGCCGCACCCGACGACGACGCCGCCGCGACCGACACCTGCGCCTGGATGCCCAGTTCGAACGGCATTACATCGAAACCCATGGTCGTCTGGGTTTGCACCAGCAGATCGAAGTCGTCGGCGAGGGTTGTGGACTTCTGCGGGTCTACCTTGCTCCCGCCGGGGAGCACGATAATTTTGTGTTTCCACGCGACATCCCCGGCGATACCATTTAGGGCGTCTTGAAGTTCACGCAACTGGCTGGCGGTCATCGCTGTGTCCCCAGGGGACACGTAAATCGCCGGAACTGATCCTTCTTTGTAAAAGTCAAGTTGCCAGTTTTGCTTGTTCAAGCCCATCATCACCGGGATCAGGGCGCCCTCGATGGGGGCGAACCCGTACGGTGACCACACCCGCTGCGTGAACGGCAAGTACATCAACTGGTCACCGCGGTATTCCGCGACCAGTTCTTCCTGGTCGTCGCCGATGCTTTCTTCCGCTTCGCGGATCAAAGTCATCAGGTCCACGCGGGGGACACCGTACTCGAACGCCTGGAACGCCGGGTTCGGTGGCGCGGGACGGCCGCCACGCACATCCACAAGGGGTTTCACCGTGGACCCGTCGATCAGGTCGAGCGCGGCGACGCTGGTGCCGAGGAGGCCTTTGCCTTTTACCCGGGACGGGTGCACGTACAAGGAGATCGCGTCGGTGACGAAGAATTCTTCCAGGATTGCGTTGAACCAGGATGTGAAGTCGGCGTAGTTCGGGTCCGGGCGGCGGAAAAACTTGACCAGTTTCGCGCGGCGGGCCGCGAAATCCACCATCGCCTTGTGGTCGCCGCGCATCGCCTTAGCGGCCTGCCGGGTCGGGGCGATGTCCCACCCGACGCCACGCAGCTCGTTTTTCCGCAGCGTGATCGCGGACCTGGCCACCGAATACAGGTCACACAGGGTGCGCAGCGTCCCGAAGTCGGCGTATTTGCCGATGCCCTCAGTTCCGGGCATTCCCATCGGCATGTTCCAGCCGACAGAGTACGGGTAACGGCGGGGCTCCGGCCGCTGTTCACCCGGCGGCGGAATGTCAATCGGGACCGGCTCGATGGGTGCCAGTGGCCCGAACATGCCGGATAGGAACGTGGACCAGTCCCGTGGCAGGGATGCGTTCGTCCCCTGCGAACGGCCGCCCGCGTACGGGCCCCAGTCGTTGTAAGAAGCGACCAGCGGGGAGGGGCCGGGGCCGAGGTAAGGTGCGGGGGCGTTCCCGAACCCGCCCGTGGAGGGGGCCGGGGCGACGGCTTTGAGGGCACGCATCACAGCCCGGGTGTTCGCCGCCACGAACTCACCCCCCGGTCAGTGGCATGGGTGAGAAACAGCGCAGGCGAGCGGGTTCCCGGGCAGCAAAAAAGAGCGCCTGCCGCTCAGTGCGGACAG
>Ga0206356_10262729_pt1 | contig 11146 bp, 3 predicted proteins | sample DielMetaTC5am1_FD_146308 | JGI IMG/M metagenome (GOLD analysis project Ga0206356, IMG submission 146308) | Corn rhizosphere microbial communities from Kellogg Biological Station, Michigan, USA - Diel MetaT C5am-1 (Metagenome Metatranscriptome)... | ecosystem: Host-associated > Plants > Roots >... | reverse complement strand
CCGGGGAAGTAGGGGGACATAGTGTACCAGACCATATCCTAAAAGCTCTAAACCGCGTCCGAAAGAGAGCAACTCTTATCTTTCGGGCGCGGAACTCCGCTCCTTCGTTTTTTAACTGGCACCTTCTGTGGCTTAACGTTTTTAGCGCTACTCACAATAGTTGTCAGTGGCCACATCGCTATAAGAGGGGGTGGCACGTTGAAATAAAAAGAAAAGTCAGGCCCGCCAGCCATGTAAATTCGTTCTGCTGTCTCACTGGTATTGAGCTCATTATGCAGTTCTCCGAACCATGCAATCCTGCGGGAAAACTTGATGCTTCTCCAAGCATTAACATCAATTGGAGTATCAATCCTTACGACAGGAAGGAAACTCGTCGTTGCTAAAAATGGAGCAGTAGCATCAATGACCCTAGTCAAATCAGTCCAAACGTTTGCCATTCCATCTTCCGGCCGTGCACAAAGCACGGCTGCCGATGTGTTTGTTAGTGGTGCATAAGAATCTGTATGATAGCAAGCCATCTTATTAGTTGACTTGCACAGAATCTTGAATTTTATTTGCCCAGACCAATAGACAAATAGGCTCGATATCTGATTCAGCAACCCCTCTTTGGTACTGCCCTGTGGGTACACAGGACAAGCACTAGGTTGAGAGGCCGCATGATTACACCATCTCTGACACATTGATGAAATACTCATCTCCGTATCAGTCTCGTAAGGGTACTTCAAAGAAGTACCATCACCAGTGACATCTTGCCTTGAAAGTTCTGATACCCTCATCTGAGGAACAAACCTTTCCTCCTTAGGAGGAACGTTCGCCCAATTCGGATTTGGGTTACAGAGAGATCTAAACTGAAAGTCATCACCAGCCGATTCATATAAATATAAAATAGGACTAGGAACAATATCACCTGTTCCCACAGCTGGAGACACCTCCTGAATGGCAACCCCAGGCATATTAAATGCCGGAGTGTATCCACTAGGATACTGCGGCCACGTAGGTAGCCACTGATCAGCAGAGAGAAACGGCACTGTAACATCCACACGTGTCGTACCTCTTACTGTAACATCAGTTATGATCTCATTACCAAGAGTTCCAATTGGAGGACCTCCACCCCACTTAACAATCACGTTATATCGGGCAGATATAAATGGAGACGAAAAAATAATTATGGTATAGCGAATAGATCCTCGCCACATCCTGAAAAATTGTGCCATATAATTAATTCGACTCCAATAAAGTCCAGTTCCCGACCCAACAGTCACTAAGTCCTCACTACCAAATCCTGAAACAAGACTGGTTGCGAGAATAAAAGTGGGTCGAGATATAATGTCTCTCACGGTAAATTCCCTTATTCTTTGCGATAAAGTTCCGCTCCCTGCCGTATACAGGGAAGGGGAAGAAATCAGCGAACCGAAAGGGTTATTCCTTACCTCAGGATCTGAGGGTTCGGAAGACGCTTCGCCACTTTTCTGGGGGGGACCTGGTCTTTCAGACCCGTTCATGTGCTCCTCAATCTCCTGACGGTGCACATCGTTCGGGTTGGCTCCCCTTGATGTCATAGACATCGGTGTGTCAAAAATAAGATTCCCTAAACCACCAAGACTGGGCATATACTTCCCTGCTTGAGGATAAAAAGAGTCAAAATCATCAACATGTCCAGCAGCCTCCAGACCGTCAAATTTCGCATAAGTGACGAATCTTAAACTGGGGGCTGCATCAGACGACAACACATTCACCACACCTAAACGTAGCGTGTACAGATACATATCATGAAAATCAGCGGAAGCATCCAGACCAACTCGATACCAATCGAGCCACTGATCCGGAGTCCTCCACGGAATCACAGTAGTCACATCATTCTGTACACTATAGTCAAATAGCACAGCATCATCCCAGGATAACTCCTGAGCTTCAATTGTACTAGTCCAGAGGGTGGGAACAAACGACGACGAATGTCCCACTCCAAAGACTTGTGGTATAGTGCTGTTTTGAGTTCTAACACTAATACTCTTCCACCTTATATACCTAAAGGTCTGAAGAGCATCTTGAATAGCTGTCTCACTCAACAACGTCAACACCAGCTGGATCGCTGATGATGCTGTGGCCGATTTCGTAACATCAACCACATCAACCTGAAACCACCTCTCACCAATACGGCTCGGGGTCTGATCAGGATAAGGGTTTCCAACAACTGGAAACGGAACAACAGACACTTTTACAGTCGTCTGTTCTTCATCTTTCTGGAACGTCGACAATCCTTTCTCCTCTTGATTATCTCTGCTCTCGTCTTTACCTAACTCCAATTCAAAACTATTGTTTTCGGCGATCGAACTTACTTAGGGACACACAACTCGATCCAAATGTGCATCCTAGAAAGATGGAATGAAATGATTTCGTGCCAGCAATGCCACAGCCCATCCCGAAGCCGTGACAAAGATCACCTGCACTAACTGTTTTTGCCGACAGCTTAACGCGCTTTCCCTGAGAAAAACATAACACCTCGGTTTATTACTGACCCCGGACGGTCGTCTTTTAAGGACTAGATAACCATGTTGCTTTTTATGAGCGTAAGCATAAACGCCTCAGACAATTATGCCCTCTGAGCAGGCCAAATTAAAATTTAATCACGTTGAGCAAGAAGCCAACGATCCGCATATTCATCATATGATTTCCCAGGATACAAAATCCCAAGATCTCGACATAATCCACGAATCTTGTCAGCTTCTAACTCAAAACGATCCTTACCATAATGAAACCATTCTTGGTGAGCTTGTTCTAAATTCACTAAAAATTGCGAATCTAACGTATTCCCTTCCGGGTTATCTTTTGCAGGCTCACGAATCCAGTACACCATGGAATAAATTGATTCTTCGTTGAGCGGAGCTTTAATATTACCTCCCTCAACACGAAATTTTCTCGCAAGAAATTCCACATCATCCTTAGGGACAAAGTCTGGTAAAACCAGACCTTTTTGCGCTGTTGTATAAGTTATTCCAAAATTTTCATATAAAAATTCTCCAAACGTATTCATGTTAATAAACTTTTGAAACTCTTTTATCACAGCTGCTATATTATCATCCCCATACAATGCTAATGGTAACGCCTGCGAGCGTGTAAATTTTTCCAATTCAGGGTGGGCGGCCTTGTGCTGCTCGACGACCCACATAAAAAAGAAATTAAACCCAATTTGGTTGACAAACGTGTTAAGGAAACCCGTAAGCCATTGACCACTCGGATTCATAAATGATAAGTCATAAACCTCATCAACTATAATAAGAATGGGTCCCACAGAAGACAGAAAAGCCGCTTGCACATAGCGATATCGCTTATCTGACTCTGGGAACCCGTAATATGGAAGACATGCCTTGGCTAAAAATTCAGCGGGCCAAGGACAAATAGACGAGTCAAAAAACCTCCCGTCACCATTAATAAACTTCCATCCTTTTCCGCTTAAAATCTTCTGATAAATAGCTTTCCAATCAAAGCCATGTATATTTGTGCCTATAGCGGAATCACTAGAAGCACGACATCTCTTCATCTCCGTAACCAGAGCCCCACAGCACATAACTGTGAAAATCTGGTGCGACAAAGACCCTATCATAAATATCCTAGGTGTTTCTACCTTATCTATGGGCCTTGTCTCATCTTTTAAACACCCTGCTACAACATGCCGCGGCAATTCTCCGCGATCTATTGCATTGAAAATGTTCTCTACCAATATCCTCAGCAAAGGATGGATCCACTTCTTCTCCGGGTCCCAAAGTTCTTTTCTAGACCGAATCTTCGGCATAGCACACTCGATATCATAACCAATCGCAGTGTCTCGCGTAAATCCGTCCCAAACTCCGGGAATTCCAAATAAAGCTTCTTCCATCGTCCACATCCGGACATTTCTCAAATCCATACCCCGAGGGAAAAATCCCTCAAAGGCCTTCTCTGGAAACCTATCAACTACTTCCTGAAACCACGACTTCATCGCTCGCACAGGGGCACCTGATAGTTTCTTCTTCGCACTTTTAAGTGGGGTGGCTAAATGTCCACCATTTTCATCATCTATCCAAGTCTCTCTCAAAATACCCGGCGCAGTGGTAGGTTCACCATACAACGGTTCTCTCTCATGATCTCCCTGAGCAGGAGACGGTCTCAATCTTGTCTCTGATGGTATAATTTTTGGTTTAGGTGCCTTCCCAAGGTAGAGATATTTCTCATTCTCTACAATTTTAGAAATTTGAGGGGTATTTATAGGTAAATACTCCGGGATATAACACTGAGCGAAAAACTTTCCACTTAAATCTTCTTGAAAGATAGGGGAAAAATAAGAATGGTTGCCTGTCCTTCCGGTATGAATTCCGATAAGATGAACAACACCAGTTGGGTCTGTCCAGAGATACGGCTGCCCGCAATCTCCGGCCACTCCCATACCGTCAATCATTTTATAATACAAGTCATGATCGGCTGGGACATATTTATTGTCTATATAATGTTGAGTAATCGGTTTCTCTCCACGTTGCACGTGGTGACGAGTCACCTTCTCAACAACAATAGACCCATCTGGCATCACTGTTCGAGACAATCTACAAAAATCTCCATCGGTAACCATCTTTTCTTCCATCTCCTTCAAATTCTTAAACATCTTTGGCTTCAGACTCTTAAAAGGACTAAGAGCCGAAGCTGGAAAATCAATATAATACAAATCACGCCTATATGGTAGTGGCGCTACTACTAACTGTGTCTTAAACGCAGTTGCTAAAATTCCTTGCGCATTTCTAAAAGATATAGAAATGAAGTCAAGTCCATATTGGTCAAAGAAATGACCAACGGTAAAAAAGCGAGAACCGCTAATTATACCGTCGGTATACACTCTCTTATTATCTGGATACGTAACTTCGATTGTTCTCATGTGCTGAGAAAAATTATAAATCTGTTGAGTCGAGCCCGATTGAACAACGAACCCGACATTCTGATGCAAAACGCTAGCAGAGGATAATCCCATCCTCCGTCTCTTTTAGCTTGATGAAGATATTTCTGCTTATCTCCATCATTCATCGACAAGAACCTTATAAGCTCACTGTTTTTAACCAGCTCGCTCTCAGGCCACTCCTCCCAATCATTAAAAACTATAGTATGTAAATTTTCAAAAGTCGGCTCTTCTCCAAGAATAGCCAACTCTTCTATCACGGCAATGATGGCATCAGCCACCGTATCCTGATATCTCTCTCTAACAAAATTCAAAATCGAATCCATCTCTTCAACAATGGACTTACACTTAAACACCGCGATCACCCAAGCATAACCCTGGGAAAAAGCAGCATCCAAAATCCATTTCTCTACAACTTCATCACCAAAATGAGGGTGCACTCCACGCGCTCTCATTCTAGCATCAACTCCTCGGGGCATGCTGTGTGCAGCCACCCCACGAACTTTCATTACTTGTTTATGACCTCTACCTAAAGAGTGACTGTAAACTGATCTTGGTTTTAGGCGACTATCATGTCCTCGCCCTAAGGACTGCGCAGCAGAGTTTCCCCTCTGCACTATATTACCATTTACTCGATCAGTAAGCGACTCACGAACGTGCCACTTACCCCTCTCATCTTGGTACTCGTAGGGTTTCGGTTTTACATAACCACTCTCCGTTTCTCGATCTTTCCACGAAAAGTTTCCAAAATCATCATAATACTTCTCATGAGGATAATCTTCATAAATAACTTCACCTCCAAGCCTTCCATCCACTGGAACAGGCTTGAACGATGCAATCTGCTCTTTAACTAAGTTCTTCTTATCCTCCTCAACTTTATTACCAATCGCTACTCCAATTCCTATAGCAAGAATTGAAGCAGCTGCTCCAAAAACTAATAAACTATACTTACTCATAAATGAACCGAAAGTTTCTCTGTAGTAATGAGTCCATCGACTCCAAACTACAGATCCCCAATCAGTCCAATGAGTATTATTCATCAACGCTTCATCCTCTTGAAACCAAGGACCTGTTAATGCAAACAACGAAACAAATTGCTTAGCGGGAAGAGTACACTTCCCGGATGCAATAGACTCTCGCTGATGCACTATACGATTTCTCATTCGAGTGGTCCAATGGTCTGGACCTTGCAAATCTCCGTCTATAAATAAAGAAAAGATCTCTCTAAAAAACGTAATTTCATAAAATTTAGATTTTTCAATTTCTACATCCCTAATTGATCTCAGGGACTGAACAACTAACTCGGGGTTCGTCAAAAAAGGACTATGACGAACTCCTAGCCTCCGAAACTTCTTAACTAAATAATCTCTAAACTCTACTCCAGTACAATTAAAATATAATAAATGTATATATAACAACCTAACTAACTCTTCTGCCTGTCTGTTAACTCTAGGATCAGGGTCCATCAACTTTCGATGAAAGGCTTCACAAAATGGCTGCAAATACGGCTGACTGGTCTTACAAAATTCAGTCGTCAATTCACAATGCCTAGCCCTTTGCTCTCCAGTTAAACTACATACCAAATGGGTGTACTTCTTCTGATCTTCTACATATAACCCTTCCGTATCACTACGGTAAGAGTCCCAGACAAACTTATCCAACTCAAAATGTTCTGGAGCTACAGCTTCATGAACTTTTTCAACTGTAGTCCGGACGGGATTTTCTGGTGCATACCACCAGCTCTCAAACCCTCCCAACATCTGAGGGGTAGTTTTATCCTCTTCACTTCTAACATCTTTAGGATCAAGCTTCTTCTCTCTCACTCTCCCTTCACTTCTCGCTCTCCTTGGCGGAACCGGGGGCCGGTTATCCACTCTTGTAGCCGACAACGACTCAAAAGTCGTCGTATCCATAGGCGTCTGTTTTTTAACTTCTTCAGGAGAAACAGACGAAAACTCAACCTCTGCCCATCGCTTCTCGCGACGCGCTGCTCTAACATTCTTCTTCGTAGACTTCCGATCTTCCTGCTTACGCTCTAAGTCAGGCCCTTTAAAAACAGGGCCATCGTACTTAGAAACGGTAGCAGTAGATTCTGTAACATAATCCACATAAGAGAACTCTCTCATAAATTCAGCTTCGTCTTGTCTCGTACTCTGCCTCTCTAAAATCTGATCTGCCAACAAAGAAATGACACATGAATATGGTACACTCACGCATCTCTCTTGTTTAAGAATTTCATGAAGGGTTGGGGGCAACCCTAGAAAGAAACAATTTTCATATGGTCCAAAATCAGGAATTCTCAAAATAAAATTCCACGCCTCATCAAAATTCCCACACAACTTTCCACCTTCTCTCCAAGTTCTAAAATCTGCTTTCCTAACTACTTCTAAATATAAAGTCCTTCGGCGAACGATCGCCTCAGGAAAGGTCATATGAGACTCTTGTCTTAAGTGCTCATCGGTAAAATTCGACGTTATCATTGCTAACATAGAATTAAAAAACGCTTTGCCTTTTCTCTCGAAGGCCATATCTAAAGGAAACGTCCCTGATTCACATGCTGTCAAAAACTCTGACAACGTTCTCTGTCTCTCCTGGGGGTCTTCCTTCTCTAAAGCTTCATTCCATACACAACAAAACTGTCTTTCATAACCCTCCCAATACTGGGAAAGTTTGTTTCTATGGTGCACATGGGCTGGCCCATAAGGATACGGAAGTAACCCAGGACACTCCTGTCTAACTAACTGATAAACACCAGCAACAATATGAGGATAAACTTTCGTCTTTCCTTGTCCACTGTTTCCATACAACCAACAACACACAGTCTCAATTCTCGTAGCATATAAATCCGCTGTTTGACGGTGAGATTCAAATAAGGAATTGACTTTGGCGAAAGCACGCGCTAAACACGTACTCAATGCCGGGTTAGTCCTTATATGTAAAGTTAAGGGCTCTAGGATCTTAGCTTTCTTATGAAGGTTTTCAAGCTTCATTGCGGTAGCTAAATCCTTATCAATAACACTCTCTACTTCTGGAATCTCACAAAACTCTTTGAATTCTTTCGCAAATTCATCAAATTCGTCTAACAACTTTTTATCTTTCAAATAATGCTCTCCATAATACCAATGATACATATAATCAAAACTGTTACAAATACACTCTTCTACCGATCCAAAAACGGTTGGAAATCTACTTGCAAAGTTTATCACAGCACCCGCAGTCTGCGAGTCTGTCTTAGAGCACGCTGAAAGAGCTGCTCCTAAAGCTAGCCCTACAACCGGCGCAATCTCGGATAAAGATTGCTTCTGGTACTCTTCTTCAAAAATCTGCTGAATTTTTCCAATATCTCTCTTAGACAAGTCACAACCTAAATAATCCAGCGCACTACACAAGCATAAAGAAAACACTTTCTTACACTTATCAAACATCCTCCTAAAAATATACATAAATAATAATAATAAAAATATAGTAAAAGCTCCTACTAATACAAAAATCTTCGTTTCATCACTAATACTCTCAAAGATTGACTTAACAACCTCCTTGAGCACTTCGTACTCTGCAATAATGAACTCTTTAATACTTCTAAACAAATCATTGCCCTTTGCAATCGTCGTAGCCACTCCGCTCATAATACGAGCCGGAATGTCTTTGACTGCTTGGGTCACACTATCTAAAATAAAACTACTAGCACTATTAACTACACTTTCTCTAACTGAACTATACATATTACTAATTCCCATCATCTGGGGCTCAAATTTCTCTTCACTCTCAATATACTTATTCCTAACACCTCTGACTCCTCTATCTCGATCGTCTTTAAACTGACGAATAGGTCCTCTATCTAACTTCTTCTTTCGTTTTGGCTCTTTTCCACAAAGAGCCACTCCTTGCGATATCTGATACATAGTACCTTGATCGTTCATATATTCAACGATCCTCTTAGTAAATTGATTGGTCTTTCGACCACAAAAAATAGATAAAAATAAAGAATAATTTCTGAGCCAATAAGTCATGGCATCATGGTCTCGATAATTCTCCGTAACAGCCTTTGCCCGAAGATGGGTCAACTGACGACCATTATGGAAAAAATGATATAAATATTTATTAGAAATTTTGTAAGAAACAACCTCAGCTTTAACAAACCAGCATAACTCATACAATACTTCGTTAACCGATCTGAAAGCTTCTTTTAACACCAACAAATCAAAAGGCCCCGTTACTAAATTAGGGTTCAACTTCTGAATTCTCATTAATTCCTTAGGGAAGGTTGACGGTACTCGTAAAAACTGTACCGCTCTACAGTAAGTTACTGGCTCGAACTGATGTTCAAGCGGTTTACTATCATTTTGAGGAAATTTAGCCGTCCTCAATCGCTTATTCGGCTCTCCAGCTATATAATTGTTTTTGAACTTCTCAATCTCCTCGCAAAATACTTTGCGAGAAGAATTTTTAAGTCGTTCTACTCTAGCCGGATTCGGTGCGTAACTCACTTTCTTAATCCTTTCCTTATCAAAACTAACAATAATTGGCACTGCTCCCACTGCAACTTCTTTACTAACTGTTACTGATACTTGCTCTTGCTCAATGGGTTCAGGTTGTTTCATCTCTGGTTTCTCCCAAAACTCTCTAACTTCTGGGGACTCAAACAAATTGTCCCACCATAGTTCCAAGTTTTTAGGAACCTCTCCTGCTTCTTCACAAATAATTCTATAATACTGATAATCTTCTAAAACTTGAGGATCAGGTTTAATCTTCAACTTCATCTGCTCTTCAATAATCCTCTCCTCCTCATTAGTCATCACTTCTTTAGAGTATTCGATCAATAAATCTGCTTCAATGGCTCTTCGCTGAGCTTCCTCATACTCTAATCTAACAAACTCTTCATGTAACAAATATGAATTATCAAACGGTTGATCTTCCATGACAGAAGCCGTTTCTGAAACAATCTTATAATAATTATCCAACATTTGTTCTACTCCAACTGAATACGAATTTTCAGCCTCTGAATACTGATCTACAAAGGCGGGGTTGACATCTTGATCAATGTCACCTGTGATTGTTTGAGAAAATTGCTTACGGTTCTCCTCACTACTTGCCTGATCACAATAGGACAAGTGCGTAGTTTTGTCACCTGCTACGCGCGGTTCTTGTGGTTTCCCTCCACTGCAAGACATTTGTGTAAATGAACGAATGGTTCTACGAGATATTTCACTCCACGAACTCCAATGCCGGCGCCTATCCGGATTTAGTTATTGTAAATCGAAGGTTCGCACATGGATGCGAATCCAAAAATCGAGTATATTCTCAATCTCAAGAATTTTACCTTCTGTCAGAAATAGTACATGCGCAATGTACCTGCATTTAACGACGTTATGTTTCTGTTGAATGCCCTCACTTATTCCCTTAGGGGTGGGGGTTAAAACTCCAACTTAGACTTTTCAGCTTCAATGCAGTATGCAAATACACACTCTATAACACTTATTTAAAACAAACTCTAGTAGGCTTCTGTGTAAAGTCTTTATAATCTCAAGTTAATATAATTCTACAATCGCTATAACTAATATTATGAGATCACGTTCTCCTCTCTATTTAGGTAATTGTTAAGTAGATGATCCAATCCGTCATACTTAACATCATATTACATTTTCGAAATTTGAAATGAAGGCTTCACTACCTTCTGAAATTTTTAAAACTTGTTTTACACCTTTAAAACAAGAAAACTACAATAAATATCATATAAACATCTCTACCGTCATGAGAAATAAATCTCCTGATTTATTTCCCATCACGGTAAAAACAAACTAAATATATAAAATAAAAAGAAAAATAAAATGAAAACTAAACTATCCCTAAACTTGTTTTTACCTGTAGTTCTACAGGTAAAAGCAAGTCTAGAGTAATAAAAACTCTAGCTTAATAGCATCAACGTACTCTTCTTAATCTGAGTACGGACACGCAAATTGTTGGTCCCATTATTCTGTTTGCCAACACCACATATTTGATTTATATCGAAAATCAACAAAACGGAGCGTAGTTGTATATCGTCACAACTATTATCAATAAAACGTTCCTTGATATCGTTCAAACTTTAAACGTTGAAAATCTCGTTTAGGCTCACATCACAAATATTAATATCTTCTCTATATCACTTCCTTAGGTTCTGATATAAAGGGCTTACTAACTTCGGCTATGCTTCACTAATTCGAGACAAAGATTACAACATCTTTTTCT
>Ga0206356_10117802_pt1 | contig 11463 bp, 11 predicted proteins | sample DielMetaTC5am1_FD_146308 | JGI IMG/M metagenome (GOLD analysis project Ga0206356, IMG submission 146308) | Corn rhizosphere microbial communities from Kellogg Biological Station, Michigan, USA - Diel MetaT C5am-1 (Metagenome Metatranscriptome)... | ecosystem: Host-associated > Plants > Roots >... | reverse complement strand
GTGCACCGCATGGAGCATGCCGTGCCGCAACGTGTTCGGTTGGCAGAAGCCCTGCTACCTGCTGGTCGATGAAGGTTACGCATCCACCTTCAACGACCTGATGGAGAAAACCGACTGGGACAACTACGGCGTCGGCCGCAACCCGAAGTGCGCGAACTGCATGGCACATTGCGGTTTCGAGGGCACCGCAGCCGCCGATTCGTTCGCGCATCCGTTGAAGGCGCTATGGGTGAGCATGCGTGGCCCGAAAATCACCGGGCCGTTTGCGGCCGATCCGCCGATCCTGTACGACACGCCGGAACCGAACCAGCGCCACCCGCACAGCGACATCCCCATCGCGCACTTCGGCGGCATCCAGCACTGATCGGGAGATTCGCTTGCAATGACAATGCTGATCCTCGCCGCCCTTGCACTGGCTTGCTGGATCAGCGTCCTGTTCGCGCCGTGGGGCGCGTGGCTGTGCCGCGAAAGCATGCAAGCCGACCCGCTGCCGCCGGCGCCGGCGCATGATTTCACGGTGTTGATTCCCGCGCGCAACGAAGCGCCCGTGATCGGCGAAACCCTGCGCGCTCTGTCCATCGCAGCGCGCGGCGCGCAGGTGATCGTGATCGACGACCAATCCACCGACGACACCGCAGCGATCGTGCGCGCCAACGGACTGCCGAATCTCGCGCTGATCCGGGGGGCGCCGCCGCCGGCGGGCTGGACCGGAAAGCTGTGGGCCTTGCAGCAAGGCATGGAACGCGTCACCACGCCGCGCGTGCTGTTGCTGGATGCCGACATCCGTCTCGCCCCCGGAATCCTCGCACCGCTGCAACGCAAAGCCGACGAAGGTTGCGCGCTGGTTTCGCTGTGCGCGGAGCCATGCTGGAACGGTATCGCCGCGCGCTGGCTGTTGCCGGCGTTCGTGTATTTCTTCAAACTGCTGTACCCGTTCGCGCTGGCCAACCGCGCGGGTTCGCGCGTCGCCGCCGCAGCCGGCGGTGTGATCCTGATCGATCGCGAGGCGTTGCTCGAAGCCGGCGGTTTCGGCGCATGGCACGACGCGATCATCGACGACTGCACGCTGGCCGCGCACGTGAAGCACAAGGGATACCGCTGCTGGATCGGCCTGACCCACGGCGCAACCAGCCTGCGCCGCGCGAGCTTCGCCAACATCGCGCACATGATCGCGCGCAGCGCATTCGTGCAGTTGCGCGAATCGCTGGCGCTGACCGCGGCCGTTTCGATCCTGCTGATCGTGATGTTCTGGATGCCGGTATTCGCGCTTGCCTTCGGTCCGATGCACGCCACGCACGCGATCGGATTGCTCGCCGTGCTGGCGATGCTGGCGTGCTACCTGCCGACGCTGATGTACTACCGCCGCAATCCTCTGGCAGCACTGCTGCTGCCGCTGGCCGCGACGTTCTTTCTCGCGGCGACGTGGTTTTCGGCGTGGCGCGCGCTCGCTGGTACCCGCTCGGTATGGAAAGACCGGCACTACCAGCGCGGAAAGGCATGAATGGAGCAACGCGCGACGCCAGCGGCAACGCCAACGGGTCCGGCATGGGCACCCCTTCCCGCAACCATCGGCGAGACGCATCCGGTCGGCAGCTGGCTGTTGCAGATGGGCTTCGATCTGTGGATCCGGATGTGTTACGACCGCGAGGTCGTGATGCCCGGAAATTTTGCACTCGCACCGGGCTCGCTGATTGCGTCGAATCACCAGCGCGACGTGGACGGCCCGATGCTGGGCATCGTGCTGGCGCAGAGGCACGGCTTGCGCTTCGCAAGCGCGCCACCGTTCTACGCCACCCGCGAGGACCTGTTCCGGCCCGGCATCCTGTCGCGCCTGACCGTGCACTGGCCAAAGCCGCTGTCCGCGATGCTGGGACACGTCTCGCTGGCCTGGTTCTTTCCGCTTGGCCGCGCCGAACCGATGCGTCGCGTGCGCGAATTCACCTTGGGCGAAGCGCTGCATGCGTTGCTCGATGCAGGCTTGGGTGACACCGATTGCGACACCCTGCTCAACGCGCGCGGCCAGCGCGAACTCGGCGCTGGGCATGCAACCCTGGCGACGTGCGTCGAACACGCGAATCCCGCGATCCTGGAGGAGTGGTGGGGCCTGCGCCGCCTGAACGTCGCAACGCTGGAAGTCATCGCCCCGGCGTTCCGCGCGACCGTCGACGCACAACTGGCGCATTTCGCACGGCGGCTGGACCGCGGCTGTTGCGTGTATTTCTCGCCCGAAGGCACGATCTCGATGGACGGCCATTTCTGCCGGACCCGCGAGGGATTCTTCCGGCTCGTGCGGCTTGCGACAGCGCAACCGTGGATCCAGCCGATGGCGCTCGGCTACGACACCCTTGGTCCGGGTCGTTCAAGGGTCGTCGTGCGCATCGGCGGGTGTTTCCGCGCCGACGCCACGCTCGACCGCCGCGCCTTCGACACCACGTTGCGTGACACGATCCTGCAGCTTGTGCCGGTCACGCCCAGCCACCTGCTGGCGCGCTGGCTGTTGCACGGACCTCGCGTGTTCACGCGCGAGGATCTCGCCAGGTGGTTGATGCACGCCTGTACCGCATCGCGCGTCGCGCACCCGTCGATGGATCCATTGTTCGCGCGCAAGGGCGTGACCGGCATCGCCCATGGGCGGTTGCGCTGGCTGGAGCGCAAACGGCTGGTGGAACGCCGTGGTGACACTTTCGGGAACATCTGCCCGCGCGATGCGCCACCGGGCTGGCGCAAACCGTCCAACGTCGTGCGCTATCTCGACAACAACCTCACCGATCTCGTGCCGGGCATCGATCGGGTGTTGCCATGCTGAAGATGCCGGCAGGCGCGCTATTGAAGCCCAAGGTTATCCTGCCCGTCCTGCTCGCGGCCGCACTGCTGGTGTTCGCCTTCAGCCTCGGTGACATCCATGATGTGATCGGGCGTGTCGGCAAACTTCCCGTCCAGGTCTTGTTGCTGTCGCTGGCCGCAGCAGCCTGCTATCTGGCGTGCAAAGCCGTGCAACTGAAGCTTATGCTCACGCAGATCGAGGTGCGCATCCCGGCGGGACCATTCTGGCTCGCCTTCGCGGTGGGCGAACTCACCGTCACCCTGCCGCTGGGCCTGTTTTCGCAGAACTGGGTACTTTCGGCGTCGCGCCGCATCCACATCGGGCGCAGCTCGGCCGCAACGGTGATGATGTTGCTGGCGGAGATCGCAGTGGTGTTCCTGTTTCTCGCCGTCGTCGGCATTCCCGGTTGGCCCGATGTGCACTGGACCGCGGTGGGCGTGCTGGGTTTCTTTGCGCTCCTGCTGACGGGCGCCGTGTTGTTCGGGGAAAAGGCGCACCCCCACCTGTCGAAGCTGCCGCACGCCTGGATGGGAAAGAGCGCGCGGACGGCCCTGGAAATGCTGGGCGGGTTGCGCAAGCTGTCCACGCCGGTGATGCTGGCGATCAGCATCGTGCTGGCCGCCGTCTACCTGGGCGCGCTGACCTTCGCGTTCTGGATCGTCGGGCGCGGGATGCACGTGCATCATCTGGCTTATCTCACCGCCGCGACGATCTACATTTTTTCGCTCGCGATCGTCCTGGTCGGTGCGGGGCTGTTCAGCCAGATCGGGACCGTCGAACTACTCGGTATGCTGGCGGCGCGTGCGTGGGGCCTCGACTACACGGACGGATTGGCGATGATGTTGGGTTTCCGCATCGTGTGGACGGGAGCGATCTGGCTGCTGTGCCTGCCGATCGTCGGCCTGACGTGGCGCGAAATGCCTTCGCGCGGCGGGCACAGATCATCCGATGGCGGCAAGAAAGTTTCCGGCTGACGACGAGACGTCCATGCGCGGGATGCCGCTGGCGGCGCGCGCGCGTTCGAGGTCGCGCGGGATGTCGAGGTGCTTCTGTTCAACCGACCACACGTATCCGCGTTCGCGATGGAACTTCGCCAGGTATTCCTGCTCGCTCTGCCCGGGCGTTGCCACGAACAACGCCTTGCGGCCGAGGCCAGCGAGTTCCATCAACGTGGTGTAGCCCGATCGGGTCATGACCAGTTTCGCGCGGTGGAGCATCTCCGCCTGGCGTTGGCGATCGAGATAGCCGTACACCGTGGCGCCGGCAATTTCGCGGGACTGATCTTCGTCGTGCGGGCATCCCAAGGTCACGACGATTTTTCCGGAAAGTTTCGGCAGCGCCTGCAACACCAGGTCTGACAGCAGGCCACGTTGGGGTTCGATACCGGAAACGGAAAAGAACACGTCGATGTCCTGTTCCACGTCCATGCGTGGCACGCTCGACAAGGGGCCGATGTACACGAGTCTTCCTTCGCCCCAGTCGAAATCGGGATCGTGTCCCAGCCACCCGGACAGGCCGCCGTTTTCGGCGACGTCCGGAATCAGTATCTTGGTGAATCCGCGCAACAGATGGCGCTGGCCCCGCTCCGTGACGCGTTGCGTGAAGCTGCTGAAGAACGGCACCCGCTGGTGGATCGAATGGAAAATGCAGTAGCTCGGCACCGCGCTCGACCACAAACCGAGGCGGCTGTCCGACACCACGCAATCGAAATGCCTTTCCGCGACAAGCCGCTCGGCCAGGCGATGCTCGCTTCGGTAGCCCGCGAGCACCCACGGCATCGCGGCAGTCATGCGCAGGTAGAAAATTGCGGGGTAGCGGCTGAACGGCGCGGGCGTATCCGCGAAAGGAAAAAATTCGCAGGCATCGCCAAGTTCCGACTGCAGCAACCGCATGCCCGCACCCGGTGCGATCACGATGGTCACCGCGTCGCCACGCGCAAGCAGCGCGCGAATGAGCCCGAGGCTGCGCGTGGCGTGTCCAAGCCCCCAGTGATAGACGCCGTACAGGACGCGTCGCCCCATGCATGCTTCCTTCCACGCGGCACGCGGCCGCGACGAAACGATACTGGCAGGCACGGCGTCAATGGAACGCGAAAGCGGGACGCGCAAGCATCGCGGCACAATGGCGACCCCGGCCCGATTCGAACGGGCGACCTTCCCCTTAGGAGGGGGATGCTCTATCCAGCTGAGCTACGGGGCCTGATTGAAGGTGACCATCCAGGCTGCGGCTTCCGGTTCGCATTCCATGCTCGCGAGTTGCACCGGGCGCCACAAACGCAAATTGTCGCATGAACCATGCAAAACCTCAGCGAGTCACCTTGTGCTTCGCCATGTAGCGCAAATAGGCCAGCACCGCATCGAGATCGGCGTCGGACAGGGTCTCGGCGGGAAACGGAGGCATCTGCGCTTGCGGCCAACGCCGCAGCGATTGCGGGTTGCGGATGAAAGCGCGCAACAGATCGGCACGCAGGTATTCGGTCGGGTTGTGCGGAATATTCAGGTCCGGCCCGAGTCTGGAATCGCCCTCGCCGTTCAATCTGTGACAGGCGAAGCAGGTGCGCTTGAACACCGAATACCCTCGCCGCACGGGGCTGCCGGGCGGCAAGCTCGAACCCGGAACGATCGCAGGGAAGCGCGCATCGACCCCGCGCAAAGCGCGGATGGACGAGAGTTCGAACGGCCACTGCTCCGTCCCGATGTGCGCCGCCTGCGGCTCGGTCCACACCAGATAGAACGGTCCTGCACCATCCGGCTTCTCGGCCAGCGCGGGCCATGGATGCGCAGGATCCTCCACCGCAATCCACGGCTTTGACCCCTGCTTGTTGAGGATCACATCGGCGGGGATCTCTGCGACGAACCCATCGCTCGCGACGAACTGCAGATGCTGGCTGTGCTGCAGATCGGGCAGCAGCGACAACAATGGCACCGCGCGATAGTGCATCGTGCGATGAAAGGCCACATCGTCGGGAATCGTCACTGCGACCGTGCGCTCCAGCAATTCCGCCGAATGGAATACCTTGGCGCCGTGGCCGAGGTCGACGCGCAGTTCGGCCGCATGCGCCAACGGCGACAACGACAGCCACAATCCCAGCAGACAGCAAACCCGGAACCCTTGCATGCGCACCCCCGCCGTATGGCATGGCGCAGTCTAAGGCAGCGGCCCTGGCGCAATCGCGCGCAGATTCGACCTTGAAATCACGGGCCACGTCGCCCTCGCTGCTACAATTGCCGATTGACTCGACACACCCGCGCCTCGCGGCTCCAGGAGCATCCATGTCCCACAGCATTCTTTCCGCGCTCGGCCTGGCCGACACCAATTCCGGCACCTTCCTCGGCAACGGCGAGTGGTCCAAGACCACCGACGCCGGCGTGCTGGAGCCGTTGAATCCGGCCACCAACGAGGTGCTGGCCAAGGTGTACGCGACCAGCGACGCGGATTACGAAACCATTGTGCACAACGCGGAGAAGGCGTTCGCGGAGTGGCGGACGGTGCCGGCACCGCGGCGCGGCGAAGCGATCCGCCTGTGCGCGCAGGCACTGCGCGAGCACAAGGATGCACTGGGTTCGCTGGTCGCGCTGGAGATGGGCAAGATCAAGCCCGAAGGCGACGGCGAAGTGCAGGAGATGATCGACATCGCCGATTTCGCGGTCGGCCAGTCGCGAATGCTGTACGGCCTGTCGATGCACTCCGAGCGCCCCGGTCACCGCATGTACGAGCAATGGCACCCGCTGGGTATCGTCGGCATCATCAGCGCATTCAACTTCCCGGTCGCCGTATGGAGCTGGAACGCGTTCGTCGCCGCGGTGTGCGGCAACGTGTGCATCTGGAAGCCGTCGCCGAAGACGCCGTTGTCGGCGATCGCGTCGATCCGCATCTGCAACGCAGCGTTGAAGGCCGGTGGTTTCCCGGAAATCTTCTACCTCTTCAACGACGCCGGCAGCGAACTCGCACAGAAGTTCGTCGACGACAGACGCATCCCGCTGATCAGCTTCACCGGTTCCACCAAGGTCGGCCGCATGGTTGGTGAACGCGTAGCTGCGCGCATGGGCCGGTCATTGCTTGAACTGGGCGGCAACAACGCGATCATTCTCGATCGTTCGGCGGATCTGGGCCTCGCGATCCCCGCCATCGTGTTCGGCGCGGTCGGGACCGCTGGCCAGCGCTGCACCAGCACGCGTCGATTGTTCGTGCACGAGTCGATCATCGACGACGTGCTCGGCAAGTTGCGCCACGCGTACCAGCAGGTCGAAAAGAAGATCGGCGATCCGACCAAACCGGAAACGCTGATGGGGCCGCTCAACAGCAAGGCCGCGGTCGACCAGTTCGCCAACGCGGTGAAGGCCGTGAAGGGCAGCGGCGCGCGCATCGTCAGCGGCGGCTCGGTGCTGAACGGCAAGGGCAACTTCGTCGAACCGACGATCGTCACGGGCGTCAGGAATTCCGACGAGATCGTGCAGACCGAAACCTTCGCACCGATCCTGTATGTGATGCCGTTCAAGACCCTGGACGATGCCATCCAGATGCAGAACGACGTGCCGCAGGGTTTGTCGTCGGCCATCTTCACGCAGAGCCTGAAAGCGGCCGAGCAATACCTGTCCGCGATGGGCAGCGACTGCGGTATCGCCAACGTCAACATCGGTACCTCGGGCGCCGAGATCGGCGGCGCGTTCGGCGGCGAAAAGGAAACCGGCGGCGGACGCGAATCAGGTTCCGACGCATGGAAGGCCTACATGCGCCGGCAGACCAACACCATCAACTGGTCGGATGCGTTGCCACTGGCGCAGGGTATCAAGTTCGATTTGTGATCACGCCGGAAAAACGCATCCCCCTCGATCCCCCTTCGCAAGCGAAGGGGGAAGTCGTCACCCCCTTCGTACCGAAGGGCGGAGCGACAGCGAACGCGCGCGCAGCGCGGGCGCCGAGGGCGCGGGGGGATGCCCAGCAAGCGCCGAGATACCACCCAGCATGAAATCTCTCTTCGACTTCAGTGGTTATCGCATCGCGCTGGCCGGCGGCAGCAAGGGCATCGGTCGCGCGATCGCGCTGGAATTCCTCGCAAGCGGCGCGACGGTTGCGGTGTGCGCTCGCGGACAAGACGGACTGAATGCGCTGGCGAAGGATGCGGGCGCAGGCGCCGAACGGCTCCACGTGCACACCTGTGACCTTGCTGAAGCCGACCAGATCGAACGCTGGATCGCCGATACTGCGCGCGCGCTGGACGGGATGGACGTGCTGGTCAACAACGCCACCGGCTACGGTTTCCGCGAAGACGACGAATCCTGGCTGGTCGATTTCAACGTGGACCTGATGGCGGCGGTGCGCGCGTCGCGTTTCGCGGTGCCGCATCTGAAGAAGTCGAAGCACGCCAGCATCCTGCACACCAGTTCGATCGGCTCGTTCCGTCCGCGCACCACGGGGCCGCCCTACGCCGCGATGAAGGCAGCGCTGAACCACTACACCCGCACGCAGGCACTGGCGCTGGCCGACGACCGCATCCGCGTGAACGCGATCGCGCCCGGCTCCATCGAGTTCGAAGGCGGTGTTTGGGACCGCTGCAGGCACGAGAAGCCCGAGCAGTACGCCAAGGTGCTGGCGACGATTCCCTTCGGCCGCTACGGCATGCCGGAAGAAGTGGCGCACCTCGCGCTGTTCCTCGCCTCGCCTTTCGCCGGCTGGATCACCGGCCAGATCATGGCGGTCGACGGTGGACAGTCGCTGCGGTTCTGATTGCTGCTGCGCCACCGCATGCGGCATGAGAACATAGGCATGTTCGGGCCGGGAGTGGCGCAAGCATGAACACCGTGTACCCGCGTACCAGTTCGCTGGCGATCGTCAGCCTGATCTTCGGCATCCTCGCCTACGTCTTCCTGCCGTTTGTCGGCGCATTGATCGCGGTGATCTGCGGACATTCGGCGCGTTCCGAAATCCGCCGCGCCCCACCGGGCTCCCTCAATGGCGATGGTTTGGCGCTGGCCGGATTGATCCTCGGCTGGATCCAGCTTGCCTTCACGGCCATCGCGGTCGTGTTTTTTGTCCTGGTGTTGTTTGGCGCGCTTGCCTTCAACGGATTTCGCTGACGATGTATTCGACGCTGCGTCCGCTGCTGTTTTCGCTGGAACCCGAAGCCGCGCACGGCCTGACACTGTATGCGCTGGGCGTCGCTCAGCGCAGCAACCTGATGCGCTTCGTCGCGCAACCACCACCCGCCGACCTGCCGGTGCGCGCGTTCGGCATCGATTTTCCAAACCCGGTCGGACTGGCGGCCGGGCTGGACAAGAACGGCGAGCACCTGGACGCGCTCGGCGCATTGGGTTTCGGCTTCGTCGAAATCGGCACGATCACGCCACGTCCGCAACCGGGCAATCCGAAACCGCGCATGTTTCGCGTGCCGGAACACGAAGCGATCATCAACCGGATGGGCTTCAACAACGGCGGCGTCGATGCGCTGGTCCGCAATGTCGAACAGGCGCAATGGCGCGGCGTGCTGGGCATCAACATCGGCAGGAACAAGGACACGCCCAACGAGCGCGCCGCGGACGATTACCTCGCCTGCCTCGAACGTGTGTATCCGCGGGCCAGCTACGTGACGATCAACGTGTCTTCGCCCAACACGCCTGGCCTGCGCGATTTGCAGGACGGCGACTCCCTGCAGAGCTTGATCGCGACGCTGATGGAAGCGCGCGAGAGGCTTGCAGGGCAGCATGGTGCGCGCAAGCCGGTGCTGCTGAAGATCGCGCCGGATCTGGATGACCTGCAGATGGACGCGATCGCGTCCGCACTGGCCGGTTCCGGCATCGACGGGTTGATCTGCACCAACACCACCACCGATCGCACCGATGTAACCGGCGCGCTGCATGCAAACGAGCAAGGCGGCCTGTCCGGCAAACCACTGTTCGAAAAATCAACCGCGGTATTGCGCGGCATGGCGCAGCGGCTCGGCGACCGCATTCCGTTGGTCGGTGTGGGCGGTGTGCTGAGCGGCAGCGATGCCGCCGACAAGATCACCGCCGGCGCGAAACTGGTGCAAATCTATTCCGGCATGATCTACAGGGGACCGTGGCTGCTGACGGAATGCGTCGAGGAAATCCGCAGGCAGCATGGTGCCGCACATGCCGAATGACGGCGCGACGGACGGCATCACGCTGACCGAAAACGCTTCGCTGCGCGACCGCAACACGCTGCGCGTGGATGCGCGTGCCGGGTGGCTGGCAGAAATCCACGATGCCGGGGCGCTTCCCGATCTGCGGACCCGCCCGGCCCTGCACGGCAAACCGTTGCTGTTGCTGGGCGAGGGTTCGAACGTATTGTTCACGGGCGACTACGCCGGAGCGATCGTGAGGATGGCGACGCGCGGCGTCGAAGTGCTGGACGACGACGGCAGCTGCACGCGCATCCGCGTAGCCGCGGGCGAACACTGGGATGATTTCGTGCGCTGGACGCTCACGCACGGCCACGCGGGACTCGAAAACCTGATCCTGATTCCCGGCAGCGTGGGCGCCGCACCGATGCAGAACATCGGCGCCTATGGTGTCGAGGCCGGCGAGTTCATCGAGTCCGTCGAAGCCTTCGACATGCACCAACACCGCGTCGTCCATTTCGACAACGCACATTGCGAATTCGGCTACCGCGACTCGGTGTTCAAGCGCCACCCCGATCGCTGGCTGATCACCGCGGTCACGTTTCGCCTGCTGCGCGCGTGGACGCCGCGCATCGAGTACGCGGGCGTGCGGGACGAACTGCGGCGCACGGGCGTCGAACAGCCTGCGCCCATCCACGTCGCCGACGCCGTGGTCAACTTGCGCACCCGCAAGCTGCCCGACCCGAAGGTGATCGGCAACGCCGGCAGCTTCTTCAAGAACCCGTTGGTACCCGCTGCGCAGGCCGAACACCTGCGCGCGGAACATCCGCAGCTTCCGTGCTGGCCTGCCCCGAACGGCATCGCGAAACTCTCCGCGGCGTGGCTGATCGAAAGCAGCGGCTTCAAGGGGGCGCGCGAGGGCGATGCCGGCATTTCGAACCGGCACGCGCTGGTGCTGGTCAACCATGGCCACGCCACCGGCGCGCAGTTGTGGGCGCTGGCGCAACGCGTGCGCGAGGGCGTCCACGCACGCTTCAGCGTCGTGCTGGAACCGGAACCCCGAATCATCGGCGCTCGCGCCTGACCGACGGGATGGCCGGCACGTTTCGCATGTGCTGGTGGCAGGGGGTTCTGCGCCAACCGGGGGCGCGCACCGATTGTTTCCCATCCACTTGAAGGAGTATTCGATGAAGAAGCACGGCAAGCTCGCTCCATTCGTGTTCGGCATCCTGCTGGGCCTCGGCCTGGCCTGCGGCGGCATGCAGGCTGCCTTGGCGGCCGATGCGCCCGTCGCCAGGGCCGCGCAGAACGGCAACGTCACGCGCGCCACGCTGGACAACGGCCTGCGCGTGGTGATCGTGCGCGACACGCTGGCGCCGATGGTGACCACGCAGATCACCTATCTCGCCGGCAGCTACGAAACACCCAAGGGCTATCCCGGCACCGCACATGCGCTGGAACACATGATGTTCCGCAACTCGACCGGCCTGACCGGCGCGCAGTTGAACGAGATGACCGGCAAGATGGGTGCCGACAACAACGCGTTCACCACCAACGACGC
>Ga0206356_10633928_pt1 | contig 11496 bp, 9 predicted proteins | sample DielMetaTC5am1_FD_146308 | JGI IMG/M metagenome (GOLD analysis project Ga0206356, IMG submission 146308) | Corn rhizosphere microbial communities from Kellogg Biological Station, Michigan, USA - Diel MetaT C5am-1 (Metagenome Metatranscriptome)... | ecosystem: Host-associated > Plants > Roots >... | reverse complement strand
GGTGCACTGACGCGCCTCGTCGAATCGGGTGATTTCACCGGCAAATCGGGTGCGACGCTGGTGTTGCACGGGCTCGCCGGGGTCGAGTCGCCGCGGGTGCTGCTGGTGGGGCTCGGCCGCGAGGGTGAAGTCGATCGACATGCCTTTGCGCGCGCCTGCGGCGATGCCGGCAAGGCGCTGAAGAGCCTGCCGCTGACCGACGCGATGACCTGGTTGCCGCAAATCGACGTGAAGGACTGCGACGCCGACTGGCGCGTCCGCACCTGCGCGCTCGCGATCGATCACGCCTGTTTCCGCTATACCGCGACGTTGAAGCCCGGCATTGATGCCGTGCGCCTGGAGAGGCTGGCACTTGTTGCCGGTGACGCCACGACGGGCATCGAACAGGCGCACGCGATCGCGCGCGGGGTCGCCTTCGCGCGCGAACTCGGCTGCCTGCCCCCGAACCTGTGCACGCCCAGCCACATCGCGGCGCAGGCGAAGACCATCGCGGACGGGCACGCGGATTCGGTCACGCTGGAAGTGCTGGAGCGTGCCGACATGGAGAAGCTCGGCATGGGCGCGTTGCTCGCGGTCTCGTCGGGTTCGGCGACGCCGCCCAAGCTGATCGTGCTCGAATACAAGGGCGCGGGTGGCGCCAAGCCGTACGCGCTGGTCGGCAAGGGCGTCACCTTCGACACCGGCGGCATGAATATCAAGCCGACCGGTTCGATGGAGGAAATGAAATACGACATGTGCGGCGCGGCCGGCGTGTTGGGCGCGTTCCTGTCGGCGGTGGAATTGAAGCTCCCGATCAACCTCGTGTGCGTGGTGCCGTCGGTCGAGAACATGCCGGACGGCGGCAGCTACCGTCCCGCCGACGTGCTGCACACCCACGCCGGCATCACGGTGGAAGTGCTGAACACCGACGCCGAAGGCCGGTTGATCCTGTGCGACGCGTTGTCGTACACCTGCAAGCGCTTCGCGCCGCAGGCGCTGGTCGACGCCGCGACGCTGACCGGTGCCTGCGTGATCGCGCTGGGCGCGCATGCTTCCGGCCTGTTCAGCGCTGATGACGCGTTGGCCAATGAGTTGCTGGCTGCGGGCGACGCTTCCCTCGATCGCGCATGGCGCTTGCCGCTGTGGGACGACTACCGCAACCAGCTCGAATCGGCGTTCGCCGACATCGCCAATGTCGGCGGCAAGAGCGCCGGCGCCGTGACCGCCGCGCTGTTCCTGTCGCGTTTCACCGAAGGCACGCGCTGGGCGCATCTCGATGTGGCGGGGACCGCGTGGGTGCCGGGCCGGAAGGGCTACGCCACGGGCCGGCCGGTGCCGTTGCTGGCGCAGTGGTTGATCGACTCGACCGGCGCCTCGAATTAGCGCACCGCTTGCCTTCGCTTCGGGGAACGGCCAACTTCGTTTGCGCTGATTCCTGCAGGTTCGCGCGTGCGGAGGACAACCCGTCGCCTGACGTCGTTCGGCGGGATACGCTGCGCTTCTCCCGCCCTACTTGTTCTGCTGGTCATTCCGGAGCGGGCAGCAGGCCCGGATCCGGAATCGGTTTGAAGAAAGTGATGACGCGCGAGAAACGGCCGACTCACGCCGGTACGCGCATCGCGCGTTCCAGCGCTTCGCGCAAGTCGTCGGGCAACACCGGTTTGCGCAGGAACGCGTTCATGCCTGCGGCGAGTGCGCGCTGTTCCTCGTCGCCGTGCGCGCTGGCCGTGAGCGCGACGATCGGTGTGGTGACGCCGCGTTGCCGCAGCATTCTCGTCAGCTCGCAGCCATCCATGCCGGGCAGGTCGAAATCGCACACCATCAGATCGAAGCCGCCGTCGGCGTCGAGTTCGGAGAGCGCCGCCAGCGCCTGCGGCGCCAGCGTCACCGCGTATCCGAGGGTCTCGATCAAACCCGCGATGGCTTGTCCGGCGACGGGATCGTCCTCGACCAGCAGCACGCGCGACGGTGCGGCGCCCGGCCCGGCCGCCGATGACGACGGTTCGGGATGCTGCGTGGGCGCGCGTGCGGCAGCGGGCAACGCCACCTCCGCGAGCGGGAGCTGCACGCTGAAGGTACTGCCGCGCCCCGGCACCGATTGCACGCCGATGCGACCGCCCATCAGGTTCACCAACTCCCGGCTGATCGCGAGGCCCAATCCGCTGCCACGTTGCAGCCGCCCATAATCGGCTTGTTCGAAGCGCTGGAATATCCGAGCGCATTCCTCGGCGGTCATGCCGGGGCCGTTGTCGATCACGTGGTAGACGATGCCGTCGCCTTCGCGCTCCAGTTTCAGCGTGATGCCACCGTGGGTGGTGAACTTCAGCGCGTTGTGGGTGAGGTTGAACAGGATCTGCTGCACGCGCAGCGCATCGCCGCGCACCGCGCGCGGCGCGTCCTCCGTGATCACGACCTCGATCACGAGACTTTTCTGCGCCGCAAGACCGGCGTCGGCATTCGCGATTTCGCGCAGGATCGCAGCGGGGTCGAACGGTGCGAGGTTGAGTTCCAGACGGCCGGCCTCGATGCGCGCCACGTCGAGCGCATCGTTGACGTGCCGCAACAGCAGAGTACCGGAACGCCGGATCGCGTCCGCGTATTGATGCTGGCGGTCATTGAGCTGTGTTTTCAGCAGCAACTCGGTCATGCCCAGCACACCGGTCAATGGCGTGCGGATTTCGTGCGCCATGTTGGCGAGGAAGCGCGACTTCGCCGCGTTGGCCTGCTCGGCGATGTGCTGGCGCTCCTCGCTGAGCGCGAGCCGATGCTGTTGCTGCAGCCGGCGCCGCAACGCCCACGCCGCCCACACCAGCAGGGCGGCAATCGCAAGCACGTACGCCGCCCATGCCCGCGGCGTGTTCCAGGGCGCCGCCGACACGCGCAGCGAAAACGCGGCAAGTGGGGCACTCCACGGCCCGTCGCCGGTGCGACCACTCACCAGCAGGCGATAACTGCCCGGCTCCAGCACCGAGAATTCACGCACGTCGCGATTGCCGGTTTCGATCCAGCCCGGATCGAATCCCTGCAGGCGAAACCGGTACTGGTTGCGCACGGGATCGACGAACGAAAGCACCTGCGCGGTGACCGTGAGTTCGCGGTCGCGCCAGTCGAGGTCGATCGGCTTGCCGGGGTCGAGGTTCACCAGCTTGTCGTTGCGGCGGACGTTCACCGATTCCAGCGCGACCTTCGGCGTGGCGAGCCGCCACGGCAGTTCGCGGGTGCGGATACCGATCACGCCCGCGAGGCTGCCCGCGAAGAGCTGCCCGTGGCCGGTGGCGAGCAACGCGTCGCCGGTGAAGTCGGTGGTCGCCAATCCTTCCGCCGTGGCGAACGCGTGCAGTTGCCGGTTGCGCGGATCGAACACCAGCAGGTTGCGGGTGCCGAGTGCGAACACGCGCGCCTGCTCGCCGACCTGCAGGCCCAGCACGTTGTTGTCGTGCCAGCCCTGCGCGGCGCCGATGGTGGAGAGAAGCTTTGCTCCGTCGTGCTCGATGCGATAGTGCTGCAGGCTGGCCGCGCGCGCGATCCACAGGCCGCCATCGGGTCCGAGCGCGAAGGCATGGATGTCGCTGCGCGCGACGCCCGGCACGAACGCGAAGGCGTGTGTACCGGCCGCGAGGCGCGCGATGCCCGCGTGGGTCGCGATCCAGATCGAACCGTCCGCGGCCTCGCGCAGTTGCACGATTTCGCGGGCACCCTCGTCGGTGCTCGGCGGTGAAAGCGCCTGGATCGTGGACGTCCGCGGATCGACGCGAAACACGCCGGTCCCGACGCCGGCCACGTAAATGCTGCCGTCGTGCGCGACGAGCAGCCGCCACACGCCATGTTTCAAGGCCGGATCGCCGGCGGCGATCGGCTGCAGACGCTTGCCGTCCCACACGAAGCAACCCTTGTGGCTGCCGATCCACAAGTGTCCCGATGCGTCTTCCGCCAGCGCGGAAATCGACATGCGATCCAGACCAGGAATCGCGATGTGCCGGACCTCGCCGCTTACCGGATCGACGCGGTCGAGCATGCCCGCGCCGCCCACCCACAACGTATCGTCGTGCGCCAGCGCCAGCGCACGTACGCGATTGCGGGCAAGGCTGTCCGCGTCGCCGGGGATCTGCCGATACATGCTGAACGCGCGCCACTGCGGCGGCAGGTAGGCGAGTCCGCCATCCACCATCGCCACCCACAAGCCGCCTTCGTGATCGCGGAACAGACCATCGGGAAGATGCCCGGGCAGGCTGCCCGCCACGCCGGGCGTCGGTTGCTCGAACCGGGTCGTGCCGTCGGCGGCGATGCGGGTGAGGCCGCCGCGTTCGGCGATCCACAGGCTGCCGTCGTTGTCGCGCAGGCTGGCCAGCGCTTCGCGCGCGGCGCCGATCGGTGTCGCGATGCCGCGTGCATCGACGTGGAACAATCCCGCGCTGGTGGCGACATCGACGCCGTCGGAACCCGCGTGCACCTGCCATACGATCGGCGGACTCGTGCCGGCGACCAGGGCAACATGATGGACGCGGCCCTGCGCATCCATCCGATCGAGCCCGGCGTCGGTACCGATCCACATGCCGCCGTCATCGGCGGGCGCCAGCGCGGTGACGTTGTCGGAAGCGATACTCGCAATGTCGTCCTTGCTGTGGCGCCAGTGCATGAAGCCACGGCCGTCCGGTTGCAGCTTGTCCAAGCCGCCGGCATACACGCCGACCCAGACCGCGCCAGCCTTGTCCTCGGCGATGGCCATCACGTCATTGGCCGACAGGCTGTCGGGCCGTGCGGCTTCGTGCATCCAGTGGCGGAAGCCATTCGTCGCGGGCTCGTAACGATTAAGACCGGTGCCTTCGCCACCGGCCCATATGCGGCCGGCGCGATCGACCAAGACCGCCGAAACATCGTTCGCGGGCAGCGAATCGGGTCGCGTCGGATCGTGGCGGAATACCTGGAAATCGCGGCTGTCGTAGCGCACCAGCCCGGCATGGGTGCCGATCCACAGGTAACCCGCATCGTCCTGCGCGACCGTGTACACCTCGGTCGAGGGCAGGCCGTCGGCCACGCCGTAGCTGCGGAAAATCGGAGTGGGCGGCACGTTCGCCGCATCGGGTGTGGCAGCGCTCGCCAGCGCACCGGCCAGAAGCAATGCACAGAGCATGTCGCGTTTCCCCCGCGGACCGGTCCGTGATGATGCCGCAAAAGCGGTGACGGTGCGCGTCATGGCGCGCAGGCGTCGCCGGTCTGTGTGAAGATAACCGCGATGGTGGTCCCTACGCCCATGCCACGTTCGCTCGCCATGCTTGCTGCCGCGGCGCTGTTTTTCGCCGGCGCGGTCCGCGCGCATCCGCTCGACTATCGCATCGACAACGTGCATTCGCAGGTGCTGTTCAGCGCCAATCACGATGGTTATTCGAATCCGGTGGGGCGCCTGGCAATCGCGCGCGGCTGGTTGCGCTTCGATGCGGATGACTGGACCGCATCGAAGGTCGTGGCCGACATCGATCTGGTCTCCGCCGACCTCGGCGACAAGGGCTGGAACACTGCGGTGACCGGACGCAATTTCCTGAATGCCGCACAATTTCCGGTCGCGCATTTCGAAAGCGACAGCGTCACGAAAACCGGCGAGGACACCGGCACGCTCGAAGGCCGGCTCACGCTGCGGGACATGACGCTACCGGTGAAGGTCGACTTCACGGTCAACCGCGTGGGCACGACCCTGTTCGGCTTCGAAACCATCGCAGGCTTTTCCGGACACGCGACGCTGGATCGCACAAAGTTCGGCATGACGGCCTTCCCGAAAGCGGTGGGCACCCAGGTGACGATCCGGCTCGAAATCGAAGCCAAGCTCGATCGCAGCGCGGAATCCAATTACCGGCAGGCCGTGGAGAAGTCGATGAGGAGCAGGGCGCATGCCGCTGCGCAGCACTGAACAAGGTTGGGGCGCGCTGGTGCGCGCGTTCCACTGGTTGATCGCGGTGTTGATCGTTGCGCAGGGCGTGATCGGATTGTCGATGGTGCAGATGGGCCTGACGCCCGCGAAGGTGCGGGTGTTCGCGCTGCACAAGTCCATCGGGATGACCATCCTCGCGCTGGTGCTGCTGCGCATCGCGTGGCGGCTCACCGAAAGGCGACCGGCCGATCCGCCCGCGATGCCGCGCTGGCAGCGGCGCGCGGCGCACGCGCTGCACCTCGCGTTGTACGTGTTGATCCTCGCGATTCCGCTCAGCGGGTGGTGGTTCAATTCAACGGCCAATGCGCCGCTGGTGTGGTTCGGCTGGTTCGACATTCCCGGCCTGACCGGCGGTTACGATCCGGTGTGGAAACCGCGCGCGTTGCTGTTGCACCAGACGTTGTTCTGGATCCTGGTCGCGTTGCTGGCCGGTCATGTCGGCGCGGCGTTGTGGCATCACTTCGGGGAGCGCGACGACGTGCTGCGACGGATGACGGTCGGACCGCGAAAGCAGAACGGAGAAGTTCGATGATGAAATGCCTCGGCCGGTTGTGCGTCGCGATGTTGCTCGGATGGGCCGTGCCCGCGTCGGCGCAGACGTGGCAGGTCGATGCCGCGCACAGCACGCTCACCTTCACCAATACCTATCAAAACGTCGAGTACACGGGGCAATTCCGGCGCTTCGACGCGACCATCAACTACGATCCCGGCGATCTCGCCCACGCCAAATTCGACGTGAGTGTCGACATCACCAGCCTCGATACCCGCAACAGCGAGCGCGACCACACCGCGCTGGGCGCCGACTTTTTCAATGCGCCGAAATTTCCGAAGGCGCATTTCGTGACTACCGCATTTCGCCAAGCCGCCGGTGGCAAGGTGACCGCCGACGGTGTGCTCACGCTGCGCGGCATCAGCAAGCCGGTCGTGCTGACCGTCACGTTTGCGCCGCACGGCGACACCGCCACCCTGGACGTAACCGCATCATTGAAGCGGCTCGATTTCGGGATCGGAGCAGGGCAATGGGCCGATCCGTCGATGATCGGCGACGGCGTCACCGTGCACGGGCACCTGCAGTTGCGCAAAGCGAATCCGTAGGGCGGGTCTCGAAACGCGCCATTGCACCGCAGTGCGACGCCTCGGTCGAAGATTCAGCGTGCAGTGCCTATAGTGACGACTCCACCTTCACGGAAGAACGGTGATGGATTTCATCCATGGCACCTTCGCGCAGCCGTGGGCGCGGGTGGCACTGGTACTGGTCGCGGCGCTGGTCGCCGCGATCGTGATCTTCAATGTGCTGCGCTTCGCGGCCCGGCGCGTGCTGCGTCCGGGTGCGGTGCTGGCGACCGTGCTGCAGCGTTGCGAGCGACCCTTCGAAACGGTGTTGCCGCTGCTGGCCCTGCAGTTTGCGTTGATGAGCGCCAGCCTGGGATTGCCGCAAACGGTCTGGTTTGAGGCGCTGCAGCATGCGGTGACGGTGGCGGTTTACGTCGCCCTGACGTGGCTGGCGATACGCGCGGTATCGGGCGTCGAGCAGGCAATCAATCTGCGCCACCCGGTGAACGTCGAAGACAATCTGCGCGCGCGCCAGGTGCAGACGCAGGCGAAGGTGCTGTCGCGCTCGGCGATGTTCCTGATCGGGGTGCTGGGCGCCGCGCTCATCCTGATGACCTTTCCGAAGGTGCAGGCATTCGGTGCGAGCATCCTGGCTTCCGCGGGCGTCGCGGGGCTCGTGGTCGGGCTCGCGGCGCGGCCAGTGCTCGGCAATTTGCTGGCGGGCCTGCAGATCGCGTTGGCGCAGCCGATCCGGCTGGACGACGTGCTGATCATCCAGAACGAGTGGGGACGCGTCGAGGAAATCACCGGGACGTTCGTGGTCCTGAAGATCTGGGACGAGCGGCGACTGGTGATTCCGTTGCAATGGTTCATCGAGAATCCGTTCCAGAACTGGACGCGCACCAGTTCGCAGATACTCGGCACGGTGTTCCTGTACGTGGATTACGGGCTGCCGGTCGCGCCCCTGCGCGCAGAACTCGATCGCCTGGTGCACGGCGCGCCGGAGTGGGACAAGCGCGTGGTCGTGCTGCAGGTGACCGACGCCGACCAGCACACGATGCAGTTGCGCGTCCTGGTCAGCAGCAGGAATTCCGGCCTGAATTTCGATTTGCGCTGCCGGGTGCGCGAGGGCTTGATCGATTTCCTGCAGCGCAATTATCCGCAACACCTGCCGCGGCTGCGCGTGGACACGACGCCGTGTGACGCGCCGACCGGCGAACCGGTGCACATCGTGCAACCGCTCGGCGGCGGCGGATCACCTTCGCCCGAGCCCAAGTGAGGCAATCGCCGCTCGGGCTTGCGCCCCGGAATGACAAGCCCAAGGTCGATCGCAACGAACGGTAGCTTCATTGCAGAGGTCATTCCGGACGCGCGCAGCGCGATCCGGAATCGGTTTCCATCTCGGTGATGCCCAGAAACGCCTGCAGCGTCGCGGCATCGAACGGCCAGCCGAGTTCGCGCCCGGACGCATCCTCACGCAGCACCGGAACGCGTTCGCCGTAGCGCGTTTCGAGTTCCGCGTCGCCGTCGATCCACACGCTTTCGAAGTCCGGTACATGCGCGCGCGCCAGCAGCGCGACCGCTTCGTCGCACAGCTTGCAGTCGTCGCGTTGATAGAGGGTCAGACGCATGGCGCGACTGAAGTGTGCCGGGGGCAGGGAACAGGGTCGGTGAACGCGTACAATAACGTCGATCAGGACTGCAGGTATCCGCAGACGGCCGCGTCGGGCGGCATCGCCTGCGTAGTCCGTTCGAACGCGGCCGTTGCGCGGTACGAATCACCATGGCGGTAAGTGTTTTCGACATCTTCAAGATCGGCATCGGACCGTCGTCTTCGCACACGATCGGACCGATGCGCGCGGCCGCGCGTTTCGTGGAGCGCTGGCTCATCGAAACGGGCGACCTCGACCGCGTCGCGCGCGTGCAGGTGGAATTGTACGGCTCGCTAGCGGCGACGGGCCGCGGCCACGGCACCGACAAGGCGGTGATCTGCGGGCTGGAAGGCAACTGGCCGGACCGGATCGATCCGGATGCCATTCCGCCGCTGCTCGAACGGGTGCGCCGCGGTCAGCGTATCCGCCTGCACGGCACACGCGAAATCGCGTTCGACGAAAAGACCGACCTCGTCTGGAACAAGCGCCAGAAGTTGCCGTACCACGTCAACGGCATGCGCTATACCGCGTTCGATGCAAATGGCGCAACCATCGTCACCCGCGATTACTACTCGGTGGGCGGCGGTTTCGTGGTCAATGCTGACGAGGCAGCGGCCGACCGCATCGTCGCCGATACCACGCCGCTGCCGTTCGCGTTCCATTCCGGCGACGAATTGATGGCGTTGTGCGAGCAGCACGGCGTGACCATCGCACAGTTGATGCTGGAAAACGAGAAGGTCTGGCGCAGCGAAGCCGACGTGCGCGCGGGCTTGCTGGACATTTGGAAGGCGATGCAGGACTGCGTCGCGCGCGGCCTGCGCTCGCCCGGCGAGTTGCCGGGCAGCCTGCACGTGAAGCGCCGCGCGCCGGCGATGTACGCGGAACTTCGCGACAGGCCCGAAGCGTCGCTGAAGGATCCGCTGACGATCCTGGATTGGGTGAACCTGTACGCGCTCGCGGTCAACGAGGAAAACGCCGCGGGCGGCCGCGTGGTGACGGCTCCCACCAACGGCGCGGCAGGTATCGTGCCGGCAGTGTTGCATTACTACGACCGCTTCTGCCCGAAGTCGACCGAACAGGGCGTGATCGATTTCCTTTTGACCGCCGGCGCGATCGGCATCCTCTACAAGGAAAACGCCTCGATCAGCGGCGCGGAAGTCGGTTGCCAGGGCGAAGTCGGCGTGGCCTGCTCGATGGCCGCGGGCGCGCTCACCGCCGCGCTCGGCGGCAGCGTGCTTCAAGTCGAGAACGCCGCCGAAATCGGCATGGAACACAACCTCGGCCTCACCTGCGACCCCATCGGCGGACTGGTGCAGATTCCCTGCATCGAGCGCAACGCGATGGGTTCGGTCAAGGCCATCAACGCCCAGCGGATGGCGGCGCGCAGCGACGGCAAGCACCGCGTCTCGCTCGACAAGGTCATCAAGACCATGCGCGACACCGGCCGCGACATGAAGGACAAGTACAAGGAAACCTCGCGCGGCGGGCTGGCCGTGAACGTGGTCGAGTGTTGACCGGCGGTGCCATAACCTGATCGCGCTGTCGGCCGATGGGGTGCAATTCACCGGGGGTGCGCGTGAACATTTCGAGGTTGGGGACGCGGCTTCGCACGTACGACTGGACGGCGGCGCCCATCGAACTCGTGATCGTGGTGGCCGGCATCCTGATCGCACTGGAAGTGAGCAACTGGAACCAGAATCGGCAGGACTTGGCGCGTGCCGACGGTTACTACCGGCGCATCCATGCGGACCTGTCGACAGACGGCAAAAGCTTCGGCACCACGCTCGCCTACTGGGGCACGGTGTCTAGCTACGGGCGCGCCGCGATCGCCTATGGCGAGAACGGCCAGCTCGTGGATGGCTCCGCGTGGAAGACCGTGCTTGCGTATTATCAGGCCAGCCAGACTCTGCCTTCGTGCCTTCCGATGCCTCCTTTACCGAGATGCGCAGCGCCGGCGAACTCGGTTTGATCGCTGACGAAAATCGGCGCGGACGGCTCGAGGATTACTACTCCCTGTCCGGTGTCGGTGGTGAATCCATCATCCGCGAGCAGGATCCCGCCTACCGGCAGCAGGTGAGGGGCCTGACACCCTGTCCGGTGCAGCAATACATCTGAGACCGTTGCTATCGCGGGTCGTCCTATGCCGATCAGGAATTCATCGACTGCCCATCACCGATCAGCGAGCAGGAGGCGCTCGCGATCCTGTCGAGCTTCAAGGTAGCTCCTTCCCTGCTCGACAACCTGCGCGCGTGGATGTCCACGCTCCGCATCAGCGAAATCGTGTTGAACAACAGCACAGGACGGAGCAACGGCTTGCCGCCGACGTGGAGCGGGCACGCCAGCGCTAGCCTGCCGGCTGCAGGCAGTGCCCGGCTCTGTATGCAGGCTCTGCGAAAAGCGCCACGGCTGGAAACGACGCCGGTTTTCTTGCGCATGGCCTGTTTTCTTGTCGATTTGAGCCTGACCGGGGGCTGACTTGATTGTTGAACTTTGCTGAATGGCGTCCGGCGAACGCTTGACCGGGCGCGACCGCGGGCGTGAAGTGCAAAGGCCACCGACAGGATGGCTTTGGGTCCGCACTGTGTGCGGGCCACGATCAGGATGTCCACGCAAGGAGGTTTCCATGAAACGCATGCATTCGATTTCCAGCATCGCCGCCACAATCGCGCTGGCGTGCGCCGCGCCGCTCGCGCTGGCGCAGACCGCGCCGGATTCGCAGCATCCGCAATCGGGCGCGGTGACGCATACGCCGCCGTTCCAGACCACACCGACCTCCAATCCGGCGGACCAACAACTGCCGCCGCGCATCCCGCAGGCGCCGCAATCCAGCGATGTGATGGGCCAGCACGATATGACCGGCACGGTGCGTTCGGTCAGCAGCAACGGCAT
>Ga0206356_10105888_pt1 | contig 11595 bp, 10 predicted proteins | sample DielMetaTC5am1_FD_146308 | JGI IMG/M metagenome (GOLD analysis project Ga0206356, IMG submission 146308) | Corn rhizosphere microbial communities from Kellogg Biological Station, Michigan, USA - Diel MetaT C5am-1 (Metagenome Metatranscriptome)... | ecosystem: Host-associated > Plants > Roots >... | reverse complement strand
TCGTCAAGGCCACGATTTCATTTGGCTACGGTCTCAACGTGACCGCGCTGCAACTCGCGCAGGCGTATGCGGCGATCGCCGACGGAGGTGTCAAGCACACGCCGACCTTCATCAAGGGCGACGACAACCCCGGCGTGCGGGTCGAACCCGAGAACGTCTCCGGCGAAGTGATGGCGATGCTGCGCACGGTAGTCAGTCCGAAGGGCACCGCGCCGCAGGCGGCAATCCCCGATTACACCGTCGCCGGCAAGACCGGCACCGCGCATCTCGCTGTCGCTGGCGGTTATTCGCACAATCGTTACGCCGCGCTGTTTTGCGGCATCGTCCCGGCCAGCGATCCGCGTCTGGTTGGCGTGGTGGTCATCCGCGATGCCGGCGGCCATGGCGGAGAGTATTTCGGCGGGCTGGTTTCCGCGCCCGTGTTCCGCGAAGTGATGGGCGGCGCACTGCGCCTGCTCGACATCCCGCCGGACAACGTGCAGCAGTGGTATGCGGGCGGTCCCGTCACGCCCGCACCGGTTCCTCCGCCTCCGCCCACCACCCCGGTGGCGACGACGGCGGTCGTTCCGCGGCCCGCGCAAGGCGGTACGCCATGAGCGCGATGCGGCTCGACGATCTGCTGCGCGACATCGCGACGCCGGTGTCCGGCGACATCATGGTGTCCGGACTGACCCAGGATTCGCACGCGGTGCACGCGGGCGATGCCTTTGTCGCGCTGGCGGGCGCGAAGCATCACGGGATCGAGTTTGCGGCGGGTGCGATCGAGCAGGGCGCGGTGGCGGTGCTCGCTGAAGAGGTTCCCGATCCCCGGTCGGCGGTTTCCGGTCCAGTGGTCTGGGTCGACGATTTGCGTTTGCGTCTCGGCGCCATCGCCGCGCGTTTCTACGGCGATCCGTCCGCCTCGATGACCGTCATCGGCGTCACCGGTACCAGCGGCAAGACATCCACGGTGCAGATGCTCGCGCAGGCGCTCGCGCACCTCGGCAAACGCACCGCGACCATTGGCACGCTGGGCGCGGGCCTGCACGGCGCCCTGCATGCCGGCGAGCGCACCACCCCGGACGTGATCCGCGTGCATGGCTTGCTGGCCGAATTCCGCGAGGCCGGCGCCACGGACGTGGCGATGGAAGTGTCTTCGCACGCGCTGGACCAGCATCGCGTAGACGGTTTGCACTTCGACGTCGCGGTGTTCACCAACCTGACGCGCGACCACCTCGATTACCACGGCACAATGGAAGCCTACGGCGCGGCCAAGGCCAAGCTGTTCGCGTGGCCGGACCTCGGCGCCGCTGTCATCAATGTCGATGATGCATTCGGTCGGGACCTGGCGACGCGGGTGCCGGTGGGCGTGCGGGTCATTCGCTGCGGCATCGCGTCGAACGATGCCGACATCCGCGCCGGTGACGTGCACACCCATTCCGACGGCATCGATTTCGAACTCGCGACGCCGTGGGGCATGGCCGCGGTGCAAAGTCGTTTGCTCGGACGCTTCAATGTCGCGAATCTTCTGGCCGTGGTTGGCGTGCTGGGCGCGCTGGACGTGCCGTTCGATCGCATTGTCGACGCGCTGCAGTCGCTGGAGCCCGTCGCCGGTCGCATGAACCGCCTGGGCGGCGGCAGCCTGCCGCTGGTGGTGGTCGATTACTCGCACAAGCCCGATCCGCTGGAGCAGGTGCTCGCCACCTTGCGCGCGCATTGCGAAGGACGGCTGATCTGCGTGTTCGGTTGCGGCGGCGAGCGCGACGCGGGCAAGCGTCCCGTCATGGGTGCGATCGCCGAGCGGTTCGCGGACGTCGTGATCGTTACCGACGACAACCCGCGCGGCGAAGACGGCGACGCGATTGTCTCGCAAATCGTCGCCGGCATGCGCATGCCGGAGCGCGCAACGGTGGAGCGCGACCGCGCGCGCGCGATCGATGTGGCAATTACGCAAGCGCGCGCGGGCGACGTGGTGCTGATCGCCGGCAAGGGCCACGAAACCTATCAGGAAGTCGCGGGCGCGAAGCGTCCGTTTGACGATCTTCGGGTGGCGCGCGTCGCCTTGGAGGCGCGGCCATGCTGAATTTGCGCCTCAAGGAAGCCGCGGTATGGACGCGCGGCGTGCTGCAGGGCGTCGACGCGGACGTGTGCGGCGTGTCCACCGATTCGCGGACGATCAAGGCGGGCGAACTATTCGTGGCGTTGATCGGCGAAACCCACGACGGCCACGACCATGTCGCGGCCGCGGCCGACCGCGGCGCCGCCGGTGCGATCGTGTCGCGCCGCGTGGACGTCGACATTCCGCAGGTGGTGGTGGCCGACACGCTGCACGCGTTGGGCGATCTCGCCAGCGCGGTCCGCGCGCAGCGCGACGTGACCGTGCTCGGCATCACCGGCTCCAACGGCAAGACCAGCGTCAAGGCGCTGGCCGCGCGCATCCTCGCGCGCCACGGCGCCACCCACAGCAATGCCGGCAGCTTCAACAACGAAATCGGCCTGCCGCTGACGCTGCTGGGAATGCCGCGCGACACGCGCTACGCGGTACTCGAAATGGGCGCGGGCAAGCCGGGCGACATCGCCTATCTCGCCGCGATCGCTCGCCCGCGCATCGGGCTGGTCAACAACATCGCGCCAGCGCATCTGGAGCGGATGCGCACGCTGGAAGGCATTGCCGAAACCAAGGGCGCAATGTACCAGGCGCTGCCCCCGGATGGCGTCGCTGTGATCAACGCCGACGACGCTTTCGCGATCTATTTCGCGGGACTGGCGGGTTCGCGGCGGATCCTGCGTTTCGGCATCGATGCGCCCGCCGATGTGAGCGCCGGTGATATCCGCCTGCAAGCCGACGGCAGCGATTTCGAATTGCGGACGCCAGCCGGCAGCGCGCACGTGCACCTGCCGCTGCCCGGCCGTCACAACGTCGCGAACGCCCTGGCCGCCGCGGCGCTCGCGCACGCCGCAGGCGCGGGGCTGGACGTGATCGTCGCGGGCCTGCAATCCGCCGAAGCTGTGGGCGGCCGGTTGCTGCGACATGCATCGCCCCGAGGCTGGTTTTTGTTCGACGACAGCTACAACGCCAACCCCGGCTCCGCGCTGGCCGCGGTGGCGACGCTGGCGCTGCAGCCGGGTGAACGCTGGCTGGTGCTGGGCAACATGGGTGAACTGGGTCCGGATGCGGCGGCGCTGCATGCGCGCATCGGCCGGGCCGCGCGCGACCAGGGCATCGCGCGCGTGTACGTGGTCGGCGAACTGGCCGCGCATGCCGCGGAAGCATTCGGCAGCGACGCGCAGGTGTTTCCCGACCAGGCCGCGTTGATCGAGGCACTGCGCCACGACCTGCATGCCGGCGTCAGCGTGCTGGTGAAGGGCTCGCACGCTTCGCACATGGAAAAGGTGGTTGCGGCATTGGTGGGCGATGGCAAGGGGGACGACCGGCATGCTGCTTGAGCTCTCGCACTGGCTGGAACATTACTTCGGGCCGCTGCGGCTGTTCGACTACATCACGTTCCGCACGATCATGGCGGCGCTGACCGCACTGTTCGTCGCCTTGTTTTGCGGTCCGGCGATGATCCGCCGCCTGACCGCGTTGAAGGCCGGGCAGGTGGTGCGCAGCGACGGACCGCAGACGCACCTCTCCAAGGCCGGCACGCCGACCATGGGCGGCACGTTGATCCTGGCCGCGATCGTGGTGGCGACGCTCGTATGGGGCGACCTGACCAGTCGCTACCTGTGGGTGGTGCTGCTGGTGACGCTGGCCTGCGGCGTGATCGGTTTCTACGACGATTACCGCAAGCTGGTGCTGAAGGATCCGCACGGCTTGCCGGCGCGCTGGAAATATCTCGCGCAGTCTGTGGTGGGGCTCGCCGCCGCGCTGTTCCTGTTCCACACCGCCGACGTGCCCGCGGCGACCGCGTTGTACGTGCCGCTGTTCAAGCACGTGGCGATTCCGCTGGGCGGCGGCTTCGTGGTGGTCGCGTATCTGTGGATCGTCGGTTTTTCCAACGCGGTGAATCTCACCGACGGATTGGATGGGCTCGCGATCATGCCGGCGGTGCTGGTGACCGCGGCACTCGGCGCGTTCGCGTATCTCGCCGGCAATGCGGTGTTCTCGGCGTATCTCGGCATTCCATCGATTCCGGGCGCGGGCGAACTCGCGGTGTTCTGCGGCGCGCTGACCGGCGCCGGCCTGGGGTTCCTGTGGTTCAACACCTATCCCGCGCAGGTCTTCATGGGCGACGTGGGCGCGCTCGCGATCGGCTCGGCGATCGGTTGCGTGGCGGTGATCGTGCGCCAGGAAATCATCCTGCTGGTGATGGGCGGGTTGTTCGTGGTCGAGACGGCGTCGGTGATGCTGCAGGTCGGCAGCTTCAAGTTGCGCGGCAAGCGCGTGTTCCGGATGGCGCCGATCCATCACCACTTCGAATTGAAGGGCTGGCCGGAGCCGCGCGTGATCGTGCGCTTCTGGATCATTTCGGTGGTGCTGGTGCTGGTGGGTTTGGCGACGTTGAAGGTGAGGTGATGAAAAACCGGGAATCGAGAATCGGGAATCGGGAATCGTGGCGCGAGCGTTTCCCTGCGCCTTCGCCTTTTGGTCCCGGCCGCCTGGATCGCGGCTGCAATGCGATGAGCTTGCATGGCTTTTCCGCGTTTTCCGATTCCCCATTCCCGATTCCCCACTCCCGGCACGAGGGGCGCCACCGTGTTTGATGGCTTCCGCCAAACGCAGGCCGTTCGCAAGCTCGGTCCGAAGGGCCGCCACGATCCGTGGCTGCTGCTGGCGATCACCGGGCTGGTCGCGTTCGGCATCGTGATGGTTGCGTCCAGTTCCATCGCGGTCGCGGATGGCCAGCACATCGGCGAGTTCCATTACCTGAAGAGACACATCGCATTCTTGCTGGTTGGCGGTGGCATTGCTTTCGTCATCGCCTCGCGCGTCGAACTGGATTGGCTGGAACGCTATTCCGGGCGGATGATGCTGATCACCTTCGGCTTGCTGCTGCTGGTGTTCGTGCCGCACCTCGGCATGCGTGTCAACGGTGCGCGCCGCTGGATCAACCTCGGCATTTCCGGATTCCAGCCGGTCGAGCTGGCCAAGCTGACGGTGGTGCTGTACGTCGCCAGTTACCTGGTGCGGCACCGCGATGCGGTGGAAACGAAATTCCTCGGCGCCGTGAAGCCGGTGGCGGTCGCGGGCCTGACCGCCGCGCTGCTGCTGGCGCAACCCGACTTCGGTTCGGCCGCACTGATCGGTGTGGTCACGATCGGCATGCTGTGGCTGGGCGGCGCGCGCATGCGCAACCTCGTGATCATGGGCCTGCCGATGCTTCCGCTGGGCGCGTGGCTGGCGCTGTCCACCGACTATCGCGTCAAACGCCTCACCTCGTTCCTCGATCCTTGGAAGGACCCGTTTGACAACGGCTTCCAGTTGACCCAGGCGCTGATCGCGGTCGGACGCGGCAAGTGGTTCGGCGTGGGTCTGGGCGGCAGCGTGCAGAAATTGTTCTACCTGCCGGAAGCGCACACCGATTTCATCCTCGCGGTGATCGCGGAGGAACTCGGCTTCTTCGGTGTGCTGTTCGTGCTCGGGCTGTTTACGCTGCTGGTCGGGCGAGGATTGCAACTCGGTTTGCGCGGCGTCGAGGTGGGCCAGCATCGCGCCGGCTACGTCGCGTTCGGCATTTCGCTGATGATCGGCCTGCAGGCGCTGGTGTCGGTGGGCGTGAACCTGGGCGTGTTGCCGACCAAGGGCCTGACGCTGCCGCTGATCAGTTCCGGTGGTTCCAGCACGCTGATGACCTGCGTGATGCTGGGCGTCCTGGTGCGCGCGGGTTACGAAATCCATCGCGCCGAGGATGCGCGGCGGATGGCCACGCGCCGGCCTGCCGGTTCCGCCGCATCCAGTGTGGCGACGGATCGCGCGCCGCCGGTGCCGCTGGCGGCGCGCAAGCGCATCGAGCCGACGCTCGAAAAGGTGCACGCATGAGCAACGTGCAGGCGCCCGTGCTGATCATGGCCGGCGGTACCGGCGGCCATATCTTCCCCGGCCTCGCGGTCGCGGCGGCGTTGCGCGCGCGCGACGTGCCGGTGCTGTGGCTGGGCGCGGCGGGCGGCATGGAAAATCGCATCGTGCCGGAGCATCACATCACGCTGCAGACACTGCATGTGAAGGGCCTGCGTGGCAAAGGCTTGCGCCAGCGCCTCGCGGCGCCGTGGATGCTGGCACGTGCGCTGGTCGGTGCGTGGCGCGTGCTGCGCCAGGCGAATCCGCGCAGCGTGGTGTCGATGGGCGGCTACGTGGCCGGCCCCGGCGGCATCGCGGCGTGGCTGCAACGGCGTCCGTTGCTGGTGCACGAACAGAATCGCGTGGCGGGCTTCACCAATCGCGTGCTGGCGCGCGTCGCGCGCAAGGTGATGGCCGGCTTCCCCGATGCGTTTCCGCCGGCCGCGCACGCCGAGTGGACGGGCAACCCGGTACGCGCCGACATCGCGGCGTTGCCCGCGCCCGAAGTGCGCTTCGCGAATCGCATTGGCGCGCCGCGCCTGCTGGTGCTGGGCGGCAGCCTGGGCGCGCGCACCTTGAATCTGGGATTGCCGGATGCGTTGTCGTGCATTCCCGCCGAGCGCCGCCCGGAGGTGCGTCACCAATGCGGCGCCAAGCATGTCGAGGCGACGCGCACCGCGTATGCACGCGTCGATGTCGAGGCGAGCGTCGAGCCGTTCATTGCCGACATGGCGTCTGCGTACTCATGGGCCGACTTCGTGATCTGCCGCGCGGGAGCGCTGACGCTGGCGGAACTCGCCGCGGCGGGCCTGGGTTCGATCCTGCTGCCATTCCCGCACGCGGTGGATGACCACCAGACCAAAAACGCGGAAGGCTTCGTCGCCGCCGGTGCCGCGGAGCTGGTGCAGGATCGGGATTTCGACCCCTCGCGCTTCGCCGGTGTGCTGGAGCGCCTGTTGCGCGATGCCGGCAAGCGCCTCGCGATGGCGAATGCCGCGCGTACGCTCGCGAAACCCGATGCCGCCGCCGTGATCGCGCAGCGTTGCCTGGAGGTGGCCGCATGACCCCGCATCGCCTCCCGCCGCACGGCGACATCATGCAAAGCTTCCGCCGCGTGCACTTCATCGGTATCGGCGGCGCCGGCATGAGCGGTATCGCCGAGGTGCTGCACACGCTGGGTTACGACGTCTCGGGTTCCGACCGCGCAGCCTCGCCGGTCACCGAACGGCTGGCCGGCATGGGCGTGGATGTCGCGATCGGCCACGCCGCGGAACATGTCGCCAACGTCGATGCGGTGGTGGTGTCGAGCGCGATCAAGGCGGACAACCCCGAACTTGCGGCCGCGGAGGCGCGGCGCATCCCGGTGGTGCCGCGCGCGGAAATGCTGGGCGAGCTGATGCGCTTCCGGCGCGGCATCGCGGTGGCCGGGTCGCACGGCAAGACCACCACCACCAGCCTCACCGCCAGCGTGCTGGCCGAGGCCGGCTACGACCCGACCTTCGTGATAGGCGGGCAACTGCTGTCGGCCGGTGCCAACGCGCGGCTCGGCGCGGGCACGTATCTCGTGGCCGAAGCCGACGAATCCGATGGCTCGTTTCTGAAACTGTCGCCCGTGATCGCCGTGGTCACCAACATCGACGCCGATCATCTCGACCACTACCACGGCGACTTCGCGGAGCTGAAACAGGCCTTTACGGATTTCCTGCATCGCCTGCCGTTCTACGGCCTCGCGGTGCTGTGCGTCGACAATCCCGAGGTCGCCGAACTGGCGCAGGGCACGCCGCGTTCGACATTGACCTATGCGATCGAGCACGCGGCCGACGTGCGCGGCACCAATCTGCGGGCTGAAGGCGCGCGCACCCATTTCGACCTGCTGCTGCCGGGGCAGCCGACGCTGCCGATCACGCTGAACCTGCCGGGCCGCCACAACGTGTCGAACGCGCTCGCCGCGGCCACGATCGGCTGGCATCTCGGCGTCGAGCCGTACGCCATCAAGCACGCGCTGGAAGGTTTCCAGGGCGTCGGCCGGCGCTTCCACATCAATGGCGAGCTGCCGATCGACATTGGCAAGGTGCTGCTGGTCGACGACTATGGCCACCATCCGCGCGAACTCGCGGCGGTGATGGAAGCCGCGCGGGAGGGTTGGCCCGATCGGCGGCTGGTGATCGTGTTCCAGCCGCATCGCTACACACGCACTCGCGACCTGCTGGACGACTTCGCGGGCGTGCTGTGCGAAGCCGACGCGCTGGTGCTGACCGATGTGTATCCCGCGGGCGAAGCACCGATCGCGGGCGCCGATGGACGTTCGCTGGCGCGCGCCGTGCGCGCGCGCGGCAAGGTCGATCCGGTGTTCATCGAGCATCCGCGCGAACTCGACGAGACGCTTCCCGCGCTGCTGCGCGACGGCGACCTGGTGCTCCTGCTCGGCGCGGGTGACATCGGCGCGGCCGCGGTGGATCTCGCCAATCGGGGCCACCTGAGAACGGAGGACGCCGCATGAGTACCACGACCGCCACGCGGCGGATCACCGGCGCGCGCGACTTCGGCCGCGTCGCGGTGGTGATGGGCGGCAGCTCGGCCGAGCGCGAGGTGTCGTTGATGTCCGGCAAGGGCGTGCTGGATGCGCTCAAGAGCCGCGGCGTGGACGCACACGTGATCGACGGCATTCCGGCGCTGCTGGATGCGGTGCGCGCGGGACACTTCGCGCGCGTGTTCAACATCCTGCACGGGCAGCACGGCGGTGGCGAGGACGGCGTGCTGCAGGGTGCGCTGGATTCGCTGCACATCCCATACACCGGTTCCGGCGTGCTGGGTTCGGCGCTGTCGATGGACAAAGTGCGCAGCAAGTGGGTGTGGGGTTCGCTGGGTTTGCCCACGCCGAAGTTTGTGCCGTTGCCGCGCGGCGCCGATGTGCACGCGGCGGCGCGCAAGGTCGGCTTGCCGCTGATCGTGAAGCCCGCTTCGGAAGGCTCCAGCGTCGGCGTGTCGCGCGTGTTCGACGAAAAGGATCTCGACGCCGCGGTCGCGCTGGCGCAGCGCTATCCCGGCGACCTGCTGATGGAAACGCTGATCGAGGGCGACGAATTCACCGTCTCGATCCTCAAGGACGACGTGCTGCCCAGCATCAAGATCGTGCCGAAGGGTGCGTACTACGACTACAACGCCAAGTACATCGCGGAAGATACGCAATACATCTGCCCCGGTCTCGACGGCGATGCGGAGAGCAACGTGCGCGCGCTGGCACGCCAGGCCTTCGACGCGCTCTGCTGTTCCGGCTGGGGCCGCGTCGACGTGATGCGCGATCGCGACGGCCGCAACTGGTTGCTGGAAGTGAACACCGCGCCCGGCATGACTTCGCACTCGCTGGTGCCGAAGGCGGCGGCGGCGGCCGGCATCGACTACCCGGAGCTGTGCTGGCGCGTGCTGGAAACTTCGTTCGACCGCGAAGCGGGAGGCGCCGCATGAAAGGCGCCGTTGCCCTGCGTTTCGCTGCCTGGATCATCGCGATCACGCTGGTCACGCTGCCGGTGATCGGCGTGCTGCAGGGCTGGTTCGCGTCCGACCGTTGGCCGGTGCGCGAGCTGCAGGTGCACGCGACCTTCAGCCATGTCAGCGCGACGCAGGTGCGCACGGCGGTCGCGCCGTCGCTGGGCGCGGGCTTCTTCGCGATCGACCTCGGCAAGGTGCGCGACGCGGTGGCGGCGTTGCCGTGGGTGTCCCGCGTGGAAGTGAGCAAGCACTGGCCGGACGCGCTCGACATCACCATCACCGAAATCGATCCCGTCGCGCATTGGGGCAGCGATGCGCTGCTGGGCCGCGACGGCCGCATCTTCAAGGTACCCAACGCGGGCATCGTCAACGGACTGCCGCAATTCAACGCGCCCGACGATCGCGTGGCCGAGGTGCTTGCGTTCTATCGCACCGCGCAAATCGATTTCGCGCCCTACAGCCTGCGCGTGACTGGCGTGGACCTGTCCGCGCGTGGCAGCTGGAGCCTCACGCTTTCGAACGATGGCCACGTGACGGTCGGCGATGCACAACCCGACCAGCGCCTCGCGCGCTTCGTCGCGGCGCTGCCGATCCTGATGCGCGGCCGCAGCGACGGATTCATCTATGCCGATTTGCGCTACAGCAACGGTTTCGCGGTGCGCTGGCCGGAGACGCCGGCGAATCCTGCTCCCACCAAACCTGCCAACGGGGTGACCTCCCATGTTGTTGACGGAAACGTTTAGGCCCATGAATCGCAAGAGCGACAAAAACCTCGTCGTCGGCCTCGACATCGGCACCTCCAAGGTGATGGCGATCGTCGGCGAATACGTGCCGGGCGAGCCGATCGAGGTGATCGGCGTCGGCAGCCACACCTCGCGCGGCATGAAGAAAGGCGTGGTGGTCGAGATCGAATCGAACGTCAATTCGATCCAGCGCGCGGTCGAGGAAGCCGGGCAGATGGCCGGTTGCGACATCCGCTCGGTGTGCGCGTCGATTTCCGGCAGCCACCTCGAAACCCACAACTCGCGCGGCACCGCGGCGATCCGCGATCGCGAAGTCGCGGCGGGCGATCTCGATCAGGTGCTGGAATCGGCCAGCGCGGTCGCGATTCCGGCCGACCGCAAGGTGCTCTACAAGGAACCGCAGGAATACCGCATCGACGGCCAGGACGGCATCCGCCATCCGGTCGGGATGAGCGGCGTGCGCCTGGAAGCCGGCGTGCACCTGGTGACCGGCGCCGCGTCGGCGGTGCAGAACATCACCAAGTGCATCCAGCGCTGTGGGCTGGCGGTGGATGATCTGGTGCCCTCGGCGGTGGCCTCGTCGAAAGCCGTGCTGACCGACGACGAGCGCGAACTCGGCGTGTGCGTGGTCGACCTCGGTGCCGGCACCACCGACATCGCGATCTTCACCCACGGCTCGATCCGCTACACCAAGTCGCTGCCGGTGGGCGGCGACCAGGTCACGTCGGACATTTCGCAATACGTGCAGACGCCGACCACGAACGCGGAAGAGATCAAGGTGAAGTACGGCTGCGCGCTGGCGCAGCTGGCGCGCGGCGAGGAAACCATCCAGGTGCCCAGCGTGGGCGAGCGCCCGCCGCGGCGCCTGCAACGTCAGGCGCTGGCGCAATCGATCCAGGCCCGCTACGAGGAAATCTTCGAGATGGTGCAGGACGAGATGCGCCGCTCGGGTTACGAAAACCTGCTGGCGGCCGGCGTGGTGCTGACCGGCGGCGCGGCGCGCATCGAAGGCGCGCTTTACCTGGCCGAAGAGGTGTTCCACAAGATGGTGCGCCTGGGCGTGCCGCAGCACGTCACCGGAGTGACCGAGGTGATCGCCACGCCTGCCAACGCCGCGGGCGTCGGCCTGTTGCTGCAGGGCTCGCAATCGCGTGGCGGCGGCAGCCGGGTGATCGGCGGCGCGATGGGCGACAGCGTGGCCGGCTTCATCGGCAAGGCAAGAGGCTGGTTGCACAGGAATTTTTAAGGGTCTGGAACAGGCCCTCCATGGCCTGTCCAGACGCGCCGAGTCCGGCACATGTCCGTACTCGGTTTCGCCGGATCAAGCATTGAAGCGCTTGATCCGCGGCGGGCCCTCCATGGCCCGCAGGAATCCGCATTGCG
>Ga0206356_10062314_pt1 | contig 11613 bp, 7 predicted proteins | sample DielMetaTC5am1_FD_146308 | JGI IMG/M metagenome (GOLD analysis project Ga0206356, IMG submission 146308) | Corn rhizosphere microbial communities from Kellogg Biological Station, Michigan, USA - Diel MetaT C5am-1 (Metagenome Metatranscriptome)... | ecosystem: Host-associated > Plants > Roots >... | reverse complement strand
GATACCGCTGCCAGAGCGATCAAACCTTCTGCCTCTGCCGGTTTCGGGGCACATCCTCGAACCGCTGCTCAGGTTCGAGGTCTCGACAGCGGTTCCGACCATGCTCGTGCAGCGCTCGCTGATTGAAGAGATCGGCGGATTCGACGCGACGATGCTGTTCCTTTCCGACTACGATTTCATACTGCGCCTCGCTGCACGCAGTGAGGTCTGCGCCTTGTCCGAAACGCTGGCCCTGGTTCGCGAACACCCGGGCAGGACCACGGCGCGGCTGCGTCCAGCGGATCTTCATGCCGATCAGGAACACTCGTTTCGCAAGGCCGCGGCGGCGGCAACGAATGGAAGAATACGGGCGCTCTGTCTCCGCCAGTGCGCGGTGCAACTGGCGGGACAGGCGGCAGCACTCTCGCGTGAAGGGTCCCACGAGGCTGCGTTCGCGGCATTGGTTCGTGCCGTTCGTATCACCCCTTTCAAAAAAGCGATTTGGAGAACAGCGGCGGGATGCACGGTACGAGCGGTGGGAGGGTTTACACAATGATCGGGCTCGCCCGCTGAGCGGAGGAGCGTTGTCTGCTGGCGGGCATTTTTAGTGGCAGGTGGGGAGGGCCTGCTATAGGCTTCATTGCACGCGGGGCGCGAGGTCAAGCGCGGCGCGCACTACGTACATCATGTCCATCCGCGGCACCTTGCGAATCAGCCAGGTGAGGATTCGTTTTCGCTGCGTGGCCGTGACCCAATCTCTGTCTTGCAGCCACAGTTGCGTGCGCGTCATGTCTGCACGCTCACGTCTCTTTTCGGCTGGGGGGCGGACGCGGGCGGCGATGAAGCGCGCCGCGTCGGGTGCACCACGCGACCATTCGATGCCCGGGAACGCGTGCAGCCACAATTCGGAACACGAAACCTTCGCGAGGGTCTGCCGGCGGGAAACAGCGCGCAGCAACGGCGGGCAATCGCGTGCCAGCGTGGCGAGCACGACGTCGGGGATTGCATCCTTGTAATAGCGCGCGACCAGGCGCAAAGGTGGCCACGCCCACCAGCACGCGCCACCTTGCCACAGAAACACCCACTCCTCGGGTGGCATGCTCCGCGCCAGCAACGCGATGTCGTGCAGATGCATCAGGCGCAGGCTGCGCCCGCAGATGTTGCCCGCTGCATGCAACAGCAGATGCGCAAGCAACGCGCCGCGCGACGGGTAAGGATTCAGCCCGGGTCCGGAATTGCGCGAACGGATTCGTTCGGTGATATCGATGACGGATACCGGCAAGCGTTCGCGGATGTGGGTGTGCAATTCGATGTTGACGGGCGTGTCGCGATGTTCGCCCAGCACCGCGGGAGGTGATCCCGCTGCCGGCTTGAAAACCCGGTGCCGCCAGTGGTCGAACGACTGCACGTATCCGGTTGCTTGCATCAGCCGGGTGGCTGCATCGATATCGTCCTCGTCGATCAGAAGATCGATGTCGGCCATCGGCCTGTCGCCCGCTGCGTAGATGCAGAGCGCGTGCAACGCGGCGCCTTTCAGCGGAGTCATCGCCAGGCCGGCGTCACGGGCTCGCGCATCGATCTGGGCCAGCAGCGCCACGATCCTGGTGTGGCGGGTCGCAACGTGTTCGTGCTGATCTTCCAGGAAGTGCCGCCAGCGCGTGTGCATCCAGCCCGAGCGATTCCGCAGCAACGGCGAGACGCCGTGCGCAGCCGCGACCGCCATTGCAAGCCGCCATTCGAGATCGCTCCATGCCGGCGTGGCACTGCCGGGATGCGCCAGTTCCGCGGCAATCGCCTCGGTGGTGCGGTGCAGGCCCGCCCTAATGGTTTTGAGCGGTGGCAACACGGCGCAGCGGTACGGCATGTTTGCGGGAAGGCGCCGGCGCCGGTGTCGCGTCGGGGTTGCGATGCAGGGGCTCGCTCGCGATCAGCGCATTCCATTGCGCATCCAGCGCGGCAAATGCCTGCCCCGATGATTGGGGCGAACCGGCGTCGCGCGATTGCTGCAGGGCAACCTGTTCGTGCAGCAGGTCGCGTATGCAGCGATAGAACGTGGAATCGTAGGTGCCGCGGAACATCATGGCCAGGTCGCCACTGTCCCGCCAGTGGGTCTTGTCGCCGAGCTGGGCCTTCACCTGCTCGAAGAACGCGGTGCCCGGGAGCGGATACGACACGCTGACGCCGATGTCATCGGGTGCGGCGAGCGTGACCAGTTCGCGGGTCGCGAGCAGATCGGACAGTTGCTCGCCGAGATAGCCGAGCTGGATGAAGAAGCCGACCCGGATGCCGCGCGCGCCGAGCCGTTTGCGTGCTTCGACCAGCCGGGGGACCCGCGTGCCCTTGGCCATCCAGTCGAGCACGCGCTGGCTGCCGCTCTCCGCGCCGATCCAGGCCTCAGCGCAGCCGGCGCGTTCCAGCGCGGCGGCCATCGGTTCGGTCGAGAGGTCGGCGCGGGTCTGGATCGTGAACGGCACGCCGCCGTCGTGCTCGTGCAAGCGTTCGGCGAATGCGTTCACCCAATCGCCGTGGAATCCGAAGATGTCGTCGGCGAACCAGATGTGGTCGGGGCGGAAGGCGCGCTTGAGGTAGCTCATTTCCACGGCGACTTCGCCAGCGTCGCGGCGCAGGTAGTGATTGCCCCAGATCGGCTTGGCGCACCAGTTGCAGTGGAACGGACAACCGCGCGAGGCGGTCATGTTGAGGCTGAAGTAGCCGTGCCGTTCCAGCCACAGCGTCCGGTAACGTTCGATGTCGATCAGGTCCCAGGCTGGGAGGCCGGCGAGTTGTGCATCCGGCGGTTGGATGCCGAGGCGGGTCGTTCGCGGTTCCCCGCCGTCGAGGATGGAAATGCCGGATACGCCAGCCACCCAGCCTTGGGTATCGGTGTGCGGGATCGAGTCCAGTCGCTCGATCAACCGGGCGAGCGCCGCGATGCCTTCGCCCATCAGCACAACGTCGGCGCCTGCGGCAAGAAAGACTTCCGGCTGATCGGAAGCGTCCGAACCGGCGACGATCACCCGCGCGCCGCGCGCGCGTGCCGAGGCGATCATCCGGCATGCGGCTTCGCGCATCCGGCCAAGACACATCTTGGTCAGGAAGTTGAAGTTGTCCTCATACAGGACCACGACATCCGGCTGCGCGGACGGCAGGGACCGTTCGTACGCCTCGACGCCTTTGGCAAGCATCGCGTCGAACAGCGTGACGGTGTGTCCCATCCGCCGCAGCAGTGCGGCGACCTGGATGGTCGCGAGTGGGGGGTAGGGCTTGCCGCGTTCCCGCTGCTTGGGGTCGTACTCCAGAAAATAGGAATGGGTGACCTGGATCTTCAACATCGGCGAAGAAACCCTCTGGGACGCCTTCCAGAACAGCGCATGAGAGTGAGTGCCGCAAGCCGTGCTGCAGGTTGCCGGCCGCGTTTCGGGTGGCGCTTGCACCGGATGCGCAACTTTTTTCCCCCGGTTTCGCACCTACGGTGCCATCCGGAGATTGCGAATCGTGCGATCAAACCTGGAGCCTTCGATCGAGCGTCACGGCGCGATCCAGGCTGGCGATCGGTGTCACCGGAAGGTGTTACCGCCGCCCGAACCCGCTTGCCCCTCCCCCAGCGCAACCAAGCGGGTTCTGGGTGGCGTTTTCCGTTTCGAGAGCGACAGCCACGATTTGATCGGCTTGGTCGAGGCCGCGTACGGAGGGCTGCCGGCCCAAACGTTCCCGGACGTCGCCGCCGAATTCCGGATCGAAATGCAGTTGCTGCCGCGGCGCGCGAATCCGTGGACGATCGAGCCTCCGGCGCCGCGGATACGGCAGGAAGGCAATCGGCTTCGCGCCGACATCGATGCGTCGAATTACGTGGTGATCGACCCCGCATGCCGATGCGCGCGGGTCGTGGCATCGGAGGACATGCTGCAGCATGCGTATCATCTGCGCTGCGAATTGATCGAGTTCGCGGTGTTCATCCTGGCCGCGCGCGGGATCGGCCTGGTGCCCTTGCACGCCGCGTGCGTGGGACGCAACGGACGCGGACTGCTGATACTCGGCGGCAGCGGTTCGGGCAAATCGACGCTGGCACTGCACGGCCTGCTGCGGGGATTGGATCTGCTTGCCGAGGACGCGGTTTTCATGCATCCGTCGCACCTGTTGGCGGCCGGCGTTCCCAACTATCTGCATTTGAAAAGCGATGCCCTCGATTTCGTGGCGAACGGCGCGGTCCGCGGCTGGATCGCGCATGCGCCGGTCATACGCCGCCGCAGCGGCGTCAGGAAATTCGAAGTCGATCTGCGGCAAGGATACGGCCGGCCGGCCATGTGTCCGTTGGCGTTGGTCGGCGCGGTGTTCGTGTCCGCCCGAGCCGCCGATCGTCCCGACGCGTTGTTGACGCGGCTTGGCGCGTACGAAGCAGGATGCCTGCTCGAAGCCGACCAGCCCTACGCGCCGAGCCAACCCGGTTGGCGGTATTTCAAGCGGGAGATCATCGACAGGGGTATCTATCAATTGCGACGCGGACGTCATCCGCGCGATTCCGTCGATGCGCTCTGCCGATTGCTCGACTGACGCGCGCTGCGCGTCCGCGACAATGGCCACTTCGGTTTTGCCGCGGCGCCGACGTTTCGACCTGCTGCGTGAATTCGCACCCGTAATCGGGCGCGCCGACGCGATCCGCGCGGGCGCACACGTGCTGTTGTCGTTGATCGCGGCGCTGATGGGAAGCGTCGCCGCCATCGTGCTCGTTCCCCTGATCCAATCCGGTCGCGCACCGATGTTCGGTGGCCACGTGTTGGCGCTGCCGGCGAGCGCCGGGGCGCTGATGGCGATCTTCGTGGCGGCGATAGGAAGCCACGTATTCCTGCGCTGGTTCGTCTCGGGACTGGGCGCCCGCATCGTCAGCAACTGCGCCATGCGATTGCGGGACAGGGTGCACGCGCGGCTGATCGATGCCGACGTCGCCGCCCTGAACGGGTTGACCTCGGCCGAAATCGCCAATGTCCTGACCGCCAACGTCGAACTCGTCACCCAGGGAGTCGGCGCTACGTTGCAGTTGCTGGTGGCCGGCGTTACGACCGCCGTCAACCTCGCATTCGCTTTCTGGGTATCGCCGGTGCTCACGCTGGTCCTGCCGGTGCTGGCGGGACTCGGTCTCGTTGCGATGCGTTGGCATGGGCGCGAGCAGTCGCGGGTCAGTCGGCAATACGTCGAAGACACGACCCGGCTGTTCTGGTTCAGCGAGGACTTTCCGCGACGACTCCGCCACGTTCGTTCGTTCGAACGCGAAGACACGGAAAGGGCCGGTTATGGCGCGACCTCCGCGAGGCTCGCGCATGCCTATCGGCGCCAGATCGAATTGACCGCGTCCGGGAAACTCGTCGTGGAACTGCTCGCGACGGTCGGCATGGTCGGGGTCTTCCTGATCGCCGGGCATTGGCACGGCGTCGACCAGGCATCGTTGATCGCGGTGGGCCTGTTGCTTGGCCGCCTGCTGCCCTACATGGCTTCGACCCGCCACAACTTCCAGCAGCTGCGCCTGGCCGTGCCGGCATTCGAACTCTGGCAACGCTATGCGAACCTGGACCAGGCTCGGCGGTCCGCGCAAACGGCGACGGACACCCGCGACACTGCACGGCGCCTGCACATCGAACGCGTGCGGCTGGAATGGCCTTCGCTGCGCGTCGATGTCGAGGACCTGGCGCTGGTTCCCGGGGAGTTGACGCTGGTTGCCGGCGACTCCGGCATCGGCAAGAGCAGCCTGGTGGATGTTCTGGCGGGAATGACGGCGCCGGTGTTGTTTGCGGCGCGCAGTGACGGACGTTTAGTGGATTTCGACACGTACCGCCAATTCGTGCGCAAGGGTGCCTATGTCAGCCAGAGCGTGCACCCATGGCAGCGCACGGTCCGCGAGTGCCTGCTGTGGGCCGAGCCTGGCAGCGCCGACGAACATTTGCGCAAAGCACTGGCGGATGTGGGCCTCGACGTGCGCCTGCGCGGTGCGCACGATGGTCTCGACCTGGAGCTGCAAGGCTCGTCCTGCCGATTGTCCGGCGGTGAACTGCAGCGGCTGCTGCTGGCCCAGGTAATCCTGCGGCAACCGGTGATTGCCGTGCTGGACGAAGCCACCGGTGCGCTTGATGCACATTCCGAAATGAGCGTGCTCGCCGCATTGAAGCGGCGCTTGCCACGAACGATCCTGATCGTCGTGTCGCACCGGCCCGGACCGCTCCGCATCGCGGACCAATGCCTGCGCATCGGTCGCGGTGGCATCGCGACGGTCATGAAGACAGGCATGGCCGGCGCGAGCGGTGGTGTGGGCGCATGGCCGCGCGCAAGGGTTTGATCAGGCCGCGCGCAGAACAAAAAGAAGACCGCGCCTTCCAGGCGCCAGATGAACGCGTCTGTCGCGATGCGCCGCGTTCCTGTCGCAACGCAGCCGGGAGCTCTCAAGCCGCGAACGGCAGCGCGTCCAGGTCGACGTTGCCGCCACTCAACACCAGTCCGACGCGCTGGCCTGCGAAACGTTCGCGTTGCGCAAGCAGTGCCGCAAGCACGACCGCCGAGGAAGGCTCGATCGTCTGTTTGAGTTCGGCCCACACCAGGCGCATCGCCGCGAGCGTGGCGGCATCGTCCACTGTGATGACTTCGACGCGATGCGCCCCCAGCAGCGCGAAATTCGGTTCGCCGATGGTCGCCCGCAAGCCGTCGCAAATGGTGTGCGGCACGATGTCGGTGACGCGCTGGCCGCGCTGCAGGGATCGGAATGCATCGTTGGCGCCCGCGGGTTCGGCGCCGACCAGTCGCGCCTGCGGCGACAAGGCGGCAAGCGCAATCGCGCAGCCGGAAGCCAGCCCGCCGCCGCCAATCGGAACAATCACCGTATCGAGATGCGGGATCTGCTGCAGCAGTTCCAGCACGATCGTGCCCTGGCCCGCCATCACGCGCGCATCGGCGTAGGGGTGCACCAGCGTTGCCCCGGTTTCGCGCTGCACTTTTTCGCAGGCTTCCTCGCGTGCGGCTTGCGTCGGCGCACAGCGGTGCAGGATGCCGCCGGCGCGTTCGATGTTGGCGAGCTTGGCGGCGACCGCGCCTTCGGGTACCACGATATGCGCGGGAATCTTGCGGGTCCGGGCGGCCAGCGCCAACGCTGCACCATGGTTCCCGGACGAGTGCGTCACCACCCCGCGTCCGGCTTCGTCATCGTCCAGCGACCACACCGCATTGCAGGCGCCGCGAAACTTGAACGCTCCGCCTACCTGCAAGTGTTCGCACTTGAACAACAACGTGGCGCCGGCGAGTGCGTCCAGTTCCGCTGAACGCAGTACCGGCGTCACCCGCGCATGTGCGGCGATCCTCGCCGAGGCGGTATGGATGTCACGAAGGGTGGGGGCTGCGAATTCGGCCATGGCTAGGCATCTTCAAGGCAAGTAGGTATCCATTTTGACACCGGCGCGCGTTGCCGATCCGTCCCGATGGTTGCGAACCGACGCATGGCGAAAATCAGCCAGCGGCGATGCGCCGCAACAGCGCGGCTTCGCGCGCGAGGCGTTCGATGCCGCTCCAATCGCCGGCCTCGAGTTTGTCCGAAGGCGCGAGCCAGGAACCGCCCACGCAGGCGACGTTCGGGAGCGCAAGGAATTCTGGCGCGTTGGAGAGGCTGATGCCGCCGGTGGGACAGAACCGGATCTGCGGCAACGGACTGGCCCAGGCGGCGAGCAGCCTGGCGCCGCCCGCCGGCACGGCAGGGAAGAATTTCAAATGCGAGTAGCCGCGCTCCAGCAGTGTCATGGCCTCGCCGGCCGTGGCGACGCCCGGCAGAAGCGGCAGTTCGTCATCGTCTGCGGCATCGAGCAACCTGGGCGACGCGCCGGGCGAAACCGCGAAACGCGCGCCGGCCGTGCGCGCGGCTTCGAGTTGCGTGCCGTCGAGCACGGTGCCGACCCCCACCACAGCGCCTTCCACTTCGGCGGCGATCGCGCGGATCGCGTCCAGCCCGGCCGGTGTGCGCAGCGTGACTTCGATGGCGCGGATGCCGCCGGTCACCAGCGCTTTCGCCATTGGCACGGCATGCGCTGCATCATCCACGATCACCACTGGCACCACCGGGGCGAGCGCGAGGATTTCGGCGATCCGATGCTGCTTGGTTTCCTGCGAAGTCATGGCGAAAGTCCGTGCAGAGGTCGGGATCAGGCGTCGGCCGCATGATGATGGTCGTGCTTGCCGAAGATGGTCGCGCCGGCATCGGCCGAACCGACCGCGTTGCGCAGGTTCGCGAACAATTCGCGGCCCATGCCGACGTGGTGCGCGGAAAGATCCGCGTGTATTTGCGTGCGCGCATCCCATTCCGCTGCGTCCACTCTGGCTTCGAGCGTACCGGCGATCGCGTCGAGACGGATCACGTCACCGTCGCGCAAGCGTCCGAGCGGGCCGGCGTCGAGCGCCTCCGGCGTGACGTGGATGGCCGCCGGCACCTTGCCGGATGCGCCCGACATGCGCCCGTCGGTGACCAGCGCAACGCGATGACCGCGGGCCTGCAGCACGCTCAAGGTCGGCGTGAGCTTGTGGAGTTCCGGCATGCCGATCGCCTTCGGGCCCTGAAAACGCACCACCGCCACGAAATCCCGATCCAGTTCGCCGCGGTCGAACGCCCGCTTCACGTCGTCCTGGTCGTGGAAGATCACGGCGGGTGCTTCGATCACCAGGCGATCGCCCGGCACCGACGATACCTTGATCACCGCGCGGCCGAGGTTGCCCTGCAGCACGCGCAGGCCGCCGTCGGCGCGGAACGGTTCCGCGGCGGGACGCAATACGTCGAGGTTGCCGCTGCCGGTGACCTCGTGCCATACGAGTTCGCCGGTTTCATCCAGCGCCGGGGTGCGGCGATACGCATCCAGCCCATCGCCCCATACCGTGCGCACGTCGCCGTGCAGCAAGCCCGCATCGAGCAGGGAGCCGATCAGGAATGGCATGCCGCCGGCGCGATGGAAATGATTCACGTCGGCGTGGCCGTTGGGATACACCCGTGCCATCAGCGGCACCACGCCTGAGATCGCATCGAAGTCCTCCAGCGTCAGCACGATGCCCGCCGCCGCCGCGACCGCAACCAGATGCAACAGATGGTTGGTGGAACCGCCGGTGGCATTGAGACCGACCACGCCGTTGACGATGGTGCGCTCGTCCACGAGTCGGCCGACCGACGCGTAATCGTTGCCGAGCGCGGTGATCTCGGTGGCGCGCTGCACCGCAGCGACGGTGAGTGCTTCGCGCAGCGGCGTGTTGGGGTTGATGAAGCTGGCGCCGGGCAGGTGCAGGCCCATGATCTCCATCAACATCTGGTTGGAGTTCGCGGTGCCGTAGAACGTGCAGGTGCCAGGCGCGTGGTACGACGCGGCTTCCGCATCCATCAATTCCTCGCGGCTGGCCTTGCCCTCGGCGAAGCGCTGGCGCACCGCGGATTTCTCGTCGTTGGGAATGCCGCTGGGCATCGGGCCCGCCGGGACGAAAATCGTCGGGATGTGCCCGAAGCTCAGTGCGCCGATCAGGAGGCCGGGCACGATCTTGTCGCAGATGCCCAGCATCAATGCCGCATCGAACATGTCGTGCGACAGCGCGACCGCGGTCGCCATCGCGATCACGTCGCGCGAGAACAGCGACAGTTCCATGCCGGCGCGCCCCTGCGTGATGCCGTCGCACATGGCGGGCACGCCACCCGCCACCTGTGCGGTGGCGCCGAGCCTGCGCGCGGCGCGGCGGATCAGTTCGGGATACGGCTCGTACGGCTGGTGCGCCGAGAGCATGTCGTTGTACGCGGTGACGATGCCGAGGTTCGGCGTCGCCTCGCCACGCAACGCGGCCTTGTCGTCTGCGCCGCAGGCCGCGAAGCCGTGCGCGAGGTTGCCGCAGGAAAGCTGGCGGCGATGCACGCCCTCGCCGCGTGCGTTGTCGATCCGCGCGAGATACGCGCTGCGCGTGGCGCGGCTGCGTTCGACGATGCGTGCGGTGACTTCGGCGATGACCGGATGCAGTGACATGCTCAGCTACCTCGGTGTCGGGTTCAATCCTCGCCTTCGTGCCAGGTGCGGCCGTCGCGTTCGATCAACGCGACCGCGGCACTGGGGCCCCAACTTCCGGCGGTGTACGGGCGCGGCGCGTGGCCGCCGGCGGCCCACGCATTGAGGATCGGATCGGCCCAGCGCCACGCCGCTTCCACTTCGTCGCGGCGCATGAACAAGGTCGGATTGCCGCGCACCACGTCGAGGATCAGGCGTTCGTAGGCGTCGGGCTGGTCGACGCCGAAGGCTTCGGCAAAGCTCATGTCCAGCGGTACATGGCGCAGGCGCAGGCCGCCGGGGCCCGGGTCCTTGATGGTCAGCCACAGTTTCACGCCCTCGTCGGGCTGCAGCCGCAACACCAGCTTGTTTTGCGCCAGCGCGCCGGCGCTGCCTTCGAAAATCGAATACGGTACCGGCTTGAACGCCACCACGATTTCCGACACGCGTTCGGGCAGTCGCTTGCCGGTGCGGAGATAAAACGGCACGCCGGCCCAGCGCCAGTTGCCGATCTCGGCCTTGATCGCGACGAAGGTGCCGGTATCGGATTTCGCGCCGTCGCCCAGTTCTTCGAGATACCCGGGCACGCTTTGGCCTTCGGATGCGCCGGCGCGGTACTGGCCGCGCACGGTGAGTTGCGCCGCGTTGTTGGCATCGATGGGCTTCAGCGCGCGCAGCACCTTCAGCTTTTCGTCGCGCACCGCGTCGGGCGACAGCGACGAGGGCGATTCCATCGCCACCATGCACAACAGTTGCAGGATGTGGTTCTGCACCATGTCGCGCAGCGCGCCGGCGCGATCGTAGTAATCGGCGCGCCGGCCGAGGCCCAGCGTTTCGGCCACGGTGATCTGCACGTGGTCGATGTGGTTCGCGTTCCATAGCGGCTCGAACAGCGCGTTGCCGAAGCGCAGCGCCAGCAGGTTCTGTACCGTTTCCTTGCCGAGGTAGTGGTCGATGCGGAAGGTCTGCGATTCGGCAAACACGCGGCCCACGTCGTCGTTGATGCGGTTGGCGCTGGCGAGGTCGCGGCCGATCGGCTTTTCCAGCACCACGCGCGCGGCGCCCTGGTTCAAGCCGTGCCGGGCCAACCGTTCGCAGATGTCCACGAACAGTTCGGGCGAGGTGGAGAGATAGAAGACGCGGATATTGTCGGATCGCTCGGCCAGCAATTCGGCAAGGCTGTCCCAGCCCTCGTCCTTGCGCGCATCCAGCGCGCGATAACCGATCAGACCGAGGAAAGCGTCGCGCTGCTCCGACGTATGGGTGCTCGCGTTGCCCAGCGCCACGCTGACGGCGGCGCGATAGCCCTCGTCGCTCAGCGGCTCGCGCGCGGCGCCGATGATGCGGCTGCCGACGCGGATCTGGCCACCCAGATAGCGGTGGAACAGCGCCGGCAGCAACTTGCGCATCGCAAGATCGCCGGTGCCGCCGAAGATCACCAGGTCGAAGGGATCGACGGGCAGGGAGGCTGGAGTCACGGGGCACCTCGAACGCGACAGGAAAGCATGGCGGCGGGCCATCCGGAAATCGACGGTTATAATACCAGTTAGATACCACACCATACCAGTCCCGTGCAAGGACCTGCAGGCCGGGGAATCGGGCT
>Ga0206356_10859005_pt1 | contig 11907 bp, 24 predicted proteins | sample DielMetaTC5am1_FD_146308 | JGI IMG/M metagenome (GOLD analysis project Ga0206356, IMG submission 146308) | Corn rhizosphere microbial communities from Kellogg Biological Station, Michigan, USA - Diel MetaT C5am-1 (Metagenome Metatranscriptome)... | ecosystem: Host-associated > Plants > Roots >... | reverse complement strand
CTCAAATTTCTAACAATACTTGAAAACCTTAAATGCGACGACGCTTAGGAGCACGGCATCCGTTATGTGGAATCGGAGTAACATCCTGAATTTGGATAATTTTTATCCCAAGCCCATTAAGCGCACGCACCGCCGACTCTCTGCCTGGTCCCGGCCCCTTAATACGAACTTCAAGATTCTTGATACCACACTCAATAGCAACTCTACCAGCAGCCTCCGCAGCAACCTGAGCCGCAAAAGGAGTAGACTTACGCGATCCCTTAAACCCAGCACCACCTGAAGTAGCCCAGGAGAGCGCATTACCTTGGCGATCAGTAATAGTAATGATGGTGTTATTAAATGATGCATGAATATGCGCAATACCTTCTGCTACATTTTTTTTAACTTTTTTACGCACACGAGCAGAAGCAGCGCTATTTGAGGCTTTTGCCATAATAGTTTCCTTAATCAACAGCCAAACTAGTTACTTACTTTTTTAATGATGCAGCCGCTTTCCGTGGTCCCTTACGAGTGCGAGCATTTGTACGAGTCCGCTGACCTCGAGTAGGCAAACCTTTGCGATGTCTTAATCCTCGATAGCACCCTAAATCCATCAATCGCTTTATGCTCATAGAGACCTCACGACGTAGATCACCTTCAACAACGAATTTTGCCACCTCATCACGTAGCTTTTCTAATTCACTATCAGCAAGATCCTTAACTTTCTTTTCCGCAATTACACCAGAGCTTACACAAATACCTTTGGCTCGTGTATGGCCAATACCATATATGGATGTCAAGCCTATTATAATATGTTGGTGATTAGGGATATTCACCCCTGCGATACGTGCCATGCGTTATTCCTCAATAATTATCACTGCATTAACCTTGACGCTGCTTGTGCCGCGGTTCTGTACAAATTACACGAACGACGCCCTTGCGCTTAATAATCTTGCAACTCCGACAAATACGCTTAACTGAAGCAAGCACCTTCATTTTTTATCCTCTTCCTTTGTGATCTTAAGTGATATAGATATTTATTTTGTACGGAACACAATACGCGCACGGCTTAAATCATAAGGCGTAAGTTCGACAGTTACCTTGTCTCCCGGAAGAATACGAATGTAATTCATCCTCATCTTCCCAGAAATATGTCCCAGCACAATATGTCCATTTTCAAGTTTAACCCTGAAAGTTGCATTAGGTAGATTCTCCAGAATCTCACCTTGCATTTGTATAACATCGTCTTTTGCCATGCGCTAACCCACATCTATATATTTTTGGCAATCAACTTTTAAAACTTGCTTTTCTAAGCAATGACTCATATTGCTGTGACATAACATAATTTTGCACTTGCGCCATAAAATCCATTGTTACCACGACTATAATCAACAATGATGTGCCACCAAAATAAAAGGGTACACTCCATTTTGCAACCAAAAACTCTGGCAACAAACAAACAAGAGAAATATATATCGCCCCAACTAATGTAAGACGCATTAATATTCTATCAATATACCTAGCTGTCTGATCTCCAGGCCTAATTCCTGGGATAAAAGCTCCACTTTTCTTTAGATTATCTGCAGTCTCTTTGTTATTAAATACAAGTGCGGTATAAAAAAAACAAAAAAATATAATCCCTACCGCATACAAAATAGCGTGAATGGGTTCCCCAGGTGCCAGCGAGGCCGCCAAATCTTTCAAAAAACTAGACAAATAACCACTCAAGCTGCCAGCAGAGAACCAACTAGAAATTGTAGCGGGAAATAATATTATTGAAGATGCGAAAATTGGTGGAATAACTCCTGCCATATTTAATTTCAATGGCAAATGACTACTTTGAGTACCGTAAATTCTATTACCAACCTGCCGCTTAGCGTAATTTACTAGAATTTTTCTCTGACCTCGTTCAACAAAAACAACCACATACGTGACCGCAAGAATTATGGCACATATTGCTACCGCAGAGAATGAAGTCATAGACCCTGTACGAACTAATTCAAACACACCCCCGATCGCCCCTGGCAAACCAGCAGTTATACCTGCAAAAATTATGATAGAAATTCCATTACCCAGTCCTCTTTCGGTTATCTGCTCTCCAAGCCACATCAAAAACATAGTGCCAGTCACTAAACTGGATATGGCAATGAATCTAAAGGCAAACCCTGGCTCAACAACCAGTTGAGGCTGGGACTCCAACGCCACAGCAATGCCAAATGCTTGAAACGCTGCCAAGGCTAATGTTGCATATCTCGTATACTGTGTAATCTTACGCTTACCAGCTTCGCCTTCTTTTTTTAGTGCTTCAAGTTGAGGAGAAACAATCGACAACAATTGCAGAATAATAGATGCCGAAATATAAGGCATTATTCCCAATGCAAATATAGTAAACCGAGATAGGGCTCCACCAGAAAACATATTAAACATTCCAAGAATACCACCTTGATTATGCTTGAATAACTGAGTAAGCTGATCGGCATTAATACCAGGAACTGGTATATGTGCACCGATCCTATATACTATCAGGGCTGCCAAAAGAAACCATAGTCTTCCCCATGGAAACCCTTTTACCATTTTTACATCAATTTGCTTATTGTGTGTCAATTGTTTTCCATCCTCGGCTAAATCTAACCGATTGATCCACCTACAGCCAATATTGCCGCTTTCGCACCTTTTGTAACAAAAATCCCTGCACCAATCTTTACGGCTTTATTAATGGAGCCAGCCAAAATTACACGGGCTACTTTTGCGTTCTGAGCAACTATGCCTACCGACTTTAACGACATTAAATTGATTTCCGCTACAGCCAAATTAGCTAAGTCACATAGCTTAATTTCAGAAGAATCTTTCACTGCAAGGGATTTAAAGCCACGCTTAGGAATTCTACGCTGCAACGGCATCTGTCCGCCTTCAAAACCAATTTTATGAAACCCACCAGAGCGTGACTTTTGCCCTTTGTGCCCTCGACCACACGTTTTTCCCAGCCCCGATCCAATTCCACGACCTACCCGTCTACGGGAATGTTTCGCGCCGTCCGCTGGCTTTATTGTGTTTAATTCCATTACAACTACCCCATTACTCTTAGGTCAACTATTTAAGAAACTACCTTAACCAGATAGGCAACTTTATTGATCATACCTCTTACTGCTGGAGTATCGACTAGTTCACTTGTTGAATTCAGTCGACGCAACCCAAGACCGCGAACTGTGGCTCTGTGAGTCTCCTTAGTGCCAATCAGGCTTCTTACTAATTGAACCTTGATAGTATTTACCATTTGATCACCTCCTCACTGAAAAATTTGCTCAACGGTTTTTCCACGTTTTGCGGCGATTTCCATTGGCGTATTCATTTTTGCAAGACCATCAAAAGTCGCTCGAACCATATTGTACGGATTCGTGGATCCATAGGATTTAGCAACAACGTCGGTAACACCCATAACCTCAAATATTGCACGCATTGGACCACCTGCAATCACGCCAGTCCCTTTTTTTGCCGGTGCCATTAACACAGTAGACGCACCGTGCTTACCGGGGACAATATGTTGAAGAGTGCCATTCTTTAAATCAACCTGAATCATTTTACGACGAGCTTCTTCCATTGCTTTCTGCACCGCAACTGGAACCTCTTTAGCTTTACCCTTACCCATACCGATCCGTCCGTTTCCGTCACCAACTACGACTAACGCCGCGAACCCCATGATCCGCCCACCTTTAACTACCTTGGTAACTCGGTTTACGGCAATCATTTTTTCCCGCAATCCATCATCCCGCTCTTCCGTTTGCTGTGCCTTTGCTTGCATTTTTGTCATAACAATATTCCTCAGAACTTCAGACCTGCTTCACGAGCCGCCTCAGCAACAGCTTTAACTCGCCCATGGTATCTATATCCAGATCGATCAAAGGCAACTTGTGTAATTCCAGCCTTCAATGCTTTTTCAGCAACTCTCCGCCCAATTATTGCGGCTGCATTTACATTCCCACCTCCGCCTGATTGAGTAGATAACTGCTGCCTAACTTCAGCTTCTACCGTAGAAGCTGAGCATATAATCTTTGCATCAGGCCCAATAATATTGGCATACACATGCAGATTAGTCCTATGTACTGCCAAGCGCACAACTTTTAATTCAGCAATTTTTACCCGAGTCTGCCGCGAGCGACGCAGGCGTGCTTCCTTTTTGTTCATCTGCAGCCCCAATTATTTCTTCTTAGTTTCTTTAAGAGTTACAACCTCATCGATATATCTAACACCCTTACCTTTGTAAGGCTCTGGGCTACGATATGCACGAATCTCAGCCGCAACCTGTCCTACACGCTGCCTGTCAGTACCTTTAATAACTATTTCAGTCTGACTTGGTGTCTCGCACCTTACCCCTTCAGGCATCTGATGAACTACAAGGTGCGAAAAACCAAGGGAAAGATTTAACTTATCGCCTTGCACTTGCGCTTTAAATCCAACACCAACAAGCGATAACCGACTCTCAAACCCGACAGTTACACCTTTAACCATATTTGCTACGAGGGCTCTTACAGTGCCACACATCGCATTTGATTCACGCGAGTCATTAATTGACTCTACACGCAAAACACCTTCTTGATTAACCACCTTAACCATCCCCGTTAACACCAGTGACAGTTGGCCCAGGGGCCCTTTTACCACCACTTTTTCAGCTGCAATGGTCACCTCTACATTTTTTGGTAAGGTGATTGGCATTTTACCTACACGGGACATTAAATACTCCTTAAGCTACGTAGCAAATAATTTCGCCACCAACCCCAGACGCACGCGCCTTCCTATCTGTCATCACACCTCTTGGCGTTGACATAATAGCAACCCCAAGACCATTCATCACGGATGGAATTTGATCTTTTCCTTTATAAATACGAAGACCGGGTTTAGACACACGCTCAAGACGCTCTATAACAGGGCGACCAGAATAATATTTCAATCCAATCCTCAACTCTGGCTTATCACCAGACTCTTCCACCACAAAACCCTCAATATATCCCTCGTCTTTCAGCACACTTGCGATCGCAATTTTTAGCTTTGACGACGGCATTGTCACAAACGCCTTCTGAACACTTTGCGCATTTCTAATGCGAGTGAGCATGTCGGCTATAGGATCACTTATACTCATTTCCCCCCCATTACCAGCTTGCTTTTGTCATACCAGGAATCTCGCCGCGCATAGCGATTTCACGTAATTTAACGCGCGATAGACCAAATTTCCTAAAATTACCGCGCGGCCGCCCCGTTAATGCACAACGATTACGCTGCCTCGTTGGATTTGCATTCCGAGGTAATTGCTGGAGATCAAGACGCGCTTCATAGCGCTCATCTTCAGACCTTGATCGATCATCAATAATCGCTTTTAACTCCGCACGCTTTCCGGCATACTTCTTAACTAGGTTTGCGCGCTTCTGTTCGCGATTTATTAGTCCCAATTTTGCCATGACGACCTCAGTTTCTAAAAGGAAATTTAAATGCTGCAAGAAGGGCTTTTGCCTCGTCGTCAGTCTTAGCAGTCGTGGTAATACTAATGTTAAGACCACGTAACGCATCAATTTTGTCATACTCAATTTCAGGGAAAATTATTTGTTCTTTAACCCCAATATTGTAATTACCTCGCCCATCAAATGCCTTACCAGAAACGCCACGAAAATCCCTGACACGCGGCAACGCCACAGTAATTAGGCGGTCAAGAAATTCATACATCCGACCACCCCGCAAAGTTACCATGCAACCTATTGGATAACCTTCACGAATTTTAAAGCCAGCAATCGCTTTCCTAGCTTTGGTTACTACCGGCTTTTGACCCGCAATTTTTGTTAAATCGCCTACAGCATGCTCTATCACCTTTTTATCGGCAACAGCCTCCGACAACCCCATATTTAAGGTGATTTTGATTAGACGAGGAACCTCCATCACCGACTTGTAACCAAACTTTGCGACAAGCTCGACAACAACCTTGTCTTTATAAAATTGTTGCAATCGGGACATCACACTATCCTTTAACCACTTCGTTATTTGACTTATAGACGCGAACTCTTTTCCCATCAACAACTTTAAAAGTCACGCGATCAACAGCACCAACAGCAACATTGAACAGCGCCACATTTGAGACATGAATTGGCATCAGCTTATCGACGATACCACCAACAACCCCAGCCACAGGATTTGGTTTATTAGCCTTCTTCGCAACATTAACCCCTTCAACAAGCACATAGTTTTGATCAATACATTTCACCACCACACCGCGCTTGCCCCTATCTTTCCCAACCAAAACGATTATCTCGTCATTCTTTCGAATCTTATTCATAACCAGTCCTCACAACACTTCCGGCGCCAGCGAAACAATTTTCATAAATCGCTCGGTACGCAACTCACGAGTTACAGGACCAAAAATACGCGTACCAACTGGCTCCAATTTTGCATTTAACAGCACAGCAGCATTTCCATCAAACTTAACAAGAGAACCATCTTGCCGACGCACCCCCTTAGCCGTACGCACAACAACAGCGTTATATATTTCACCCTTCTTGACACGCCCTCTTGGAGCCGCATCTTTTACAGTTACTTTAATAATATCGCCAATACTCGCATATCGACGCTTAGACCCGCCAAGCACTTTTATGCACATTACTTCACGCGCACCTGTATTGTCGGCCACTTCCAACCTACTCTCTGTTTGAATCATGATTTCTTTCCTCCCAACTTAATCCGCCACCAAATGGTGATTGCGGTCAGTTTTGGCCCCGCCAGACTTGTAAGCAACACTCACAATCCGATTAGGTTATCAATTAAATAGCACAATCAGCCAAATACAAAAGCTGAACGCACACAACCCCACATATGTAAGGCTTAACGTAAGCATGTAAGCCTTACATTATCTCATACTTTTTTTTTTTAACGCAATAGCTGTATTTAATTTATAAAGTCTGGGCAGTCTGAACAATTTTTGTTACAGCCCAAGATTTTGTTTTGGAGATGGGTTTAATCTCTTGTATTTCTACAGTATCGCCCTGTTTTACTTCGCTAGCAGCATCGTGTGCATGATATTTCTTGGATTTCACAACGATTTTTCCGTATAAAGGATGTTTTACACGGCGCTCAACTAGCACAGTTACGGTTTTATCCATTTTGTCAGATACCACCTTACCTATTAATGAGCGTTTGGGTACCTGTTTGGCTTGGTCATTCATTACTTGGCGTCCTTTTGGTTCAATACCGTTTTAACGCGAGCTATATCACGGCGCACCTTCTTTAACTGTGCCGTATTAGTCAACTGCTGAGTTGCGATTTGCATGCGCAAGCCAAACTGCGCACGAAACAAATCTTCGAGCTCAGTGTTTAACTCCGCCCGCTCTTTACTACGAAGTTCAAATGCCTCCATGTTCTCCCTTTCTATTCTATTGTCCGACTTGACGAGTAACAAATGTGGTCAACAAAGGTAACTTTGCGGCTGCCAAGCGAAAGGCTTCACGTGCTAGCGCTTCATCAACGCCATCCATCTCATACAAGACCTTGCCAGGCTGAATTTCAGCAACATAATACTCTGGATTACCTTTACCATTGCCCATACGAACCTCTGCCGGCTTTTGAGAAATAGGCTTATCTGGGAAAACACGAATCCAAATACGACCACCACGCTTAATGTGGCGAGTCATTGCTCGGCGCGCAGCTTCAATTTGACGGGCCGTTATACGGCCGCGTACTACAGATTTCAATCCAAATTCACCGAACGATACCGCAGTTCCTCGTTCATGAGATATGCCTTTGTTACGGCCTTTTTGCTCTTTGCGATACTTCCTGCGTGCTGGTTGCAACATGGTTATTCTCCTGCCTTTTCTGCGTTTGAAGCGTTATCGACCTTCTTCGCACGTACGCGCTTCACTGCGGGGACGGGCACATCCCTGCCTTCAATGCCCTCCCTTTTTAAACGAGAACGGCTTCCTGGTTTAGCATCCTCACGACGCACATTGCGACGCTTCTTATCATCGTCTCCCAATACTTCGACGATGCCAGTAGTCTCGCTAGCAGCAAGTCTATCGCCTTTATAAACCCAAACTTTAATGCCAATAATGCCGTATGTTGTCTCTGCCTCACCAAATCCATAATCAATATCAGCACGCAGTGTATGTAATGGTACGCGTCCCTCGCGGTACCACTCCTTACGCGCAATCTCAATACCATTTAGGCGACCAGATGACATAATTTTGATGCCCTGAACACCTAAACGCATAGCATTTTGCATGGCCCTCTTCATAGCACGGCGAAACATAATCCGTTTTTCCAATTGCTGCGCAATCGAATCTGCTATTAGCTGAGCATCAGTTTCTGGCTTTCTGATCTCTTCGATATTTACATGGACAGGCACGCCCATGATCTTAGACAAATCTGCCTTTAATACCTCAATATCCTCGCCTTTTTTTCCAATAACCACCCCAGGGCGCGAACTGAAAATTGTGATGCGAGCATTCTTAGCTGGGCGCTCAATGACTACACGCCCAACAGAAGCATTTTTTAATTTCTTTTTCAGGTATGCCCGAACACGAAGGTCCTCAATCAGCATTTTTGCAAAATCTGAATTCCCAGCATACCATCTTGAGCCCCAGTTACGGGTTACTGACAGGCGAAAACCTGTTGGATGTATTTTCTGTCCCATCGTGACCTCTTAATTTCCGACAGTCACATAAATGTGACAGGTTTGTTTTGAAATTCGGTCACCACGGCCTTTCGCACGCGCGATAAAGCGTTTCAAAACGGCGCCTTTTTCTACGTAAATTGCCTTGACTCTCAGCTCATCAATGTCCGCCCCATCATTATGCTCAGCATTTGCTATAGCAGACTCCAATACCGGTTTAATGATTTGGGCAGCTTTTTTAGAATTGAACGCCAAAATACTCAATGCTTGATCTACTTTTTTTCCACGAATTAGATCGGCTATCAGACGACCTTTTTGGGCAGACAGACGTGCCCCACGGAGAGATGCTTTTGTTTCCATCATGAGACCTTATTTCTTTGCCTTTTTATCTGCCGCATGCCCTTTAAAGGTACGAGTAAGTGCGAATTCACCAAGCTTATGACCAACCATATTTTCAGAGACATAAATTGGTATATGTTGACGGCCATTATGAACAGCGATCGTCAGTCCAATAAAATCAGGCAAAATTGTTGAACGGCGAGACCAAGTTTTAATTGGCTTTTTATCCTTTGTTTCTAGCGCTTGCGCGACTTTTTTCACCAAGTGAGAGTCGCAGAAAGGCCCTTTTTTCAATGAACGTGTCATGTGTCACCTTTATTTCTTGCCACGGCGCATAATAATCATTGAAGACGTACGCTTATTACGTCGCGTCTTTTTCCCTTTTGTTTGCTGCCCCCATGGAGAAACTGGATGGCGGCCAGCCGAAGTCCTACCTTCACCACCACCATGCGGGTGGTCGATAGGATTCATGACAACGCCTCGAACAGTCGGACGAATGCCTCGCCAGCGCATGGCACCAGCTTTACCAATCTTGCGCAAATTATGCTCGCCATTACCCACTTCCCCGACTGTCGCACGGCATTCGATATGCACTCGCCGCACCTCTCCGGAACGGAGTCTAACTTGGGCATAAGTTCCTTCGCGCGCCATAAGCACAACACCCACACCAGCCGTTCTAGCCATTTGCGCACCTTTACCAGGAAGCATTTCGACGCAATGAATTGTCGTACCCACAGGAATATTACGAATGGGAAGACAATTACCTAGTTTAATAGGAGCATCTGCTCCACTAACTAACCGATCTCCAACTCTTACGCCCTTAGGAGCAATTATGTATTTCCGCTCACCATCTGAATAGCACAATAATGCAATATTCGCGCTACGATTTGGGTCATATTCTAAGCGCTCAACCTTCGCTGGAATGCCATCCTTAATACGATGAAAATCGATGACCCGGTAGTGCTGCCTATGTCCACCGCCAATATGACGTGTCGTTATGTGTCCGTTATTATTACGGCCAGCAGTTTTTGATTTTTTCTCAATCAGACCAGCATAAGGGCGGCCTTTATACAAGTCATGATCAACGACCTTGACCATTCCTCGACGCCCCGGAGACGTCGGCTTTACTTTAATAAGAGCCATTTTATTTTGCCTCCTCGCTGAAATTAATTTCCTGCCCAGGTTTCAAACACACAAACGCACGACGCGTGTTATTACGGCACCCTGTAAATCGACCAGCGCGCTTTTGCTTACCTAGTCGATTTAGAACCTGCACAGATTCAACCTCAACTTTAAAAAGCAGTTCCACCGCCGCCTTTACCTCCAGCTTAGTAGCATCAGGAGCGATCAAGAAAGTCACCTGCCCAGCATTCTCAGCGAGCATTGTTGCCTTTTCCGAAATCACTGGCGCGAGCAGCACCTTCATTAAACGCTCGCCTTTAGGTTTTCCAATTAAATTCATGTCAGCATCTCCTCGATTTTGCTTAACGCAGCCCTTGTCACCAGAATGTTCTTATAAAGAAGGAGCGAAACTGGATCTACCTGCTTAGGCTCCAAAATCAATACATTCGGCAAATTTCGGGAAGCCAACAATAAATTTTCACTCAACTCATCAGTAATTACCAAAACCGAACCCAAGCCTATTGCCTTTAAGCGCTCCGCAAGCACTCTAGTCTTAGGCACACCAATCGCCAAACCATCTATGGCAGACAAGCGCCCCTCCCTAACCAACTGGGAAAATATCGAGCACAGACCAGCCCGATACATTTTTCGATTGATTTTTTGAGAGAAATTCTCCTCCGGAGAATTCGGAAATATACGACCACCACCACGCCACAATGGAGAAGAAGACATGCCGGCACGCGCACGACCAGTGCCCTTTTGCCTCCATGGCTTCTTAGTTGTATGCGACACTTCTTGTCGATCTTTTTGCCTACGATTTCCACTACGCGCATTAGCTTTATAAGCAACCACTAATTGATGCACCAAGGCCTCATTGTATTCACGACCAAATACAACATCAGAAGCACCCACGCTCTCGACGCTCTTACCTTGTTCATTTAGGAGCTTCAATTCCATAATTTCGCCCCTTTCTTTTTCGCTTTCACCTTTACTGCTGGACGAACAACAACCAGTGCATTTTTCGCACCCGGCACCCCCCCCCTCACAAGTAACAATTGACGATCATTATCAATACGAGCAATTTCCAAATTCTGGACAGTTGCATTAACTGCACCCATATGACCAGTCATCCGCTTCCCACGAAACACCCTACCCGGATCTTGAGCCATACCAATTGAACCAGGGACATTATGAGAACGCGAATTACCATGAGTCGCACGACCAGAACCAAAGTTGTAGCGCTTAATCGTCCCCGCATAGCCCTTACCAATGGAAACGCCAGACACATCAACCTTTTGACCAACAACAAAAAACCCAACCGCAATAGCCTCACCAACCTTTACTTGGCTCACTCTAGCAGGATCTACGCGAAACTCCTTTAGAACTTGAGCAGCTTCAATTTTTGCCTTAGCAAAATGCCCAGCCAACGCCTTAGAAACACGAGACGTTCGTTTTTGCCCAAACGCGACCTGCACAGCAGAATAGCCGTCTACATTTTGGGTTTTTATCTGGGCTATACGATTATTTGAAACATCAATAACAGTCACAGGTATTGATGAGCCGTCGTCCGTAAAGACTCGCATCATACCAACTTTGCGACCAAGTATGCCCATACCTAAGTCGATATCTTGACTTTGATTCATTTTTTCTCCATCCCCACCTACGATTGGGTGGACCACAATATTAACAGGGTATTACTAGACAAAAGTCATGTAAAGCTTTCCAGTTTAACCCAGTACGACGCTTTTAACAACGCTAAGCGCAAAATTTTAATACCGTTACTGCAGTTTGATCTCAACGTCAACGCCTGCAGGTAAGTCAAGCTT
>Ga0206356_11287527_pt1 | contig 12032 bp, 22 predicted proteins | sample DielMetaTC5am1_FD_146308 | JGI IMG/M metagenome (GOLD analysis project Ga0206356, IMG submission 146308) | Corn rhizosphere microbial communities from Kellogg Biological Station, Michigan, USA - Diel MetaT C5am-1 (Metagenome Metatranscriptome)... | ecosystem: Host-associated > Plants > Roots >... | reverse complement strand
GCCGGCGTCGTCAAGCGACATAATTTCGCCGGTGGGCCCAAGACGCACGGTCAGTCAGACCGCCATCGTGCCCCGGGTTCGATCGGCGCGAGCGCCACACCGAGCCATGTGATGAAGGGTATGAGAATGGCCGGTCGAATGGGGAACGAGCGCAAGACGGTGCAGAACCTGAGTGTTGTGCGCGTCGATCAGAGCCGGAACGTCGTTCTCGTGCGGGGCTCGGTTCCTGGTGCGAGTGGGGAACTTATTCTTGTGCGTCACGCCGTGAAGCATCGCGAGCGTGCCGCGGCAAGCGCATCGTAGGAAGAGAGAGCAGCCCGTGCAGCAAACGGTGTTTGACGTCAACGGAGCGTCGGCCGGCGAGATCGAGCTCGCGGACTCCGTATTCGGCATCGAGCCAAACGTGCCGGTGATGCATCAGGCCTACGTGCGCCAGATGGCCAACGCCCGGCAGGGCACGCACGATACCAAGACGCGCGGCGAGGTTCGTGGCGGTGGCCGCAAGCCATGGCGTCAGAAGGGGACCGGCCGCGCCCGCCAGGGGAGCATTCGCTCGCCACAGTGGAAGGGCGGCGGTGTTGTCTGGGGTCCACATCCGCGCAAATACACGCAGGCGATGCCGAAGAAGATGCGGCGCCTGGCGATCCGCTCGGTTCTGTCGGTGAAGCAGCGCGATCAGCAGCTGGTCGTGGTCGATGGACTGAACAGTGTCGAGCCGCGCACGCGTGAGATGCGCCAGGTTCTCGCGAAATTGCCGAATGGCGAGGCGCGCTCGACCTTGATTCTGGTCGCGGGCGACTACGAATCGATCCGGCGCGGCGCGTCGAACCTGGTCAAGGTGAAGGTGCTGTCGGCAGGCTACGTCAATATGCGAGACGTGCTGACGCATGAGCGGTTGTTGGTCACCCCGGAAGCGGTGGAGTTGATCCACCAGTTCTGGGCGCAGTAAGAGGGATGACGATGGACTTTCAAGACATACTGCGTCGCCCGGTGATCACCGAAAAGAATACGATGCTCATGGAGCTCGGACAGTACACCTTCGTGGTCGCGAGGGACGCCAACAAGATCCAGATCAAGGACGCGGTGGAGCGTGCCTTTAATGTCGAGGTCGTCGCCGTGAACGTGATGAACGTGCGGGGGAAAGAGCGCAGGCGGTCGTCGAAGCAGAGCCGGCGGCAAAGCGTTGGTCGTACCCCGTCATGGAAGAAAGCGATCGTGACGCTCGCGGAAGGGCAATCGATCGATATCTTCGGCCAGATGTAGGCCGAAACGCGACGGGGTAAGAGAGGAACCAACGGTGCCAGTTCGTAAGTACAAACCAACCTCTCCCGGACGGCGAAACATGTCCGTTTCGACGTTTGATGAGGTGACGAAAAAGAAGCCGGAGAAGTCGCTCATCGAGCCGCTGCGGCGCAAGGCGGGCCGCAACAATCAGGGCCGTCTCACCGTGCGGCATCAGGGCGGCGGCGCCAAGCGCTTCTACCGTAAAGTCGATTTCAAGCGTGACAAGTTCGGTATCGTGGCGCGGGTCGCGGCGATTGAATACGACCCAAACCGTTCGGCGAACATCGCGCTGCTCTTCTACCGCGACGGAGAAAAGCGCTACATGCTCGCGCCGCTCGGCCTCAAGGTCGGCGACGAGGTGCAGTCGGGCGCCGGATCGCCGATTCGCGTCGGCAATGCGCTGCCGCTGTCGGACATCCCGCTCGGCACGCAGATCCACAATATCGAGATCTATCCAGGCCGCGGTGGCCAGATGGTGCGCTCGGCTGGTGTCTCAGCGCAGTTGATGGCGAAGCAAGACGATTACGCGCAGATTCGCATGCCGTCGGGCGAAGTTCGGCTCGTGCGACTGGAATGCCTGGCGACGCTCGGCCAGGTCGGCAATACCGACCATGAGAATGTTCGCATTGGCAAGGCGGGTCGCGCCCGGCATATGGGCATACGGCCGACGGTTCGTGGCTCAGTCATGAACCCACGCGACCATCCGCATGGTGGTGGTGAGGGTCGCGCGCCGATCGGCGGACAGCCGAAGACGCCTTGGGGCAAACCAGCCCAGGGGTATCGGACGCGTAACAACAAGAAGACCGACAAGTTTATTGTTCGCCGGCGCGGGAAGCGACGCTAATCGGCACCGACCGGGTGGAGGAGCATCTTGGGAAGATCATCGAAAAAGGGCCCCTATATCGATACGAACTTGCGCGAGAAGATCGCCGCGCTCAATTCATCGGGCGAACGCCGGGTGATCCGAACCTGGGCGCGTGCCTCGACGATCTATCCCGATATGATCGGGCATACCGTCGCCATCCATGATGGCCGGCGCCATGTCCCGATCTTCGTGACGGAGCAGATGGTTGGGCATAAGCTCGGCGAGTTCGCCCCGACACGCACCTATCGCGGGCATGGGAGGGACGCCGAGCGCTCCTCACGGCGCCGATGAGGCACGTGACGTTCGGGTTCCAGGGAGACGTCTGAGATGGAAGTGACAGCGAAGGTAAAGGGCGTAAACGTTTCGGCGAGAAAGGCGCGGCTGGTCGTCGACGTAGTGCGGGGTAAGCCGATCGACGAAGCGATGGCCATTCTGCGCTTTCTTCCGCAAAAGTCGGCCGTCGATGTCTTGAAGCTGCTGAAGTCGGCTGCGGCGAACGCCGAACATAACTATGATCTCGATCCATCGGATCTCTACGTGAAGCGCATCTTCGCAGATGAAGGCCCGACACTGAAGCGCTGGCGCGCACGGGCGCGTGGCCGTGTGAACCGCCAACTCAAGCGAAGCTCGCATATCACCGTGATCGTGGACCAGATCGAGAAGGGGGCTTAGCTTGGGTCGAAAGGTCAATCCGATCGGATTCCGGCTCGGCATCGTCCACGATTGGGAATCCAAGTGGTACGCCGAGCGCAATTACACCGAGCAGCTCCATGAGGATCTGTTCATTCGCCGAGTGATCAGCGGCGAACTTACGCGAGCCGGCATCTCGCGCATCGAGATCGAGCGCTCGGCGAATCGCATTGAGGTAACGATTCATACCTCGAAGCCGGGGATTGTCATCGGTAAGCAGGGAGCCAACGTCGAGCGACTTCGCCAGATGCTGGAGCAGCAGGTCGGCAAGAAGGTGCACCTGAAGATCGAAGAGATCAAGGTGCCGGAGACCGACGCTCGGTTGATCGCCGAGAGCATTGCCGAGCAACTGTCACGACGTGGCGCCTACCGCCGGGCGATGAAGCAAGCGGTCATGCAAGCGATGCGTCGCGGCACAATCCAGGGCGTCAAGATCAAGATCGGCGGACGTCTGGGCGGCGCGGAAATGTCGCGCTCGGTGACCGAGATGAGCGGACGCGTTCCGCTGCATACGATTCGCGCGAATATCGACTTCGCAGTTGTTCACGCGCGCACGACGTATGGCCGGATCGGCGTCAAAGTATGGGTCTACCATGGCGACGTCATCCCGGAGAAGACACCGGTTTTTGAGCCAGAGCTTGCGGCAGCCACGGACTAGACGCGGATAAAGCAGTTGAGATTGGAAACAGCATCATGCTGATGCCTAAGCGAATCAAGCACCGTAAGGTGATGCGCGGCCGGATGAAGGGTGCCGCTTCGCGTGGGACGACAGTTGTCTTCGGTGAGTACGGCATTCAGGCGCTCGAGCCGGCCTGGATCAACAGCCGCCAGATCGAGGCGTCACGTCGTGCCATCACCAACGCCATTCGTCGTGGCGGCAAGGTCTGGATTCGGATCTTCCCGGATAAGCCGGTGACGCAGAAGCCGGCTGAAACCCGCATGGGCAAGGGCAAGGGGAATCCGGAGTTCTGGGTAGCGGTCGTCAAGCCGGGTCGAATTTTGTTCGAGCTCGGTGGCGTCCGTGAAGATCTGGCCGAAGAAGCGCTGATGCGCGCGATTCACAAGATGCCGATCAAGTGCCGCATCGTGAAGCGCGAGGTCAGCGGCGCTATCGCGGTTGAAGAGACCGCCGAGGCCTAGAGGAGTGCCCGTTGAAAGCGAATGAAGTGCGTGGCATGACCGATGCCGAGCTCGTCGGCACGATCAGCGATTTGAAAACCGAGTGGCGTGATTTGCGCTTCGATGCGGCGATCGGCAAGATCACCAACACGACGCGGATTCGCAAGATCAAGCGCGATATCGCCCGGATCAAGACGATTCAGACCGAACGCGTGATGGCGGCCGAGCTGGAGCGCTTGCTCGGCGAGTAGCCCGCGCGGCGAGTGGGAGGACGACAACGGCAGATATGGAAGAGTCGGCGGCGAATAAGCCGAAAACGCGATTGACCAAGACGGGTCGCGTTGTCTCGGACAAGATGGACAAGACGGTGGTCGTTTCGGTCGACTACGTACGGAGTCATCCGATTTATCGGAAGACGATCCGGCGCACCAGCCGATTCAAGGCGCACGACGAGCAGGAGATGTGCAAAGTCGGCGACCTGGTGTTGATCGAAGAGACGCGTCCGTTGAGTAAGACGAAGCGCTGGATCGTGCGGCAAATCCTCGAGCGAGCTGTCGAGGCGTAGCGACGAATCAGGCAGGCGAAGGAGGAATCAGGCAATGATCCAGCCTCAGACGCGTCTGACGGTGGCCGATAACTCGGGAGCGCGCCAGATCATGTGTATCCGGGTGCTCGGCGGCTCATCGCGACGGTATGCCAGTGTCGGCGACGTGATCATCGCATCCGTCAAAGCGGCGCAGCCCCATTCGGGTGTCAAGAAGGGCGACGTCGTGCGAGCGGTCGTCGTGCGAACGGCGCAAGAATACGGCCGGCCCGACGGATCACATATTCGATTTGATGATAATGCCGCGGTCCTTATCAACCCGCAGGGAAACCCGCGAGGGACGCGCATTTTCGGCCCCGTAGCTCGTGAGCTGCGCGACCGACAATATATGCGGATTGTGTCCCTGGCGCCGGAAGTATTGTAAGTACGACCAGGGAACGGACGAGAAATGGCTGAGAAGATTGTTACCGGTGACGATATCGTCGTGATCGCCGGAAAAGATAAAGGAGCGCGGGGGCGCGTACGGCAGAACATGCCGCGCCGTGATCGTCTGATCGTCGAAGGCGTGAACATTGTCAAGCGACATCAGAAGGCCGTCCCGGGCGCTCAACAGGCAGGAATCATCGAGAAGGAAGCGCCGCTTCACGTCTCGAACGTCATGCTCTGGTGCCCGTCGTGTAACCAGGCGACGCGCGTCGGGTTCCGGCGCAACGACGATGGCAAGAAGGTTCGCTACTGCAAGAAGTGCGACGCGACGATCCCGCAGCCGCCGACCGGACGCTAACACTGACGATTTCGCTGTAAGGACGCAGGAATGATTCCGAGGCTCAAGCAACTCTATCGCGACGAAGTGGTCGCCCAAATGATGACCGACTTCGGTTTCGGGAACGTGCACGAAGTGCCGCGCCTGGAGAAGATCGTCGTCAATATTGGACTGGGCGAGGCGATTGCGAACGCGCGCTCGCTCGACGCCGCGACGAACGACATGGCGCTCATCACCGGCCAGAAGCCGGTAATCACGCGCGCCAAGAAGTCGGTCGCCGCCTTCCGGCTGCGAGCCGGGATGCCGATCGGCGCGATGGTGACGTTGCGCGGCGATCGGATGTATGAGTTCCTCGATCGACTGGTCGGGACGGCACTTCCGCGTATTCGCGATTTCCGCGGACTGCCGCCTCGCTCCTTCGATGGACGCGGCAATTACACCCTTGGTCTCAAGGAGCAGTTGGTGTTCCCGGAGATCGAGTATGACCGGATCGACCGCGTGCGCGGTATGGAAATTTCAATTGTGACCACGGCACGGAACGACGAAGAGGGGCGCCGGCTGCTCGGACTCCTCGGCATGCCGATTCGTGAAGCCTGATCGGGGAGACGATGGCGAAAACTTCGAAAATCGTAAAGTCGAATAGACCGGCGAAGTACACGGTGCGACACCACAACCGGTGCAAGCTGTGCGGCCGCCCACGCGCGTACATGAGGAAGTTCGGCGTCTGCCGCATCTGCTTCCGTGAACTGGCGACGTCGGGGAAGCTGCCGGGCGTGACGAAATCGAGCTGGTAGGAATGCGGGAAGCGGAGTAGCGAGAGACAATGACGATCAACGATCCAATTTCGGATATGCTGACGCGCATTCGGAACGCCGGCATGGCTCGTCAGACTGAAACATCGATGCCGTCGACCAAGCTGTTGGTCGCGATCGCGCGCATCCTGAAGCAAGAAGGCTACATTCACGATTTTCGCGTGGAAGAGCGGCGGCCGGTTTCGGTGTTGACGATCGACCTGAAGTACGGTTCGAATCGCGCACATGCGATTCGCGAGTTGAAGCGCGTATCGAAGCCCGGTTTGCGCGTCTATGCCGGCAAGGGCGAGATTCCAACCGTGCGCAGCGGTCTCGGAATTTCAATTGTGAGCACGTCGCAGGGCGTTCTGGCCGGGCACGAGGCGCGTCATCGCGGCATCGGCGGCGAGGTCCTCTGCACGGTCTGGTAGGCCGCGCGGATTTCCAACTCGGAGGAACATCATGTCACGTATCGGAAATCTAGCTATACCGATCCCGAGCGCCGTTGAAGTCGATATCAACCCCGGGATCGTGCACGTCAAGGGCCCGAAAGGGGAACTTTCGCAGCGCGTCGATACGAAGATGACTTTCACGCGCGAGAACGGTTCGCTCCATGTCGGCCGGCCGTCGGATGAGCGCAAGTACCGACAGCTCCACGGACTGACGCGTTCCCTGGTCGCGAACATGGTGCATGGAGTGACTGAAGGGTATCGCAAGGATCTGGAGATCCAGGGCGTTGGGTATCGTGCTTCGCTCGATGGCCAGACCCTGGTCTTGCTGGTCGGTTATTCGCATCCAGTGCGAATTGTGCCGCCGCCAGGCATCAGCTTCGCGGTCGATACACCGACGCGACTCGGTGTCATTGGAATCGACAAGCAGCTGGTCGGTGAACAAGCGGCTCAGATTCGCCGGGTTCGGCCGCCGGAACCTTACAAGGGCAAGGGCATTCGCTACGCCGGCGAGCGCGTACGGCGTAAGGCAGGAAAAGCGGGTAAGGTCGGGAAATAGTCCGACTAGGACGTGCGAAGCCAGTTTGGTATCGTTGCCGTTCGGTCCTGCTGCAAAGCAGGGTGCGGCGAACGGGCTCCAAGCTGATGGTCGCCGTGAAAGGGATAGTAAGCGCGATGCGCTACCAGTACAAGCGGTCACTCTCGCCGCGGCAACGCCGCCATCTGCGCGTACGCGCGCGGGTTACCGGAACGCCGGCGCGACCTCGGTTGAACGTATTTCGCAGCAATGCGCATGTGTACGCCCAGGTGATCGACGATTCGATCGGGCATACGCTGGTCACGGCATCTACGCTCGAAGCGGCGGTTCGGGAGCGATTCCCGGAAGAGCACCCAAAGACGGCTCAGGCAAAGCTCGTCGGCCAAGTTGCCGCCGAGCGCGCGCTGGCGGCCGGCATCAAGCAAGTCGTGTTCGATCGTGGCGGGTTCAAGTATCACGGGCGTGTTAAGGCGGTCGCCGATGGTGCCCGCGAAACAGGTCTCGAGTTCTAGCCGATGCGTTTGATGGAGATTCAACCGAGAACGGACGGGCAAGGCGTATGGTAAACAGGAATCAGTCACGGCGCGGCAGGGAGGGGGACGGCCCACAGCTCGAAGAGCGGGTCGTACAGATTAACCGCGTCTCCAAAGTCGTCAAGGGCGGCCGTCGCTTCAGCTTCAGCTCGATCGTCGTCGTAGGCGACGGCAACGGCCAGGTCGGTGTCGGGTTGGGCAAAGCGGGCGAGGTGCCCGATTCAATCCGCAAGGCGGTCGACACGGCCAAGAAGAACATGATTCGCGTGCCGCTTTCCGGACGGACGATCCCTCATCCGATCGAGGTGAAGTTCGGTTCGGCGCGGGTGCTGATGAAGCCGGCATCGCCGGGTACCGGTGTGATCGCCGGAGCTGGTGTGCGAGCGGTCGTCGAGGCGGCCGGGATTCACGACATCCTGACCAAGTCGTTGGGCAGCAATAACCCGGTCAACGTCACGCAGGCGGCACTGCTCGCGCTTAGCGAACTCGAAACACCCGAGGATGTCGCCCGTCGCCGCGGACTGCCGGCCGAGCGCTTCCGCCGTCGCGAGAAGGAAGAGCGGGCATGAGCGAGAAGACGATTCGCATCACCTACCATCGGAGCAAGATCGGGTATCCGAAGGATCAGCACGATACGTTGCGATCGCTCGGCTTCCGGCGTCTGAATCAGACGTTAGAGAAGACGGACAATCCGTCGGTGCGCGGCATGATTTACAAGGTTCGTCATCTCGTGCGGATTGAAGACGCGGAATCTGAGTAGAGCGGTGCGCGGCTGGCGCGGCGCCGTGTGGGAGTGACCAGCATGGAATTGCATGATTTGAAGCCAAGCCCTGGGGCGCATCGAGCGAAGAAGCGCGTCGGGCGTGGCATTTCGGCCGGCCAGGGGAAGACCGCCGGGCGTGGCACCAAGGGGCAGCGTGCGCGCGGTCGGGTTCGACCTGGTTTCGAGGGTGGTCAGCATCCGCTCTACACGCGGATGTCATACAAGCGCGGTTTCACCAACATCTTCAAGAAGGTGTACGAAATCGTCAACCTCGAGCAGTTGGGTCGCTTCGATGAGTCTCAGCCAGTCATCACGCCGGACGTGTTGTACGAAGCGGGCATCACGCGCGGTCCCGAGTACATGGTGAAGATCCTTGGCGTCGGCGGCGTGCAGCGGCCGATGACGGTTCGAGCGCACAAGTTCTCACGGTCGGCCCAGCAGAAGATTGAAGCCGCGGGCGGAACCGTGGAGGTCATCGACTAATGCTGGAAGCAGCCATCAACGCCTTCAAGATCCCGGATATTCGGAAGAAGATCTTCTTCACGATCGGGATCCTCATCATCTTCCGCTTCCTGGCGACGATCCCGGTGCCTGGCGTTGATCGCCAGGCGCTCGATCAGTTGATGCAGCAGAATCAGCTTCTCGGCATGCTCAATCTCTTTTCGGGGAGCACGCTGAAGAACTTCTCGATCCTGGCGATGGGCGTGTATCCATACATCACCGCCTCGATCATCATGCAGCTGTTGACGCCGACGATCCCGGCGCTCGATGAGCTTTCGAAAGAAGGGCAATCGGGACAGCAGAAGATCAATCAGTACACCCACTGGATCACCGTTCCGATCGCGCTCTTGCAAGGCTACGGCCAGGCAATCCTGATGGCTCGCAATGGCGTGCTCTCGCACTTCAGCATCTTCAACCCACACTACGCGCTCAGGAGCATCGCTATCCTGCTGATGATGACCGCCGGCACGATCCTGCTGGTCTGGCTCGGTGAACTGATCACGGAAAACGGGATCGGTAACGGCGTCTCGATCATCATCTTCGGCGGCATTGTCGCCAGTCTGCCGACTGCGGTTGGCAATCTGATCACCGGCGGCACGCTGACACAGAACGTCATCGGCACGGTCGCGTTTCTGGCCATCGGCCTCTTCACGATCGTCGGCATGGTGCTGTTGAACGAGGGGATGCGGCGCATCCCGGTGCAGCACGCCAAGCGCGTACGGCGTGGTCGGGTTTATGGCGGCGGCAGCACGTTCATACCCCTCAAGGTGAACTCGGCTGGCATGATCCCGCTGATCTTCGCCGTCAGCATCATGGTCTTCCCTGGGATGATCGCGAACTTCCTGCAAACCTCGAATAGCGGCTGGGTAACGAATGTGGCGACGAACCTCGCCAGCTTCTTCAACCCCAATTCGGGGACGTATCAGGCGATCTACTTCGCGATGGTGGTGCTCTTCACCTACTTCTACACGATGGTGCTCTTCCAGCAGCAGAACATCGCCGAGAACTTGCAGAAGCAAGGTGCGTTCATCCCGGGCGTGCGCCCAGGTAAAAATACGAATGGCTATCTGACTCGCGTCCTGGTGCGAATTACGCTCGTCGGCGCACTCTTCCTGGGACTCGTCTCGATCTTGCCGTATTTCGCGACACTCCTGACCGGCGTCACCACATTGTTGTTGAGTGCCACGGCCCTGTTGATCGTCGTCGGCGTTGCGATTGACACGATGCGGCAACTGGAGGCGCAGCTGATGATGCGCAACTACGAAGGATTCATACGCTAAGATCTGGAGATTTGGTGGCACAGAACGGCGCGGCCCATGTCATCATCATGGGCCCACAAGGAGCTGGCAAAGGTACGCAGGCGGCGCTCATCGCGCCGCGCCTGCACTTGGAGCACATTTCGACCGGTGATCTCTTTCGGGAAGTAATGGCCGGCGAATCGGAGCTTGGCCGGGAGATCCGGAGCTACGTCGATAGTGGTGCGCTGGTGCCGGATGCGCTCACGATCCGCATGTTGATGGAACATGTCGATCGCGTCCTCGGCGGCGAGTCGGAGATGCGCGGCATGTTGCTCGATGGGTTTCCGCGGAACCAGGCGCAGGCCGAGGCGTTGGATGTCACACTTGGCGAACGGGGCGATCGGCTCGTTTCGGTCGTGCATGTCGATGTACCGCGCGAACGACTGATGGAGCGACTGACCGGTCGACTCGTCTGTCCGAATTGCGGCGCGACATACCACCGCAGCTTCAATCCGCCGAAGGTCGAAGGTATCTGCGATGTCTGTGGCTCGGCGCTGATCCAGCGGAGCGATGACACACCAGAGGCGGTCGAGCGGCGGCTGTCGATCTATTACGAGCAGACGGCGCCAGTCCTCGAATACTATCGCCTGATGGGTCTTCTGCTTGATGTCGATGGCGATCGACCGATCGTGGAAGTTGCAGAGGGAATCGTTGCGGCGCTGCTTCCGAAGTTTGATGCCGGCTAATGGCGATTACGATCAAGTCGGCGCGCGAGATCGAGATCATGCGGCGGAGCGGAGCGATCCTGGCGGAGGTCCATGCGCTGCTACGCAACGCTGTTCGGCCGGGGATCTCGACCGACGAACTTGATCAGATGGCGCACGAACTGATCACGTCACTCGGTGCGAAACCTTCGTTTCTCGGGCATCAGGGGTTTCCGAAGAGCGTTTGCACCTCGGTCGATAGCGAAGTGGTCCACGGGATACCGAACGGCGAGCGCCTGGCAAAAGGTCAGATCGTTTCGATCGATGTTGGTGTCTTGCTGGACGGATATCACACGGACGCTGCGTTCACGCTGGCGGTCGGCGAGGTCGAGTTCGAGGTGGGTGAACTGATCCGAGCGACGGAGGATGCGTTCGAGATTGGGTGCGTGAAGGCGATTGCCGGCAACCGTGTTGGCGATATCTCGGCCGCGATTCAGTTGCACGCCGACGAACTCGGATACGGCATCGTGCGCGACCTCACCGGCCACGGAGTTGGTGGCCAGCTGTGGGAGGATCCGCAGATTCCGAATTACGGAGAAGCGGGAACGGGGCCGCTGCTGCGCCGAGGCATGACGATCGCGATCGAGCCGATGCTGACGCTCGGTGACCCAGAGACGTTCATCTACCCGGATGGCTGGACGATCGCTACCGTCGATGGCGCGCCAGCGGCACATTACGAGCACACATTGCTCATTACTGATGGAGATCCGGAAATACTGACCAAACCGGGAGCGACTGTGGTATAATGCGATGTTGTGGCGCATGCGTTCGACGTGCGAGTTTAGGTGTGCGCCGGTCCGAGGTGACGCATGGCGAAAAAGGACGTCATTGAGGTTGAAGGGAAAGTCACGGAGCCATTACCGAACGCGATGTTTCGCGTCGAATTGGATAGTGGGCACGAAGTGCTCGCGCATATCTCCGGCAAGCTCCGCCTCAATTTCATCCGGATTCTACCCGGCGATCGCGTTCGGGTCGAATTGTCGCCCTACGATTTGTCACGAGGACGGATCACTTATCGACTGCGAACCTAAGCGCAGAAGTGGGGAAGAAGAATAGAGATGAAAGTAGCAGCATCAGTCAAGCGGCGTTGCGACAACTGTCGCATCATCAAGCGACGCGGAGTCGTGCGCGTGATTTGCACGAATCCGAAGCACAAGCAGCGGCAGGGCTAGGGGGTAGCTGATGGCACG
>Ga0206356_11783581_pt1 | contig 12752 bp, 9 predicted proteins | sample DielMetaTC5am1_FD_146308 | JGI IMG/M metagenome (GOLD analysis project Ga0206356, IMG submission 146308) | Corn rhizosphere microbial communities from Kellogg Biological Station, Michigan, USA - Diel MetaT C5am-1 (Metagenome Metatranscriptome)... | ecosystem: Host-associated > Plants > Roots >... | reverse complement strand
GTGACGGTGACGCAGCGGGGCAGCAACACGTCCCTGACCGCTACGTCAGGGACCACGGCGTGGCCAGGCGAAACCGCCATCGCCATGCTCAACAACGGTAACGGTGGCGGGGCACCGTCGGCCATCGGCGGCTACGCCCAGGTGCAGCAACTCCACGGCGGCACCAGCCTGTTCACCACCATCGCCTACCTGAGCCTGCCCGTGGCGCAAGCCACCACCGCGTCGGTGACCATCGGGTCCAGTGCGAACCTGAGCATCATCTTGCTCACGTTCCCCGGTGTGGGCGCCGCCGACCCGAACAACTTTGACCAGTCCAAACAGGTCCCACCTGGGTTGTTCCTCAGCCCAGCCGGCCTGCCCAAGCTCCCGGCCCGCGGCGCGGCCGAGGCGGTCACCCCGCCGCCCCCGCCGCCACCGCCCGGGTCGGGAGTTTTCCCCGCCGTCCCTGGGCTGGCGTGGCCCGGTCAGGCGAGCCCAGGTGACCCGGGGCCCGCGAGTGCGATCCCCCCGGTGTCCGGTGTCCCGTATCTCATCGGCACCGAAGCTGACCCTGCGGGGTCGCTCACCACCGTCATCACTTCTCTTGTGACCACCGGGCCTGGGGACGGGATCGTTGTCGCCGTGTCGTGCCCGTCAGCGGCCCCCACTGGGGTCACCGACTCGGCGGGCAACACCTACACGCTCACCACATCCGATCCCAGCGGCAACGAACCCATCTGGCTGTTCGTAGCCCTAGCGGCCAGCCCGGTTGCGACCGCGGGCACCATCACGGTGGCTTGGTCGTCGTCGGCGGGGGCGAAGAACGCGGTCGCGGTGGGCTGCCCCGGGGTGAAGTTCGCCGCCGCTGTGGACCGGGCCGCGCACGCGGACGGCACATCTACCTCCCCGTCTGTGACCACCGGGACGCTGGCACAAGCTAAAGAGACCGCGATCACCGTGGTGTCCAGCGCCCACGCAGGTGGTGGGATCACCTGGGCCGCCGGCTGGGCCGGGCTGGGTGCCGCGGTCAACGGCACCACCCAGTGGACCCAGGTGGCGTGGCAGAACACCACCACCACCAGCCCCGTCACCGGCAGTGGCACCCTCGCGGCCTCAGCGGCGTGGACCGCTATCACGGTCACCCTGGAACTCGCCACCGTCCCCGCAGTGGTGCAGGAAGTGTCGGGAACCTCCACCGACGGGTATGGGCTGTCCAGCGTGGAGATCACCACCACCGAAGGCAACGGCCTGCTGGTATGCGCCGGGTGGACGCTCGCCGCAGTCACGAGTGCGCCTATGCCCCGCGTCGACGTGTCCGACTCAAGCGGGAACTTCTGGGTGCATCTCGGCACGTCCAGTAATGCGAGCACAGGCAGCCGCAGCAGCATCTGGCTGTGCACCAACGCCATGGCCCTCGGCACCAGCACCCAGCCCGGGTGGGTGTCGGTGGCCGCTTCCTCTTACGTCACCGCCCTGTCGTACACCGTGACGGAACTGTCAGGAATGCCCACCCTGGTGGGGGAAGATTTCTCTGCCACGTCGTTCACCACGGCCACGTCACTGTCCCTGACACACTCCACCGCGACCGCTGATGTGGTGTTCGCCGTGCTGCACGCCGGAACCAGCGCTGGGCTCACCGCGGCGCCCGCCGGGTGGACAGCTTTGACAGCCGCGTCGGCGCAGCCACGCATCGGGGACAGCAGCATCGTCTTCCCGTACTGGCTGCCAGCGGTTCCCGCGTCCACACCCGTGACAGCGTCCTGGACCATCAGCGGCCTCGCCGCACCCATCTCAGGGGTCATGGTCGCGGTGCAGACAGCCCCCGCTGTCCCCGTGCAGCCCAACCCAGACTTCCCGCTGAGCAAAGTGGAAATCGCCTTCGGGTCCACTCCCGGTGACCTGTCCCAGCCGCCACCTACCTGGACAGACATCACCGCCCGCACCATCGCCAGGAACAGTGACACGTGGGCGAAATGGTCTTACGGCCGCCAGTATGAACTGTCCACCGAAGAAGCTGGGACGCTCACCGTCGGCGTGGCGAACTATGATGGTGCTTTCACGCCGGGAAACAGTTCGTCGCCTTACTATCCGAACGTGGTCCTGGAAACACCTGTACGGTATACCGGTTTCTGGGAAGGCCGCTGGTATCACGTCGCTTCGGGTTACGTGGAGCGGTGGCCGCAGGAATGGCCTGACCTGCCCCAGTGGGGCCTGTCCAAAATGGTCGCCAGCGACGGCACCTCGGTCATGGCGTCCACGGACATGCCGTCGGCTTTGCAAGGTGAGATGCTGCTGGACGCGCCCACCGCGTTCATCACCTGCGGTGAGCAGTACCTGACGTTTTTCAACGGCATCAACACAACCGGGTCGCTGACCTCCGTCGCACCCGCTGACGCGCAAGGCCTGCCAGCGGCGAACCTGTCCCGGTCCAACCAGCGGCCAGGGTTTTACACCAACGGGTCCGGTGCGAACTGTGACACCGGCCAGGCGCTCAACCTGCAAGGGGACAGCGGCACCGGCATCGGCACATCCTCGGCCAACTCATCCCAGACCCGGGGCCCTGGCATGGTGTACGTGGACCCGACAATGCCCGGGCCCGCGAACGGCACCGGGTGCAGCCTTGAATTCTGGTTCATCAAAAATGACGTCTCGCAGGTGACCTTGTTCGGTGCTTACGGGCCACCGTCGGTGTACAACCTCGGCAGTTTCGCCGTGGAAATCATCGGCACCGGCCCGCACGAGCTGATCGTGCTCACCGACTCGGGCGTTTTCCTGTCGAACCCGTTCACGCTGTCCGCTGACGCGCAGCAGGTGGTCATCACCATCGCCCCCACCACCGACTCTTCGTTTCCCGCGGAACTGGCCTTGTACCTCAACGGGGACCTGCAGACCATCGCGCCGATGCGGGCCCGGGACGTCACCACCTGGGGTGCGGCCATCCTCGGATGCGCCCGCTACCAGCAAGGCAACGACCCGCTGGTGTCCAACTACATCGCCGGGAACCTCGCCATCTACGACTACCCGCTGCCCGCCGCCCGCGTTGCCGCCCACTACCAGACGGGAATCAACGGGCAGCAGGGAGCCACGCTGGTGCAGCGGACCGCGCAGATCCTCACCTGGGGGTATCTCGGGGTGCCCCGCGGCGGTCCCGGCACATTCAACGGAACTCTCGGGGATGTCTTTCAGGGCCCTGCCTACGACCTGGCCGGATCCCCAGCCACCGATGGGGTCAACACCGCCGTCACCGGGGACGGCGGTGTGGTCATTGCCATGCCGTCAGGGGTTCTGACTGTCCTGCCACGATGGTCGTTGTACAACCTGCAGCCGTCGGTGACTTTCGGAGACGACTTCACCGACAGTACCCAGATCCGTTACAACGCCGACCAGGCGTTCGACTACGACAACACCTACTTGTACAACGTGTCCACGTCCACGCAAAGCCTGGGGGCGACACAGGGAATCGCGGTCACTGAGAAAGATTTCGCTTCCCAAAACTCGTATTTCACCAGGTCGGCGCTGTCGCAGACCACGGCGACGGACAGTTTCTACGACGCGTACGACCAGGCGTCGTGGAGCTTGAACAGGTATTCCCAGCCGTCCATCCGGGTCCGGGGCATGACTGTGGACGCGGCGAAAACCCCCTCCTCGTTCACGACGGTGCTGAAAACCCGGGCGACAACGGTCGCTACCGTCTCCCGCACACCTGTAGGCGGGGCGCCCATCAGCAAAGTGGTGCAGGTGCAGCGGGTCAGCGGCGAAGCCGGCCCGGGAACGTGGAAAGTCAGCTATCAGTTGAGCCCCTACACCCCAGACAACGCGGTTCTCGTCTTGGACGAGGCGGGATTCAACGTGCTGGGCAGCAACGCTGACCCCCGGTGAGGGGAGGAGCCGTTGCCGTACCCGGCGCCGTACTGGGCGGCGCGGACACCGTTCTCGGTTAAGGCCCGGAACCTCGCCCTGTACGAAGACGACGGGTCCCTCAGCGGCCAGCAAGGCGTTTCCACGGGCATCGCGTTCAACGGGCACCGGCCCACGCTGCTGGAATGCATTGAGGCGTACCCGCGGACTGTCTCTGCCGGGACGCAGCGCCTCGACATCGGTGAGGGCGGCGACAACGTCTACTTCAGCCTGCTGGACACCTCAGCCAGCCTCGGCCCGGGTGTAGATGAAGCGGGCGAGTTCGCCACCTACCAGTTCAACGCACGCCTCGCCGGGTCCACCGGGTCAGGTTCCTCCGCCGGCGGATACCACGTGCTGGCCCACTTCGTCCCCGTGGCGCCGACGAACACCCAGCAGGCTGTCGGCGCGGTCATGCAAATCGGCGGGACGTCGCTGAACACCAGCACCCAGCAGGCTGTGAACCCGAACAGGGACTCGTGCCCGTTCTACCTTGACCTGCTGGGCCTCAATTTCGGCAGTCCCGCCAACCCGGCGGTTTTCACCTGGGACACCTCCCACGTGACCAGTCTCAACGTTCCCGGCGCGGGCACTGGCACGGACGCGTTCTCCGGGGAAAGCCCACGGTTCATGGGCTTCTGGGCCGGGTCCACCCAATGGGATGCGCCTGACAACACCCCCGCGTTGCCGGCGCTGTTCACTTCGTATACCAACGCCACCACCCTGGGAACAACCGGGGCCGCTGACGTCAACGTCAACACGGCCATTGCTGACGCGGTTAACTTCCTCGGCCACCCGCCCTTGTTCAAAGGCGCGTCCACCAGTGGCCAGACGATCGGCAACACCGCCAACGTCACTGTGGCGCTAGCATCGGTGATCAACAGTTTCGGTGGGTGGAACGGGTCCACCAGTACCTACACGGTGCCGCAGGACGGCCTGTATCTCACCCACGGTGCCGTGGCGTGGGACAACACCTCCGGTGACGCGCAGAGGGTCACCGGCATCAGGGTCAACGGCACCATCTACTGGGGCCCCGGGCACAAAGCAGCCTCCCTGAACCTGATCGGTGACGTCTTGCCGCTCACATCCGTGGTCACCACCAAAACCCAGGTGTTTTCCCTCCGGGCCGGGGACACGGTTCAACTGGTCGCCCGGCAGAACTCGGGCGGCGACCAGGCCCTGTCCATCGCCACCCAGTCCCGCATGTTCCTGGCGTGGCTCGCCGCGCCCGTCGTGCCGTCCACGTTGTGGACACCCCCCGACACCACCTACCGGTGGGCTGCGGGTGTACCCGGTTCCCAACTGGCTGCCCTCTACCAGCAGCATCTCGGCAACGACCTCGCCTTTTTGTTCCAAAGGCCTTACCTGATGGCATGGCAGCAAACAGCCCAGTCCGGGTTCGCGTCCACAAGCTGGAACAACGTAAAACTTGGCACAGTCACCGGGATGATCCACGGCGATTCCGGTGACAACTACAACGGCTGGGCCACCGGCAGCAGCAACCGGTACATCGCCGTGCGGGACGGCTGGTACCTGTGCGTGGGGGAGTTCTTCTCCACCTACCCCAGTTCCCCACCGTCGTCGGTCGCGGCGGGCATCAACACGCTCACCTCCGGTGGCCGGTACCCGGCCCGGTCCCCGGACTGGTACGGGCACCAGGTCGCCACCATCGCCAACTTCCCACCCGGCGCCACCGTGTTCGGCTTGTACTTCCTCCTCGCCGGCGAGTACGTCCAGCCGCAGATCCTCGGGCAGGACATGGGCGGCACCTGGGGCACCCAGGAAGGCACCGTCAACAGCGGCCAGGTGAACTCCCACTTCGAGTGCGTGTGGCTCTGCGAATAGGCGCCCGTCCCCGCTAGGAGGTGGCTGGTGGGGTATGCCACGTCCTTCCAGCCGTCCACCCAGTCGTTCCTCGGCATCGCCCGGGAAGCGTTCACCACCCCCGGCAGTGCAGTGACCCCGGTGATGCCCGTCGCCACCATCCCCGTCGACGGGGACGCCTACGAGCCGGAAGACACCCCCGATTTCCTCCGCGACGACTCACTGCGCGACATCATGTCCGGCCTGTACGGGGAAACCCTCGGGCCCGAAAGCGCGACATTCTCCTACGGCGGCCCGTTCTACCTTGACTCCTACGGCTACCTGCTGGACAACGTCTTCGGGGACCTGTCCACCGTCTCCGGCGGCACTCTCGGCACCGCCCAGCACCTGGCAGCGGGCGTCGCGGCGGGCGCGACGGCCCTCACCACTGGGGTGTCCCTGGGAGCGGTGACCACCGGAAGTATCATCCAGATCACCGACGGAGCTGCCTCAGAAGTGGTGGTTGCCACCTCCGGGTCAACGGGGACGTCGGTGAACTTCACCGCCACCCCCACCCGGTTCGCCCACACCACCGCCGCGACGGCCGCGCTGCAAACCGCCGCTTCCACCTACACACACACGTTCGCGCAGCTCAACTCGGGCAGCGGGCAGCCACCGACGCACACCCTGACCGACCACACCGGTCTCACGGCCACGGTCGGCGCCCGCGCGTACGCGTCCAGCGTGGTCACCGAACTGGCCCTCACAGCAGACGCATCCGGGCTGATCATGGCCAAACTGTCGGGCGTCTCCTGCCTGTCCGCACCAGCCGCGTCCACGCCAGCCGCAGGTGCCTCCTTCACCCAGCCGCTCGCCGGGTGGGTGTCCACCGTCGCCGTCGGTGGAGCCCCGGTGCTGGGCGTGGGCCAGTGGACGGTCACGTTCACCCGGGAACTGATCGTCTACTGGCCGGCGAGTGGCTCCCAAACTCCCTGGGTGTTCGCCCGTGGGCCTCTCACTGTCACGGGGGGACTGGACTACACCGTCCCTTCGGACGAAACACCCCTCACCCAGATGCTCAGCGGAACCCCCACCGCAGTGTCTATCGCCGCCAGCAACGGACTTGGGGGCTCCAGTGCCCTGTCCATGACGGTTTCCATGACCCAGGCCCAGTTTGTGAAAGCCAAACCTGTCCGCTCCGCTGTCGTCATCGGCTACACCGACCAGTGGGAAGCCATCGCCAACGCCACCGACAAAGGCGGTTCCGGGGGAGGGGGGCCTGCGACGGTGACACTTGTCAACGCCCAGGCGGCATATTGAACGAGCCGGCCCGGGGGCCAGTGAAAAGAGCAGCCTGGCGCCTGACCGTTACACCATTCGAAACGGCGGTGGCGCTGCTGCTGGTCTCCACTGCGGCGGCCAGCATCGCCCACGTGGGGGTTTTCGACCCGGTAGATTCCCTGCTGCCCAAGCCGGAAGCGTTTGCCCTGAACGTCTGGGCGATCATCACAGGTTTTCTGATGGTCACAGGGGCGGCGCTGGGAGCCCGCGGCCCGGAAATCGCGGGCCTGCTGTTCCTCATCGGCGTTGTCGTTAACCGGTTCATTCTTTACGGGTACTATCTCGGGTTCGGCGTCAATTTCATGGTAACCGGTATTTTCTACTCAGCCGTTGTGGGGGCCGCCTTGGTCAGGCTCCACACTTTGCGCACGCACCGGGTTCTCATCATGCTCCGCGACGGGCGTGACAGCGGTGCGGGCGAGTAGCGCTGCTTCGCAAACCACGGTGGACTGGCTGCCGTGGGTAGTCGCTGCCATCTCCGCCGCCCTTGGCACGGGAGGCCTCGCTGCCTTGCTCCGGTCCGGCCGGGAAGGCTCCAAAATACTCGTAGACGCCGCCCAGGGGGCCGTCATCGTCCAGTCAGGGGTCATCAAAGACCTCGAACGGCGCATCAGCGCACAGGAAGACGAGATCGCCGAACTGCGTTCACACATGGCTGAAATCAACCAGATGCGCTCCCAGATCCGCGAACTGGAAAGCGACCGGGAAACCCTACGGAAAGAAAACGAACAGCTAAGAGCACGTGTGGCGTCCCTCGAAATGGGCACCTGAGGCAGAGGAAGAGTTGAACAGTCACCGGGTCCGCACACACCCGTCAGTGCCACATCCCCGGGACCTTGCCCGCGAACCGCGGATCTCCCGGGTGAACAACTGGCTAACCCACCACCTAGCCTTGTTCCTCGGCTCCTTGACCGGCATGTACCTGGCCCTGCTGGTGCCCATTGTGGCTTTCGGTGTGCCGCCGCTGCTGAAAGTCCTCGGCCTCATCTCCAGTTACTGGATCCAGTTGTGGGCCCTGTTTGTGCTGCAGCGCGGCGCCAGCAACGCCGATATCAAACGGGAAGCGAAAGCTGACGCTGACCACGCCGCGCTCAGCCACATCGCGGTCACCACAGACCGGGCCTTCGCCGTGCTTCAGCGACTCACCGGGAAGGACGGTGGCGAATGACACTGGCCATGTTCGACGCCGTCAACGTTTCCAACCTCCCCCTTGACGCCGAAGCCGCCGCCGGGTACGTGAACGGATGGTTCCGCACGTGGCCGCTGATTCAGCGCATGTTCCCCAGCGCACACCTGCTGTCCATCGCGGTCACCGCAGACGCAGACGCTGAATGCCTCGACGTGGAAAAACTCGACGCCACCCCCGCACAAGCACCAGGGTGGGTGAAGCGGCAGCAAGCCCGCGGCATCCACCGCCCGGTGGTGTACTGCTCCGTCTCCCTCGCCATGACTGTCCTGGGCCAGCTCGGCAAAGCGGGCATCCACCGTCCCCATGTGCGCTTGTGGACCGCTCACTACACCGGCCAGCCGCATATCTGCGGCCCAGGCACCTGCGGTTACCAGGGCCTGGCCGTGGACGCCGACGGCACCCAGTGGACCGACCGTGCTTTCGGCCTAGACCTGGACCAGTCCCTGCTCACCAGTGAATTCTTCGGCCCACCCCCCGGATCTGGCGACTACTCGGAGGACAACGACATGCACGCGGCAATCAGCCCCGGAGTCCCGGTGGTCGTCACCAGGTGGGCGGGAGCGGCGCAGCAGAATCTCCCACCGTTTTTCACCGTGGAAACATTCGACCTGGTCGGGGACACGGGTGCTCAAGTGAAAGTGGCATTCCAGGCTGACGGGAAAACCCTGGAGACACAAAACTTCCTGCTCACCGCCGGGGAGCATGTCATCGTCACCCCCGCCGCCGGGACGAAAACACTGCGGTTCTCCCGGGCAGACAGTAACGCCGCGCTCGCTGTCGCCTTGGACGTGTTCCGGAAGTAACCCGCCAGCAGGCATCCAGGTTATCGCCACGGCATCTGCGGAGAAGGCGGGTGAACAGGCATGTCACTGCCCGCCGGGCTGACCACCATCACCGTCACCGGAACATACGACGACGCCCTCGGTGACGCCGGGGCGGGCTCGGTGATGTTCACCCCCACCGCCACGGTCATCGACCCGGCCGGAAAAGTGATCCTCACCCAAATCCCCGTGGTGGCGGCCCTGTCCGGAGGCACGTTCACGCTAGGCCCCCTGCCCTGCACGGACAATCCTGGGCTCACGCCGCTGGGCTGGGCGTATTCGGTGACGGTCGCTGTCGCCGGGGCGCAGCAGACATTCACCACACTGCTGCCACACGCGCTCGGCGCGACCGTGGACATCTCCCAGTTGACCCCCGTCACCGGCTCCCCAGCACCCGCGGGGAGTTTCTACCTGCCGAACGCCACCACCGTGCCCACGTCGGCGCCGTCGCTCGGCGGCGGGTTCCTCTACGCCGAAGAGGGCAACCTGCTGTGGCTCGGCACCGGAGGCACCCCCGAAACCATCGCCCCTTCCGAAGGGGCCCTGCCGCTCACCTCTCTCGGTGACATGGTCTACCAGGGCCCGTCCGGGCCGGCGCGCCTGCCGGGGAACACGGCCACGGGCAAAAACTTCCTCACCCAAACCGGCGCGGGCGCGGGTGTCTCCGCTGGCCCCCAATGGGGGGCAATCGCCGCCACGGACCTGCCCGCCGCATCCGGCGGGACGGCTGGGGCCGTGCAACTCGCCGGGGACCTCGGCGGCACCGCTGCGAGCCCCCACGTGGTGGGCACACACCTAACCGCGCCGTTGCCTGTCGCCCAAGGCGGCACAGGCTCCGCCTCCGCCACTTCGGCACTGTCCACCCTCGGCGGCGCCGCCCTAGCGGGGGCGGCATTCACGGGGTACGTGGACCCGGCGGTGGTCACACTCACCGACGCGGCCACCGTCACCGTCGACGCCAGCGCGGGCAATGACTTCCGTGTCACCCTCAACGGCAGCCGCACCATGGGCAACCCGTCCAGTCCCGGCGACGGTCAGAAAATCCTCTTCCAGGTCACCCAGGGCAGTGGGGGGAACTTCACCCTCACCTGGGGCAGCGCATACGAGTTCTCCACCAGCCTCCCGCAGCCCACCTTGTCCACCGCCGCCGGGTCCACGGACCTGATCGGATTCATCTACAACGCCGCCAAAGCCAAGTGGCTGTTCGTGGCAGCGGTCACCGGCTTCGCCTGATGACCACCGACCGGCTATTCCCCACCACCAGCGGGCCCGCGAACGTCATACCGTACTCGGGGCCGTTCCTCGCCGGGGTCCGGTTCAGCGTCACCGCAGGCGGTGAATGGTTCCAGGGCTACTACTGGTGGGTCCCCGACGACGGCGACACCGCGGGGCAGAAGTTCGCCCTCTGGGCGGAGACCAGCGGGGTAACCTCCGTCCTCGTCGCCGGGTCGGTGGTCACCAGCGGCACCTTCACCCGTGGCACCTGGAACTTCGTTGCCCTCCCCACGCCCCTTCAGTTGGGCATCGGCGCTGTCTACATCGCCTGCACCGGGTGGTCAGTGGTAAACGGGTTCCCCGACACCCAGTTCCAGTTCGGTGGCGGCCAGCCGTTCGCCAACGGCATCACCAACGGGGCGCTCACCGCCTGGTCTGACGGGTCCGGCGGCGGCACCAACAACGGCCCCTACGGGGGGCCGCAAGGCTTGTTCAGTGCCGCTCTCGGCACCGACCCGGCGGTGAACCCCCCCAACCAGGGCAGCAACAACGCCAACTTCTGGATGGACGTTCTCGTCTCCGACACCCCGCCGGGCGGGTACGCGGGCACGTGGCAGTTGTTCCCCAACATGCCTGACGCGTTCGGGAACGCCCCCGACCTCGGGCACAACTACATCCTGGGCACCGAGATCACGTACGCGTCGACGGTGAACCTGCAGTCCATCCGCTACTACTCGCCGGCGGCGGCCACCCAGCTCGCCACGGACGCCCTGCTGTGGAAAGTGTCCGGCCAGTCCATCGTCGCCGGCACGCACCTGACCTCACCCACCTGGTCGGGGGCCGCAGGGTCCGGGTGGGTGCAAGCCGACTACCCGGCCCCCGTCGCGGTCCCCCCCGGCGACTACAAGATCAGCATCGCGAACCTGAACCCCAGCCCGGGCGTGTTCAACGCCACCACCGGTAACTACTTCATCAACGGCTTCGGCACCAGCGACATCGTGTCCGGCCCCATCACATGCCTTTCCCTCGCCCACGCCACCGCACCAGGGCAGTGCACCTACCAGGACACCACCGGCTCCCCAGCCTTGATCTACCCAGACCTGTACGTGGACGGCCAGGGACAGAACTACTGGCTGGACACCGTCGTCACCGAGGCACCCGCCAGCAGCACCACCACCGGGTCGTTTCTGGTGTTCTTCCCCTGACCAGACACGAAAGGTCACACCCCTCCTTGTATCCAGGCACAACAGCGAGCAAGTTCGGCCGGTATTCCTGCGCTGAACCGTTCCGCGCAGACCGGTTCTACCTCCACGACGGCACCCCCTTGCGCGAAGTGGACCACGAACCACCCATTCCCGTGCTCGACCAGGAAGACCTCTTCCAGCAGGGCATTGACACCAGCACGCTCATCCCCGGCGCGCAGCGGGTGGATGCCCTCGGGTCCTGCACCTGCAACGCGGGCACCGTGTCTCTCGCGGAACGGTACGCGGCCAAACACGGCAGCGTGGACCTCGCCGCGATCGGCTTGCCCACCACCGACCCGGTCGCGGCAGAACGGTTCGCCATCAAGCTTTACTACGCGGTCACCAGCCAGACCGGAGACCCCGCTCAGGAGTGGCCACCCACCGACTGTGGCAGTACCGGCCTGTACGTGTGCACCGAGCTGGAAACCCAGGGCCTCACCCAGGGCCACAAGTCCACCTCCGGGGTCACCAACGTGGTGTCCTTGCTCCAGTCAGGAACGGTGATGATGGGATCCCCGTGGTTCAAAGCATGGATGGAACCCGACAACAGTGGGTTCGTGGACGGTGACGGCTCCCCGGAGGCCTTGCAGGAAGCGATCTCCTCAGGCATCGCGGGCGGCCACGAGACCACCATCACCGCCGTGGAACAGCTCACCTTCACCAGCCCTGACCGGATCGACCCGGCCGCGTCCCACGTGCGGGTGAGGAACAGTTGGTCAGCGTCCTGGGGAGACGCCGGCAGTTACCGGATCCACCTGTCCACGCTGGCGATGCTCGGCCACTACGTGGACTACAAGCAACTGACCGTCTAACTCCACCGAGGTGGCATCCTGGGCAAGGACACCTGCCCGCACTGCGGCTTCCCGGTCAACAGGCGGCACACGCACACTGACCTCCAACGTCACCATCACGGTGTGCCAGTCGGTGCCATTCCGGACAGCCGTCTCAGGAACCTCGTAGTCGTCACCTATGAATCTGACTGCCCTGTGAGAGATGGACTCATGGGGCAGCGAGACCGGGACGAAGCCTTGGCGTGTCACCAAGTCCAGCAAGTCATGCCGCATCCGCTGGCGCAGCCAGTCGCGGAAACCTTCCTGTTCCCATTGCACCCGGGTCACCGGCTGCTCGACAGCCACCACGTTGTCAGCGAAAGCACACGCAGCCTTGGCTATCGCTCGCGCTTGATACTCATCAAGGTACACGCCAACAGCGACGGCGGCCCTTTGCGTGGCTTCGGCCACGGTGCGCGCCGACCGCAGTGAG
>Ga0206356_10958886_pt1 | contig 12769 bp, 1 predicted proteins | sample DielMetaTC5am1_FD_146308 | JGI IMG/M metagenome (GOLD analysis project Ga0206356, IMG submission 146308) | Corn rhizosphere microbial communities from Kellogg Biological Station, Michigan, USA - Diel MetaT C5am-1 (Metagenome Metatranscriptome)... | ecosystem: Host-associated > Plants > Roots >... | reverse complement strand
CGTCATCGATCAGTCTCCACCAACACTGCTCGAACTACTATTGTATCCCGGTACCATCCTGGACAGGCAAGCCTGCTGGAATAATTCATTTAGTCCGTTTTCTTTCCTTAATCGCTTGTGCAATTAATTTATTTAACTCTCCCTTCCCCCAGTGCACATTTTCCTGTCCTTCTTTAAAGGTCTTCCTTCTTTCCTTCTCTCTCCTTCTTTCTCACTTTTCTACCTTTACCTCTTGGGCCAGCCTCGGTAGCTTTCATAGTTTTCTTAGTTGCTCGCTGTCCTCTCGTCTTTCCTCTTCTTCACTTAATTTTGAGTGTCTTAAATTGAAGAATAAAAAAAATTTTTTTTTCTTCTTACTAAATTCCTACTGTTCTAACCTCAGTATATATAGTACCATACAGTTTTTTATTTTCTTTTTGCATTAGATTTGATCTATTTGGAACGTTGTGTATTTTTACTTTAATTTTAATTTCTTATTTAGTGCAGTAGTAACATCTTGTGTTCAGTTTTTCTAGTATCCGTTCATATCAATTTTTTCTGTTTGATAATATACATAAAGTTTTGTTTATAGTTTCTTTCGTCTATCGGCAATTTCATTTAATTTTTAAGGCCCAATCAATCCGTATTTTTATTTCGACCAAGAGATACCCTCAACCATCTTCTTCTCTTCTGTTGTAGAAATTTCTCTCTCTCTCCCTCTCTCTTTGAACAACAAGACAAAGCACACCCTATTTACAGAGTGATCCATCATGCCTGCTGTTGCTCAGAACCCATCTGCCGCCCACAAAGCGGCCCCTGCTTCCCCTCCTCTTAAAACTCCGAATGTGATTGTCACTCTGCAATCCCATCCTGTCCGACCGCTGTCTCTCAAGCATCGTGGAACTGAATTGCAAATTCTCATTCCCCATGAAATGTACACTTTCGCCGAAGGTGTCAAGGAAGAACTGAACTCAACCTTGGCACTTCTGGATGCAAGCAATGGTACCGACGACGCCAGCAGCCCTGCCGAGGCCGCCACGGACGATGCTGCTGCTGGCATGTCCGAGAGGGAAGTCTTTTCGCGATACCTTAGTATTGTTCAGATGAAGGCCGCCGATGGTTTAATCAACACCGCCTCGGGTTTGTCTGAACCCAATGCTCCATCGTCCAACCCGTACCTTCCTTTGCTTCTCAATTTATTCCAGACTTACTATGCCCGCTTCTGCAGCCGAAACAGCTTGCACAGTGTGATTGCCCATCTACCCTCCGAAACCCGCGAGTTGATTCTCTCTCTTTACTTCTCGACGCTCGCCACCCTCAAAGAGAACTCGCTCATCAACCCAACCGACTTCAAGCCACCCAAGCCGGCCTTGTTTGCTTTGGCCGAACACAAACCGCGACCAGACGCGGCCGTTTTCCCTGTCTTTGGTGGACAAGGAAACACGACGACTTACATCAACGAACTTTTATCCATCAAAAAAGCATACCATCCTATCATCAATGACTACATTTCTACTTGCAGCAGTCATCTTGTGCAATTGGCTCACCGATCCAACGTCGGCGGTATCTACTCAAAGGGCCTCAATGTTCAAACATGGCTCGAAAGTATGTTGGCCGAGAAACATGAAGAGGTGCCACAGCAGGACTACTTCCTCAGTGCTCCCGTCAGTCTCCCTCTTGTTGGTCTTGTTCAACTTTGTTGGTACTTTATTCTTATTGAATCCTGTGAACAAGGGTTTGAAGCCGCACAGAAATGGTTCAAAGGAACCACTGGTCATAGTCAAGGAATCATTTCTTCCGTGGTCATTGCATCCTCTAACACAAAAGAGTTATTTATACATAATTCCCTAAAAGCACTATCATTGCTCTTCTACATTGGTGCAAGATCACATCAGGTATTCCCACCTACCACACTGAATCCCAAAATTACTATTGATTCACTTGAAAACAACGAAGGTACTCCGTCTCCTATGTGCGCCATCTCCTCTCTTCCTGTTGATCAGATTCAAAAATACATCGATGCCACCAACAAACATTTACCAAAGGATCGTCAAGTTCAGATCTCCTTGATCAACGGTCCAAGAAATGTCGTTGTTTCTGGTCACCCTCAAAGTCTGTACGGGTTAAATGTGCTTCTTCGTAAGCTTAAAAACGATGGTGGAAACGAAAGTAGAGTTCCCCACAGTCAAAGAAAAGTTAAATTTTCTTCCCGATTTTTACCTGTGTCAGTGCCTTTCCACAGCCCTCACTTGGTCAAAGCTGTTGATCTTATCAAAGAAGACATTTTGCGAGATGGCTTAGAATTTAAGAAAGAAGATATCTCCTTTCCTGTCTATGCTACTGACAATGGCTCCAACCTCCAAAGTTGTTCCAGAGAGGATATCTCAGTCTACTTGACTGAACAAATTTGCACATACCCTGTCCTTTGGGAAAAAGCAACTGCATCCAGACCGATTACCCATATCATTGACTTTGGTCCTGGCAGCGTTTCTGGTATTGGCGCCCTCACTCAACGTAATAAAGAAGGTACTGGAGTCCAAGTTATTCTTGCGGATGTTTTTGAAACTTCTTCGAATGAATTATTGGGCCGAAGTGTCTTGTTTGATGTCAACATGAACTCAATCCGATTCAGTCCAAATTGGGCTAGAGATTACTGCCCCAAATTGGTCAAAACGTCTTGCAATGGTAACATTTACATTGACACCAAGTTTTCTCGCCTTCTCGGAAAACCTCCCTTGATGGTCGCTGGTATGACTCCTTGTACTGTCAGTGAGAAATTTGTGTCTGCTGTGATCAATGCTGGTTATCATATTGAAGTTGCTGGTGGTGGTCATTACAATGAGGCTGCTCTTCGTAAAAAAGTAAATATGATCATGCAAAAGGTCGATCCTGGTGAAGGAATTACCTTAAACATCTTATTCTTAAACGCTAGACAATGGGGATTCCAATATCCCTTGGTTCAAGTCATGCGACGTGAAGGATATCCCATGGAAGGTGTCTGTGTCGCTGCCGGTGTACCCAGTTTAGATGTTGCTAATGAAATCATCAAAAATCTAAAAGAAGCAGGAATTCGCCATGTCAGTTTTAAACCTGGCTCTGTTGAAACTATCCGACAAGTCTGTACTATTGCCAGCCGAAATCCTGACATGCCCATTATCTTGCAATGGACTGGTGGTCGTGCTGGTGGTCACCATTCATATGAAGACTTCCATGCTCCTTTACTCGAAACCTATGGTTTTATACGTCGACATGCCAACATTATCCTTGTCGGTGGGTCTGGTTTTGGTGACACTGAAGGAACTTTACCTTACCTTACTGGTGACTGGTCTGTTAAATTTAACTACCCTCCTATGCCTCTGGATGGTCTCCTTTTCGGCTCCCGTGTTATGGTATCGAAGGAAGGACTTGCTAGTACCTCTGCTAAGGAATTAATTGTCAAAGCTCCCGGCTTAGACGATGAGAAAAAGTGGGAACAAACATACAAGAAACCTACTGGTGGTGTTGTCACTGTGACAAGTGAACTTGGTGAACCTATTCATAAAATTGCTACTCGCGGTGTGATGCTTTGGAAAGAATTAGACGAAACAGTCTTTTCTTTGCCCAAGGAAAAAAGAATCAAAGTCATTCGCGAAAAGAAGCACTACATTATTGAACGTTTAAACAAAGATTTCCAAAAAGTATGGTTCGGTAAAAAATCTGACGGTTCGGCTGCTGATTTGAATGAAATAACTTACTCTGAAGTAGCCAAACGACTTGTTGAGTTGCTTTACATTAACAAATTGAGTATGTGGATCGATCGATCATACATGCAAATCGTTTCTGACTTCCTCGGTAGAATTGAAGAACGATTCTGCAAACAAGAAAAATCTGCAATTTTACAATCCGTAAAGGACCTTGAAAAACCCAACGAATTCCTCCCCAAGTTCCTTGAAAATTATCCAGAAGCCTCTGCACAACTCTTGACCACCGAAGATGTGTTTTATTTCATCTCGATTTGTCAAATGAGAGGTCGTAAACCTGTAACATTCATCCCTGTTCTTGATGAAAACTTTTCTTTATGGTTTAAAAAGGACTCGCTGTGGCAATCTGAATTTATTGAAGCCGTCGTAGACGAGGATCCTCAACGTGTCTGCATTCTTCACGGTCCGGTCGCCGCCAAATTCTCAAACAAGCCAAATGAACCGGTTAAGGAAATTCTCGATAACATCTACGATGGACTTAAACATGAAATCATGGGACGATACTACCAAGGCAATCCGGAACTTATTCCAAAACTCGAATTCTTTGGTGGTTCCCAAATTCGTTACTCTGGAGAACCTTTAAAAGACGTGTCAATCGTTACCTCGGATGACACTAAGCTTTTGAACTTGGGATCATCCAAGTCAATTCCTGCTTTGGACGATTGGTTAGAACTCCTATCTGGTCCCGTTTTCAACTGGGTCAGGGCGTTGTTGATGTCCTCTTACGTTGCTCAAGGTCATCGTTTCGTCGATAACCCCATGAAGAAACTGTTCAAGCCCCGTGCTAACCAGACTGTCCGTGTCCAGTACGATAATGAACAGAATGTCATGTCCCTGTCAGTTTTCGATGGCACTCTTAAGGAACAAAATAAAAACTACCTGGACCTAGAATCCAGTGTTGATGCTAAAATCACTGGTGATCTTATTTCTGTCGTGGTGAATGAACGTCGATCACAGAAAGTTATCCCTCTACAACTGTTCTTCAAGTATCAACCAGAAAAAGGGTACTGCACCATTCATGAAGTCATGGAGGACCGTAATGATCGTATTAAAGATTTTTATGCACGATTATGGTTCTCTGATGCCCAAATAAAAGAACTGGCCACACTAAAACATGAAGCCAATGCTGAATCCACCTTTAAGTCCAAGCATGTCATCCAAGGAAATGAAATCTCCCAGTTTTGCCAAGTGGTCGGTAACCACTCCGAGACATATATTTCTACTGATCCATCTAAGGTTCGAGCCCCAATGGACTTTGCTATTGTCGTTGGTTGGAAGGCGCTCGTCAGTACTCTGTTCATGAAATTTGTCAATGGTGATTTATTGAAGCTCGTCCATCTTTCCAATAACTTCCGTGTACTGAACTCCTCCAAATCACTTAAAACTGGAGATGAATGCGCTACTGAATCCGAAATTCTTTGCATCCGAAACACTGATAGCGGAAAGCAAATCGATGTTAAGGCTGTTGTCTCCTGTCAATCTGAACCTCTCATCGAGATTCAATCTTCATTTTTGATCCGTGGTTCATTCGATGACTTTTGCAATACCTTTGAAAAGGTCAATGAAACTCCTATGCAAGTCAACTTGAAATCCGTGAAAGATATTGAGATCCTTAAATCAAAAGATTGGATTCAATGGTCAGAAAATGGACAATCTCGCTTATTCCCCGGGTGTTCCTTAACATTCAGATTGAAAACTTACGCCGAATTCAACAGTGGAAAAGTTTATTCACTGGTTCGAACAAGCGGTTCGGTGACAATGCAAATTGACACTAAGGAAATTATTCAAATCGCTACCGTGAACTACGACAATACCAGTGGTATCCAGTACGGAAATCCCGTTACGGCATATTTGAAACGCTTCGGAAAACCGATTGAACAACCAATTCCCTTGGAGAATGGCGGTTACATGATTAATACTGCTGGTGGAGATGGATCAAATTTCCAAACTCCTCCTAAGAATGATGCTTACTCTGCTGTATCTGGGGACTATAACCCAATTCACGTCAATCCTTACTTTGCCGATTACGCTTCCTTACCTGGTACCATTACCCATGGAATGTGGACTTCAGCTGCTACAAGAAAATTTGTTGAAATTTTTGCTGCCGATAACCAGCCATCTCGTGTGATTTCTTACCATGCTGATTTCAGAGATATGGTTCTGCCAGGGGACCTTCTTGAAACTAAATTGTACCATATTGGTATGCAAAATGGAAGAAAGTTGGTTCGAATTGAAACTATCAACCAAAATGGTGTGAAAGTTCTTGAAGGAAAAGCTGAAGTTGAACAGCCGAGAACTGCATACATTTTTACTGGTCAAGGTAGTCAAGAAGTTGGTATGGGTATGGAGTTGTACAAATCATCTGCTGTCGCCAAAAATATTTGGGACCGTGCTGATCGCCATTTCCAAACCAATTATGGATTCTCCATCCTTGAAATTGTCAGGGAAAATCCGAAATCCAAAACCATCTACTTTGGTGGCAAAACTGGTCAAGCAATCAGACAAAATTATTTAGGAATGACTTGTGATGTTGTTGAGCCATCCACTGGCAATGTGAAAAGCGTTCCTTTGTTCCCTGAAATCACGCAAGATACTTACCATTATACTTTCAAAGCACCAAATGGTCTTTTAAGTGCCACTCAATTTACTCAGCCCGCATTGACCTTGGTCGAGATCGCTGGATTTGAGGACATGCGTTCCAAAGGTATAATTCAAGAAAACTCTGCCTTTGCTGGTCACAGTCTTGGTGAATATGCTGCCTTGGCCTCGGTCGCCGATGTTTTGCCTGTCGAGTCTTTGGCTGACATTGTCTTTTACCGTGGAATGACCATGCAGCACGCTGTTCCTCGAGATTCTGACAACCGTTCTAACTACGGAATGAGTGCAGTCAATCCTTCTCGTGTTTCATCCACTTTTGATCAAAGAGCACTCTCCTTCGTAATCGATTTAATTAGAAAACATGCTAAAGAAAACGAAGATGTGAAAAAGCCTGTTATTGAAATCGTGAATTATAACGTAGAAAACTATCAATACGTTGTTGCCGGTGATTTAGTGTCTTTGGATGTTCTTTCCACTGTTTTGAACGCTATTAAAGTTATGAAAGTCGATATTCAAGAACTTCTTAAAACTATGTCGACGGAATCTGTCGCCGAACATCTCAGTGACATGATCAAAATGTCTTTGAACAACGTTTTAGAAAAGAGAAAGAAAAGCGGCTTCGTTGCTTTGGAACGTGGTTATGCCACCTTACCCTTACCCGGAATCGATGTCCCGTTCCACTCCTCTTTCCTTCTGCCTGGTGTCACTCCCTTCAGAAATTATTTGACAAAGAAAATCCAGGCCGAATATATTGATGTCAGTCTTTTAACTATGCAGTACATCCCTAACTTGACTGCCATCCCCTTTGAGGTTTCGTTCGAATATATTAAGATGGTGTATGAAAAGACCAGGTCATTTAAACTTAAAGAATGCCTAACCAAATGGGAAAAGAATCCTCCATCCAATGCCGAATCTCTTCAAGTTTACGGACACACCTTGATGATTGAGCTTCTTTCATACCAATTTGCATCAGCTGTCCAATGGATTGAAACTCAAGATGTCTTATTCCGTGATTTCCAAGTTGAGCGTATGATTGAAGTTGGTCCATCACCCACTTTAGTTGGTATGGCCAACCGTACATTGAAATTGAAGTATTCGGACTTTGACGATGCGTTGACTTACAGAAGATCTAACCTATGCTATTCCCGTGATACGAAGGAAATTTACTACCAAGTAGATGAAGCTCCTGAACCTTCCAACACTACAGCCGAGAAATCAGAATCGGCTACTACTGGCCCTGTTGCTACCCCAGCCCCTACTGCTACTCCTGTTGCCGTTGCAGCAGCAGCTCCTGTTCCTCGATCGGAAGCAATAGAGGATGTCCCGGTAGCTGCAGTTGATATCCTCCATGCTATTATTGCTCAGAAGGTCAAGCGATCCCTTTCTGAAATTCCTTTATCTAAAAGTATTAAAGACATCTCTGGCGGAAAGAGTACTTTACAAAACGAAATCCTTGGTGATCTTCAAAATGAATTCGGTAGTTCCTCGTTACCTGAGAAAGGGGAAGAACTGTCTCTGGAAGAACTCGGATCTACAATTGCTCATACTCATAACGGATCCTTGGGTAAACATACCTCTGGACTCGTTGCTAAAATGATTAGTTCCAAAATGCCTGGTGGTTTCGGAGCCTCTGCTGTCAAAGGATATTTAACCTCCATGTATGGACTTGGTCCTCAACGATCCGATGGTGTCCTTCTTCTTGGTACAACTATGGAACCAGCTGCCCGTCTTGGTTCTGAATCTGATGCCAAAACTTTCCTAGACTCCATCGCCAAAGCATATGCATCGAAACATGGTATCGACCTTAGCTCTCCTGCTGCCACTAGTCAAGCAGGCGCTACCGCAGCGATGGCCATCAACTCGGAAGAATTTAATCAACTCGTTGCTAAGCAAGATGTTCTGTTGAAAACTCAACTGGAAGCGTTTGCAAGATACCTTGGTGCTGATTTGCTTGAAGGCAGTCGTTTGTATGACTCACAGAAGGACGCTGCCCTTGAATTGCAGCAACAGCTTGATTTATGGTTCGCCGAGCATGGTGAATTTTATGCCCAAGGTATTAAACCTCGATTCAGTCCCCTGAAAGCTCGAAAATTTGATAGTTACTGGAATTGGGTTCGATGTGATATTGTCAATCTGTATTACGATATCGTTTTTGGAAAACTGAAGGATGTTGATCGAGCACTGGTCGCCAAATGTCTACATGTAATGAACCGATCAAATGACACTTTAATTGACATGATGAAATACTGGCTAGAACAGTCGCCTGAATCGAAAGGTGAAACCTACAAGTTGGTACGAAAGTTGGGTCAAGAACTTATGCAAAAATGTGCTGAGGTCTCTAATGCTTCTCCTGTTTACAAAGTGGTTGACTACCCTACCGCCCCTAAAACAACTGTTACCGAAGATGGTGTCATTAACTACGCTGAAGTACATCGCGAAGGTATTCGAAACATCTCAGCCTATGTCAAGGAGATGTGTAATGGAAGTTCATTGATGCAAGTTCCTGCCAAATCAGAAGCTCTTCGTCATTTGGAAGAATTGTACAAGTCTGTTTCGGCAAACAAAGACAACCTTCCTTCAATGTACACCGAATTGTTCAAATATATCTCCCGGACCGAATTTATTGGAACTGGGGAAGGGCTCAAGAAAAACACTATTCCTTTCTTGCACTTGAAAAAGAGAAGTGCTGTGGATCCTTCCGCATGGGAATTCGATTCAGAACTCACGCAAAAGTACTTGAACTCTCTCTCGTCTATTGCTGAGAATGGATTAAGTCTTTCCGGAAAAATGGTCTTGCTGACTGGCTGTGGTAAAGAGAGTATTGGTAGTGAAATCCTCAAGGCTCTTTTGTCTGCTGGTGCTAAAGTAATCGTTACCACATCTAGATTTAGTAAAGAGGTGACAGAGTATTACCGACATATCTATGAAGAACATGGTTCCAAAGACAGTTGTGTCATTGTTGTTCCTTTCAACCAAGCTTCTCAAACTGACCTGAAAAACCTTATTGACTACATCTACAACAAAGGAAAAGATGGACTCGGATGGGATTTGGATTGCATTATCCCTTTCGCTGCTATAAGTGAGAATGGACGTGAAATTACAGATATCGATGGTAAATCTGAACTAGCTCATAGAATCATGTTGACCAATGTCATTCGCTTATTAGGTATTGTTGCTGACAAGAAAAAGGAGCTCAATAACTATTCTCGACCTGCCCAAGTCATTTTACCACTGTCGCCCAACCACGGTACATTTGGTGGAGATGGTTTATACGGCGAATCCAAGATATCTCTCGAAACTTTATTAAACAGATGGTATTCTGAAAGTTGGGGACAATTCCTTACCATTTGTGGTGCAGTCATTGGCTGGACCCGTGGTACTGGTTTAATGAGTGCCAACAACGTTATTTCCGAAGGTGTTGAAAATATGGGCGTTCGAACTTTCTCGACCGTTGAAATGGCCTTTAACCTTGTCGGTTTAATGCACCCTAAGATTTCCGATCTCTCTCAATTTGAAACGTTGTGGGTTGATTTAGCTGGTGGTATGAACTGCATCCCTAACCTGAATACCTTAGTTTCCTCCCTTCGTAAAGATATCATTGAATCAGCAGAAATCAGCAGAGCTGTAACTGGTGACCGCCGCTTGGATATTGAAGTTGTTCGTGGACCTGGTATTCATTACGAAAAACCCAAAATGGTTACCCCCAGAGCTAACATGAAGCTTGAGTTCCCCATACTTCGAACCGCTGAAGAATTAAAAGAACTCGGAAACATGAAAGGAATGGTTGATCTCGAAAAAGTTGTTGTCGTCACTGGTTATGGTGAAGTTGGTCCTTACGGTAACGCCAGAACTCGATGGGAAATGGAAGCCAACGGTAAATTTTCTTTAGAAGGTTGTATTGAAATGGCGTGGATGATGGGAATGATCAAATTCCACCGCGGTACTCTCAAGACTGGACAACCGTACTCTGGATGGGTTGACAGTGCTACTGGTGAACCTGTGAAAGATATCGATGTCAAAGCCAAGTATGAAAAGAAAATCCTTGAACATACTGGTGTTAGATTAATCGAAGGGGAGCTTTTTGAAGGTTACAACCCTCTGCAGAAAACAATTATGCAAGAGGTTGTTATAGATCAAGATATGGAATCCTTTGAAGTTAGTAAAGAAGAAGCCAATGCCTTTAAAATGGAACACGGTGAGTTTGTGGATGTTCAGGAGCTTGAAAGTGGAGAATGGTCAGTTAGACTTCGTAAAGGTGCCACATTATTTGTTCCTAAGGCATTACGCTTCGATCGACTTGTCGCTGGACAAATTCCGACTGGTTGGGACGCTGCTCGGTATGGCGTACCAAAAGATATTGTTGAACAGGTTGACCCTATCACATTGTTCGTGTTGGTTTCCACTGTCGAAGCGTTTGTCAACTCTGGTATCACTGATCCCTATGAATTCTACCAGTACATGCATGTCACTGACGTTGGTAATACATCTGGTTCTGGTGTTGGTGGTATGGTTTCTAACCGAAAGATCTACAAAGATAGATTGACCGATAAACCTGTCCAGAATGATATTCTTCAAGAAAGTTTCATCAACACCATGCCTGCTTGGGTCAACTTACTATTATTGAGTTCTAGTGGACCCATCAAAACTCCTGTTGGTGCCTGTGCTACTGCTGTTGAGTCTGTCGAAATTGGTTATGAAACCATTATTTCAGGAAAAGCTAAAGTTGTTATTGTTGGAGGTTATGATGACTTCCAAGAAGAAGGATCTTACGAATTTGCCAATATGAAAGCAACAAGTAACGCTGTCGAAGAAATGAAATGTGGCCGTGAACCTAAAGAAATGTCTCGTCCTTGTACTTCAACTCGTGGTGGTTTTATGGAATCCCAAGGTTCCGGTATTGAAATTCTAATGTCTGCCAAAGTTGCTCTAGAAATGGGTGTCCCTATCTATGCAATTGTTGCCCTTACCAACACAGCAACAGACAAGGCTGGACGTTCAGTTCCTGCCCCTGGTCAAGGTATTTTGACAACTGCTCGTGAATGCCCATCTAAATTCCCATCTCCCTTGTTGGACATGAACTACCGTCGTCGTCAAATTGAACGTCAACGAAAACAAATTAAACAGTGGGTTGAAGATGAACTTGAACAACTTAAGGAAGAAGCTGAACAAATGCGCAAGATATCCAGCCCAGAGGACGTTAAACTCTACATCCAAGAGAAAACTGAATTTATTGAACACGAAGCACATCAACAAGAAAAATCTGTCCTCGCTAACTGGGGTAATGAATTTTACAAACACGATAAGAAGATTGCTCCATTACGTGGTGCTTTGGCTGTTTGGGGTCTTACGATCGATGACATATCTGTTGCCAGTTTCCACGGAACCGGTACCAAAGCCAATGACATTAATGAAAGTGAAGTGCTCAACAAACAATTTGTTCACCTTGGTCGTACACCTGGAAATGTTTGTGTCGGTATTTTCCAGAAGTATCTTACAGGTCATCCTAAAGGTGCTGCTGCTGGTTTCATGTTTAACGGTGTCCTTCAGGTTATGGCTACTGGTATCATTCCCGGAAACAGAAATGCTGACAACATTGACGAAAAGTTAAAGAAGTTCGAATACATTTTGTATCCTTCACGATCCATCAGAACCAACGGCGTTAAAGCCGCAGTACTTAAATCATTCGGTTTTGGCCAAGTCGGAGGTGAGATTGTCGTCATCCACCCCGATTACTTATATACTGCTATTGACGAATCTGAATATGCTAATTATATTGCTAAGCGTGAAGTTCGTCAAAGCAAGGCCTACAGATATCTTCATGACAGTATGACTGGTATTCAGGAATTTGTCAGTGTCAAATCTTCTCCACCTTACACATCCAAAGATGAATCATTGGTTTACCTCGACCCTACTGCTCGTGCTTCTTTCAATCCTTCAACCAATTCATGGTCGTTCGATATGTCACACCCTCGTGAGCAACCCCAAATTGATATAGAAGTGACCAAGGACATGGTCGAGAGCCTCGGTGTTTCTGACAATAATCGTGGTGTTGGTGTTGATGTAGAATTGGTGTCCAGCATTAACATGGAGAACGAAACCTTTATCAAACGCAACTTTACACTGTCAGAAATCAAATACTGCCAGGGTAAGCCCGATCCTCAAAGTTCCTTTGCAGGTAAATGGGCTGCCAAAGAAGCAGTTATTAAATCCGTTTCTTCCTTTAATTTGGCGCAACCTAATGTCTGGAAGGGAGCTGGTGCCCCCATGAATGAAATCGAAATCGTCATGAGTTCCAGTGGAGCCCCCTCGGTGGTTTTGCATGGTGAAGCCAAAGCTGCTGCTGCCAAAGTTGGCGTGAAGAATCTGAAACTTACTATCAGCCACAGTGGAAGTTACGCTGTTGCTTTCTGTTCTGCATTCTAGTAAACTTTTGTATTTTAATTTTTTTTTGG
>Ga0206356_10680357_pt1 | contig 13024 bp, 1 predicted proteins | sample DielMetaTC5am1_FD_146308 | JGI IMG/M metagenome (GOLD analysis project Ga0206356, IMG submission 146308) | Corn rhizosphere microbial communities from Kellogg Biological Station, Michigan, USA - Diel MetaT C5am-1 (Metagenome Metatranscriptome)... | ecosystem: Host-associated > Plants > Roots >... | reverse complement strand
GAGCCCCCCACTTGTCCTAATTTTCTTAGTGTGCCATATTCAATCAATGAGTTCCTATATAACATAAAGGGAACTTATCAAAGAACATTCTCTTATGAATTTTAGATAGTTGATGAGCGACTATGCTGGAGCCTGTAGCTCCTTAAGCAGAGAGATACATCAGCATGAATAGATAAACATTTGACACCAATAGCCATTTATAAATTTATATGGCTATGAAGGCTTGGATTCTCTTGAAGCATATTGATCATTGATGGGACATGTAATTGTTTGTAAAGTGCTGGGCTTCATAATTGTTTCTAATTAGAAAGTGATGGTGGTAAACCTCCATACTAAAGTATAGTTTCATTTCTAACCACACAACATTAGTGTTGGTAAATTGTGAATTTTAAATCTCAACTGGGTATATTAGCTTATCATAGATTCTCTTAATCTCTTCCCTATCAACTGTGTTAACCTATATAATCTGTTCCTATTATTCCCGGCATGTTTTAGGCACCAGGTGGAAATTCATGGTTATACAATTTAATATCTACAATTATTGGTAATCTTAAAGTCACCATCAGTAATGTACACATAAGATATGAAGATTCTGTCAGCAATTCTGGGCACCCATTTGCGTCTGGTTTCACGTTATCAAAACTTGCAGCCGTTACAGTGGATGAGGATGGTAATGAAACATTTGATGCAGGTGTAGCCCTAGATAAGCTACGAAAGTCTGTTGAACTGCATAGGCTGGGCATCTACCATGACTCAGACAGTAATCCTTGGAAGCTTAATAAAAATTGGGAAGCTCTAAATCGTACCGAATGGAGTGAGATATTTCAAGATGGCATTGAAGATGGCTCTCAAAGTTCCATCTGGGCAGTAAACCGGAACTACTTGGTCTCGCCTATAAATGGAACCCTTAAATATAAACGACTTGGGAAGAATGAAAGAGGGGATCCAGATACCCCATTGGAGAAAGCCTCACTTGTCCTCAGTGATGTTTCTTTAACTGTAACTGAGGCACAGTATTATGATGGCATTAAACTGTTGGAAGCATTTTCGAGGTTTAGAACACGTGTTGATGTGTCTCATTTACGGCCTGTTGTGCCTGTAAAGGAGGATTGTCGTGCTTGGTGGCGTTATGCTGTGCTGGCTGGTCTGCGACAAAGGAAACTATGCTATTGGTTTTCATGGGAGAGAACTAGACGCCTCTGCCAGCTTCGACGCCGTTATGTTCAATTGTATGCCACCCTTTTGCAACAAGCAGCAAAAGTTGACATTTCTGAAATTCGAGAGATAGAGAAAATTCTAGACATGAAGGTCATAATACTTTGGAGGTTGCTGGGTCATGCTAAGGTTGAAACAGTGAAATCAAAGGGGACACTATATAGAAAAGGGGCCCCAAAGAAAAGATGGTGGCCTTTTGCATGGAACACGACTGGTTTACCTTCTGAGGAAGCTACACACCCAGAATCACAGTTAGATGAAGAGGAACAACTGACTAAAGAAGAGTGGCAGGCTATTAATAAGCTGTTGAGTTACCAACCAGATGAAGATATGTCTTTTCCCCTTGAGAAGGTTTCCCCAAATGTGATTCAATTTATGATGGATGTATCCATTGGCCAGGCTGGTGCAAGGATCATCAATATTGATGGAACTGAGGTTTTATGTGGTAGATTTCATCAGCTTCAGGTTGTCACTAAGTTGTATCCGAAGAGCACATGTTGTGATGTGACATTGAAATATTGTGGTCTATCATCTCCAGAAGGTTCTCTTGCTCAGAGTGTCGTTAGCGAGGGAAAGAGTCATGCTCTTGATGTTAGTTTTGTACGAGCACCAATTGGTATGGACCTTGATTGGCAGCTCATTGCGAAGATATCACCATGCCATGTTACGGTTCTGAAGGAGAGTTATGAACGATTTATGGAGTTCATTAAGCGAAGCAACGCTGTTAGTCCAACAGTAACTATGGAAACAGCAACTGCTCTACAGCTGAAGCTGGAGAAGGTCACACGTAGGGCTCAGGAGCAGCTTCAGCTGGTGTTAGAAGAACAAAGCAGATTTGGACTTGATATTGATCTGGATGCACCAAAAGTTAGGATTCCTTTGACTGCTAATCAACCTTTGCTGGGCAATGAGTACTTTGTTCTTGATTTTGGCCATTTTACATTGCATACAAGAGATGGTAAGCATGATGAAGAAAGACAGAGTCTGTATTCAGGCTTTTATATTACTGGGAGGGATATGGCTGCTTTCCTTATTTGTGATTTAGCTCAGAACATATACTCAATACCTGAAAATTTAGATCAAGATACCCTCCTAGGTCATACCTTTGATGATAATCAGTTCTGTTCTCTTCTTGATCGCTGTGGAATGTCAGTGATAATTGAGCAGATCAAAGTTCCACATCCGAATTATCCATCAACTCGTGTTGCTTTTCAAGTACCCAATCTGGACATTCACTTTTCACCAAAAAGGTACTGCAAGATAGTTGAACTGCTTGGTGTGCTTCTCCATATGAAGGGAAACAATAATGAATATTCAAATAACCATGAAAGTGGTAGCTTGGCGCCTTGGTATCCTGCTGATCTAGCTGGCGATGCTAGAACATTGGTTTGGAGGGGCATTGGTTATTCGCAAGCTGAATGGCATACTTGCTATGTTGTATTATCTGGGATGTATCTATATATTTTGGAGTCAGAATTCTCCGCGAATTACCAAAGGTGTTGTAGCATGGCTAGTCGCCAAGTATTTGAAGTGCCACCAACTAGTGTTGGTGGATCTCCTTACAGTATTGGTGTGTGTTCTAGAGGTGGAGACACGCATAAGGCACTAGAACTGACCAGCACACTGGTAATTGAATTTCGTAATGAAATCGAGAAGGCTATGTGGATGAAAGCACTTGTCCAGGCAACATACCGAGCTTCTGCTCCTCCTGACGTGAACATATTAGGAGATCCTGTTAGCCATCCCCCAGAATCAAGTACACCACGGCTTAATAGCTTGGGATTAGTGGATCTTGTTGTGAATGGCTCTGTTATTGAAACTAAACTTTCACTGTATGGGAAGCTGGACAGAAAGAGCAGTGATTCGCAAGAGCTTCTAATGCTAGAGCTCCTTGGGAATGGAGGGAAGGTTAATGTTGTTCAATCTTCTCGTGGTCTTAGTGTGAAAACAAAATTGCATTCATTGAAAATAATGGATGAGCTACAAGGTCGTCTTTCAATGACTTCAAAGTATTTAGTGTGCTCTGTCATCAATGAAAGTGTTGGAGCTACCTCTTCCGATACACTTGATAAGGGCGGCGACCTAAGCATCTTTCCTGTGGATGAGGATCCTTTCATGGATGCATTAACAGATTTTACTCCAGATCAAAATTCTAATCCAGATGACTGTCAAATTCCCAACTTCATTTCTGATGCAAATGAGTACAATGAAATAGGTTCAAAAGATGGTTCATGCTTTGATGGGGATGAACAGAACGCAAAACCTACTGAAATATTTTATGAGGCACAAGATAGTAATGTGGCAGATTTTGTTGTTCTGACATTCTTGAGCAGGAGTCCTGATTCTTGTCTTTATGATGGTATAGATTCACAGATGAGTATTCGTATGTCCGCACTGGAATTCTACTGTAACAGACCCACACTTGTTGCTCTAATTGAGTTTGGATTTGATCTTAGCACGGTTAATTCTGTGCCGAAATGTAGTCTTGATGTGGCACCTGCAATTGAAACTGTGAAACCCACAGGGAAGGAAGAAGGTGCTCCTACTATTGTAAAAGGATTGTTAGGTTATGGGAAACGTCGAACAATTTTCAACATCAAAATGGATGTGGATAGGGTATCAATGTTTCTCAATAAGGAAGATGGTTCTCAGCTTGCAATGTTTGTGCAAGAGAAATTTCTGTTTGATTTGAAGGTTCATCCAAGTTCTTTTTCAATTGATGGTATGCTGGGGAATATGAGATTTTGTGACATGTCCCTTGGTCCAGAACATCGTTGGGGTTGGCTTTGCGATATACGGAAGCCTGGTGTCGAGTCACTCATAAAGTTCACATTCCAGTCGTACAGTATCGATGATGAAGATTTTGAAGGTCATAATTACAGCTTGACTGGTCAGCTTTCTGCTGTTCGTATTGTCTTTCTCTACCGTTTTATCCAAGAGTTTACTTCTTACTTTATGGAGCTTGGCACCCCTCATACTGAAGAGGCAATTAAGTTTATTGATAAAGTTGGAGGGTTTGAGTGGTTAATTCAGAAATATGAAATGGATGGAGCTTCTGCTATAAAGCTGGATCTTTCCCTTGAGACACCCATAATCATTGTTCCTAAGAATTCTCAGAGCGAAGATTATATACAGTTTGATCTTGGTCAATTGAAAGTAAGGAATGAGTTTAGTTGGCATGGAGGTAAAGAGACTGACCCTTCTGCTGTAAGGCTTGATGTTCTCCATGCAGAAATAAATGGAATCAACATGGCGGTTGGGGTAAATGGAACTCTGGGAAAGTGTATGATTCGTGATGGTCGCGGCATCAATATAGAGGTGCGACGTAGCCTACGGGATGTCTTCAAAAAGGTCCCGATACTGTCTATGAAATTTCAGATAGGATTGCTTCATGGTGTCATGTCAGATAAAGAATACAATGTCGCGATAAGCTGTATTTCGACAAATCTGTCCGATACACCTAACCTTCCCCCAAGTTTTCGTGAAAATATGAACAGGACAAAGGAGTCAATTCGTTTACTTGCAGATAAAGTCAACCTTAGCAACCATTTGTTGCTTTCACGTACCGTTGTTGTCATGACCGTGGAAATTCAGTATGCGTTGCTTGAACTTCGCAATGGCCCAGATGCAGAGTCACCTCTGGCAGAGCTTGCTGTGGAAGGTCTATGGGTATCCTATAGAACAACTTCAATGCTTGAAATGGATCTATATTTGTCAATATTGAAATTTTCAATACATGATATCCGTCCAGATACGAAGTCTGAGATGCGTCTGATGCTTGGATCTTGTTCAGAGACTGCTAATCTGTGCGTTGATGACTCTTCAACTGATGCAGGGGTTTCGAACCTCACAATGCTGATACTGGATTATCGTTCGCGTTCTTCTTTTCAATCATTTGTTATAAGAATACAGCAGCCTCGTATACTTGTTGTCCTGGATTTTCTGCTTCCTGTTGTTGAGTATTTTGTGCCTTCTTTAGGCTCGATAACTGGCAGAGAGGAAAGCTTAGACCCGAAGAATGATCCTCTTATGAGGGCTGATGATATTATACTTACTGAGCATGTTTTCTTGCAAAAAGAGGATTTTATTCAACTATCTCCTGTAAGGCAGCTAATAGTTGATGGTTGTGATATTGACGAGTTCATTTATGATGGCTGTGGGGGCACTGTATCCTTATGTGAGGAATTTGATAAGAAAGGACAGGTATACTCTGGGATTATAATCATAATTGGTTGTGGCAAAAGACTTCGATTCAAAAATGTCAAAATTGAGAATGGTGCACTGCTTAGAAGATGTGTATACTTGAACATGGGAAGCAGTTACTCAATTTCTTCTGAAGATGATGTAGAGGTTTCTGTGTTAGAAAGTTCTTTCACGAATGATGAAGACTGTTTAAACCTTGAAGAACATAAAAAGAGAAATCTGCAGAATGCCATTGATGGTCCCACAAACCAAATACTGAACTTTACATTTGAGGCTCAGGTTGTATCTCCAGAATTTACATTCTATGACAGTTCAAAGTTATCAATGGATGATTCGTTGCACATTGAGAAGCTTCTTCGGGCCAAGATGGATTTCAGTTTCATGTATGCTTCAAAAGAAAAAGATATATGGGCTCGATCTGTCATTAAAGACCTTACAATTGAAGCTGGTTCTGGTCTTCTTGTTCTTGAACCTGTAGATGTTTCATGGAAATATACTTCAGTCAATGAAAAGACAAACATAGTGTTGGTGTCGACAGATGTTTGCATCCATCTTTCTCTGAGTGTTGCTTCTCTTATGCTTAAACTGCAAAACCAAACTCTTGCAGCATTGCAGTTTGGTAATATTAGCCCACTAATTTCTTGCACAAACTTTAAGCGAATTTGGAGCTCACCAAAAGGTGACCTACCTGGTTACAACCTAACGTTCTGGCGGCCACAAGCTCCCTCCAATTATGTCATATTGGGTGATTGTGTGTCCTCAAGGTCTGTGCCACCTTCTCAGGTTGTGGTTGCTATAAGTAATACTTATGGTCGTGTACGAAAACCTCTTGGATTTAGGCTAATTCATGTATTACCTGGTTCTCTGGATCTCATTGATTCCTGTCAATCAACTGAAGAAAACGAATGTTCTATCTGGATTCCTGTACCACCACCTGGATATTTAGCTCTAGGATGTGTGGTAAATATTGGAAGGTTACCACCTTCAAACCATGTAGTGTATTGCCTTCGTTCTGATCTTGCGACTTCTGCGACATTTTCAGATTGTATACACACTCTCTCACCTGCTGCTGGAATAATCTCTGAATTTAGCATCTGGCGTGTGGACAATGTGATTGCTTCATTCTGTGCACATAATTCTATAGAGCAACCCACTAAAACAGAAGCTCTTAATTTGCACCATGTTCTCCTCCGGAATCCAAATTGCTATATTGTTAAAGATCTAAGTGCAGATTCATCTATCCAGAATGACCAATCTTCTGATCAATTAAATCACCGCAAGAGTCTTTCTGGATGGGATGTACTTCGCACTTTGTCAAGACCAAGTAACTATTGTATGTCTACTCCACATTTTGAAAGGATATGGTGGGATAAAGGAAACGATACCAAGAAGCCATTTTCTATATGGAGACCGTTACCTCGTTTTGGTTTTGCTTCGGTTGGTGACTGTATAACTGAAGGGTTTGAACCACCCACTCTTGGCATTCTTTTCAAGTGTGACACAGTTGTTTCTGAGAAGCCTGTACAGTTTACTAAAGTGACACAAATTGACAGAAAAGGCCTTGAGGAAATATTCTTCTGGTATCCAGTGCCACCTCCCGGTTACGCTTCTCTTGGATGTATCGTAACAAAAACAGATGAAATGCCAAGCAAGGATTCCATTTGCTGCCCTAAACTGAGTCTAGTGAGCCAAGCGAATATGTCAGAGGATCCTATCTCCATGTCTTCTAGCTCAAAAGGTCCTTGCTGCTGGAGCATCTGGAAAGTTGAAAATCAGGGCTGTACTTTCCTGGCCAGACCAGATGTCAAGAAGCCCTCAGCTCAACTGGCATACCGTATTGCTGACCATGCGAAGCCGAAGGCACGTGAAAACATTACTGCTGAGCTGAAGCTGGGTTGTTTGTCGGTTGGCATTCTTGACAGCTCTTGTGGAATGGTCACACCACTTTTTGACACAACAATCGCTAATATAAATCTTGCAACACATGGAAGATTTGAGACATTGAATGCTGTATTGATCTGTTCAATTGCTGCATCCACATTCAATAGACACTTGGAGGCATGGGAACCCTTTGTTGAGCCATTTGATGGAATATTCAAGTTTGAAACATATGATACCAGTGAACACCCTCCTTCCAAAGTTGGTAAGAGGATTCGTGTTGCTGCAACAAGTCCTCTAAATGCTAACCTGAGCTCTGCAAATCTTGAGCTGCTTATAGAAACGTTAGTTTCATGGAGAAGACAGATTGATCTTGAAAATAAATCGTCAACAAAAAGCGAGGGTACCATTGAAAACATGAAAAAAGCTGATGATTCTTCGTACTCTGCATTGAATGAAGATGATTTCCAGAGAGTGGTTTTTGAGAATAAATTAGGATGTGATGTTTATCTTAAAAAAAAAATGGAAGATAGTGAAATCACTATTGAGCTTTTACAGCATGAGAGCAAAGTTTCGTTGTTGCTTCCGCCTCCCAGGTTTTCAGATAAACTAAATGTGTTATCCAATTCAACAGAATCAAGATACTATGTTGTTGTACAGATCTTTGAGTCTAAGGGCTTGCCTATCATAGATGACGGCAATGGTCACAGCTACTTCTGTGCTTTACGCTTACTTATTGGAAGCCATGCTTCTGATCAGCACAAAGTGTTCCCACAGAGTGCCAGGACGAGATGTGTAAAACCTGTGGAAACTACTGAGTTACTGACCCACTGTGCCAAGTGGAATGAACATTTTATATTTGAAGTTCCAGAACAGGCATCAGCTAATTTAGAGATTGAAGTAACAAATCTTGCATCAAAAGCTGGGAAAGGTGAAGTAATTGGTTCTCTGTCTATGCCTATTGGACGAGGAGCAACCATGTTGAAACGAGCTCCTTCTATGAGGATGATTCAGCATGTTTCTGATGTCAAACGGGTGCTAACATGTCCTCTTACAAAGAAGGGTCAGATACCTAATTTTGAGGACAGGAAAAAAGGTGGTGTTTTAGTACTCTCAAGCTGTTATGTGGAACGTTCTACTCATTCATATTTCCAGAGGTTGAAAGACAGTATAAACAATGTGGAGAGCGACTTCTGTATAGGACTTAGCCCAGATGGTCCATGGGAAAGTTTTACTGCAGCTTTGCCAGTGACCGTCCTTCCAAAATCGCTTAATAATAACCGTTTTGCATTTGAGGTCACTATGAGGAATGGAAAGAAACATGCAACCTTGAGAGGTCTTGCAGTTATTGCCAATGATGCTGACATAAAACTTGAAGTGTCTATATGTCCTGTAAACATGCTTGATAACTCTATGTTAAATACTAGATTGGCAAGCTCCACCAGTGTTATTGATGAAGTATTTGAAAATCAGTGGTACCGACCAATTGCAGGGTGGGGACATAACCCTTCAATTGGTCACAGAAAAGACTTAAAGCAGTGGAGCACAAAGGACTGCTCATACTCATCTAAGGCATTTTTTGAGCCTGGCCTTCCATCTGGTTGGAGGTGGACCTCACCGTGGAAAATTGAAAGGTTGAATTTTGTAGATAATGATGGATGGGCATATGCTGCAGATTTTCAAAACTTGAATTGGCCATCATCATCCTGGAGATCTTCTAAATCACCACACGACTTCGTGAGAAGAAGGCGTTGGGTACGTTCTAGACAGCAGTCGCAAGAACAAAGTGCAGAAATTCCTAGAAAAGTACTTGCTACTGTCAGTCCTCATTCATCTACTGCGTTGCCTTGGACATCGATGATTAGGGATATGGATTTATGCTTGCAAGTTCGCCCATATTCTGAAAAATCAGAGGAATCATATAGCTGGAGCCAGATTTGTTCACTAGGTTCTGAGAGTATACCTAAACAGCAGCACTCTTCACTTTCTAGGCAAAGCACCGTAAAGCAGTCAGTGGTATCATCAAGGAATTCTGTTCTTAAGCTTGCTGAACTCGAGAAAAAAGATGTGCTCTCATATTGCCATCCTCCTGTTAGCACTGAAAGATATTTCTGGTTTAGTGTTGGAATTGATGCTTCTGTTGTTCATACAGATTTGAATGTACCTGTCTATGACTGGAGAATTTCTTTCAATTCAATTCTTAGACTTGAAAATAAACTTCCCTATGAAGCTGAGTATGCTATATGGGAGATTTCCACTAAAAGTAATATGGTTGAAAAGCAGCATGGTATTGTCCCTTCGGGTGGAAGTGTATTTATCTATTCAGCAGATATACGGAAACCAATTTATCTTACATTGTTTCTCCAAAACGGTTGGATTCTAGAAAAGGATGCTGTATTGATAATGGACTTGTTGTCCTTGGAACATGTTTCTTCGTTCTGGATGGTTCAGAAGCAGAGCCAGAGGAGACTACGAGTTAGTGTTGAGCATGACCTAGGTGCTAGTGATGCTGCACCAAAGACACTGAGATTGTTTGTCCCTTACTGGATAAAAAACCACTCGTCAATTCCATTATGTTATCACATAGTAGAAGGGGAATCCACAGAAAGCACAGAAGCAGACTCACTTAGCAGACCAGACTCGCTAAGTAGAGTGTCTAAGTCTTCAAAATTTTCCCTTAAATATTCTTCAAAGTCTCTTGTCAGAAGAGGAACAATGTCGCACAGAAATATGCAAGTACTGGAAGATATTGAAGATTGTAGCACAGACTATGTGATGCTATCACCACAAGATTACTTGAACCGATCTGCTGGTATGCGCTCTGAGTCAAGGGATAACAATTTCAGTCCAGCTCGAGTTGCAATATCTATGGCTGTTGGTGGTTGCACACAGTACAGCGTAGGAGTATCGCTTTTTGAGCTTGAGAACAAGGAGCATGTTGATATCAAAGCATTTGCTTCTGATGGGTCATATTACTGGTTCTCAGTTCAATTGAAGATGGCTTCAGACAGGACAAAGGTGGTAAATTTACTGCCGAGAGCACTTCTTATCAATAGAATTGGAAGAACTATTTTTCTATCTGAATATCATGATGAGACTGAAGAGCCCTTACAACCATATGAACCTCCAAAAGTATTTCAATGGCGATCAGAATTTGGAAGTGAACTTTTAAAGTTGAGGCTGGAGGGATACCAATGGAGTACACCTTTTAGTATCAATGCTAATGGAGTTATGTGTGTGCTCATGAACAGCACAACAGGAAATGATCAGGCTTTTGTCAGGGTAAATGTGAGAAGTGGAACAAAAAGTTCACGGCATGAAGTTGTATTTCAGCTTGATTGCTGGTCCAGCCCATACAGGGTGGAGAATCGCTCCATGTTCTTGCCTATACGGTTTCGGCAGTTTGGTGGTGATGATCATTCATGGCGTAATCTGCTTCCGAATTCATCAGCTTCCTTCTTTTTGGAGGACCTGAGCAGAAGGCATCTATTGGAAGTTTTGGTTGATGGAACTGACCCTATGAACTCCATGACATATGACATCAATGTCGTAATGGATCATCAGCCCCTTACTAATTCAGATGCCCTTAAGAAGGCCTTACGTGTCACTGTCTTGAAGGAGGGGAAATTGAATGTTATTCAAATTATTGATTGGCTGCCAGATAATAGAAATCGAGGACAGATAACTGAAAGGATGTTATCACCAATCTTTCAGCCATCAGAGGTCGACTATGGGCAGTCATCTCCTGATCTGGATAGTGAATTTCATGTTACTTTGGAACTAACGGAGCTTGGCATTTCTGTAATTGACCATATGCCTGAGGAAGTTCTTTACCTCTCAGTGCAGCAACTGTTACTTGCATACTCATCTGGAATTGGCTCTGGAGTAAATCGGCTCAAAATGCGGATGCATTGGATTCAAGTTGATAATCAATTACCATTTGTTCCTATGCCTGTACTTTTCTGTCCTCAAAAGATTGAAAATCAGTCAGACTATATTTTCAAGTTCTCTATGACAGTTCAGACCAACAATTCTCTTGATTTTTGTGTCTATCCTTATGTCGGTGTCCAGGTTCCTGAGAATTGTGTGTTCTTTGTTAACATCCATGAACCAATCATTTGGCGCCTCCATGAGATGATTCAACACCTAAAATTCGATAGGATATATAGCAATCAACCTTCAGCTGTTTCAGTGGACCCCATACTGAAAATTGGGCTTCTGAACATCTCCGAGATCCGATTTAGAGTGTCAATGGCAATGTCCCCAAGCCAAAGGCCAAGGGGAGTATTTGGGTTCTGGTCGTCGTTGATGACTGCATTGGGAAACATGGAGCATATGCCGGTCCGTATAGCTCAAAGATACCGGGAGGAATTGTGCATGCGGCAAAGTGCACTTATGAACTCTGCTATATCTAACATTCAAAAGGATCTTCTTAGCCAACCTCTTCAGCTACTTTCCGGTGTTGATATTCTTGGTAATGCGAGTAGCGCTCTGAGTAACATGAGCAAGGGGATAGCTGCATTGTCTATGGACAAGAAATTCATTCAGGGCCGGATGAGACAGGATAGCAAAGGTGTGGAAGACTTTGGGGATGTCATAAGAGATGGAGGTGGTGCTCTTGCAAAAGGCATCTTCAGAGGTGTCACAGGCATATTGACAAAGCCCATCGAGGGTGCAAAATCTTCTGGTGTTGAAGGTTTTGTGCAAGGAGTTGGAAAGGGTATAATTGGCGCAGCTGCACAACCAGTTAGCGGAGTTCTTGATCTTTTATCAAAAACTACTGAAGGTGCCAATGCGGTAAAAATGAAAATATCATCAGCGATAATGGCTGAGGAGCAGTTGCTGCGTAGGCGTCTTCCTCGAGCTATTGGTGGGAATAGTTTGCTCTATCCTTATGACGGACACAAAGCTACTGGCCAGGCTATCTTGCATCTAGCTGAATGTGCTACATTCCTTGGTCAAATTGATATTTTTAAAATCCGAGGAAAGTTTGCTTCTACCGATGCTTATGAGGATCATTTTTTACTTCCTAAGGGGAAGATTTTTTTAATCACTCACAGAAGAGTACTATTGCTTCAGTTACCAATGATGACCCAGCGTAAGTTCAATCCTACGAAGGATCCTTGTTCAGTAATATGGGATGTATTATGGGATGATTTGGTAACAGTGGAGATGACCCATGGGAAAAAAGATCCTCCAGATTCCTGGCCTTCTAAGCTTATTTTATACTTGAAAGCTAAACCTTCAAATTCGAAGGAAATTGTTCGTTTGGTCAAGTGTAATCGAGGTTCAGATCAAGCATCTATCATTTACTCGGCAATTGACAAAGCTTATAAAGCTTACGGTCCAAACTCGTTGAAGGAATTCTTGAGATGGAAGGTACCAAGGCCATATGCCCCTCGCAATAGTAGTGGCCGAAGTATCCAAGACTTATCATTTGGTTAAAAGGTCAACACAAATGCACACTTTAGTGTTAAACACAGTAGAATCTTAGGATGAAGGTATTTTAGGTTGACACTTTTGGTTACCAGGCAAATGATATATTCTACATATACACTATAGGTATCAGAGGATAGGTACTTTGCCTTCATGTAAATAGATATATTTTAGGAGGCGCCGGTATTCATGTAAATGTGAACATCTCTGTTATAAAGAAAAAAATAATAATGCAAATTATGCAAGATTCATTGCTGCTGTCTTGTTGCAATGTTTAATGTGTTCTCTTGCG
>Ga0206356_11219969_pt1 | contig 13949 bp, 4 predicted proteins | sample DielMetaTC5am1_FD_146308 | JGI IMG/M metagenome (GOLD analysis project Ga0206356, IMG submission 146308) | Corn rhizosphere microbial communities from Kellogg Biological Station, Michigan, USA - Diel MetaT C5am-1 (Metagenome Metatranscriptome)... | ecosystem: Host-associated > Plants > Roots >... | reverse complement strand
CAACAACGCCTATCGGCCAAGACCACTTGAAGATGGAGAGTCAAGTCTATCTCGCCATGAAAAGTGAAGTGAAAGTAAAGTAGTAACAGGATTTCCATTGAAATACTATTATTTCCGATCTGCTTCATCCTCAACCAAACAAGACAGCGGATTCTCATTTATCATAGGTAAGATCAAAGAAGAAGAAGTCGGTTCTAGTCCCTTTGTTAGCCCGAATTGTTGCTATCTCTTTCTGTCGAAGGGAATGCAAACAAAGCGCATCATCCTAGTACGAGATCATCATCCCCGTAGGAGATTCCGGAGCTTTGCACATCCATCAGTCACGTGGACCATACGCACTGGTGCTTTTGCTCAGCTCTGTCGATACCTCGAGCTTCTATTTCTTCTGTTAAGGGAGATGATGTAAATGTCTTAGTTTTCCCGGTAATCCACAATCCATTGTCAAAAGCGAATTGTGAAATATCTACGCCTAAATGATCAGAGACTTAAGTTGCCTCCGTCTAAGGAACCCCTGGATAAGCTTCCTAGATCCTCGCTTATCGTTCACGATGCCATAAACCTTGGTTAGCTCTTCAGAAGCAAGGTATGCCAATTAGTTCAGATGGTGTTCTACCGCCCAGCCCACTTCTTCCATATTTGAAAGCCTTGTCTTCCTATTGATTCCACTCCAATAAATCTATTGCACACCCAGTGGTGAGGTCGGTGATAACCCAGTATTAAAGAGCGGATTCAGCGACTTGTTACACAAATCATTGTAAAGTACAGAGAAAAAGGAGATCTAAATTGGTCAATTTCAAACTCCCGCCACATCCGGGCGAAAGGAGTGGCAGATAAATCGAGAATCCAATTTCGAATGAGCAGAGGAAAGGTGTTTTCCCTCGTTTCTCGCTTTGATTGGCTCGTGGGTGGATAGAAAAGAGATTCTTGGCTGCGCATGTCAGTTGACCATGTTCCAGAAATCGATCCAACCAAGGAAAAAGATACAGACGGATCTTGCTTCTTATGTGCTGCCCTGGTAAAGACCCGTAAGTGGAATCAATAATAATCCTTTCTAGTGGGACTATGCTGGGTTTCTTATGTTAGGAAAAAGAGGGTTCCAAAATCCTTTAAACAAATCCGGCACTTGCTGCGGGAACTTCATTGTGGGCAGTTCCCCACAGAAGATGACCTGGCACTTATCGAGATGTTGTGGACGTATCACCATAGTTCTTAGCTGTCCGTATTGGCGGTTAGTAAGTAGTTTGGTTTCTAGGAGGAAATTGGTTCCATTTCTCTTGCATCCATAAGTAACAAAGATCCTCTTTAGGAATTTCTTGCGGCAGGGTTGTTAGCTTGGCTTGAGTATTGCAAGGATGGATTCGAGAATGGTGTTTTCAGAACGACGCTTGTCCGCCTGCTTGTGAGTCAGTTCTGCCACTCTTTCCTGCTGAAGCAAGAATCCGAGGCATGACTAGACCACTCTTCGATGAGATAGTCAAGACCCTGGTAAGCGTTAAGAAAGAGAGGCCATAGGCACAGTCTCCCCTTGGGAAAAAGGGAAACCCGGCTCCATTTTCTCTAAAAACTTCTATCTGGCCACCTGAATAAGTTGATCAAACTCTTGGCATACAGATTTGAATTCTAGTTGGTATCGGCCTGTCATACTCATCCTCCCCTCGCCCATGAAGTATGATATCCGTTGTAGTGCTTCCAATAGCAGAGCCGTGGATCCGACAACCTTGTCTACTGTAAGGCTGGGGATGTGAGTCTATGCGTTCTCCACTCCATTCTATTGATGCTTCTTATTAGCTAGATCGGGCCCAATTGACAGACAGGTTCTGCCCTCCGAGCACTAAATCCCTTCATCTTGCACTGGATAAGGGAATCTAGTATTGAGAAAGAATGGTACTTCTTTTTTACGTCGTTTATAGACGGAGGAATGGATACGAGTAGCAACATCGGGAGATGGAAGCTGACACAGGCAAGACAAAACATGAGTCTTCATAAGCTAGAGCTTCCGACCTTTACTATTTACATCAGCTCAACCTTCTTGCCCATTTGCTTTAGCGGTTTGATTGGCGGGTTTTCGGCCTTGCGTAGATGGTTTGCTTGGGCTCTAGGGTCATTCCCTTCTCAAGGCTGGCAAAGTAGGTTCTTTATTACTCGAAAGCCGTTGCACTTTCGTTTCTTAAAAGTAAGGTATTGGTATACGGATCAGTAGGAACTGTTTTGGAAGTCTACTCTAGTCTAGTACAGTGCTTTAAAGTAAAGGTAGCCAGTAGTGGTAGCCTGTAATGGATCGTTCAGGGAAGGGAAGAAGCGTGGCATCATTTATCCTAGCTTTACAAGCTTGATAAGTATTGGTACAGGTATTGTTAATGGTTGGTTCCTTGAAGGGAAGTGCTATCATTATAGCTATCTTTTTACTAGTAATGGAAAGGTACAGGAACCTTCCTTGAGAAGAATGGGTTTTGGTGAAGGTGCGGGGCTGGTATTGGTTTTTGTTGCTAGGTTTTGAAGATGCCTTGCAGGGAATTGGTACAGGTACAGCTTCCTTCGTATCTGGTATGGGTGATTGGTATAACCTAATGAAAAGAGGAGTGGTTGCTACTACTTCCTTAATAAAACCAGCTTCCTAAATAAAACAAATAACAACTTTATTGTTCTTCTTCCTGCTTTCTTCTTCTTCTTCTTCCTCTAGCTCCAATAGCAACCTGCTTCGGATCCAGCATCTGCTTTCTTCCTATTTCCTAAATCTAACAAAAACAACTTCTTCTTCATCCTCCTACTCCTAAATAACAACCCTGCTTCATACCTTCCTTTTGGCCTTGCAGAGAAGTGGTATCACTGCCTGAAAGGATAAGAGTGTGTCTAGTTTTACAGTGTATAGCCTAGTGCTTGAGTAGAGAGGTTTCTTTCTGCCTTTTGTACAAGAGCAGTTAATGTAGTTGTACTGGTGCGTTCGTTTAGGCCTTGCTTGATGGGATGCAGGTGATGGTGAAGTGTTCCTTGCTTTAGAAGAGTCCTATATATTTTAGCTGACAAGAGCAGTTAAGTTAAGTAAAGTTATGGTAGTGGCAGGTAAGGATCCTTCGTTTCTGGTTTAAGCCCGGATAAGAAAACAAGGAAGTTGGTTGAAGACTCCCTCTCTCTCATTCTTCCGGAATGGAAATGCCATTCTCGATAGCAAGGTAGGAGACATAGCAGCCATAATCACTTTCATCAGAAAAGAGGTTTGTTTTCTTGCTTGTCGCTACAGATCGTTTTTCCGGGCTTCATCAGGAAGAGCACTTGCCATTCTAAGGTTCAATGAAGCGGGTCGAAATATGGCTTGCTTACTTCTACTTCCTTCCGTTCGTGTAAGCACTCATGCTTCCACTTCACTCTCCTCTCGAAAGCCAGGCCAGGTTCTAAGTCCGGTAGGTCACTAGCAGTTCGAGAAGAAGGGTTTTGTTTGATTCACGAGTTCACTCAACAACCGGATTTGCCCTCGATACCCAAGAAGAAAAAGTGGATTTCCCTTAGGGCCACAACTAATTAGGCAACCCTATTTTCCCTCAGGAGATCAGGAGAGTCGATGGTTGATTCGAAAAGTCCCTCTCGCCTAGTGGCTAAACTAAAGAATCCGATGGCACGCTTGGGATCTAACCAGCACCAGAGATCTCTGTTTCAATACGCCGATCCGATCCTTGAAATACGCCGATCTACCAAACAGCTTGCTTGCTTTTAGTTGACGGGCAAACCTGAGCACTAACTAGTCCTGTTCCACTTCTGAATCTACGTCAAATTTCCGGAAAGCTAATCGATTTTAAAAAAGTGCATCTAAAGCACCCTTTACTAAAATCAATGTAGTTGCATGCAAACCTTCTGCAATAGCATGATGAACCAAGAAATCTCCGGGTTAGCATATATCAATGATGTTTTCCAAGGGCTCAAAACGCTAGGTTCGTTCTCTCGCTCCGGTAGACTGCTTCTTCTCTCAATTGCCAAGAATGGTGCTGGTAGATAGCATGGTTTTGGTAGAAACGATATCTCGTACCTGCTTTGCTATAAGTGCCTTCCCTCCCTTTTGATTAGGGAAATGGGATTCAAGATTTCGAATAGTTCGATGCAGATGGGCCAGTTCTTGTCCGAAGAAGGATGTTTGCTTTGAGGTTTCCCCTAGTTGGGGAGACCGAGAAGGCCCTAACGACATTGCATCTCCTGTTCTCCTGTGTTAAGAAGAAAACTTGTCCGAAAAAGCGAGATGATAGGAATAGAGATTGGAATGAAAGTTGGACTAGTAGATCCTTGTTCTTGTTCAATGAATACTTCTTTCCCAGGTGCTGTCAGAAAAAGCAAACTGGTTGGATCCCAGTACTTAGAAACCATTTCTCCGAAGCAGGTGCCAAACCTTCTCTTCTTCCCTTAGAAATTGGTCCAGAATAGGCATTCTTCGCTTAGGGCAGGTAGGTTCTCGGGAAAACGAACTAGACCGGTAAACTATTGCATCTTGGCCCGAGAAAAGAAAAGATGGATTGGAGTGATTGAACTAGAACCCGGGTGAGCCCTCCTATTGATCAGATCTCGGTAGTGAAATGATAGGAAATATGCCAAGAATAATTCCATTTCATCTCTTGTGTGATCAAACGGGTTGCCCAATGTACCAAATGCTTTCTATAAAGTGTGGAAATAGTCAATGTAGGATGGGACTCTGACCTAAAACATATGTGCTGGGTGTATCTTCCCGCCGACCAAAAACTTATGCCCAGTGCCAGACCTGAAAATAAAGGAAATATAGGAATGTGGAAATAGGAATGTAAGAAAAGCCATCAAGCTAGGAACACAGAAAGCTACCACTTCTTGTAAACAAACCTATGCTATGAAACAATCAAAGTAGATCGGATCGTATGAGGGATGCCTACAGGGCAAGGATATCATGATTTGAACAAGCAGGGGAAAGTCAAGAAGCAAGGTCACTAATCTAGATCCGGCCTGGCCGAAGGATAAGAAATGGATGGCTATCGCTTTCCTTCTTAGGTGAGGGATTCGAGATGTATGCGCCCGCATAAAGATCTGAGAAGCTATGAATCTGTCGTATATACTATAATAGACGAACAAACACATAAAGAGAAACCGGAGACTAATGACCTAGATCATCAAACCTTTCTGTCCACACTCGATCCTTAGCAATAAGCCTACAGCTAAGAAGATGGAATGGTACCAAGCTCACTTATACGCACTCCTAAATGAAACAAACTAGACTATCACACTAAGTTACACCTGCCCTGAGCCATAAATCAATAGAAGAGTTCGGTATTATTTCCATCTTTTCCATTAGTTTCTATGAAATCCTGATATTCGTTTTTCTATTCCACTGCGCATAGCCCGGTTCTTTCCGCTAGCACTGGCAATAGACCCTTAACCGGCACTGGCACTGAGTGCATTACTTACTGAATTACTTACTTTACTGCACTGCATTTCCAGCTGGCCTTCCCGAGTACGAGTATGGGTTCGTTGGATCATTCTATTCTATGTCAATTGGAAGTTGCATTTCAGACTCTGGAAGCCCCGTTCCTTCTCCTTTTAAGGTAAGGTAAGGTCGGCATAAATCCATCAGTGGTAGGAATCAACGATCCATTTCGTAAGAGAAGAATTGGGGAAAGCACGCAGTTGGCAGTTGACATCTTCAATACAGAACTCTTTCTTCGCTTTCTTTTCAGGAAACTCGAAATCTCGAACTAGAAATCTCGTAAGAGAGGATCAAGCTCTAGTCTCACAATTGAGAAGTACGGCACCTTTTTGCCCAATAAGCTAGTCTACCTTTACTGCGGCACCTCGAAGGAATGAATAGCCCGGCCCCTTCTCTCAGGAATCCGTTGATAAGGCAGTGTAGGAGTGCAAATCCTTCTAGAGACTTTCCAGTCCAGATTCGACGCGACGCTTAGCTTATTATTCTTCTGAAGATGCAATTCTGGATCTCTGTACAAGCTTTCAAGATTGGCTGGGCGTGAAGCATCTCTATTTCTTGTGATTTCCTTGTCAGTTTCTCTAGCAGCCCTACCTCAAATCCTCTTCTGTGGAAAACTAGTTCGTTCATCTGATGGCACCCAATGAGTAACTACTAATGTTATGAATAAAAGGCCAGTCGCAGATTGATCCGATACGCCAGACCTGCTTCCGTTGTTTGACTTCCTGACTTCCTATAGTGTAGCTTTCCCTGAGCGAGAATACGACCCAGAAGTACCCGCCACTCTATCTCTGAAGTGAGTTCTGTCGACACCTCACAAAGAAAGAAAAGGAGGGCTAGGCCCGAATAGGTCTTTGAATCCTGGCCAGAATTGAGGGGAGCTTCGCTCTCCATTGAGTAAGGAAATCCAGCCTCGGGAATGAAAGTAATTAACTGAAATATCCAATAACATATAAAATAGAAATGTTAAAGCATAACGAAAGAGTAAGACCTCGGTCGTGCAAATCATGCCGAGGAGGCTTCCTTTCAACAAAATGCAAGGATTCTCCGGGGGATAGCCGCTATTAAAGAAAGCCCTGGGCTGTGGACTCAGTATGGAATGGAGATAATGTGGTATGCTTTCCACTGTTGGCAGTTCTAGATAAGAAAAGGTTGAGTTCGGCTGGCTCGGCTCGCTAGGAGGATGAAGCTTCTACTCTTTGAGTGAAGTAAGTTGGAATCTTTCATCGTTCTTTTCCTTCTAATGTCGGACTGATGAAAGTCGTTTTTATGAAGAAGCGTTGAAATAAGAAAAAAATGGTGGTCAAATAGAAAAAAGAAAAAAAGATTGAGGGCTTTTGCTGCCTATAGGGCAGGTACTCATTGTTTTACTTCGCTCTTCTTTTCTCGCCAAAAAGTAGAGCAAGGAAAGAAAATGAACACGCAAGGAAAGAGGTTGGTTATTCGATCACTGTTCTCGGAGTCGTACACACTCCACTTATGAGTTGAACAAAGAAAGTAATGCTCGAAAAAAGAGAGTAATGCAAAGTGGACAGATCAAGTCAAACACGAGTCAATTCCCTAAAAAAGTCTCCCAACCTGACTGGAAAAGTGGGAACCGACTTCATCAAAAACCATCAAGTCAAGCCCATATGCATTTAATAATAAGGGATGTTTCGCTAAGGATCCAAAAAGGTTTCTTATAATCTGTCTAAATAAAATCCAACCGTCCTTTCTTTAGGAGAATATCGCCTATTTCTCACTTTTGATACCAGTTGAGTACGGCACGGCACGGCACTATCATGAATCAATGGAAAGCTTTTTTTCTGACTAGAATTGACACGCTACTGCTAGTTGTAACGTAAACAGTGGACTCACTCACTCAATCTGCCGTGCCAGGTATGAAAAGAGAAGCTAGTCCGGAAGCAAGGTCAATCAAGTGCGCCACGTCTGTCCCAGGCAAAACCACTGACTGCTATGGCAACCTCTCTTTTGATTCTCCTCATTAGATTCTACTAATCTCATTGGGAGCTGATCTGAAAACTTCTATCCTATCTCGCTATGGGCCAAAAGTGCATCTCACCTAGTGGAAAAAGTTGCACTATTTCTTGGCACAACGATGGATTCCAGGCATGGCTGGCTGAAGAACGGAAAATGCTTTGATTATGCATTTCTCGAATCTAGTCCAACACAACTGAATTTCGCCCCTCCTTCCTACTTTACTTTCCACCGGACTCATTCCAAGAGTCAAGAGTGAATGGGATTCTATTAGGCAACGAAATCAAGTGCTAGTCCCCTTCTCGGGAAAGCCAATTTCCTATTCCAAGAGTCTAGTGGTAAGTTCTAAGCTGGAATGGGTCCGATCCTTGCTAATGAATGAACTCCGTCACTACTCCTTTCCTTGGGCCAAAACCACGGAATATTTTCAGGAAACTAGACTCGAACTGAACCATAGCCCGGCACCCTCGAAACGATGGATTGCTTTTGAGAAAACCGCATCTCACTCAAAAGTAGCCTACCCCATTTTCCCGAGGGAATACGCAAATCCGGAGTGGGAGAAGGCTAAACCCATTTCTGTTCTGATCCGCCAGATCATGTCATGTCTTGTGTCAAATAGATATTGTCGTATGGTATGGAGTGAGAATCGAGATGACTATGGCCAGTAGAAAGAAAGAGAGAAAGAGGTAACGGCATCTGATTACCGCTTTTAGCATGGAATTTGGTACCGGATCGTTTCGAAAACGAGTCCCTAAAGTCTGTTTTCATTTCAATGGCAGGCTCAAGGAGTGGAAAGTGAGTCCATTCCTTGGTAAAAAAAATGAAGTAATGCTGCTTCCTTCTTAGACTTAGAGAAGGGCCCCTATTTTTTATTTTAGTCTAAGTAGCCTATAGTGGTTGTTTCCACTTAAATAAAGGGCGGGTAGGCTAGGGAGGGAATGTTTACTTTTCTTATTTGCGGGGAAAAGAGTTGATGCCGCTAGCAGCTCAGCTTAGGCCGTACCTACATGGGCTCCAGATCCTCCCTGTCTTCCTGCAGATTCTGATTCCAGCTTGCCTTGAATCCCAAACATAACGACTACTTGATTCGCGCCGGGCGATTCCAGTTCCAGAGTGATTTAGCCCGCGCCTGGGACAAGTGGTTTAGTGGACTCTTGAGAAGTAGCTTTTCGGATCTCTGGGTACGTGTTCCACCTTTGTTTGGGCGTTGCAGAAAGATAACCTGCTGCCAGAAGAAATAATGCAGAATTGAGTGAATAATGCCTTTAAACCGGTACCGGTAAAGTACTCTCGCGCTTATCTATTTATAGGCCCAACCTATGAAACAAGGTTCTCTACCTGTGTAGATACGGCAAACAAACTCTACCAATACCAATCCACCGGAAGAAGCCTGAACAATCACCCAGCAAGAGCTTTATAGGATGTTTCCTTTCTTAGTCTTAGTCGAGGTTCTTACAACGTGGCTTGATGCAGTGTAGATGTTTTGGTAGTCCAGTTCAGAGATATGACAGGAAAAACTCCACACTAGAGACAAGAACATAGAAGAGAATAAAGGCAAGGGTGTGCTTCTTCTTTCTGGAGAGACTGACAATAAGAGTAGATTAGATCGTGTGCTTCTCGGTGCGCCGACTACTTCACTGTTACCTACCTATCATTCACTAGACCGAGTATGAGTACGGACTGACATTCACTAGACCAAGTCAGAGTAGGGGGTTCCATTCTTCACTACACCCAATCTGTACCGACTCCCATTAATTACAGGTTACGAGTGTGGAAAGACTTCTTACTTTATTCCATTCACTACTGGTTAAGTAAGCATGAACGTAGATAAGAGAGGAGTCAATGGAACTCTTGGCTTGTGAACAAGTGACTTCTTTCTTTTCATAGACTACACTACAGACTATCAAGCACTAGAAAACAACAGGCCCAGTTACGTACGAGTCAGGCAATTGTCTACCCTCACGAAGCAATGAGAAAAGGTAGGTGCTGATGTGCTAGTATAGAACATAAGTAAGAAAGCATCTATTTCCCTATAATCACCGACGTTGGTATTTGCCTACACCCCATTCTATGAAAAACTCCGCAACTCCAAATATTCGATATAATAGGAAGGCCATTCACTTTAAGAGGAAATGGAGCTGCATAGCGTTGCCTTCAGACTGGTATTAGCAAATGCTTTGTTGATCTGAACCGAACAAAGACACATCTTTGGTGCAGTTTTCCTAAAGGCGGCTCACAGGGAAGAGATCCGTTTTGTCAATCAGCAAAACCAGTTTTCGTAGTGATGAAAGAAATTTCCCTCGATCATGTGTTCTCGGCCCTGTGACTGGTAAGTCAGTTCAGGCAAGAGATGATGGCGGGTCGATCACGATTTAGTCTTATTGATAATTGAGTATACGTCCGCCTAAGGTAAGGTCTGGTTAGAAATCCTTAGGAACAAGAAAGGGCACACAATCAAAGCCAGAGGTCTTCGAACCTTGGTATTTCGAATCAGATTGATAGCTTTTTGAATGGCAGCGGTTCCGGGACTCTAGTCTTTCGTTTACAGGTTCTACATTAGGTTCACGAAACCTATCTACACAGCAAGCTTCTTCAACAGGTCATTGGACATCACCCTCACTTCTTCTAGCAGGAAAGCGCGTTAAGAGGTAAGATCGTACCTCAAGTCAAAGGGCCTCGTTATAGTTGGAGGCAACACACGCTGAACAAACCTCAACTTGCCTATTTTGTGTAACTGGTTGAAACTACGAATTTCCAGTTCATCTTACGATGGTATACGGTGACGGGCCAACCTTCTATACTAGTGCATTCATAGGAGGACGAAGCAGGAATTAGGAAGCCCTACACTTCAACCGGAGCGAACTTCACACTCGAACTTAGATATAGCAAATAGATCAAATAGGCTCAGAGAGATACGGGGCATAATCAAAGAAAAAGAACCGTTGGAGTGGCAATACAGCTAGATAGATAGATAGAAAGTCTGATTCTAAACTCAGTCTGATCTGTCACACCCAGCCATAAACAACCATTCCAGATTCCCAAGATGAAGTGGAAAGAAAGAGGATGCATTCAGGATCTCATACTTCGAGAGCTCAACAGCTGTTAGGAACGTCGAGTCCCGCTAAGAACTGCTAACGTCGAGGGCTTTGATTCTTTTATTTCCTACCCAACATAGGCAACACTAGACTGATCAGACTCAAAAGACTACGCCTTGTCTTTTTGTCCTAAACTCAGCCGACTCTCCATATTCAACTGTTTATGCCCCCCATAGTAAAAACCACTCACACCAGTTTTGCCTAGTAGAGTGTACGATCAAAGTGAACTTTTTATGCCAGCCATAGTCAAAAGTCCTACTTTCCTTCGCACATCCGTTTGATTGCTTAATCTGTTTTGTTACCCTTGCTATCCTTGCCTCCTATGGATAAAAGGAAGAAGAAACCTAGTTGAAGTAAGGAAAACAGGTTCATAAGGTTTTCGAGTCGAATCTTTGATATGGAAAAGTCGTATCACCGCTCCGCAACCTGAACCACGGCACTTCCAATCCTCTTTATATCACGATTCATTATGCAAATAAAGCTTTTCCTTGCCACTTGGATTCTGGCACTTTGAAAGAAATACGAACACTTCCACTACTGCTCTGGAAAGAAGAAATCCGTCTTGTTGCGAGGAATTCTTTGCAATGGGGAAGGCTAACACTTCTTGCTTACTCACTCACGTTATTCACTCAGAAAAAGTAAAGTAGTAGCACCACAAATAAACTCATCTATCCCAGGTAGCCCCTAAACCTGATATGATACGATGGGGAACTGGGAAATTACAGAGAGTGGTGGGTCCCGCCGCGCAACGGATGAATCAAAGCGAGATCAGATTCCTCTTGATGAGGGCCGATGTGACTTCCTTAAATTCTTTCCTGAGCTCAACAAAAAATGGAGGGGTTGGGGCTTTGGCTCCAGGCCCAAACTCTATCTTGTGGTAGACTGCCCTCCTAGGGAGCGCTTGGGCAACTAACTTGTGGGGCATGACATTCGGAATTTCCCGAGAAAAAAAGTCTTATGTGTATTGGATCCGTCTGCTGGTTTCAGGGATGGGAGTCCACCACTCTTGTCCAGTAATGGTAGGGATTCGCAGAAGAACCTCTGGATCGAAGCAATGCGGGCCTGTCTGTCTGTATGTAATCTACTTCTGAATGAGGGAATCCACTTTTGCTACTAGGGAATCAGACTAATAGCCTGCGCCTGTTGGCAGTAGTACTTGAACTATACTTGACTCGGCAAATAATATTGCTATATCGAGGGACTCAATCCAGAGGACATTTCCAATAAGCTACTCTGGACTGGCAGCTTTCAGAGATTGATTTACGTATTCCTATTCGACTTGTGGTTCCCGAATCAATAGCGGACTTCCGTCAATCCATCAAGCAAACAACGTTCACTGATACGAGACGGCACCATTTACTAGATTTGCACCACGCCCTATTCATGATCTCTTCCCTGGTCAGTAGTAGGGTTGCCGGTGCCCAGGAATAATGCTTGTTATTATTAAGCCGAAAAGTAACGTATTAAAAACAAAGTGAACAAAGTGTACCGTGCCAACGGAGACTGACCGAACTTCTACGCTATGCCCCGACCCTGCTGATAGATAAACTATTCATCTGGTTGAGCCAGGCTGGCCCTATTTATTCCAATGGAGACTAGACTAGCGTTAGCTGAAAGATAGGATTTCAAAGATAGGTGTTCCCCATGATAGCAGTACCTTTCTCCCTTTCGTGGTGGAATGGACCGCGAGTAAACTGAGCCTTCCGTACACAGTGAGACGGCCTTTTCGAGACAAGTCAGAAAGCTCTTAAGTCCAGTAAGCTAAGCAAAGCTTTCCGTTGGACTAGCAATATCGGATGAAGGAAGCAGCGGTGAACGGAGTCAAGCTATTGGCTGGTTCTAGCCCACACGAGATGTAGGTCCTGATTCCCTGAACCGGAAGATAATGAGCATCGCGGTAAGAGAGAGTCTACTCGACTTGAGAATCGTTGATAGACAAATCATGCCCGGCAAAGGAATAGGACTAGTGGAAGTACCCGATCTCATAGTGGACTCGCAATCACCTCCTAATGGTATTATCACCAGGGCTGCACTGCAAGAGAATTCATTCCATTGAGCTGATGGGAGGAACTCCTGTTGGTTGTTTCGAAGTCAAGGATGCGGCCAGGGTTGTTAGAAAATAAATAGGCAAAGAAGTAGAGCCGTCTTTTGCATGGAATAGGCGAAAACCCTTGTTCCTTCTTCTAGCTCGGGAAGCAGTTTATTAGCGAGGAAAGACAAGCCTTCTGCTTCTGTTGATGCTGAGGATGTAGCCTAGCCGTTGTTGCAGGATTGGCAGGGATAGAGGAAACTGGGAATAGCGATTCTTCCTCCAGATAGGATTTCATGATTGAAAGCTGTAGCTCATGATTGATTTGAAATACGCATCCCTCCCGTATTGGTGGAAGTAGATCTTATATCCCACCAAAGCATCGGCTAGTTGCAAGAGATATTGTTCGTAATGCGCCGCTTGAATGTTCTTCTCCCATATGTTGATCAAGTCTTGAACAGAGAAATAATCCATAATCTTTTTGTTCTTCAACCAGAGCCTTCTGAGTCTATCTTCCCCTTCCTTCCTATTAATAGAAGACAGAATGCTAGGCATGACCAGTCCTATATTCACTAAATCATCCCAATGATCCCTAAGAATACTGAAAAACTTAGCATTTATTTTATTTTGTACGCTCTGCAGCTTGTTCAGACTAGAGAGTACTACTTCAGTCTCACTATCATTTACCATGTAGATATGAAAATTACCCTCGTCCTTTTTACTCGATAGCAGTGTGGTCTTCCTAGAAACCGCTCCCTCAGAATTTAAGTAACCGCCTGATAGATCACGTGCTTTGTGTGTGAGACGATTCATGTCAGAGGCCTTCACCCATTTTGATGCTCTGCGATTCTTCCAATCTCGCGGAGGGGACACCATAGGAAGTTCTGTAAAGAGCGGTAGATCCTTTATGTCAAATAGACACCTAACATAGTTTACTGGCTTATACTTTTATCCTTTACCTTTATGCTCGGAGAGATCGACCTCTACAAGAGGATTGTGGATCTCAATCAATTGATTGTTGTGCAGCCATGTTAATAGACCGCTCCCAATCGCATACTGTTCAGAGGCAGTTTTCTCATCAATAGATTTACCCTTATCCGCCATTCTTTCACCCTTATTCTGTTTCGGGCAATCCGTCTTCATATCACCAATCACCTTACCATCAACAACGCCTTCAACCGCACTAGCAATAGGAGTCCCAGCCAAAACAGCTTCAAGTCCATGCGATCCATCAAGCGTACTGTACTATACTATATATACTATACTATACTATTTATTAGTCTCTGGGAATGTGTTCATAGGCCAGGCCAGGATCTGAGATTCCATGTGTCCTACTTCTCTGCCTTGGAGGATATGTGGTCGATGAATGAATAAAAGGCAGGTGTCTCGATTGGCAATAGCATTTCGAGTTGTGTTTTTT
>Ga0206356_11756718_pt1 | contig 15289 bp, 21 predicted proteins | sample DielMetaTC5am1_FD_146308 | JGI IMG/M metagenome (GOLD analysis project Ga0206356, IMG submission 146308) | Corn rhizosphere microbial communities from Kellogg Biological Station, Michigan, USA - Diel MetaT C5am-1 (Metagenome Metatranscriptome)... | ecosystem: Host-associated > Plants > Roots >... | reverse complement strand
GTTCGTATTGCCTAGCGAAACAGCTTTAATCAAGCCGTCCATTGCAGAAGTAGCTTGACTCCCACTCATTTTATAGTCATTCATGACTGCTGAAAGCGTCTTAGTCACAACTGCTAAATCAGCGTTTTCAGTTTTTGCTCCCTCAGCAGCAGCTTGGAGAACACGAAGGCCTTCTGCTCCATGGTAGCCTGCTGATTCGATGACGTACATGCCTTTTGCAAGTTGGTCAGTTGAAGTTGCTGTTTCAACCGCCATCTTTTTAATGCCTTCAGTCACTAAACCAACATTCTTCGCATCTTCGTTCGCAGTTGTGACTAATTGTGTTACGCTACGTTCTAGGTCTCCAGCAGCTTTGATCGACACGACAGCAAGCCCAGCCATTCCTGCGCCAGCAGCAACTGCTAGACCAGCAACGGCTTGAAGCGGACCGCTAACTCCATTTAATTCTCTACCAACGTCTCCGATGACTCCACCAGTTTGGTCCGTTGCTTTCAATATTAAGTTGAGTGCAAGATCACCTGCTGCCATGTTTTACTTGATCTTCATATTCTTCACGAGCTTCTTGCTCTGCATTCCACTTTGCGATAAGCCGAAGCTTGTGTCTAAGCACTTTTACTGCTGGAGCGGACATATATCCGTCGTATCCTCCAAAAAGAGGAAACAACTCAGCCTCAATTATTTCGTCAGGGAAAGATTCGTCCCGTTTGAGGCGTCCACGATATGCCCGTTGGCATTGACTAAAAAACTTTCTTGCTCATCGTCAGTCATTGCAAGCATTAGCTTGTCAATTTCTTCAAGAATTGGCGCAGAGTAATTTGCTGGCAGCATTCTGATTGTTTGAATATTAATCGGCGCTTTCATCCCGTTAATCAGCAGTGTCCAATCAACAATCATTCGATCAAGCAGTGCGAATCTACCATTGCCCATTCGATATTCGACTTCTCCACGCTTGCCAGCGTTGCCGTATTTATTTGTCACATATTCTTGATCAGCAACACTCACACTTCCTTTAATTAGGACTGTTTCGTGCTCTTCCCATTTCCACTTTTTTCTAAATGCTGTAGCTGCAGTAGGATCAGACGGATCAGGGATTGTAATATTATTGACAACATCAAATGCGCCCATTGTATTTATCCATTTCTAGCGATAGCGGCGTTCGCCCACATAACTGTTTCGTCTAATTTGTTCAAAGCATGAGATAATTCTTTTGAGTCAGGACACGCTTTCGATAAGAGAAGCGCAAATGTTTTTGCGTAATTCCTGATTTCAGCATACCGCTCCGCATGAGACTCTTTTGGTGGATGGTATGTGAATCTCTGCTCTACTAAAAATTCATCCACGTGTTTCTTGCTCCTTGAATATAATTCTCTATATCTTTTCTCGTTGAGTGACCTCACGGACCTCTCTATGACGGGTAAGTTGGAGGCATTTGAGTAACAACAACGAGCTTGTAAGATCCACCAATTCCACTATCGTACTCAGCACGCCAATTTGCTTTTGCTGTAACAATAGCTTTTGCTGGATCAGAAGTGACTTCAAAAACACCATCACTGCGCATTGGAAGTGTCCATGTCCAACTTTTATAGTAAGGTGTTGCACTATCTGTACCAATGTACTGACCTAAGAATTGAAATGCGAGATACTGCTTTAAGTTTTGTCTAAATTGCTCATATTGCAGCATGTCGATAAAGTTAATCGTTGACTCAACAGTACACTCTCTTTTTGCAGCATACGCTCTGTTAAAGACAGGATTGTTTGTAAATGTATAGTGGTGCTCATCAGGAATTTTAAATGTCACCTTTAATTCTTGCATGTCTCCATACGTTGTCGTTAAAGGAGTTCCTGTAATTGCGTCCATAAAGACTTTCGTCTGCCAACCAACCATAGGCATATCTGCAAGATTAGTCCCGATAGAAGTAATTCTGCTCGTCCCACTCAAAGGAGTTGTTGTTCTATCTCCAATTGCGAGTTTATTTTGCGCCACTCCTTTTGCTGAAAGTGTTGCTTCAGAGTCAACTTTGACGTCGAAATCACCATCAGTAAGGAATGAAAATGGATGCGTCCAGCTTCCAACTCCGTCATACCATTCTATTGCTGCAGTATACTTATTAGCGCTTGATAAGAATGTTAATGACCATCCATACACGCCTGTGACTGCGCATGATCCAGCAGTGAGACCGGTAAATGTAATTCCACTTGCACTCACTGTTGAATAGACATTTGAAGAATAATATGTGCCAGCACCAGGAGTAGCTGTTATAGTTTCTGTCACAGCTTGCCCGTATTGGTTTGTCCCTGAAACTCCTATTGTTCCAGCAACCGCTGTTGCAGTAACAGTGAAGATAAGGACCATTCCTGGAGATGTTGGTTGCGTTGTCAAAGAAAGTGGTCCACTTGCGACTGCTGTCGTTGTTTTTAATGAAGTTGGAGACGCAGGAATCGAGACAATTGTCGGGCTTCCCATCATCATATATGCCCACCATAAAGAGAGGTCGGCGTAAATGTCTTGTTTTAACTCGTCAATGGTCGTTTCATTAACGGTCTGTAAAACTTTCTTATCTCTCTCTATCAGCGTATTATGCTCATTAGGAGAGTAGACTTTTGGCTTTGACTGGCTTTTCATTGTTGCAGGAAGTTGAAATTTGCCAGCCTGAACTCCTCCAACACTGATAATTCCATTCGACAAACCAGTTGTCGTAATATTCGTAATCGTGGTGTACGCATTTGTGCTGACATATTCAAAAGAAGCCATTTGGGCTGACTGGGTTTGTTGAATAGATGGTGCAGCGACATTTACAGTTTCAGTATTTGAAGGACTTCCTGTTCCTGTAATTGTCAGTGTTCCACTTGTTAGCCAGTTTGTTAGTTTGATATGTAGTCTCATGCCAGTAGAGCCAGTAGGAGCAGCAATGCCTGTAATCGTTGTGATAACCGCAGTTGGCGCTAACAGTACTTGCTCACCAGAGGTGCCCTCTAGCATGATATTTATACTACCTTTTGCCGCTGTTGCAGAAATAGGCATGCTACGACTCCTTTGTTTCTTTCTTTGGCTTTGGCTTTTCTAGCTCTAACGCTGTTGATTTTCTCTCGATGATCTCTCTTGTTTCTTCATCGATAGTAACGATTTCGCCAGCATGAAACTCGCCAGGAATTCCTGGAATGGTTCCTAGCTGCGAAAAGACATATGTTCTCTTCATGGTTCAATCCTTTTCTTGCTCTTTAAGCGAGCTTCATACTTAGGGTCTCTTAACTCTTCTTTTGCTTTTGTTTGAGCATGAGTACTTCTATTTCCATGCTTTCTATGCATTTCGTTATATGTCTTATGATGCCCTTTAGCATTTGTGTTTCCAAGCGGTGCGCTCATGAAATAACTCCTGGTGGTGTTGGAACATTCCATTCTTGGATTGTCATTAACTGGACCCTATACCCTCTCAACCACTGCTGGTTTCGCTTAATGTCTAAATAAATTCCTGTGCCTGGTTTAATTTGAGAATGAAAAACAGTTCCAGCATTGCCAAGTGTTGCATGAAGTTGGAAAGGATAAACCATAGCGTCTCTAACTGGGTAAATCTGCTGTGCATACTCTAATTTATCTTTGCTTGTCAGCGCGAGAAGCATAAACGATTGCACATCTTTGACTTTTCCTCCAAATGTAAAGTGTTGAGAATCATCTGCTGCTCCATAAATCTCTAAACAGACACCACCGTTTGCAACTCGATTTGTAATATCTTTAATTTCTTCAATTTGAACAAGAGAAAATTGGCTACCACTTCCCCACGTGATTGATTGCATATATCCTTGTATTGCTTGCATAATCGCAGGCGTATTTGGTGTATTCGCCATTTATACTCCCATCGCCATCCATGCTTCAGCAACAGCGTCTTGCATTTCTTGAATAATTTCATCTGCGTTATCTTCAAGTGCTGGCATTAAGTACGGCTCTGGTTCATTGCTGTACGCTCTTCCAAGAGAGTCAACGCCATGAAAACCTTCTTCTAATCTTCTTGCGTATCCTTCATTTGAACCAATGTCTATTTCTAACGGTCCGTTTGGAATTGCAACAATTGTTCCAGCTAAGTGTCCTGTAGGCTGTTGAAATACTGCCCATGTATTTGCAACAGCAGCTTGGATGACGATATCCCCAATTTTCACCATCTTCATTTCCATTAAAGGATTAAGAAATTGTGAAAAGTGTGCTAGATTTCTAATTTCTTGCAGCGAGTGTAGATCGTACTCAACATGAACAAATTCGCCCATTATGTGCCCCACACTCTCGTACAAATAAACTCCCAGTGTCCGTTTAAAATATGCATTGCAGGGTCTGACACGATAAGAAATTGTCTTGGCAAATTTGTAATTGGGTCAATATACTGCTGATCAATCAAATAATCTCTATACTGGACTAAAAGCGGGTTATTCATAGGAAGATCAATAGTCAGCGCTCGGTATGTAAAATAAGGGTCAGCTCCTTGAAACGTTGAAGCTTCTTGTAAGCTTAGCTTATCAACTTGAAAAAGAATATTTTTCGCGATAGGAGGAGTAACTCCTGCGCGAGTAATGTTGACTCGAATATCTTCTGACATTAAAAACTCTGCATCGTGTAATTGTCTAAAATCATTTTTGCTCGTTTATACAGCAGTGATTGGCCACTGACTTCACTTTTGATGTTCGCGACAATTTGCCTCTGACCACTTTTGACTTCAGGAGCACCATAAGGATTGAGTCTCTTCGCAAGCGTATCACTTGTCAATAATACTGCTGCTTCTAAAACGTCGGGTGGGATCACTGCAAACCCTGCTTGATATGTAATTGTTAATTGTGCTTCAGCATATCTGCTTTGAACATTCCAGATTGGGTACGGTGGCTGACCAGAACCAATATTTGGCAGCGGCTGCATGTTAGGCATCATACAAATTTGCTTATCTGAGTCAATAATGATTTGTGTCGGGTCATAGCTAATTGAGAAATTAGGCACTTGATCGATTGATAATGCTGTGATAGTTTGAACAGGCCAGTGCCGAGGCCGAAAATGAAGGGCGTAATGATTATCAATACTTCCTCTCATTGTTGGCATAGCTAATTTCTCATCAGCGTATGTTGTTAAAAACAACGTCTGTCTGCAAATCGTCTCTAAATACGTACTTGCTTTAATGATTTGATCTGCTAAACTTCCACTGACTCCATCAGTACAATAAGGAGTTCCTACAGCATGAGCATATACTGTCGCAGTTGTTGGAATTGTTGTTGCTCCAATATTTACTTCTGCTGTCGCTGTGAGCGTTTCACTAAACTGACCATCAAAAACAGTAATCATGTCATACTTGTTGATTTGCACAGTTGTTGCAGGGTACACAGTAATGCTTGTTGAGCCAATAGACGCATTTGCATCAACCCAGCCTGTGTTCCCAATTAAACTGGCATACTCTAAACCTGTCGTTGTTTTCTGCCAATCAAACCAACTTAAGTATGTATTCATTCTCACGCCCAGTAGATTGTAATCGCAGGATTTGACGCTGAACCCTTCACAGTAATGCCATTTTGACAGTTGACACCGATGTACGGTGTTGCTGTGAACCCTATCGTCGTCGCAGGAGCCATACTAATGATTGTGCCACTTCCTGCTGTTGCGTTATCATAAACAGTTGGCGTTCCTGCAGCACTTGTTGTAATTAACATCCCATAAAATGTGCCAGCGCTTGATTTAACCACTGTATCAGTAGTTGTTCCAGCTGCTATAGAAGTTGTATTTGCTGCTCTAGGGTTGCCATTCTTATCAACTTCATAGACAGGATTTGCTTGCTGAATTCCAAATTGCTGAAATTGTGCACTTGGTGCAAGTCCACTCATGATCGATACTCCGTTCTTGGCTGTTGAAACGGAACAGCAGTCAGAGAATACTCTTTTGCTTGGTACCTTGCTGGTTCAACGATCACCAAAGAAGGAGGCGTTTTAACCCCTTTGGGATAATTTGGTGTTGCAATTCCGTAATAGCCTGGACACCAAATATGTCCAATTCCTTGATTTGCTGGCAGGTTCGCCCAATTTAATGGCTCTCCAGGACTTCTCATAACTCCTCCAAAAAGGAGGGACTTTCGCCCCTCCCCAGCAATGTTTTACTCCTCTGTCCATTCAATTGAAATGTTGAATGAAGCAGTAGCGGTAGGAGTGGCCGCGTTGAGGTTGATAGCGAGAACCTCAGAAGTTCCTCGAACCACAATGCCTTGCGATGGTCTTGCACCAAAGTCCCAAACAAGGACTTGTGGCATTGGAAAATCAGTCGCTGTCTGTGTCGCAAGAGCCATCATATATTTCGCTGCGCGAATATTACCAACAAGTGTTCCGGTTGTTGGGTTTGCAGTATATGCCAACACGGTTGCAGAAGCAGCTGCACTAGTGCTATCGTGTGGAATCGCTGCTGGGCTTCCTGTACTTGTACCAGCCGTGTTAGCAGTTGATCTTTTGAGTAATAGAACATCAAGTGCTGCAGGTGTTGCGCTTGTCGTTGTCGCAAACAATTCTATTCTCGTGACTCTGATTGTCTTTGTTGACGAACCAGTAATCGTGAAGATATCTGTTGCGGACGCTGCTGCAACAAGCCCTTGTTTCGCCGCTGAGTATGATGCCTTCAAGCCATCGTTTAAGCTAATACCAGATGATACAGTTTGAACAACTGTTGCGGCATAAGGCTGTTGAAGACCATCTGTTGAAACTGCAGATCCTTGAGCCGCAACAGTTCCAACATTTGGAACGTATAATCCTTCAGCAGGATAGCCAGCTATATCTTTTGGCAGACTGCCATCTGTTGAGTACGACATTTTCTCTCCTACGGTTTATAATCTGTCCCCATAGGTCCAGGGTTTGTTGACATGCTTTTTGGCTGCAGCTTTTCAAATCCTGGCTTATTTCCTTTTGGGGCCATTGAGCCTTGACCAGGAAGAGAATTACTATAGACTCCAGGAAGCCCTCTAACAGCTTCTGTATTTGAACACGTATATGGAGTTGAAACTGCTACTCCACTTGTTCCTAAGCCTTTTGATACTTGGACTGTTGCTTTTGTTGGAACTTGATCCAAAAAGTTTAGTCCGCCTCCACCTTGCGCCACGTTCGGATTCGCCATTATGAACACCTCCTATAAGTCACCTAGATAGTTTTTTAGAAGAGGATGTAAATCTATACATCTTTCTTACTCTTGATCCCGAGTGGTCTTCTGAGAACCACCTAGGGTACTTGGAAGGGAATAGAAAAAATCCCTAAGTCTTTGCAACATTGCTTTTTTAGACCTAGGGATCAAGTCCTCTGGTTCGAATTTTTTTAGCTTATGATGTGACGATACCTGTCAAAATTCCTTGTCCACCAAGGTATTGGGCCACCATTGACTCAGAACTGTAAGTACCGTACATCCATTGTGTTGGATGTGATTGGTCAGGTGGGTACTCCAACGCCCACATTTCACGGTTGACAGAAATGCGCAGAGGTGGTTTATCAATTTCAGCGACTTGGAACGGCAGTGTCAGAGAAACAGCGATAATTGTTCCTTGCATCAGATAAGGAACCATGATGATGTCCATCAATCTACCAGTTGTCTGGTTGAGCCATTTTGTCGCTCTACCACCACCAACCATGTCATTTAATGCAGAAGCTTGTGGCTGGACATTAACACGGAAGTTCGTGTTGTTCATAATGATGTTTGTCAGTGCTTTATGATCTTTAACGCTGACAAGCAAACATTCTGGGTTTGCACGAGAGTTAAGATACATCGCCTCAAGCCATGCATCGATATCAGATTTTGCTAATGCTCCACCTGCATCTGCAACTCTCTTTACAGCAGCTGTTTCTCCACCAACACCAACAGTTGAGAGTGTACCAGCGTTGTTGTAAATCAAAGATTGGATACCGTCAAAGACCAATGGAGAGTTGGCTGGAGTTCCACCACCGCCAGAAGAGAATGCAACAGCAGTATTACCGGCTGTAACTACTGTAGAGTAAGCTGTTCCTGAAGTTGCCCAAGCAGCTGTTGCTGTTACTGTAAAGTATCCGCTAGCAAGACCACCTGGATCATTCAGAGCATTTGCTCCACCAAATTGAGTTGTCGCAGATTGAAGCCACATTGCGCTATTTGCAGGCTGAGTTGATCCTGTACCAACATACACGTTATACTTTGTGGCGTTTGGCACTCTCATAATATTGAATGATACTGTGCTTGTAGAACCTGTTGTTGCAATCGAGAGTGCTGTTGGAGAAGCCCCACCAAATGCAAGCGTTTCACCGTTACCATTCACTGCCGTGACAATAATCCAGTTCGTTGCAGTACCAATCGTTCCACCAGTCGTTGCTGTAGACGCGTTATTTGCTGGAGGTGGTGCCCAGAGGTTTTGTGCACCGTTGAGATACCAGACTTCTTGACCAAGCATCAGAGAAGGAGCGAGTTTTGACGCAACCTTTGCACGAACATCTGGTTCAAACATTCTGCCATACAATTCAGACTCAATAGTCACAACATCTGAGAACGCAATTTGTCTCAAAATATTGCTCTTATTGACCCAGGTGTATGAAGCTTTTTGAGGCGCAGTTTGCTGAGCTAAAATGAACGAACCGACTGTTGGGCCAGTACCGCCAAAGACGTCTGTAATTGCTCTCCAGTTCTCAACGTCAATACCAACTGACGGAGTTCTTGGAAGCATATTTCTGAATGGGGTGTCGTAAGGAACAACAAACTTTGCGAGTGGCTCAAGATAGTATCCTGTCCAGTCAGCATTGTTGCCGATATATTGTTGATCACGGCTCTGAGAACCTTGCATCAACATATTAATTGTTTCTTCAGAGAGGCGCTGATGTACATATTGCTTTGGAACATTAAGAGCACGGACTTGTTCGACAAATTTTTGACCAAACTCATCGCCGTTCTCGTATGTAATTCCACCACGCGCTCTTGCCATTTCTCTGGCTTGATTTTTCAGAACATCTGTTTCGGTATATAATCCCTCATCGATGACTCCAGCTGCGTGCTTTGCTTCACCGCTTTTCATCGCTCCAGGAGGAAGTTGTGACTTAATATCTTCCATATTATCCTCTTCTTCGTTGTGCAATCAGCGCACTCGCCATTGCATCGATTTGTTTATCTTGTGTGTCAAGCTGTCCTTGGCGTGCTAGCTGTGAGATAGCATCATAGACAGCGCCATATGAATATTTTTGTGTTTGCGCAGGAACTAGTGGGTCAGTTGGAATTCTCTTCTCAACTGCTGGAGCATTCAACACCGGTCCACCAGGCATAGGCTGGTCTGCAATTTTATCAACTTGACCTTTTACTGCTGTCAATTCAGCACGTACTTCGTCTAAGCTTGATTGAGTTGGAAGATCAGCAATTTTTGCCTCAAGTTTCTCTTCAAGTGATTGAACAGCTCGCTCAATTGACGAGATCACGACCCGATCTATATTTGACGCGCTATTTCTTGCAAATGCACCTGCGATACTTTGCAGTCGTAAGTACACAGGTTGGACTGCTCTTTCAATAATTGCAGATACAGCGCGTTCCATATCATCTTCACTTCCACCACCTTGGTAGAGACTTTCCCAATCTGAATCTGGATCGTCATAGCCTCCCATATCCACATCGCCGTCGCCGTCAGGATCAATCATTTTTAATGCTTTTTGGCACGCATCACAGTTACAATTTCCCATCTGGGCGCTTGCAGCTCTGAGTGTGTGACCAATAGATTTATGCATCCCAGCTTTTGTCTCAGAACCTATCCTTGCACCAGCTCTCTCAAGTAGTTCTGGAGCTTCTTCAGTGGATCCTTCAACAATATTTTCTTCAATTTCAATAACTTCACTAACAAACCCATCTGCCCTTACTACGGTAATATTGCAACCAGGAGTCGCTGGATTATCAACATAGCTTGTTTCTGCAACAGTATAGCGTGGAAGGTAAGGATACTCTCGCCCGTTATATTCTTTTTTCGGCCACTTTCGAGGGTCTCCGCCAAATTCAGGATCAGGAATAATTGACGCAGAATAGCCTGTTAAAACACCATCTTCAATTTTGAGCCATGTATCTTGAGCACCTCTACTGACTTTGCTTGTCACATAGATCGCTCTCTCTTCTTCATCTGGAATGACCTCGATGGCTTTACCAACAGCTTTTTTAGGATCGTGCTGCTCTCGCATATTTCCACGCCACTTAAGCCAGGCTTCTGGATAATAGCCGAAAATCGTTCCATACGCGTCTGGCTTCTCAACAGTCGCTTGTCCCGTAACAGTACGGCCAGTTGCGTCGATGCGAGTAATTGGTAAATAGACGGAAAGTGATTCTGAAGTAATTTCTTCTGGAGTTGTTTCAACAGCAGCTTCGACAGCTCTATCTTCCGTCTTTTTATCCTCAGCTTCTTTCATGTGATGGTGATCATGATTGGCATCATCATTGTGCTCATGCTCATGAGAGTGATCGTCTCCATGATTATCATGATGCTTATGTGAGTGTTTGCCTTTCATTTTTCCATGGTTTCCATCTGAGTCAAGCTCGACTCCATCTGAACCATCAGCGTTTGCTGCTCTCAAAATTTCCATACTTCTTTCCTTCTTGTCACCGTCCTTGCCGTCGTCTTCCTCATCTTCCCAAGATTCGGGAAGTTTAAATCCTTTTCTCTTCGCGATGCGCTTAATTGCTGCTTTTACTGCTTCTTGGTTTTCAGCGTGACCAATAAGCTTCGCAGCATTGTGGACATCTTGTTGAGATTTTATTGGAAATGACTGGTGAGGACCTGCGAAATCCTCATCCGGCATACTATCTCTCTCCTCTTTCGAGAAGAAACGTCGATCTATAGACATAAAAAGGCCACCTTACTGAAGTAGTATCTACTTTCAAGGTGGCCTATGAATCGGTGTTCTATGGCTCTTAACAGTTACTTCTTTTTAGATAAAGCAATTGCAATTGCTTGTTTCTGCGGTCGACCTTCTTTCATCAATTTCTTGATGTTTTCTCCAACCGCTTTCTTTCCTTTTTTTAATGGCATGGTTCTCCTCGGACAAAGTATCGTTTTTCTTCACTCTTTTTTGAGATATTTTCTAGTTCTTTTAGTTCTTGCCATGAAATGAGATGAGACTCATTATGGTGCCGACAAAAGAAATAGATCCCATTTTCATTCATTTTTGCTAATAATCTCTTTGTTTCTCTGCAGCGAATATCTTTCATCTCATTTTCCACATTGCGCTCCTTTAAAGACGTTTTTCACATCTTCTACTGTTGTACATTCTTCCAATGCTGCAGAAATTTGCTCATAAATATATTCTGGAATAAGTGTTGATGTAAAACTTCTCACAACTCTTTGTTTCGTCTTAATATCATCTATTGCTCTCTGGCGCCATCTACGATAATCATCAGAAACAGTTCCTTCTTTTTTTACACCTTCTAATAATTGCAAAATCTCACCTATTGTGTATCGTTTTTCTTCTTCTGGCGGAGTCTTATCCATCTCTGCATTCTGTTTTGTTGGTGCTGCTGATTTTGCATTTGTCTGAGGACTGTTCTTTGTTGTATCAGGTGTAACTGAGACCGGTGAACTAATCGTTTTGGCTGGAACCTGCCCTCCTTCTGGAGTTTCTGGCGTCGGAGTAGTGACTGCTGCCTGATATGCTGCAAATTGCGCTTGAAGTTGTGCTTCACGCATTTGTTCGTTCGCCATGTCATCAAGAAAAATCGGTCCTCCTTTTGATGCAATAACTCTCCCAATATACGGTGCGTTAGGATCATCTGGCAGTTTGAGAATTTTTGCTGCGTTGGTAATTCCTAAAATACCTGCACTGGTGAGCGTTGAGTATGCATTTGCTAGAGAAACGATATCTTCTTCTTCGTCGTAGCCTCCAAAGCTTGCTTTGAACATATGTCCATTTAACTCAGGAGGAAACTCGTAATTCATAATTTGAGTTAAGAAATAAGCGTACACAACTGCAAGAGGGTCAATTGTTCGGCGATAAGTCACGTTCTGTTGAGAGTCACCATTTGACTTATGAATGTCTTCAGTGAAGGCAATGTCTTGCATTGACACGCCGTAGACAGAAACAGCGATATTGAGAATAAATTTATCAAATTCTGGGTCAAGTTTATATTGCTCAAAAGGCTGATATTTCATTCCAGGTTGAGTAAATCGCATTCTAACCTGTTGCGACTCATTTCCAGCCAACAGTGAGTTCCATGCTTGTTCAAAGGCGTCAATTTGATCTGGCGTCCACATACTATTGTCTGGGACCAACATAATGCCTTGTGGAATGTTTCCTTCAGTAAAGTGGGCGAGATCTTTCTTTTGCTTCCTGAGCGCTTGGTTCACAAGCATAATAATTCTTTCGACTCGAGATTGGCCATAAGGACTATTCGCTGCAGGACTCTCTTGATAATGAAACATCTCATCTGTGCTGAACATCGCGCCAGGAATTCCCCATGGATATTGTTGATACGCCTTTGAAGGAGGAGGTGGAACTTGCCCCCAATCATTAAGCAAAGGCTTCATTTGGTCGCCAGAAACAATCTCTAAAGAGTATAACCCACCACCACGCTTTTTACGCTTATAAATATATAATTCATCAATTTGAGTTTGTTCTCTTAATGCAATTCTTAACCAACTATGAAGATCATGTTGTTTATCTGGGCACTCAAACCAACGTAAAAAATATGAAATTTCTTTCTGATAGTCTTTCTCATTCGCGCCAGCAGAAACATACTCAGACTTTAACTCAATCTTTAAATGCATCCGAGGCACCATATCCATCCATGCTCTTTCACAGATAGTGATGCCGTTATATAATCTTGCTAACTCTCTGAGCTGTTGAAATGATGGGACTTCAGGGTCAGCAATTGTTCTGTCAACAGGAAACGTATTATAAGCAGGAGGGAACCGCCATTGTATTGGTCGATTATTTGGATTGAGATTCGGTTGCTGAGGAAGTGGAGGACCTGGAGAAAATATTGCTTCTTGGCCAGTTGGAACTCCTGATGTCCCACCATAAAATGTTTGCGCATACACTCCATGTTGGTACCCTGCCGGAACATAATTTAATGCCCCTGCTCTTTGAAGCTCTCTCTGTCTCTCATTTGAAACATTCTGCTGTATTCGCTTTTTTCTATTTCTCTTCGTCACTCGTAATTCCCGTGTGTATATTCATTAATGTTTGTAAAGAAGATATATTGATCTGTATCGTCTCGAGCTTCTGGCTCACTTCGCTTAAATGGTTAAAATTCAACTCGTGGATGTGATGGTCTGATTCTGCTCTGAGTTCGGCATGTTCCATACTTGCATTTTGTCCGACTTGGATAATTGGTCCTCCCAGTAGTTGGATGAGGTTCCCCAAGAATAACAGAAAAGCGAACGGGTAAGGGTCGAAGGGATATTTGAGTAAGTAACTTTGCAATAACATCCATCCAGCCGTAGCGAGTATGAGTAGATAAACAAACCAGATCGACCCGTACACTCCAGTGAGGAGAGAGGAGACTTGCGCATTTATTCCTTTCCTTGTCTCAGCATGCACTTCATTGACATTAACAACGTGCTCTCCAAGATTATGATGCATTCTGAGTATGCGAATATGCTTCTTCATGATCTATCCCAAACGCTGGCGCTGTTGGTTGAATTTCATTGACAAGATATAACCTTCTTCCTTGAAGTTCAACCCTTCTGCGCATTGCCTCGACCTGCTCATCTGCACTCGCAACAGGGCTTCCAATAACATCACAAGCCATACTTACCGTATCGACCTGATCATCATGCGTCCCCATAGGAAACATGAGCAATTCATCTTCCCACTCTACAAGCCATGACCTTCCCTTTGGATGATACACCCTTCCAGCTTCATAAAATACTGCAGCCGTAGATGCTCTTGAAACTTTATCTTTTACTGGCTTATATGCTCTTGCAGGGATCCCTTGCTGTAATAATTGTTGAATTAACGCAAGCTGGTACGCAACATTCTCAATTAACACATATGCAGGGTTGTATCTGAAATAAAGGACTTGAATTTGCTTCTGCTGCTGAGGATTATCAAATCTTTCTCTGACTCTGTCAATTAAGATTAATTCTTTTTCAGGAGTCAATGCCCAAATAGAAATAACAGTCCAGTCAGCTGTTGTTTTGGTGCTAATCGCGAGGTCTACTGTAAATATTGTTGTGCATGTTTCTTTAAAGACGTGTCTAATACTTGTACCAGTATCTAACGCGTAATATTCTCTCTCTTCTGTGAAATATCTAAACCATGCTTGCTTAAATTGGCCTCCAGAAATTGGTACTGGACTTTGCTGATACTGAGACGCGAACCCAATCGTCCCTAATGCTTTCTTTAGAGAATCGAGAGAAGGTTTGGGGAGCCGCTCGGGCCAAAGCAGCTCACCCTCAACTTCTCTTGGATCAGACCAACCGATAGAAGTGAAGCACTTTCGAGTGGGCTCATACTCGGCAGGAAGGCAGAGATGAACATAATCGCCTTGCTCTAATACATGCCCACTCAGATCGTCTTGGTGCACTCTCTGCATGACGATGATTTTTGCGCTTTTAGAAGGATTGTTTAAGCGGCTAGACATAGTTTGGTCCCACCAATCTAAGGTACTTTGCCTAATCGCTTCACTTTCTGCTTCAATAACATTATGAGGATCGTCGCAGACAATTCTATCTCCACCTTCACCAGTCGCGGCAGATCCTACTGAGACGGCGAGTCTATATCCACTCTTGCTATTTTCAAAGCGAGATTTAAGATTTTGATCTTTAGAGAATTGAAAAACATCTCCCCAATTTCTCTGATACCATTCAGACTCAATCAGGCGGCGACATTTAACATTATCTCTAATCGCAAGAGACATAGCGTATGAAGAGAACATCCACCTTATCCACGGCTGCGTTGTCCACTCCCACATTGGCCAAAATACGCTAACGCAGAGACTTTTCATACATCGAGGAGGCATATTAATTAATAGGTTACGAATATGCCCATTTGAAACGGCTTGGAGGTGCTCGCAAATTGCATCGATATGCCAATTTTTAATATAATCACTTGAGGGTTCGACGACATGCCAACCTTGACGAACGAATGAGCGTAGCGACTCTTGCGCTCTGATCGCCTTTTCATACCGAATTTCTTCTAAATTTAATAGAGATTCAGTTACTAAGGTCACGTTCTTTAATTGCTTTCTTTGCGAGCAGTTCAAGAACATCCAATTCTTCGTCGGTTAATAATTGAAGATACGGATTTCTTTGACGTTTTTTCTTTTCTTCTCTTGCAGGCCTCTTAATTATCTGCGTTTGTTTCATATTTC
>Ga0206356_10680699_pt1 | contig 15674 bp, 10 predicted proteins | sample DielMetaTC5am1_FD_146308 | JGI IMG/M metagenome (GOLD analysis project Ga0206356, IMG submission 146308) | Corn rhizosphere microbial communities from Kellogg Biological Station, Michigan, USA - Diel MetaT C5am-1 (Metagenome Metatranscriptome)... | ecosystem: Host-associated > Plants > Roots >... | reverse complement strand
CTCGGCCTCCGACCCCGCGATCGCCGAGCGAGCCGAGGAGCTGGTTGGTCTGCTCGTCGACTTCTACGGTGCGGGCCTGGCCCGCATCCTGGAGTTGCTCGACGAGCAGGCCGCTGCTCCGCTACTCGCCGACAAGGCAGTGGCCGGACTGCTGGTGTTGCACGACCTGCACCCGCAGAGCACCGAGGAACGCGTCCTCGCGGCCCTCGAGCAGGTCCGGCCCTACCTCGGTTCGCACGCCGGCGACGTCGAGTACCTCGGGCTTGACGACGACGGCACGGTGCGATTGCGGTTGGCGGGCAGCTGTGACGGCTGCCCGTCCTCCGCGCTCACCGTAAAAATGGCCATCGAGAAGGGAATTGAGGACGTCGCACCCGAGGTCACCAAGGTAGAGGTCGAGGGCATGGTGCCCGAATCGGCCTCGGGCCTGTCTGCGCCCGAGGGGCGCACCCTGTTGCCGCTGGCCCAGGTCAGCAAGCAGCCGGAGTCACCGACGTCGACCTGGGTTCAGGTCGACGGGATCTCCGACCTCGGTCAAGGTCAGGTGGTTCCCATGCTGGTCGGCGACACCGCTGCGGTGGTGTGCAACGTGGCCGGCAGCTTGTATGCCTATGCCGACCGCTGCCCAGTCTGCGGATCCGGACTGACCGGCGGGAAGCTGGTGGGAGCCTTGCTGGCCTGCCCCGGCTGCCTGCAACGTTATGACCTGGTCCGGGCTGGTCGGGGATGGGGTGAGGCCAACGAAGAAGCCACATCTTCGGCGGCGGGAGCGCATCTTGACCCGCTGCCACTGCTAGCCGAGAACGGCGGGGTCCGCATCGCGGTTCCCGCTCAGGCGGTGTCATGAAAGGCGGGCTGCGGCGCTTCGTAGGAAGCGCCGCTTCCCCCCCACAAGCTGCTCCGGGCGAACAACAACCGGGCGAACGACAACCGGGCGAACGTTGCGAAATGTGCGCAGTGGACATCGGCGAGTGGCACGGCCACGTGGTGGACATCGAACACCGCGGTCTGATGTGTACCTGCCGGCCGTGCGCCATGTTGTTTACCCAAGAAGGCGCAGCAGGTGGGCGGTACAAGACAGTTCCCGACCGCTACCGGTACGCCGCCAACGTGCCGTTGGCGGCGGCGACCTGGGACTCGATCGAGATTCCGGTGGCGACGGCCTTCTTCTTCGCCAACAGCGTGCTGGAGCGTACCGTCGCGTTCTACCCGAGCCCGGCGGGAGCCACCGAGTCGCTGCTGTCCTTGGAGGCCTGGACGGACCTGCTCGCAGCGCTTCCGGAATTCGGTGACCTGAGGCCCGATGTCGAGGCGTTGCTGGTGTATAAGGGAGACAATGGGTTCGAGTTCTTCGCGGTCCCGATCGATGCCTGCTACCAGCTGGTCGGCCTGGTCCGTATGCACTGGCAGGGCTTCGACGGCGGAGAGCAGGCTTGGGTGGAGATCCACAAGTTCTTCGCCGGACTGCGCGAGCGCAGCGAACAGGTGGCTATTAGCAATGACTGAACTATCCTTCGCCTGCCTTGACGTGTCGCCCGAACACTACGCCATCGCGCCGACGCTGCTGTTCAAGCTCAAGATCGGTGCAGCTACCGAGGACAAGGTGCGAGCCATCGCGCTGCGTTGTCAAATCAGGGTCGAGCCGTCGCGGCGTGGATACACCGACAAGGAAGGCGATCGACTACTCGAGCTGTTCGGCGGGCGCGAGCGGTGGGGCGACTCGCTCAACCCCTTCCAATTCGCCAACACATCGACGGTGGTACCAAGCTTTACCGGAAGCACCGAGGTCTCCATTTCTGTACCGTGCAGCTACGATATGGAGGTCACTGCAGGCCGATATTTCCACGCACTTGAGGACGGGGAGGTCCCGTTCATTCTGCTGTTCAGCGGAACCATTTTTGGGGACGGCAAGCAGGGTATGTGGATTGAGCAAGTACCCTGGCACGCCGAGTGCCGATACCGCATGCCAGTAGCACAGTGGCGCGAAATGATGGATATTCACTTCCCGGGTAGTGGATGGCTGCGGATGCGCCGCGACACGATTGATGCACTTGCCGAGTTCCGGGCCGCCCGTGCGTTGCCGACTTGGGATGACGCGGTCATCGCCGTGCTGGATGCGGCCCGGGAACGCACTGCGGAGGGGAAATCATGACGGCCCCGATGGACATCGCCCGGCAGATCGCCGACGCCGTCCTCTACGAGGGTTACTTGCTCTATCCCTACCGGGCGTCGGCACGCAAGAATCAAATCCGTTGGCAGTGGGGGGTACTCGCGCCGCCCGCATATGCCGCTGCAGGGCACGGTGAACACGCCACCTCGCACAGCGAGTTCTTGCTGGAACCCGGCATTGACCCGGTACTTCACCTCCGCCTGCGGTTTTTGCAAGTCCAGCATCGCAGCGGTGGGGACGGGCCGGTACCCGAATTCGACGAGGCCGTGGAGCACGAGATTGACGCAGTGCTGCCGGTATCGGAATTGATGGGCACCGGACAGGTTGTTCCGGTCAACGTACCCGGTGGCACCGAGACCGCTGACGGCGTCACCCGGGAGCGCTGGCCGCTACACGGCGAGATCCGGCTATCTGGGCACGTGCTGGAGGGTCCTTACGGGATCCTGCAGCTGTCCGTTGAAGTGGTCAACACCGCCGAGTGGGCCGATCCCGAGGCGGGTCGCCACCTCGCATTACGGCACTCGCTGATCGCGGCCCACACCGTGCTCGCCGTGACCGACGGGGAGTTCATCTCCCTGCTCGATCCCCCCGAGTGGGCCAAGCCCGCCGTCGAGAGCTGCCGCAACGAACGCACTTGGCCGGTGATGGTGGGCGAGTCGGGCCGCCGGGATGTGCTGCTGATCTCGCCGATCATCCTCTATGACTATCCTCAGATCGCGCCGGAAAGTGCCGGCGACCTGTTCGATGGCACCGAGATTGACGAGATCCTCACGCTGCGGACCATGACGCTCACCGACGAGGAGAAGGCCGAGGCACGGGCCACCGACGAGCGGGCCCGCAAGCTGATGGACCGGGTCGACTCGATGCCCCCCGAGATGCTGGACAAGCTGCATGGTGCGATCCGGTATCTCGGCGAGACTCCAGGCATCCGAAAGGAGCCGGACCCGATCGAAACGATTACCACGCCCGGCGCGCCGTGGTGGGATCCTGGCGCGGACGCCTCAGTAGACCCCGAGACCGATAGCGTCACCATCGGCGGGGTCGAGGTGGCCAAGGGCAGCAAGGTGCTGCTCATGCCGGGATCGCGCCGGGCCGATGCGCAGGATATGTTCCTCGAGGGCCGCACTGCCACCGTCGCTGCGGTGTTGCTCGATGTCGATGGCAACACCCATGTCGCAGTCACCATCGATGACGATCCCGGGGCGGAAATCTCAGCAGCGCATGGTCGGTTCCGCTACTTCGCTCCCGACGAGCTAACGCCGGTGGGAGCTCCCTCATGACCGCGCCCGTGACCACGATGGTGGCCGGCATCGGCAATATCTTTCTCAGCGATGATGCGTTCGGCGTGGAGCTGGCCCGCCGGCTCCACGCCGAGACGCTGCCCAGCGGTGTCCGAGTCGTTGATTACGGGATCCGTGGCATGCACCTGGCCTACGATCTCCTCGAGATGGCCCCGGCCACCACGATCCTGCTCGACGCCGTGTCCCGCGGCGGCGAGCCGGGAACGATCTATGTGCTCGAGATCCGTGACGGTGACGTACCGGGGATCGAGCCTTCCGCTGTCGACGCGCACGGGATGGCTCCGGACGCGGTGCTCGCGCTGCTGGAAAACCTCGGCGGCAACGCGGGGCGGACCCTACTGGTCGGTTGTGAGCCGGTCAGCACCGAGGAAGGTATCGGGTTGCCCACAACCGTCGCCGAAGCCGTCGACAGGGCTGTCGGGGTGGTTATGGATCTGCTCACCGACAAGGAAGGAAGTGAAGTAAATGTTCCGTCTGGTGCGTCGGCTGGTGTTCTGGGGGTCAGCGATCGGCCTGGTCACCGTAGCGATACAGGTGTCTAAGGATGTAGCTCGCTACAAGGCAATAAGCGATATGTGACCCAACTCCCACCACGGAGGTAATAGCTCATGTGCCTCGGCATCCCGGGCGAGGTGATCGAGATCCTCCCCGACCAGCCCGATCTGGCCAGGGTCGATGTCAGCGGGGTCAAGCGAGCGATCAATATCGGTCTCTTGACCGATGATCCGCCTGTTCCCGGCGACTGGATTTTGATTCACGTCGGTTTCGCGCTATCCAAGATCGACGAGCAAGAAGCCAAGGCAGCGATGGACTTCCTGATAGGCATCGGGCAGGCCTACGAGGATGAGATCGCCGCCCTGCTCGAATCGCGGATTGACGAAAGGCAGTGAGCACGATGCGATTCGTCGATGAATACCGGGATGCCGAAAAGGCTCGCGCGCTAGCCGCCAAGATCGCGGCGTTGTGCGAGCCGGGACGCCATTACAAGTTCATGGAAGTCTGCGGCGGGCACACGCACACCATCTACAAGCACGGGCTGGAAGACTACCTTCCCGAGTCCATCAGCTTGGTCCACGGGCCAGGCTGCCCGGTGTGTGTGCTCCCGATGGGCCGGGTGGACGACGCGATCGCACTGGCCGAGCAGCCGGACGTAATCATGACGTCCTTCGGCGACATGATGCGGGTGCCCGGCGGGCGTGGATCGTTCTTCGACTCCTCGGCCGCCGGCACCGACATTCGAATGGTCTACTCCCCGCTCGACGCGCTGAAGATCGCCCGGCAGAACCCGGACAAGCACGTGATCTTCATGGCAATCGGGATGGAGACCACCACGCCATCCACCGCCATGACGGTGCTGCGCGCGGCGGCTGAGGGCATCGAGAACTTCTCGATCTTCTGCAACCACGTCATGATCGTCCCAGCGATCAAGGCTATCCTGGACTCCCCCGATCTGCGATTGGACGGGTTCATCGGCCCCGGCCATGTCTCCACCGTCATCGGCTGCCGGCCCTATGAGTACATCCCAGCGGAATACGGCAAGCCGATCGTGACGGCGGGGTTCGAGCCGCTGGACATCCTGCAGTCGGTGTACATGCTGCTGCAGCAACTGGCCGAGGGCCGCTGCGAGGTGGAGAACCAGTACGCCCGGGTGGTGCCGTGGAACGGCAACACGGTGGCGCTGCGGGCGGTGGCCGAGGTGATGGAGTTGCGTCCCTACTTCGAGTGGCGGGGCCTCGGCTTCATCTCGCACTCCGCGCTGCAAGTCCGCGAGAAGTACGCAGCCTTCGATGCAGAGCGGCACTTCAGGCTCCCCGGCGTCCGGGTCGCCGACCCGAAGGCCTGCCAATGCGGCGAGGTGCTCAAGGGTGTTCTCAAGCCGTGGGAATGCAAGGTCTTCGGCACCGCGTGCACGCCTGAGATGCCGATCGGCACCTGCATGGTGTCCTCCGAGGGGGCCTGCGCGGCGTATTACAACTTCGGCCGGTTCAGCCGCCAGCGGATCCGGGAAGTCAGTATCGAAAGCAGCAGGGCATGACGCACCAAGACACCACCCAGCAGCAAGCTGCCTGGGCGGAGGAGTCCGTCGTCGAGCACGACGCTGGCACGAGTTACCCCGCGCATGCCACACCCGGGACCGAGCACACCGGGCGCGAGCAGTTGGTGCTGGAACGCATCGAGCGCGCCCGGCGGGCGCGGCCTCGGGTGCGCGAAAAGCTCATCACCCTTGCGCACGGTGCCGGTGGTAAGGCGACCCAGTCGCTGATCGAAGCGATTTTCCTGGACGCATTCCGCAATCCCCTGCTGGAGCCACTGGAAGACGCCGCAACACTGACTGCCGGCGATACGCGGCTTGCCTTCACGACGGATTCCTATGTGGTGTCACCGTTGTTCTTCCCCGGGGGAAACATCGGTGACCTCGCGGTCAACGGCACCGTCAATGATCTGGCTGTCTCCGGAGCGCGACCAGCGCACCTTTCGGCAGGCTTCATCCTGGAGGAAGGATTCCCGGTCGAGGACCTGCGGCGGATCGTGGCATCGATGTCGGCTGCCGCGGCCGCGGCCGGAGTGTCTATTGTGACCGGCGACACCAAGGTCGTGCAGCGAGGCAAGGGCGACGGCTGCTACATCAACACAGCCGGCGTCGGATTGATCACCGGCGGCTTGACGCTAGGCGTAGCCACGGCCCGCCCTGGCGATGTGGTGATCGTCTCCGGCCCGGTGGGCGACCACGGCATCACCATCCTGCTGGAGCGCGGCGAGCTGGACCTCGACGCTGAGCTGGTGTCCGACACTGCCCCGGTGCACGAACTGGTCCGGGGCCTGCTCGATGCGGTGGGTCCCGATGTGCGGGCAATGCGCGATGCCACTCGTGGTGGGGTCGCGACGATCCTCAATGAAGTGGCCACCGCCGCCGGTGTGGCCGTGGTGGTCGATGAGGAGTCGGTGCCGGTGCGGCCGGAGGTCCGCGGCGCATGTGAGCTGCTGGGCATCGACCCCCTTTACGTCGCCTGCGAAGGACGCATCGTGACGATCGTCGATCCGAGCGCGGCCGACGCCGCGGTGGCAGCGCTGCGGGCGCACCCCCTGGGCGCCGGAGCAACAGCGGTCGGCCGCGTCGCCGAGGACCCGCCCGGGCTGGTCCTGCTCAAGACTGGCTTCGGTGGCACCCGAATCATCGATCTGCTCGTCGGCGATCCGTTGCCACGGATCTGCTGACCACATTGCCGGGAGGTCCGCTGAATCGAACTGAGTTGATCGCCGAGATCGTGGCTGACTGGCCCGAACCCGGCGAGGTCGTTTACATCGAACGCCGTGGCGAAAACTATGTGGTGAAGCGCACCGGTGACGATGGTGCGTTGCCGATCCCGGCGCCGGAGGAGTCCCTTCCGGATGCCTGGATTTACTACGGCGGGTGGCAGGCACACCACCGCGATGATCTGTCGGCCTTCTTCGAGGACCTGTTCGCCGAGATGGATGCGGCGGCCGGGGGCCATGATCGTTGCCGGTGGTCGCCGGATGACCCCTGGCCGCACGCGCACTAGCCGTGTCCGGCTCGGCAACCGATGTGTGTTCGGTGTGCGCCGAGTTCGACAGCAGGGCTGTCGGACTCGGCAACGCTAGGATTAATCGTGAGCCTCAAGATCTGCGGAGCATGCCCGAGATCACGGGGTACTACTGGGCACTGAGTCGAGGGCGCGATGGTGTACCGCCTCCACATGTCGGATCGGACGGCCTTCAAGCGTTGCCGTCGGCAATGGGACTTCAGCTCTGGAAACCGGCGAAACCTCGAACCTATTGCTCATCCCGGCTCCCTCGATCTGAATAAGGCACTGCGCGACGCGCTCGCGGTGTACTACTTCCCCGGAATGTGGGAATGGGATCGAGGCATCGTGCGGCCGTTGGTGCACCAGGCTATGGACCGCTCGCTGCGCGGCCAAGCGGAAGGTGCCGCCGACGATGCGGCGCTGCAGGAATTGCTGGACCGTGGTCATGCGCTGCTCGACGCCTACGCAGCCTGGGCGCCGACGGTTGACCACTTCACCCCCATTCGCGTGGATACCGACTTCGAGGTGAGCATTCCCGACCCGGCGAGGCCCGGCGTCAACCTGCTGACCTCCGCCGGTGACGAGGTCAGGTTTTGCGGTCGCGTCGACCTGCTGGTCATCGACCCCGACGACGCCTACTGGGTTGTCCAGCATCGGTTGGTCACCGAGGGTTGGGCCGACCACGATGCCCTCCAGTTGGACGAGCAGACGATCATGTGGGCATGGGCGTGGCCACAGTTCTATCTGGGGATGCACATCGCGGGCACGCTGTACAACGAGATTCACGCGGACGCCGGGGAACTGGGCGTCCCGGTCCCGGCGCCGGGACCGGGACGCCCAGTTCCCCGGCGTCCGCGTGAATCTCGTTGTACAGCGTGCCCGCGATGTGCATCCCCAGATAGAACTGTGGCCACGCCCATGCCCACATGATCGTCTGCTCGTCCAACTGGAGGGCATCGTGGTCGGCCCAACCCTCGGTGACCAACCGATGCTGGACAACCCAGTAGGCGTCGTCGGGGTCGATGACCAGCAGGTCGACGCGACCGCAAAACCTGACCTCGTCACCGGCGGAGGTCAGCAGGTTGACGCCGGGCCTCGCCGGGTCGGGAATGCTCACCTCGAAGTCGGTATCCACGCGAATGGGGGTGAAGTGGTCAACCGTCGGCGCCCAGGCTGCGTAGGCGTCGAGCAGCGCATGACCACGGTCCAGCAATTCCTGCAGCGCCGCATCGTCGGCGGCACCTTCCGCTTGGCCGCGCAGCGAGCGGTCCATAGCCTGGTGCACCAACGGCCGCACGATGCCTCGATCCCATTCCCACATTCCGGGGAAGTAGTACACCGCGAGCGCGTCGCGCAGTGCCTTATTCAGATCGAGGGAGCCGGGATGAGCAATAGGTTCGAGGTTTCGCCGGTTTCCAGAGCTGAAGTCCCATTGCCGACGGCAACGCTTGAAGGCCGTCCGATCCGACATGTGGAGGCGGTACACCATCGCGCCCTCGACTCAGTGCCCAGTAGTACCCCGTGATCTCGGGCATGCTCCGCAGATCTTGAGGCTCACGATTAATCCTAGCGTTGCCGAGTCCGACAGCCCTGCTGTCGAACTCGGCGCACACCGAACACACATCGGTTGCCGAGCCGGACACGGCTAGTGCGCGTGCGGCCAGGGGTCATCCGGCGACCACCGGCAACGATCATGGCCCCCGGCCGCCGCATCCATCTCGGCGAACAGGTCCTCGAAGAAGGCCGACAGATCATCGCGGTGGTGTGCCTGCCACCCGCCGTAGTAAATCCAGGCATCCGGAAGGGACTCCTCCGGCGCCGGGATCGGCAACGCACCATCGTCACCGGTGCGCTTCACCACATAGTTTTCGCCACGGCGTTCGATGTAAACGACCTCGCCGGGTTCGGGCCAGTCAGCCACGATCTCGGCGATCAACTCAGTTCGATTCAGCGGACCTCCCGGCAATGTGGTCAGCAGATCCGTGGCAACGGATCGCCGACGAGCAGATCGATGATTCGGGTGCCACCGAAGCCAGTCTTGAGCAGGACCAGCCCGGGCGGGTCCTCGGCGACGCGGCCGACCGCTGTTGCTCCGGCGCCCAGGGGGTGCGCCCGCAGCGCTGCCACCGCGGCGTCGGCCGCGCTCGGATCGACGATCGTCACGATGCGTCCTTCGCAGGCGACGTAAAGGGGGTCGATGCCCAGCAGCTCACATGCGCCGCGGACCTCCGGCCGCACCGGCACCGACTCCTCATCGACCACCACGGCCACACCGGCGGCGGTGGCCACTTCATTGAGGATCGTCGCGACCCCACCACGAGTGGCATCGCGCATTGCCCGCACATCGGGACCCACCGCATCGAGCAGGCCCCGGACCAGTTCGTGCACCGGGGCAGTGTCGGACACCAGCTCAGCGTCGAGGTCCAGCTCGCCGCGCTCCAGCAGGATGGTGATGCCGTGGTCGCCCACCGGGCCGGAGACGATCACCACATCGCCAGGGCGGGCCGTGGCTACGCCTAGCGTCAAGCCGCCGGTGATCAATCCGACGCCGGCTGTGTTGATGTAGCAGCCGTCGCCCTTGCCTCGCTGCACGACCTTGGTGTCGCCGGTCACAATAGACACTCCGGCCGCGGCCGCGGCAGCCGACATCGATGCCACGATCCGCCGCAGGTCCTCGACCGGGAATCCTTCCTCCAGGATGAAGCCTGCCGAAAGGTGCGCTGGTCGCGCTCCGGAGACAGCCAGATCATTGACGGTGCCGTTGACCGCGAGGTCACCGATGTTTCCCCCGGGGAAGAACAACGGTGACACCACATAGGAATCCGTCGTGAAGGCAAGCCGCGTATCGCCGGCAGTCAGTGTTGCGGCGTCTTCCAGTGGCTCCAGCAGGGGATTGCGGAATGCGTCCAGGAAAATCGCTTCGATCAGCGACTGGGTCGCCTTACCACCGGCACCGTGCGCAAGGGTGATGAGCTTTTCGCGCACCCGAGGCCGCGCCCGCCGGGCGCGCTCGATGCGTTCCAGCACCAACTGCTCGCGCCCGGTGTGCTCGGTCCCGGGTGTGGCATGCGCGGGGTAACTCGTGCCAGCGTCGTGCTCGACGACGGACTCCTCCGCCCAGGCAGCTTGCTGCTGGGTGGTGTCTTGGTGCGTCATGCCCTGCTGCTTTCGATACTGACTTCCCGGATCCGCTGGCGGCTGAACCGGCCGAAGTTGTAATACGCCGCGCAGGCCCCCTCGGAGGACACCATGCAGGTGCCGATCGGCATCTCAGGCGTGCACGCGGTGCCGAAGACCTTGCATTCCCACGGCTTGAGAACACCCTTGAGCACCTCGCCGCATTGGCAGGCCTTCGGGTCGGCGACCCGGACGCCGGGGAGCCTGAAGTGCCGCTCTGCATCGAAGGCTGCGTACTTCTCGCGGACTTGCAGCGCGGAGTGCGAGATGAAGCCGAGGCCCCGCCACTCGAAGTAGGGACGCAACTCCATCACCTCGGCCACCGCCCGCAGCGCCACCGTGTTGCCGTTCCACGGCACCACCCGGGCGTACTGGTTCTCCACCTCGCAGCGGCCCTCGGCCAGTTGCTGCAGCAGCATGTACACCGACTGCAGGATGTCCAGCGGCTCGAACCCCGCCGTCACGATCGGCTTGCCGTATTCCGCTGGGATGTACTCATAGGGCCGGCAGCCGATGACGGTGGAGACATGGCCGGGGCCGATGAACCCGTCCAATCGCAGATCGGGGGAGTCCAGGATAGCCTTGATCGCTGGGACGATCATGACGTGGTTGCAGAAGATCGAGAAGTTCTCGATGCCCTCAGCCGCCGCGCGCAGCACCGTCATGGCGGTGGATGGCGTGGTGGTCTCCATCCCGATTGCCATGAAGATCACGTGCTTGTCCGGGTTCTGCCGGGCGATCTTCAGCGCGTCGAGCGGGGAGTAGACCATTCGAATGTCGGTGCCGGCGGCCGAGGAGTCGAAGAACGATCCACGCCCGCCGGGCACCCGCATCATGTCGCCGAAGGACGTCATGATTACGTCCGGCTGCTCGGCCAGTGCGATCGCGTCGTCCACCCGGCCCATCGGGAGCACACACACCGGGCAGCCTGGCCCGTGGACCAAGCTGATGGACTCGGGAAGGTAGTCTTCCAGCCCGTGCTTGTAGATGGTGTGCGTGTGCCCGCCGCAGACTTCCATGAACTTGTAATGGCGTCCCGGCTCGCACAACGCCGCGATCTTGGCGGCTAGCGCGCGAGCCTTTTCGGCATCCCGGTATTCATCGACGAATCGCATCGTGCTCACTGCCTTTCGTCAATCCGCGATTCGAGCAGGGCGGCGATCTCATCCTCGTAGGCCTGCCCGATGCCTATCAGGAAGTCCATCGCTGCCTTGGCTTCTTGCTCGTCGATCTTGGATAGCGCGAAACCGACGTGAATCAAAATCCAGTCGCCGGGAACAGGCGGATCATCGGTCAAGAGACCGATATTGATCGCTCGCTTGACCCCGCTGACATCGACCCTGGCCAGATCGGGCTGGTCGGGGAGGATCTCGATCACCTCGCCCGGGATGCCGAGGCACATGAGCTATTACCTCCGTGGTGGGAGTTGGGTCACATATCGCTTATTGCCTTGTAGCGAGCTACATCCTTAGACACCTGTATCGCTACGGTGACCAGGCCGATCGCTGACCCCCAGAACACCAGCCGACGCACCAGACGGAACATTTACTTCACTTCCTTCCTTGTCGGTGAGCAGATCCATAACCACCCCGACAGCCCTGTCGACGGCTTCGGCGACGGTTGTGGGCAACCCGATACCTTCCTCGGTGCTGACCGGCTCACAACCGACCAGTAGGGTCCGCCCCGCGTTGCCGCCGAGGTTTTCCAGCAGCGCGAGCACCGCGTCCGGAGCCATCCCGTGCGCGTCGACAGCGGAAGGCTCGATCCCCGGTACGTCACCGTCACGGATCTCGAGCACATAGATCGTTCCCGGCTCGCCGCCGCGGGACACGGCGTCGAGCAGGATCGTGGTGGCCGGGGCCATCTCGAGGAGATCGTAGGCCAGGTGCATGCCACGGATCCCGTAATCAACGACTCGGACACCGCTGGGCAGCGTCTCGGCGTGGAGCCGGCGGGCCAGCTCCACGCCGAACGCATCATCGCTGAGAAAGATATTGCCGATGCCGGCCACCATCGTGGTCACGGGCGCGGTCATGAGGGAGCTCCCACCGGCGTTAGCTCGTCGGGAGCGAAGTAGCGGAACCGACCATGCGCTGCTGAGATTTCCGCCCCGGGATCGTCATCGATGGTGACTGCGACATGGGTGTTGCCATCGACATCGAGCAACACCGCAGCGACGGTGGCAGTGCGGCCCTCGAGGAACATATCCTGCGCATCGGCCCGGCGCGATCCCGGCATGAGCAGCACCTTGCTGCCCTTGGCCACCTCGACCCCGCCGATGGTGACGCTATCGGTCTCGGGGTCTACTGAGGCGTCCGCGCCAGGATCCCACCACGGCGCGCCGGGCGTGGTAATCGTTTCGATCGGGTCCGGCTCCTTTCGGATGCCTGGAGTCTCGCCGAGATACCGGATCGCACCATGCAGCTTGTCCAGCATCTCGGGGGGCATCGAGTCGACCCGGTCCATCAGCTTGCGGGCCCGCTCGTCGGTGGCCCGTGCCTCGGCCTTCTCCTCGTCGGTGAGCGTCATGGTCCGCAGCGTGAGGATCTCGTCAATCTCGGTGCCATCGAACAGGTCGCCGGCACTTTCCGGCGCGATCTGAGGATAGTCATAGAGGATGATCGGCGAGATCAGCAGCACATCCCGGCGGCCCGACTCGCCCACCATCACCGGCCAAGTGCGTTCGTTGCGGCAGCTCTCGACGGCGGGCTTGGCCCACTCGGGGGGATCGAGCAGGGAGATGAACTCCCCGTCGGTCACGGCGAGCACGGTGTGGGCCGCGATCAGCGAGTGCCGTAATGCGAGGTGGCGACCCGCCTCGGGATCGGCCCACTCGGCGGTGTTGACCACTTCAACGGACAGCTGCAGGATCCCGTAAGGACCCTCCAGCACGTGCCCAGATAGCCGGATCTCGCCGTGTAGCGGCCAGCGCTCCCGGGTGACGCCGTCAGCGGTCTCGGTGCCACCGGGTACGTTGACCGGAACAACCTGTCCGGTGCCCATCAATTCCGATACCGGCAGCACTGCGTCAATCTCGTGCTCCACGGCCTCGTCGAATTCGGGTACCGGCCCGTCCCCACCGCTGCGATGCTGGACTTGCAAAAACCGCAGGCGGAGGTGAAGTACCGGGTCAATGCCGGGTTCCAGCAAGAACTCGCTGTGCGAGGTGGCGTGTTCACCGTGCCCTGCAGCGGCATATGCGGGCGGCGCGAGTACCCCCCACTGCCAACGGATTTGATTCTTGCGTGCCGACGCCCGGTAGGGATAGAGCAAGTAACCCTCGTAGAGGACGGCGTCGGCGATCTGCCGGGCGATGTCCATCGGGGCCGTCATGATTTCCCCTCCGCAGTGCGTTCCCGGGCCGCATCCAGCACGGCGATGACCGCGTCATCCCAAGTCGGCAACGCACGGGCGGCCCGGAACTCGGCAAGTGCATCAATCGTGTCGCGGCGCATCCGCAGCCATCCACTACCCGGGAAGTGAATATCCATCATTTCGCGCCACTGTGCTACTGGCATGCGGTATCGGCACTCGGCGTGCCAGGGTACTTGCTCAATCCACATACCCTGCTTGCCGTCCCCAAAAATGGTTCCGCTGAACAGCAGAATGAACGGGACCTCCCCGTCCTCAAGTGCGTGGAAATATCGGCCTGCAGTGACCTCCATATCGTAGCTGCACGGTACAGAAATGGAGACCTCGGTGCTTCCGGTAAAGCTTGGTACCACCGTCGATGTGTTGGCGAATTGGAAGGGGTTGAGCGAGTCGCCCCACCGCTCGCGCCCGCCGAACAGCTCGAGTAGTCGATCGCCTTCCTTGTCGGTGTATCCACGCCGCGACGGCTCGACCCTGATTTGACAACGCAGCGCGATGGCTCGCACCTTGTCCTCGGTAGCTGCACCGATCTTGAGCTTGAACAGCAGCGTCGGCGCGATGGCGTAGTGTTCGGGCGACACGTCAAGGCAGGCGAAGGATAGTTCAGTCATTGCTAATAGCCACCTGTTCGCTGCGCTCGCGCAGTCCGGCGAAGAACTTGTGGATCTCCACCCAAGCCTGCTCTCCGCCGTCGAAGCCCTGCCAGTGCATACGGACCAGGCCGACCAGCTGGTAGCAGGCATCGATCGGGACCGCGAAGAACTCGAACCCATTGTCTCCCTTATACACCAGCAACGCCTCGACATCGGGCCTCAGGTCACCGAATTCCGGAAGCGCTGCGAGCAGGTCCGTCCAGGCCTCCAAGGACAGCAGCGACTCGGTGGCTCCCGCCGGGCTCGGGTAGAACGCGACGGTACGCTCCAGCACGCTGTTGGCGAAGAAGAAGGCCGTCGCCACCGGAATCTCGATCGAGTCCCAGGTCGCCGCCGCCAACGGCACGTTGGCGGCGTACCGGTAGCGGTCGGGAACTGTCTTGTACCGCCCACCTGCTGCGCCTTCTTGGGTAAACAACATGGCGCACGGCCGGCAGGTACACATCAGACCGCGGTGTTCGATGTCCACCACGTGGCCGTGCCACTCGCCGATGTCCACTGCGCACATTTCGCAACGTTCGCCCGGTTGTCGTTCGCCCGGTTGTTGTTCGCCCGGAGCAGCTTGTGGGGGGGAAGCGGCGCTTCCTACGAAGCGCCGCAGCCCGCCTTTCATGACACCGCCTGAGCGGGAACCGCGATGCGGACCCCGCCGTTCTCGGCTAGCAGTGGCAGCGGGTCAAGATGCGCTCCCGCCGCCGAAGATGTGGCTTCTTCGTTGGCCTCACCCCATCCCCGACCAGCCCGGACCAGGTCATAACGTTGCAGGCAGCCGGGGCAGGCCAGCAAGGCTCCCACCAGCTTCCCGCCGGTCAGTCCGGATCCGCAGACTGGGCAGCGGTCGGCATAGGCATACAAGCTGCCGGCCACGTTGCACACCACCGCAGCGGTGTCGCCGACCAGCATGGGAACCACCTGACCTTGACCGAGGTCGGAGATCCCGTCGACCTGAACCCAGGTCGACGTCGGTGACTCCGGCTGCTTGCTGACCTGGGCCAGCGGCAACAGGGTGCGCCCCTCGGGCGCAGACAGGCCCGAGGCCGATTCGGGCACCATGCCCTCGACCTCTACCTTGGTGACCTCGGGTGCGACGTCCTCAATTCCCTTCTCGATGGCCATTTTTACGGTGAGCGCGGAGGACGGGCAGCCGTCACAGCTGCCCGCCAACCGCAATCGCACCGTGCCGTCGTCGTCAAGCCCGAGGTACTCGACGTCGCCGGCGTGCGAACCGAGGTAGGGCCGGACCTGCTCGAGGGCCGCGAGGACGCGTTCCTCGGTGCTCTGCGGGTGCAGGTCGTGCAACACCAGCAGTCCGGCCACTGCCTTGTCGGCGAGTAGCGGAGCAGCGGCCTGCTCGTCGAGCAACTCCAGGATGCGGGCCAGGCCCGCACCGTAGAAGTCGACGAGCAGACCAACCAGCTCCTCGGCTCGCTCGGCGATCGCGGGGTCGGAGGCCGAG
>Ga0206356_10135698_pt1 | contig 16847 bp, 1 predicted proteins | sample DielMetaTC5am1_FD_146308 | JGI IMG/M metagenome (GOLD analysis project Ga0206356, IMG submission 146308) | Corn rhizosphere microbial communities from Kellogg Biological Station, Michigan, USA - Diel MetaT C5am-1 (Metagenome Metatranscriptome)... | ecosystem: Host-associated > Plants > Roots >... | reverse complement strand
GGCGGTTTCTTGAGGTTTATGTACACTACCAGTAGGAACGGTGGCGGGTGTAGTCTCTTTAGGTTTAGGAGTGGTGGTTACGGTCTCTTGAGGTTTAGTGGCGGTTTCTTGAGGTTTATGTACACTACCAATAGGAGCGGTGGTAGGTGTGGCCTCTTTAGGTTTAGTAGGAGCGGTGGTGGGTTTATGTTTTTCAACATCAGTAGGCGCGGTGGTGGTAGTAACTATTCCTGTTGCCCAGCTTATCCAAGATGGGGATTCTTTTTTCTTATCGGAAACTTTTTCAACTACAATTTTTTCACATGATTTTAAGATTTCTTTTTCTAATTTGTCATCTTTGATTTGTGTATGCAACCAATCAAGGGCTTTTTTATTTGGAGCTTCACATTTCGGTTGGTGTTTTTCTAACACTTTATTGCTGTAAGCCAATGTTAAGAATGTAATCCATACTTTTTTATCCAAATTTTTGACGCGTTCATCAGTAACACGAATTGAAGATGAAATGTTTTCGATTGTAGTTGTGCCAATATCGTCGGTAACTTGTGTGGATAATTCGAAAGAACCATCAGTATTTTGAGCTTCAATAACTTTTTTGCAATCTTCTTCAGTTACAGATTCCTGAACTTTTTTGATGACCTCTTGATTGGCTTTGTCTTTAATTACTTTTGTCGTTGTATGTTTAACAACAATTTGATCGGTTTCTTCCAGTAATTCTTCTACCAGTTTCTCATCACCGCCTAATTGAGTATTTAAATAAACCTTTGCCTTTTCATATTTTTCTCTTGAAGCTGGAGAAGTATCAAAAGATGACGTTTTTCTGAGAAATGATAAGGTCATAGCAGTTTCTATTAATTGTTTGCTTTCGGGTAATTTTACTTTCTTGTCGCTGAAATAAGATATAACAGAAGATACCAATGAATCAGTAGATTCAACTTCAAGCTCTGTAGAAACAGTATCAGTTAGTTGCAGAGATCCATCCTTATTTTGATTTGATACTATCTGATTGACTTTATCAGTTGAAGTAGTGTTCTTAAGAGTATTAGCGACATCTTTCACTTCTTTTTGGGCACTTTGTTCTATTATAATCTTATTCGAGGTAATTAATAAATCATCTACCAGTTTTTCATCTTTAATTTCTGTAAGAAGATATTTTCTGGCCTTGTCAGATTGTTCTTTATACTGATCAGCTTGATTTTGGGACTGAGAAGAAATAGTTAAATAACGAAGTGATAAGGCCGTTTCCCACGCACTTTGTGAAATATTTTTTAATTTACCACTAACATCATAATTCTGAACTATAGTTTTCATATTATCAGAAGAAATGTCCATGTGATCAGAAACATCTTTGTTTAATTTAATAGAACCATCTTCGTTTTGATTTGAAACGATCTTCTGAGCAGTTTCAGGAGTGGTCTTTGACTGAATGGAGATAAGGCTCTGATATATAGTGTTAGTGCCAGAACCAACTGTGCTAACTGTGCTAGCTGCCATATTCCAGATCGAACTACCCCAACCTCCAGTTTTTGCTTTTTCTTTTTCTTTTTCTTTTTTCTCCTTTTTCTCTTCAGAATTTACTTTGATTGTTTTTTCAGAAACTCTCTTAACAACATAATTTTCACATGACTCTAAAATTTCATTTACTAATTTTTCATCTTTGATTTGTATATGCAACCAATCAAGGGCTTTTTTGTTTGGAGCTTCACATTTCGTTTGGTGTTTTCCTAACACTTTATTGCTGTAAGCCAATGTTAAAAATGTGTTCCATACTTTTGCATCCAATTTTTCGACGCGCTTATCAGTAACACGAATTGATGATGAAATATTTTCGTCTTTAGTTATATCAAGTTTGTCAGTGATTTGTTCGGTTATTTCGAAAGAACCATCGGTATTTTGAGCTTCAATAACTTTATTGCAATCTTCTTCAGTTACAGATTCCTGAACTTTTTCGACGATTACTTTATCTGCATTTTTCTTAACCACTTTTTTCGTTACCTGAGTAATAACATACTTATCAGTGGTTTCTAATAATTCTTTTTCCAATTTTTCGTCGCGTAATTGAATACTTAAATAATTCTTTGCTTTTTCATATTTATCTTTCCAGTCGGCTTCTGAAGACGAGGCCGTATTTTTTAGGTATGATATTGTTATTGCCGTATCGATTAATGACTTGTACTCTGGTGATTTTAATTTTGGACTAGTGAAATAATTTTGAACCGAAGTCTTCAGAGATTGCGTAGAAGTGGAATCAAGATCTTCGGTAACTTTATCACTAAGAGTAAATGATCCATCGCCTTTTTGACTAGTTGTAATTTCATTAGCAGTTTTTGGTGAAGTGGAACTTTTAATAGCGGAAGTAGCTGCTTCTGTTTCTTCTCTAACTATTTTTTTTGTAGCCTTCTCAGTTACAAATTTCGTTGATGCAGTCATTAATTCCCGTTCTAATTTTTCATCATTAATTTGTTCGCTTATAAACTTTCTTGCCTTGTCAGACTCTTCTTTCACTTGATCTTGATGTTGAGATCCAGATGTTCCTAAAAAGCTCAAACTAATCGCTGTTTCCCAAATCGATAGGGGAAGTTTCTTTAGTTTATCATTTACAGCGTATGTTTGAACTGATGATTTTACATTATCTGAGGAGACGCCAAGTTGATTGGATACAACCTTGCTTAATTCGATAGAACCGTCAGATTTTTGAGTTGAAACTGCATCTTTAACAGATTTGACAGTGGTTTTTGATTGAAGAGTAATAAGTGCTGTAGCTTTCTCTTTTTTCTTTTCTTCACGAATTACTTTGTTCGTCGTTTTTTCAACAACAAATTTGCGAGTTCCTTTCAATAATTCTTCTTCCAAAGTTTCATCGTTAATTTGTTTTTTAATGTATTCTCTAGCCTTATCATACTTCTCTTTCCATTGGCTTTCGTCAGATGATGTAGTTTGTAGATAGGCGATAGTAATGGCGGTATTAAATAATTTAGGGTTATTAATCTTTTTCAACTTTTCACTTGTTACATATTTATTAGCTATTGTAACAACAGTTTCTGAGGAGACGTCAAGATCTTTGCCAACCACATCATCTAATTCGAAAGATCCATCATTTTGTTGTGTCGAAATGACGTGTGTAATTGTTTTTACATTGGTTTTGGATTGAATAGTTGCTAAAGCTTCTTTCTTTTCGATTTTCTTCTTCACTGTTGTTTGTTTGAGAGTAGTTTTTTCTACTACGAATTTATCGGATGTTTTAATAACTTCATCCACTAATTTTTCATCACCACCTAATTGTTTACTAAGATATATTCTAGCTTGATCATATTTCTCTTTCCATTGGCCTTGATAAGCGGTTGCATTGTTCTTAAGGAAACTTAATGTTGTCGCTGTTGTCCAAATTGAGGAATCTGTGTTCTTCTTTAATTTTTCATTGGTAGTGTATTTTTGAATGGAGAATGCCAAGGTATCTTTGGATACATCCAATTTATCGGAAACTTCTTTGCTTAGATCGAAAGAACCGTCATTTTTCTGTTTATCAACAACAGCTTGTGTAGTTTCAGCAGTGGTAGTTAATTGAGCTTCAGCGATTGCTTCACGCTTCACCTTTTGTTTTTGTTTAAGGGCAACCTTTTCGGTGGTTTTTTGTACCACAATCTTTGTACAGGTCGCAATAATCTCTTCTTCTAATTTATCATCATGTATTTGTTCATGAAGATATTTCCTTGCACGCTCATACTCAGGTTTCCAAGTTTTTTCATGTGCAGATGCGGCAGTTTTTAGATAACTTAATGTCAAAGCTGTTGACCACCAATTTTTATTTGTAATTGTTTTTTGTAAAGGTTCACTGACAGCGTAGTTTTTAACAGTGGTAGTTAAAGTTTCATTTGTTACATCAATTTGTTCACCGATATTCTCAGGTAAATCAAAAGAACCATCTGATTTTTGAGCGGTAATGATAGCTTTTGTGGTCTTGACATCAGTCTTTGATTGAACGGCAAGTAAAGCAATTCGTTTTTTCTTTTGATTTTCTTTACGTAAGGTATTCATAGTGACTTTTTCAATTACAATTTTTTCACTTGTTTTCAAGATTTCTTCTTCCAATTTAGCGTCTTTGACTTGCACTCGAAGATATTCCCTTGCTTTATCATATTCCGCTTTCCATGTATCGTCATGAGCTGAGGCCGAAGTTTTGAGAAAACTTAGTGTCAAAGCTGTACTCCACCAATCTTTTTTATCTGCGTGTTTCTTTAAATCTTCGCTTACAGTATAAGTCTTGACAGTTGTAATTAAGGAGTCTGATGAATCAGAAATACCGAGTTTGTCGGAAACTGTTTTGCTGAGCCCAAATGAACCATCGGGTTTTTGGGAAGTGACAACACTCTTTGTAGTTTTAACATCAGTCTTTGATTGAATTTTATTCAAAGAGATACGTGTTGCTTTTTGTCTTTCTTTACGAGAGACTTTTTCTGTGGTCTTATTAACAACATAATTTTCACAAGAACGAAGTAATTCATTTTCCAATTCTACATCGTTAAGTTTATTATGGAGATAATTTCTAGCACGTTCATATTCAATCTTCCAAGTTTTTTCATGAGCAGTGGCAATTGTCTTAAGATAACTTATAGTAATTGCTGTAGATAGCAATTTACTATCAATTTGTTTTTGTTTTAGTTTTTCGCTAATGATGTAAGGTTGAATGGACGAAGTTACAGTTTCCGTTGTAACATCAATATTCTTGGTAATGTTTTCGCTAATATCATCAAATGAACCATCCTGCTTCTGTGTTTTACAAACCGCTATTGCTGTTTGAGTAGGAGTCTTAGCCTGTACATGAACAAGTGCAGCTTGTTTTTCTTTGAGAACAACTTTTTCCGTTGTCTTTTTGATAACAAATTGGTTGGTTACATTTAAGAGCTCTTCCTCTAATTCAACATTATTGATTTTTTGGCTTAGGTATTTCTTTCCTTCTTCATATTTTGTTCTCCATTCACCTTCATATTGACCTGCCGCGATTTTAAGATAGTTCAGTGAAACAGCAGAGCTATATAGACTTACATCAGTAATGTTCTTAAGTTTTTCGCTAACTTTACAAGTTGAATGGACCGAGGAAACTAATTTGTCGGATTCAACATTAAGCTTCTTACTAATTACATCACTTAAAGGGAATGATCCGTCTTTCTTTTGAGAAGAAACGATAGTTTTAGTTTTTTCCAAAGTGGTCGAAGTTTGTAAAGTTACAATGGTTTTTCTTGTTTGTTTCTTTTCAACTGTTTCTATGGATTTAGTAGCAACAAATTTAGAACAAACTGCCAAAAGTTCTTCTTCTAATGTTTTATCTTTAACTTGTTCACTTAAATATTTCCTAGCACGTTCATACTGAACATCCCAATGTGCTTTATGTTGAGGCGCTGCTGTTTGAAGATAACAAATAGTCAAAGCTGTAGAATACCAAGAAGGATTTGAAATTTTCTTGATTGATTCACTTTTAGTTTGTGATTGAATTGAAGAGACCAAAGTATCCGTGGATGTTACATCAAGTTTCTTACGGATAACATCACTTAATTCAAAATGTCCATCATCTTTTTGCGTAGATATAATAGATTGAGTTTTCTCAACGGTGGTGGATGTTTGAACTGCAACAATAGCGGCCTGTTGTTTTTCAACGATTTGTTGTTCTTCCCTAGTAAGGTTTTCAAATCCATGGTAAATAGAATCTCCAACAGTCCAGAGCGCATCACCAATCGTACTACTTGTACTACTAATAGTACTACCAATCGTATTACCAATCGAACTAATCGAGGACAATCCCCAACTGGTCCAACCTCCTCCTTTCTGTTGTTTTTTCTCCACTGTTTTTTGTTTAACTATTTTTTCAGAAGCTTTATCAACAACATATTTCTCACTTGCTTGTAAAATTTGTCTTTCTAAAATAGGATTTTTAATCTTTTCATGTAAAAATGTCTTTGCTTTATCAGATTGTGCTTTCCAATCTGATTGTTGATATGAAACAACTTTGTTGAGATAAGCAAGTGTGACCGCAGTTTTAATTATCGAATCATCCACTTTTTCAATATCCTTGTTAGTAGTGTAAACTTGAATTGATTTCTTAATTGTGTCTACCTCGTTTTCTTTGACGTCAAGTTGATCGTAAATGTCCTTATGAATTTCAAAAGAGCCATCTGCTTTTTGAGTTTCAACAACTTTTATAACTTCAACAGTTATTTTGCTAGTAGAGGATTTAATCACTATTTCTTTTTGTTTTTGCTGAACAGCTGATTCTGTTACTTTTTCAATAACAAATTGATCGGTTGTTTTCAATAATTCTTCTTCTAATTTAGTATCATTGATCTGTGAGCTGAGATACTCTCTTGCCTTATCGTACTTATCTTTTAACTCTTCAGAAGAGGAGCTTGCATTTTTCAAGTAACTTAATACTATGGCTGTTTCATACCACGTCTTGTTGTCTTTTGATTCTTGTAATTTTTTATTACCGCTGAAGTAAGTCTGAATAGAAGATACCAATGATTCTTTTGAAGTAGCCTCAAGTTCTTTAGCAACGGTATCATCCAGTTTTAAAGCTCCATTTGCTTCTTGGCTTGATTCTATTATTTTTTTCGCTTCTTCTTTCGAAACAGAGTCTTTAATAGTAGAACTAACGACTTTTTTCTCTTCTGTGATGACTTTTTGTGTACTTTTTTCTGTGATGATCTTATCTGAGGCAATCAATAACTCTTCTACTAATTTATCGTCCTTAACTTCTTTATTTAAGTATTCTATTGCCTTCTTATACTTATCAGCCCATTCACCTTGATGTTGACTTGCTGCCTTTTTCAAATATTGAATCGAAAGAGCCGTAGACCACCAATTTTCACTTTCTTTTGATTTAAGTTTCTCACTTTTAACATATGATTTGACAGTGTTATTCAGATTCTCTTTAGAAATGCCAACCTTGTCTGTTATAACTTTACCCAATTGGAAGGAACCGTTCTCTTTTTGATCAGTAATAATTTTCTTAGTAACTTCTACGGTAGTATTTGATTGAAGGGTGATCAATGCTGCAGTTTGACTGTTCTTCTTTTCCTGCTTAGCTTGTTCGCGGACGATATTCGTGGAGGTTTCAACGATTAATTTATCGGATGCTTGCAAAATTTCATCAACCAAAGATTCGTCTTTAAGTTGTTCTTTTATATATGTCATAGCCTTATCATAATTCACCTTCCATTGGCTCTCATAAGCGGATGATGTAGTTCGTAAATAGGCGACAGTAACAGCGGTATTAAATAATTTTGGATTATCAATCTTTTTTAATTTTTCACTTGTTACATATTTCTTAGATATTGTGGTAACAGTTTCTGAAGAAACGCCAAGATCCTTGCAAACCACATCACTTATTTCAAAAGATCCATCATTTTGCTGAGTTGAAATAACAGATTTAGTTGTTGTTTCGGTGGTTTTAGATTTGATGGTAACTAAAGCTTTTTTCTTTTCGGTTTGTTTCTTTTCTTCGGTTTGTTTAAGTACAATGTTTCCTACCACCAATTTATTTGCCGCTTTCAAGATCTCCTCTTCGGCTTTTTCGTCGTTTCCAAGTTGAGTTTTGAGAAAAATTTTTGCTTTCTCATATTTATCGTTCCACGCTCCTCCAAGTGAATCAGAATTAATTTTAAGGTAATTTATGCTTATCGCGGTATTCCAAACCGATGTGGATGCATTTTTGACTTTTTCGTTTATGGTTAAAGTATTAACAGTGTTCTTCAAAGTTTCATTGGTGATATTTAGATCTTCGCTAACAGTACCACTTAAACCAAACGACCCATCACTATTTTGACTAGAAGAAACAGATTGTGCTTTTTCAGTTGAAACAACTTCCTCAATTTTAGAAATTGCTTCATGTTTTTCGGCTTTTTGCTTTTTATAGGTGATTTTCTTTGTAGACTTTTCAACGACGACCTTCGAACAGACTCTTAAAATTTCTTCTTCAAGATCATCATCATTGATTGTTTTCTTAAGATACGCTCTAGCTTTCTTATATTCTTCCGACCATGTTGACTTGTTGGAAGAAGCACAAACTTTTAGGTATGAAATAGTAAACGCAGTTGTAATAGCATCATTAAAAGCATCATTTTTGGCATATTTCTTTATAGTTTCATTTGTGGTATAAGTCAACACATAATTGTTCAGAGTTTCTTTGGAAGGAACGTCAAATTGTTTAGTAATGGTATCACTAAGTTCGAATGATCCATCTTGTTTTTGTGCTTTTTTAACACCTTCGATTACTTTAACATCAGTCTTTGATTGAATAGTGGTCAAGGCAGTTCGCTTCTCTTCCTTCTTTTTCTCTTTTACAACATTATAAGTAGTTTTCTCCACAACTACCTTTTTAGCTGTTTTCAAGACCTCCTCTTCCAACTTGGCATCACCAACTTTTTCACTGAGAAACTTTCTGGCACGTTGATATTGTTCTTTCCAAGTTGATTCATGAGATGTGGCATAAGTTTGTAGATAATTAAGTGTAATTGCAGTTGTCCAAATTGAATTATCTTTGATCTGACTCTTGATACGCTCATTCGTTGCAAAGACATGGCAAGTGTTCGTTAAGGTATCTGTTGATGAAACATCAAGTTGTTTGCTGATTTCTTCACTCAATTCGAATGAACCATTTTGTTGTTGAGTTGAGACAACTTTCTTAGTAGTTTCTTCAGTTGTTTTCGATCGAGCAATAGTTAAGGCAATACGTTTTTCCTTTAATTTTTGTTTTCGAACTACTACTGCAGTTCTTTTCTCTATAAAGTATTTCCTACAAGTTTTTAAAAGTTGTTCTTCTAATTCAGTGTCGTTTATTTCTTTGTGAAGATATTCTCTAGTCTTAACGTAACTATCTTGCCAGTTTCGCTCTTGTGAAGCAGCAGCATTTTGCAAATAGCTAATTGTTATGGCAGATTCAAATAGTTTAATATTTTTAACATTGACAAGTTCCTTGAGTTTTTCGTTAACTGCAAATGATTTGATTGATGTAACAAGAGTTTCAGAAGAAGAAACATCAAGTTGCTTGCTAATGTCTTTACTCAATTCAAATGAACCATCCGATTTTTGAGTTGATACAATACTAGCTGCGGTTGAAGGTGAAGTTTTAATATTGAGATAAGTCAAGGTTTCTTGTTTCTTCTTTGCCTTATCTTTAAGGATAACCTTATGAGTTGTGTTTTGGATAACCAATTTATTACAAGACTTCAAAATTTCTTCCTCTAATTGAGCATCGTTAACTGTTTTACGAAGATAATTTCTAGCCTTTTCATACTCTAATTTCCAGTTCTTTTCATGAGCAGATGCAACACTTTTGAGATAGCTGATCGTTAAGGCCGTTGAAATGACTGTACTATCTGTAATTTTCTTAACTCGTTCGCTAACGGCAAAAGAGTGAACAGAAGTGGTCAATGATTCCTTGGAAACATTTACACTTTTGCTGATGGTTTCATTAAGTTCAATTGAACCATCATTCTTTTGAGTGGATAAGCACTCCTTTGCTGTATTTACAGTTGTTTTCGATTGGATACTAGTTAATGCCAATCTCTTTTGCTTTTTGTTTTGCTTACGAACTACAATTACGGTAGTTTGTTGAGTTACTAATTTTTTACTAGCTTGCAATATTTCTGCCTCCAATTTCTCATCTTTGATTTTCTCTCTTAAGAATTTTTTGGCCTTTTCATAATGAGGTTTCCAAGTTGATTCGTGAGCGGTACAATAGCTTTCAAGATAATTTAACGAAATTGCCGTCTTCCAGATATCTACGTCTGTTACTTTTTTCAAACTTTCAGTGGTAGTGTAAGTTTTTACAGCGGTAAGGACAGATTCAGATGAGATACCGCAATTTTTAGTAATGTCTTCACTTATTTCAAAGCTACCATTTCCTTTTTGTTTTGATACAATCGATTTGGTATTCTCAACAGTTGTTTTTGATTGGATACGTAACTGAGAGGTTCGTTTTTCTTTCTTCTTCTGTTTGTAGGTGATCTGTGATCGACTTCTTTCAATCACAAGTTTCGAACATGATTTTAATATTTCTTCTTCAAGTTTAACGTCCTTTATCTTTTCGCTCAAATACTTCCTTGCACGTTGATATTCAACTTTCCAAGTTTCTTCATGAGAACTGGCGACATTTGTTAAATAGGAACATGTTAAAGCAGTGGTAATAACAGAAGAATCAACGTTTGCGGCTTTGACGCGTTCACTAACAGCATATGATTTAAAGGAAGAAACAAGGTTTTGTGAAGAAGTAGAAACAATATCAAGTCGCTTGCTAATTTCATCAGATAAGACAAAGGAGCCATCTTGTTTTTGTGTTTTGACAACCTTCTTCGTGGTCATGACATCGGTTTTTGATTGGATATGAGTTAAAGCAATTCTTTTTTCCTTCTTCGTTTGTTTACGAACAACAGTCTCGGTAATTTTTTCGGTCACGAATTGACTACATACTGACATAACTTCTTTCTCTAATTGGGTGTCGTTGCATTGACTGCTTAACCATTTTTTAGCACGTTCGTATTCTGTTTTATAATGAGCCTCATGAACAGAAGCCGTAGTTTCAAGATATGCAATTACAGTTGCACATTCAGTTATTTTAGTTAATTTAGAATTGTCTATTTTCTTGAGTTTTTCACTAATATTATACGACTTAATAGTAGTTAATAACGATTCCGATGTAGATATACCGATGCCTTTGCTAACTTCTTCGCCTAATTCAAATGAACCTCCAGGTGTTTGTTTTGAACAAATGGCCTTTGCTGTTTCAACTGTAGTCTTTGTTTGAACACGTAATAAAGCTTCACGTCTCTTTTTAACTATAACCTTATGTGTAGCCTTTTCTACAAATAATTTGTAAGAAGCTTCCCGTAATTCTTTTTCTAAATTGGCGTCGTTAATTTGACTACTAAGCCATTTGTCTGCAGATTCATATTGAACCCTCCAATGAACTTCATGTTGGGGAGCTGCAAGTTTGAGGTAATGGAGCTGAATTGCAGTATGCCAAAGCGAAGGGTTCTTTTTAATTGTTTCTTTGAGTTTATCAGTCTTGGCATATGATTCACAAGTAGATACAAAGTTTTCAGAGGAAATATCAAGTTTCTTCGAAATAGTTTGATTCCATTCAAAACGATTCGATTTGAATGAAGACAAGATAGATTTGGTCTTTTGAATGGTAGTTGAAGATTGGATGGTAGCAAAAGCAGAGCGTTGCTGTTTACTAATAACTTTACTAGTTGCTCTTTCTATTACTAATCTTTTGCTTATGGCCAAAATGTCTTCCTCTTTTTGTTTATCTTTTATTTGTTCACTAAGATATTTTCTTGCTTTTTCATATTGCATCTTCCAGTGTGTTTCATGTTGATTAGCACAAGTTTGTAGGTAACTGATCGTCAAAGCGGTCGAAACAATATCAGTTTTGGTTGTTAATTTTCGAATAGTCTCATCGGTAGTATACGAATGAATTGATTTAACTAAAGTTTCTTCGGAAATTTCAAGTTTTTTGGAAACTACATCACTTAATTTGAAGGATCCTTCTCCTTGTTGTTGAGAAATGATTACTTTAGTCGTTTCAATTGTAGTAGATGATTGAACGGCGAGAAGAGCCACACGTTCTTGTTCAACAGTGTAATTGCTTTGAGAAATAACTGCAGTTTTACTTGTAGCTTCTTCAACTTTCGTCTTTTTAGAATCTTCGGTTGCAATCGCTTCGGAAGTAGTAGTACTTATTTTTTCGACGCTATCTCCCACAGCTTGTGATGTCGTTTGAGATGTCGTAGCTGTCTCTACATCATCATCTACTGGTGTGTATGTCTTAGCGTCTAATTCAATCGTCTTATTATCTACTTTATAATGATGAATGACAAATTCCCTTGCGATGTCATGTAATTCATGTTCAGCTACCTCATCCTTGATTTGTTGTTTTAACCAATTATCCGAGCTTTCATAAATAGATGACCATTCAGAACGATGTTCAGTGGCTACTAAACGAAGATAGTAAAGTGATACAGCCGTAGATACAATATTTATGTCAAATTTCGAAGTACGTTCAGTTGAAAAGTAAGTTTTGGTAAGAGTCTTAAAGGATTCGGCATCATCAAAAGATAAAAGCTTAGCAAGATCATCGCTGAAAATAAAACCCCCTTCTTTACTACGGTAGGTAAGGTATTTCTTGACCGTTTCGACAGTAATGGTTTTTTTTGTCTGAACCTTTGTAGAAGATTGTCTTCGTTGATTTGCAATACGTAATCGCCTTTCCTCTTCAATTTTTGCCCCTTCAATTTCCTTATCCTTATTTTTAAGAGCCTCAGCAAAACTACGATCTGCCTCCTTAGCTTCATTATCAACTTTATATCTTTCGATTATAAATTTCTTTGCACATTCTAAAACTTCACTTTCCAAGTTCGAATCTTTACATTGATCTCGTAAATATTTGAAAGCTTTATCATGGGCATCAACCCATTCTTGGCGAAAATCTACCGCTACATAGCGTAGGTACCAAATTGTACAAGCGCTGGCCCATACATGTTGAACTTTTGTAACACGCTCACTTTTAAAGTAAGTTTGAAGATGCTTAGTAAATTGTTCTGTATTTTCGAATCCAAAATATTCAGCGGTCTTGTCATTAATAGGAATACTACCATCTTCAGTTTGGTAGCTGCGAATACGTCGAACGTCACGAAGCTTAACCATTTTACGTGTTAAAATGACATGATGTTTTTTAACTGAAACCAAAATATTTTTTTGTTCTTCCTCATATTCTTTAATTTGGAATCTTTCAGAAACGAACTTTTCACAAGCTTCATATAATTTATCTTCAATTTCAATCTCTCCAGCTTCTTTACTCAACCATTCTTCACTATTTCCAATGATTTGTTTCCACTCTTTACGGTACCTCCAACATAAAATTCTTAAATACGTGATTACTAATGCAGTACTCATAGCAGATTCACTTAATTTTTGCGTTTCTACTTTGGTGGAGATAAATTTCATGAAACTTTCCTTTAATTCTTCGCAAGATTTATAATTAAAGAAAATAGCCAAGCCGTCTGAATATTCGAAGTAGCCTTTCGTAAATCTCCAACTAAGAAGAACATAAAGATGTTGAATATCGATGGTTTCTCGATTAAAGGTAAAGTTTTCTTCCAAGTTAAAGGAAGTAGGAAAGTATTGGACTTCCATATTTAATTTCCCTTTAGTTACTTTTCCAATCTGAAGTGGGAACCATTCATTTACAAGAGGGCCAGGTCTGTCACTATTTTCGATAAGCTTAAGTTTAGAGTTAGAGGTATCGAGAACATAAGTTCCAAGAGGTTTATCAGCTACAAATAAATTTTCGTCCATAATCTCGAAGGTAATTTTTTCGCCAGCACCGTGAATTGAAACGTAATGAATTTCTTCCCAAACAGGGTTGGTTGTTTCATGAATAGTACGAGTTCGAGCGATTTCTTTACTGGAAGCATCAAGAATTATGACATAAGGATCTGGGGTTGAAGAAGTAAACCACGAGCGTGACTTAGGAAGATCTTTGGAACTTTTAATTCTAATTCTGAGAAGACCAACGACTTGATCTGATACGATAAATTCATCTTCTTGTGCGGTCTTTTCGATCTCTTCGATCTCTCTAGAAGAAACGGTGTCTCGTGTAATTGTCAAAGATTGTTTGAAAGATTCATCTTCTATCAATGTCTCTTTATCAACTTCGAACCTCTTCTCGACGAAACTTCTTGCAGCCTCAAGAAGTTCTTTTTCAGTTTGTTCATCATTTACCTGTTCACTGATCCATTTTGCTGTCTTTTTATATTTATCAGTCCATTCCTTTTTAAAATCAACTAATACATATCTCAACTGCCACATCATTATCGCCGAGATATATACGTTGGCGTCAAGCTTTGAAGTTTTTGAAAAAGTAGAAAAATGCGATTCTAAATTTTTCTTTGCCTCTTCAGCTGAACTGAATCCAAGAGATTCGGCCAGATTATCGTTAAGTTCGAAACAGCCAGATTCTTTTTGGTAACTGAGGCAACGACGTACATAACGTATGGTAACGGTACGGCGAGTAATAATAATTCTCTTCGAAACAACAACAACACCGAGACTCTTTTTTTGATCTTCACTTTCCCATTCAGTGATATTAAAGCGTTCAATGACAAATTTATTGGCCAAATTATATAATCGTTCATCAGTGTCAATGTCTGTAACGGTTTCGCTCAGGTAATTTTCAGCTTTTGTATAAGTTGTCATCCATTCATGTTTATGTTGCCATAATAGAGATTTAAGGAATGCTGTAACTAAAACAGTAGCCCAAATATCAACATGAAGATCTTTAACTTGTTCATCATTTTGTACAAAAGTAGTAAATGATGTTATCAATTCTTCCTTGGAATTAAAGTTAAATAAGGCTGCTAATTTGTCGGTTAATTCGAAACCACCATCTTGGCGATGATAAGTCGTCAAGAGATATAAATGTTGAATGGTAATGGTAGTTTTAGAAATTTTAGTGGTTGTAAGTTCTTGTTCGGAAAAGGAACGGAAGTCGGCAACAAAACTAAGTTTTCCTTTGTTAGATCCTAAACTGCATTCAAGTTTTAATTCCTTTCCTTCAACGGATCCGCCGCCTAAAACCTTAACAATGTCCTTGAGATCAAGGATATAAAATCCCAAAGATGTATGCTTAAAGAAAGCGTTATAATCAAAAATTTGAATTTTGAATTTTTCATTTAGGTCATAAATTGGAATATAAAACACTTGATTCCACGCTGGATTGATGTTGTTGTAGACGATACGAGTATGTCCATATTCCAAATTATTGGCCACACTAGTAATTTTTACATAGGGATCTGATGCACCACCACCAAACCAAGAGTCGGCTTTCGTGAGATTCTTGGCATCGATAATATTAATTCGTGCAACACCGTATAGTTTTTTCACAGGATCTACACTGCGCGAGACTGCACGGTAATTATTATCTTTCTTAATGAAATCAATCTTATCAGAGATAGATGTGATAAAATTATTATCTAATTCTAAGACATCATCTTTAACGGAATATCGTTCTTTAACAAATGATTTGATGATGTTAAAGGCTTCATTCTCAACCTGTTCTTCCCTTTTAAATTGTCCCCATAACCATCTGTAAGCCTTTAAATAAGAATCTTCCCATTCGCGTCTATGATCTACGCAAACGAGACGGAAGAAATAAATTACAAGTATAGTGCCCCAGACTTCAAAGTTCGTGATTCTTGTCGTGATTTTTGTATTCTTAGAATGTGAGTTCATATATACAGTGAGCGCTGTGCGGAGTTGCTCAGCATTATCAAATGAAAGTGATTTCGCAATATCATTATTGACTTGGAATGCACCATTAGTTTTACTTTGAAATTTAACGATACGTTGAATAGTTATAACCTTGATATGTTCTCGGGTAACAATTTGTTTATCGGGATCAACTATTTTAACATCAAATCTATCCCGGATAGCTTTTCTTCCAGTAGCAATTACAATTTCCTCGATTTCTAAATCACCATTTAACTCTTTACTGATATATTGTTCTGCACGTTCATAAACACTACCCCATTCGCTTCTGTATTCTCTCAATAAATCTCAAAAACCATAATATCATACTAGTGGTCCAGACCGTATTATTAAGTTTTATGACCCTCTCGTCACGACAATGAATTTTGTACAAATTAAATAGAGCTTCTGTATCGGGATAACCAAACAAGTTGGCTAATGTATTAGAAGGAGGGAAACTACCATTTGAAGATTGTAACGTAATAAGAATGAAAAGTGTTGTTCGATCAAAGGGTTTTTCCTTGAGATTAGCAAGGAAATCTGGTGAAGGTTCTGGTAAAGAAACCAAGGGGAAGAATTTTGCCTTGTAATTAATTTGTCCTTGTACCGAAAGTTTAGACCAAGTTTCAATCCCATTTGTTGCTTCATATACACCATTGTTTTCTTTAACAAGTTCATTAGTAACTTCAAAAACATAAGTACCAAGACTTTTGTCCTTAGTAAAAGTATTGAAATCCATCACTTCAAAGGTGAATTTATCGCCAATATTCTTAACTGGTAAATAATGAACTTCATTCCAAGCGGGATTCAAATCATTATCGATTACTTTAGTTTGAGCAATAACTTCTTTACCATTCTCGTAGAAAACTCGAACATAAGGATCAGATTTTCCTCCTGCCATGAAGGAATCAACACTTTTAAGATCTTTGGCCTTTACAAATTCTATTCTGATAACGCCGATTGCTCCTTCATTACGACTCTTCTTCTTCCCAAGAGCACCTATTTCCCATTTAGCAAAATTAGACTTTAAGAAAGATTTAGAAGAACTGTCGGCGAGCAGAATATGTGCTCCATCTTTTAAATTATTTTTCACGTCAATAACGAATTTAGGATGAGATTGTAAAGCAATATGTCCATCCTTGGTCAATTTCCATCGTTGGTTAGCGGCTTGATTATTACTTTTTCGGTTATATAGGGTGAGACGACTACCAACTTTACCATTCTCAGCTTCTAAACAAAAAGAAGTTTGTTTATTCACGAGCCGACCATCTTCATATCTCCAAAGTTGATGGCTATCGACCTCTGTGGTTTGTAATTTGAGAACAGTTTTTGCACCTTCCTTAACCGCACCCCATGACATAAAGAAATTGCGCTCAACGTCCACTACTAAATTTTGGGCGGACGAGGAACTTGCCCTAATGTAAAAGTCGCCTTGAGGAAATTCCGTCATTAGCGTGTTCTTTTACAATAAGGTGATAATTGTTTTTTACAAGATAACTACAAATAAATACAATAATATACAAAAAACCGTTTTTCAAAAAATGAAAAAG
>Ga0206356_11030620_pt1 | contig 17424 bp, 19 predicted proteins | sample DielMetaTC5am1_FD_146308 | JGI IMG/M metagenome (GOLD analysis project Ga0206356, IMG submission 146308) | Corn rhizosphere microbial communities from Kellogg Biological Station, Michigan, USA - Diel MetaT C5am-1 (Metagenome Metatranscriptome)... | ecosystem: Host-associated > Plants > Roots >... | reverse complement strand
GTGCAACTGAGGAGGGTGATGGTAACAATAGGTAGTGATATTGTGTTTCACGCATACGACGCTGCTCCACAATACACATAGCGAAAGTGCTATCCCCGTTGTGGGGGTACTAGCGATAAAATTCATTGCAAATACAGGATTTTTAGACCCATACCCGGGATTCAACCCTAAGGGTTAAAACTAGGGTCAAAACACGCCGCCAATATAGATAATTGGACCCTGATACCATAAACCCCACTTACAAATAATAAAATACCTCTCTATTGTAAAGATAATGTAAAGTTTCCTAAAAAACCTGGACAAAATCACTACTTCGGGTGTATATATAGTAGAGGTTATATTTTAACCTCAATAGTTATCTGCTTGTACCATTCGGCCTGTCGGCCAATGTATCCTTTACCTCAATAGGTACAACCAGCAGATACAATCTGGTGGGATACCTGTATCTAAAAAAGAGGTTTTATGGCAAAGCTTTCCGATAGGGAAAGAAAAGCACTTCCTGCATCTGCTTTCGTTTTCCCTGAAACCCGGGAATTTCCTATCCCTGATCGTAGTCACGCCTATGACGCACTCCGTATGGCGGGACACCTACCCCCTGACCGCGCCGCCAAGGTGCGGGAAGTGGTACAAAAACGTTTTAATATTGGTGCTTCCGGTGCCGAAGTTCAAGGACAATAGCCTCAAGGAGAAAACTCCTTATCAGGATAGGAGATTTATATCTCCTAAAGGCCGGTCTAAAACTATCCTCCGGGGCTATATTCAAGATGAATTAACCGCAATGGAGGATTTTGATGGCAAAAGTAATTTCCAACGTCCACGCCGCTTACAACAATCAGAAATACAACGGTAACTTCCACGAGATTTTTTGTCTGATGACAATTGGTGCCGCAGATACCTATGCCACTGGCGGCATTGCCGTGAGTCCTCAGGATGTCGGCGTTGGTACCATTCTTAATATTGAGCCGGTTCTCTTCTCCACCGGGCATTGGGGAGTTTGGGTTCCTGCCACTGGTAAGATCAAGGTATTCTCAGCGGCTGCTACAGAATTGGCGAACGCCTCTACCGCTTTACAAAATGCCACCGCCGTTATTAAGGGACAAGCCCAGGGTATTTAATGTTTAATATCATTGTTGAGAATGGGACTGACGCCGGTTGGCGTCGTCCCCGCATCGGGGAACCCTGGTTCTGCGCCGATTGTTCTCTACACGTTGCCAAGCATTGGGCTAGGTGCCCATTATGCGGTACTCGCGCACCGTGGAAATAGAGGTTTGTACCCTCTGTGGGCACCAATTTAATCCTGGCGTTGAACATACCTGTGTATGGGATTCCCGGGATATTGAGATTGCCCGCCACTCTTTGGAGAAGTGGTTAAAGGAGTTCGAGATTTATGTCGAAGCTGCTTCGTAGTGAAGTTTTATGGAGCTTCTGGCTAGCTTTATTCCTTGTCTTTGAGGTTGGCATTGCCATTATCCTCAGTTATATCTTCACTCTCTCTAAAACCTCAGGTATTGAAGAAGCCCGTTTTCCTATACTGAGAACCCTACTTCTTGGTTTCTTACTAGGTTTAGCGGTACATATACGTTGGCAGACCCCTCTATGGCGTACTGAGGCGGTCGCTATGGTCATCGCAGCAATTATTGATATAATCATTTAAGGAGGCACATGCCCAACTATAAAGCCGGTAACGGCCTACCAGTTGACTCGCAGGGCATTGCCGACGCCATCTCAAAGTATGTATTGAAATTTGCCTGGTTCTATTCCAGGCCAGAGCCCTACAAGCCCCATTACTGGCAGATCCTTTTCCACACCAATACTAACGCCGAAACCGATAACCTCGCGCGTTTCCGACACCTGGTTGCAGGTCGTCGTGGTGGTAAAACCCTGTCAGCGGCTTGGGAAACCCTGTATTATATGTTGCACCCGGAACAGTTCCATATGGACAACCACGGCGTAAAATCCTCTAAACCGCTGCATGGTTGGGTGCTAACACAGGACTTCCCCCTGGGGCAAGCAGCTTTAATGACCTTGCGCGAAGTAATGGACGCAGCAGGGTTAGTCCCCGGCAAAGATTATAGAGAGCACAAAGGTAATCGGTATATTGAATTCGAGAACGGTTCATTCCTTCAATTCAAAACCGCAGACAATCCTGAAATGCTTCGTGGTGCCGGACTCGATTGGTACTGGATTGACGAGGCGGCGTTCATTTCTTCCGCCCGGGCATGGGAAGTATCCCGCGCTACCATTTCAGACAAGATCGGACGCCTGGTAACCACCACTACCCCGGATGGTAAAAACTGGTTCTATGACACGTTTTGGAGTGAAAAAAGCCTTGCAAACCCTGACCAGGGGAGGGTGGAATACCGCTCCCTTGATAACCCGTACTTCTCTAAAGAAGAGTGGGAAGTGGCTCAACTCGAACTGCATCCTATGTTATTCCGACAAGAATATATGGCATCGTTCGACTCAATGGCGGGTAAAGAGCTTTCCGGGGATTGGCTTAAATATTACACGATACAAGAACTTCCCCTTAAAGAACCTTCCATCCCGGCTATCCCCGAGAATCTCAATCTCAATGTTTTCGTTGGGGTTGACCCGGCTATTTCGCTGGCAGACACCGCGGATCGCTTCGCTATTACTGCAATTGGGGTTACGCCGCAGCGGGATAGAGTTTTCTTGCTTGACCAGTGGGCGGGTCGTATTCCTTTCCCTGAGCAAGTGGACAAGATTAACGAATGGTTCATTAAATGGCGTCCACATTACATTGGAATTGAAAAAGTAGCCTATCAGGCTGCCCTCGCCCAACAGGTGTCTCGCCTAGAAGGTTTCCCTCCTGTGGTTCCTATTATCCGCAAAGGTAAGAAGTTTGAGCGTATTATGTCTATGGCCCCTCTGTTTAAGATCGGCCGGGTCAAAATCCTCAAGGAACAACAAGATTTTATCAATGAATGGGTGGACTATGACTCCGCCGTTCGTAATCCAAAAGACGACTGTTTAGACTCAATGGAGATTACCCTCTCTCTAGCGGGGGTTCTACTGCCTCATATGGCAACTCCCAGGTCGTCAGGTTATGTAGATCTTACTGACAATTCAATCGAAGGTCTACGTCGCCGTGATCTACCTTCCCGTAACAAAGAGTTCGCCGGAATGGACGAGCATCTCGGTGCGGATTGGTAAAGGAGAACAATGAGAGTATTACATCCCACGGAGGGACTGGCACAGCCAAATACTTGTTTACTGTGCGAGACTACTCCGTCTCCCGCCACTCAGCGGGTAGTCGATACAGAGCGCACCATGGTTAGTCCTACGGGCGCAGACGTTATCTGGCATAAATATGTTTGTGAATCTTGTGGCTTGGAGATTGCCAACAAGTTAGGCTTGATCTCCAATGAGCAGGCTAAGGCTGCGTTTCATGCGGCCCAGGCAGCTACGGAACGTTTGGATACCGTGCGCCAGAAGGTTCAGTCAGCAGCCGAGGATATTGTTGCTTTTGCTAAAGATGTGGTTCTAGGCAATGAGCGCGCCGCGGTTGACAAGTGGTTAGTTGGCGAGTTTAAGGAGAACGTTGAGAAAGTTTCTAAGCCGGTTAGTGGGCAGAGAAAGCAGGCAGTTGGAGGCAATGCTGGTGGAAACGCAGCAACTCCTGAGAGCCTCAAGCCTACTACTAATAGCTAGAGATTCTGAACTTAAACATCTTCGGACTCTATTAGCCAATGCACAATCCTTTAATTACGTGCTTCAAGATCGTTTGGAGGCATCCACCGAGGTTGAGGATGCTCCGGTTGAAGAACCCGTCCTAACATTCGAGAAGCAGCCTTTATACCTCTCCGATGAGGAAGAGGATATTAAGTGGCAATTGGATCACGATTTTATTGACCTTAAAACTTATGAGGCGTTAATGAAGGAATTGGATTTCCAAAATTCGGAAGTCCAGTTCGCTGATGAATACGCCCCTGAGAACTTCCATTACTAGGAGGTGTAAATGGCCGCACCCACTTATGCGGGATCTTCGCCGTATCCGCCTGACAAGCAACGGCTAGCGTCGCAGTCATTGACAAACCTCCATACGGTTGACGACCTTAACAAGAAGGTAGACAGCTTACGGAGGATGCGTCAGCCTATTGAGAACCAATGGAAGCTCAATCTCGCTTTTTACAAAGGCAAGCAGTATGCCTATTTCAACCGTGCAACTAGGCGATTGGAATCCCTGCCTATTGATGACGGGGAGAAGCCGCGTTATAGGGTTCGTTTGGTTTCAAATCAGATTATTACGGGAGCGCAGTCCCTCGTTGCGAAGTTAACCAAGACTCGTCCAGAGATTTATGCTGAACCGGGATCGGGTTCCGATTCCGATATTAAAGCTGCCCAAATGGCAGGATCTTTGTTTGAATACTGGTGGATGGAGCAGAATCTAGATGATCTGTTAGAAGAGGCTATTCTGTGGGCCATTGTCGCGGGACAGGGATGGTGGAAGGTTTCATGGGATGCACATGCTGGCAAGTCTATGAAATTCACCCTGGACCCCCAAGGCAAGCCTATCCTTGATGACACTATCAAAGATATGTTCACCTCCGAACTTTCTAATCAGGGTATTCAGCCTCAGGAGAAAGTGGTCTATATGGGGGATATCAAAGTAGAATGCCTATCTCCTTTCGATGTCTATATAGACCCGACGGTAAGAGTTTGGAATGATGCCAAGTGGGCTATTTGTGTCCATCACCTAGACCCTGATGAGGTTAAAGCTCGCTATAATGTCGTGGCAGAACCGGATTCAACAGCTGTTCCGCCGGACAATCTCCTGCCAATGTCGAATGCTCCTGACGCTCAGCAACCCAATGTGGTTAATGTGTATTATGGTTATTTCAAGCCGTCTCCCATTATCCCCAAAGGCCGCTATGTCGTCTGGACTAAATCCAAGATTTTAGAGGATGGCCCTTGGCCGTATCCTTTCCACGATATTCCTCTCGTTAAGTTCCCGGGACTCCGCGTACCGGGTCAGGTTTATGATTCCTCCGTTGTTGAGCACGCCCTGCCTTTGCAGAAGGAACTTAATAAGACAATCTCGCAATTGTGGAGTACAAGAACCTGACCGTTAAGCCGCGGGTGTGGGCACCTACGGGATCCATTTCAACCCGGCTCACTACAGAGCCTGGTGCCATTTATGAGTACAACCCTATTGGCGATCATCGCCCTGAGGTTGAACAACTCCCGGCAATGCCGCCCTATATCTTTGAGCACCTTGCTAATATCAAGGAATCTCTCAACGATGTGTTTTATATAAATGACATTAGCGAAGGAACCCCTCCGCCAAATGTCGAGGCGGGTATTGCTATTGATCTCTTGCAGGAAATGGCAACCGACCGAATCGCCCCTATTATTAAGTTGATCGAGAACTCCCTGGCTATCTCAGGCCAAATGATGTTGGAGTTCGCTCAGACCTATTACATTGAGCCTCGTTTGATGAAGATTCAAGGTTCAGGCGGGTCGATTCAGGTCAAGCGATTTACTCAGGCTGACATTGCTGGTGGAATCACCATTCGATGTCGCACGGGTTCAGGTCTGCCGCGGACACGCGCGGGTAAACAGGCTATGATTATGTCCCTGGTTCAGGCCGGTATTATGCAGCCGGATGAAGCCTACAAACACTTAGACCTCGGCGATATGTCCGGGGTGGCTAAGATGATGAGGGCCGATGAGGATCAGGCATACAGAGAGCACGACAAGATTATCCAGGGTCAGCCCGTTAATATGGTATCCTACCAACAGGCTTTGCAGCAAGCAGAGGCAGGACAGTTGGCAGATCCTAATACAGGCCAGCCTATCCAAGATCCGAATCAGATGCAGCAGGCGTTAATGAACGCTGGGTTACAGCCGCATCCATTCGAGAACTTTGTGCAGCATATGGATAGCCACGCTCTCTTTATGAAGTCTCCGGATTTTGAATCCCTGCCATTACAAATTCAAGAAGCTTTCCAAACCCATTACTTGCAGACCCTGCAATACTACCTGCAACTGCCGAAGCCAGTCCAATACGAGGCTGTTCGGCCTACATTGCAGATTAAGTCCACTGTTGGGCCTACTGGTGCCGCTGATATCCTTAAGCGTGCCGGTGTTTATGAGATCACACCTCAGGTTATGTCCGAGCCTCCGCTCGATACCTGGGTTACAGATGATCTCACGAAGCCCCAGGCACAGTCCTCAGGCAATACAGCCGCCAACCCGCAGGGGGAAATGCAGGCTGCTCAGACTGCTAATAACATTGAGCAGGATAAGCAGGCGCATACTCAAAAGCTTGAAATGCAAGCCCAAGAGCATAGCGTAAATATGCATAAGACAATGGCTATGGCAGATATTTCTGCCCAATTACAAGCCCACAAAGTTCGTCAGGCAGCGGCTCAGGCTGATTTAGCCGAGCGCACAGCGAAGGAGAAGCAGGTTAATCCTCCGAAGCAGCCTAAGAAGAAGGGCAAGTAATGGCAAATAGGCGTTATACTGACGCAGATAAAGCCGCGGTGTTCGCAGAACTCACGGTTAATGAAGGTAATATTAAGCGAACGGCACGTAATCTTAATATGCCCGTCAGTACGATTCGCTACTTCAAACAGCAATGGGAACGGGAGGGTGTCCCGAAAGACGTTATTGACGCCCTTCCTGCGCAAGTAACGGACTTCGTTAGTCACGCAGAACGTGTACGCGATAAGCTCCTAGTTGCTTTAGAAGCAGCGGTTGACCGCGGGGAGATTAAACCTCGCGAAATCGGTTTTGCATTGTCTATGCTGACCGATAAAATCCGTGCCTACAGAGGGTTGGACGCCAAAAAGGTTGAACATACCCTCGCCTTACCTGATGCCGCTGAAATGAGAGAACTTTTCGCCGGTGTTATTCAGGAAGTTGTTGGGGCAGCTGAGAACCGTAATGCGGAACTGGCTGCTGATATTGATGACGGTGAATGGGAATCGGCAATGAAAGCACTCCCGACCCCGGAATCTAAAACGGAGGTTCTCTCCTAGTGGCAATTGAAAATTTTGACCAGGCCGTAGAAGCACTCACAAACGCTGCCAATGGTGTCGAGTCGGTCGATACCACACCGACGCAGCCCGAAGTGAACCAGCCTAACGAACCAGGTACCCAGGCGGTTGAGGCTCCTACTACTCCGGTAGTTGAGAAGCCGCAGATCGACCTCAATTCGCTTGACCCCCAGGTGCGCTCCTATGTGGAGGCACGTGAACGGGAAATGCAGGCGGATTACACGCGTAAAACCCAAGAGGTTGCAGCGCAGCGTAGAGAGGCTGAGCAGGCATTAGAGTTCATCAACGCTCTTAATACTGATCCGTCTTTCGCGTTACAGGTTCATGAGACATTATCGCACGCACTCCAACAGCAGGGCTACTCCGTGGAGCAGGCCAATGCCGTTGCGAACCAGCAGATGCAGAGTAATGCTGATGAACTTTTTGTTGATCCTTATATGGAAAAGATCCAGGAGCTTGAAAACTGGAAAACAGCACAGGAGCAGCGGATTAGAGAGGCGGAGGCGGCGACTCAAATTGAGTCCCACATCGCAGTCATTCGCTCCGAGAATCCCGATTACAAAGATGAGGATATTAAGGACATTCTCACTATGGCATTCGCTTATGGCGGGGATCTTAGACAGGCGGCAGACGCCTATAAGACCGTTACCCAACGTATTGTTGAAGGCTATATCGGGCAGAAGGAATCCGTCCCTGCATCGCTGAACCAGCCTAGTTCCACGGGTCACGCTGAGATTCCGCCGGAAGGATTTAAGTCGCTCAACGATCCTCGGTTAGAGGAATCTGCGCGGCGTATGCTTTCTGAGGCGGGCCAGTTCTAATAAGGTCGCCTAAAAATTCGACCAAACAAGATAGGTAGGATGCAATGGCTGGTGCTACTGCTACCCTCACCACTCTTGCGAACATTCTTAAGGAGCTTTACCTCCCGCCGGTCGTAGACCAGCTTAATAACGAGGTACTGATCTTACAGCGGCTTGAGCCGCGTTCGCAGGAACTGGTGGGTAATGAAGCCGTCGTGCCTCTGCATACCTCGCGGTCGGGTGGTATCGGTTCTCGCGCTGAGAATGCGGCACTTCCTGGCTCAGGTAATCAGGTGTTCGCAAAGGCTGTGTATGATCTTAAGTACCACTACGGCTCCATCTCGGTCACGGGTGTTGCGATGGCAAAGACCGCCAATACGGCGGGTGCTTTCCTCAAGGCGCTCCAGGCTGAGCTTGATGGTATCCGTCGTGACCTTACGCTTGACGTTGGCCGTCAGGCTTATGGTAACGGGGATGCTAAAGTTGCCACCTGTGGTACTACAACCGCTTCGACGACGGTTGTTCTCAGTTCCGCCGAGGCAATTCGCAAGGGTTCGCTTTATATCGGTATGGTTGTTGACATTGGTACGGCGGCTTCGCCTACGTCCATTGCCAACGCGGTTACTATCACCGCTATTAACGTTTCGACTCCTTCGATCACGATTTCGGGTTCCACGGTTACGACCTCGAACGCCAACTTCGTGTTCCGCAGCGGTAACGCAGTTGACGCCACCCACATCAACGAAATGAATGGTCTTGGTAACCTCGTGTCCCAGGCGGCTAACTCCGTCGGTGGCATTGATGCTTCGCAGGCCGCCAACTCCTATTGGGATAACCTTCGCACTAACCAGGCTGGTGCGCTCTCGCTTGATTCTCTCTTGCAGGCGTACAACCAGGTGCAGATTGCTGGTGGTAACACTAGCGCAATGATTTGCACCCCTGGTATGCAGCGTGCTTACTTCAAGCTGCTCCAAGCTCAGGTTCGCTATGTCGAGCCGCTCACCATCAAAGGTGGGTTCCAGGTGTTGGAGTTCATGGGTAAGCCGTTTATCGCGGACAGGTTAGCTCCCTTCGGTTCCGTGTTCTTCCTTGATGAAGAGTTTATCAAGGTGTTCTCGACCGGAGATTGGCACTTCCTTGATGAGGATGGTAACACTCTCAAGTGGGTTATTGGTTTCGACGCGTGGCAGGCGGTGCTTGCTCGTTACATGAACCTGGGTATTTCCCGGCGTAACGTGCAGTTCCTTCTGTACGGTCTGACTGACGATCCCAACGGCTTCTAATTAGTCGTTAGCCTAGGGGGAGGCTTTGTATCCCCCACAAATTTTAAAGGAGCGTAATGCCTTACATCAATCAGCAAACCAATATTTGGGTGCCGGATTCTTTTCAGGATAGACAAGCTGCCTCTGTTGATACCGTTGTGCGTGATTACGACCAAAACCTCGGATTCGGTAAAAACGAACAGACGGGGCAATGGTGCATCTTCCTGCGCCACGGATCAAATGAATTGACGGCTGAGGCAGACCTCCCAATTATGGGATTCAACTCAATCCCACATCCCGAAGATGCCCTGCGACGGCTGCATCAGGCCGATGCGCTACGCACAGGACGGGAGATTCTCGATCAAATCGAGAGAGCGAACAAAGATATTTTGGACAAGAAAGATGAAGCAGCAGCGCAAGCCTCGGAGGAAACCGCCGAAGCATTTGATTGGGGTTTCCGTCAGATGGGCAAAGCGCCTTATGCAAAAGTATTTATTAACAGGGAGGACTAATGATTTATCCCGGAACCTCCCCAATGGTAGGTGTGAATGATCCGAACTCCCTGGAACAGCGGAAACAGCAGCTTTTAAAGCAACTTGCCGGGGGTCAAGGTATCAGTAACAATCTCTCCTTTGGTGGCGTAGCTGGCGATGCCCCTGCTCGTGGGCCGTCTTTAAGCTTCAACCCTTTTATGACCGCTATTCAGCATATTCTCGGTAATACCAATGCAGGCCAAGCCAACAATGTCAATGTATCTGGACACCCGTTCTTTGGAGGTCAAGGGGTAAATATCCCTGGCAACGGCGCTCAATCAGCGGCCGTAACTACGGGGCAGTCGGCTGGTTCTGCCGGTATCGGCGGGGTTGCTGGGACTCCTGCAGCGGCTCCTGGACAGCCTACAATGCAGCCGGGTATTCAACCCGGGATTCAAACGGGTGGTGTAACTGGTATTTCCAATAATCAGGTAGCGCCTTACGGTTTGATGCAGTTGTTTAGTAATGGCCTGCAGCCGCCTTTACAGCCGACACAACCGATTTTGAATCTGCCCGGCATGGGTAAAGTCTTTAGCGGGTTCTAATGAACGTCAGCGATATGATGTCGGAACTTACCGACGCGGGCTATGGCGACGTTAGTACCACCCGTCAGGTATCTTATCTAAACGATACCTTGTGGGATATTACGTTTAGAGAGAAGTGGCCTTTCAGGGAGAAAACTCTGTCTCTTCAATTCGATGGTGTTAGTCCTACCCCGACTAACTGGCCTGCTGATTTCAGTCAGGCGGTTTGGGTGTTCGATACCTCATTAGGGGATGCCATCTGGCCGGAGAGAATTGAGACTATTAGAGATAGGTATGCCTCCAATATGGTCGCTACCGGCGTCAATAACCTGGTTTTCTCCTACTACTTCATTAACAAAACTGCTTTGTTCTATCCTATCCCTACCGCGGATGTTAGCGGGCGGTATCAAATGGATTATATTGCTAAGCAGACAGAGCTTACCTCAGCTTCATTGGAGGCAGATATTCTGCTTCCTAAAGAGTTCCATAGGGCTGTTGTGGCCGGAACCCTATATCGACTGGCGATGCTGTTCGATGACGTTGATGTCGCCCCTATGTATCAGGCTGAGTACGAGAACAAGATTAATCAGATGCGCGAAGAGTTGCTCCGCAGGCAGTATCAGCGCCCGGATCAAATCTTTGTTACAGACGAATCCGACGAATGGGACAATACACCGTTCTTACCCTAAGGAGGTTAAGTGGCTAGGAAACAAGCTAATACTAGCTATATTCCGCTTCCAACCTCCGGCGGGGGTGCATCAACCCAAACCTTTGAGGGTATCCCGCAAGGGATGAATGTCGCGCTGCCTCCGCAGGAGATTGATGATACGGGGGCGCGTTACCTTCAAGACATTCTACTCGATAAGCCGGGCATCCTCCGTCGGCGTGGGCCATTAACTAATCCCGAAGGGTTTCCTAGTACCGCATTTCCGGGAAGCGGTTTGGTATTCACCTTAGATCCTCAGGGGAACAATAGGCTCGCTGTTCTCAATGGAGACGCTACACATGGACAGGTTTCGTTTCTTAATGCTTTGTTTTCTGCGGTCAATGCCAACTATACATGGAATGGTTTTCTACCGTCAGCGCCGCCAAATAATCCCTATCCCCTTGTTGACGCAAAATCTGCGCTCACCGACGGTGTATGGATCGGAACCTCAACACGATATGACGCAAACAACCCAACCCAATCCCTCGCCCTCTGGCGCGGAGGAATTTATAGCGATTATACGACAGGAACTGTCACATTTACGCGTGGATCTGCCGCGGTCACCGGATCAGGTACAGCGTGGACGACGAATGCCTCCCCTGGCATGTTTCTTTTTGCCTCGACAGATGATGGCAACACGTTAACCTATATCGGTGTAGTACTGTCAATTAACTCGGACACCTCCATCACCTTAGGTGCTGTAGCTCCATATCCTGCCACCACTAAGGGATACAAACTGACCTCTCTGCGCGGGTTTTATCCTCGCATTGTTACAGGTAGGGTTACCACTACAACGTCATCTGCGGTCGTTACAGGCGCTAATACCAAGTTCACCACTCAGATTGTCGGTGGTGGGGTTTATAATCTCTACAGAGCAGCGGATCTAGCTTGGGTGGGTAAAGTAACCTCAGTTACTAATAATACCTCTTTAACTCTGACCTCCAACGCCGCTCTAGCATTGAACAACGAGGATTATATCCTACTCCGGGCTGATGGTGACTGGACTGTTAATACCTTGTCCTCCAATCAAAAGATGGGTTTTCTTAATGCAGTTTACGCCGAGAGGAACTGGTTCGCCAACAACGGACAGAACTACAATCTCACAAACAGAGTCTACTTCTCCGAGACGACAGATCCCGAGGATGTTGATACATCTGCTTTCGACGGCAATTACATTAATGTTGCCTCTACCAACGGAGTTAACGCACCTATTACAGGATTATGTCCGGCATACAACGCCTTACTGGTCTTTAAAGAGAATGAGACATTTGGTATTTATGGTAATACCACGGACACCTTTAATGTCCAGAAGCTGGAAGATGACGGTGCTCTTAGCGCAGGGTCTATCCAAGCGTATGGCGGCGGTGTGTTATGGGCAGGAAGAACAGGAATTTTCTTTTATGACGGTGTTCAAACGACGAATATTGTCGCAGGAACCCTAGGAAACTGGTATAAAGATTTAGTTCGGGTTATTGACCCTACCAAGTTCCGAATGTGGTCAATGATTGCAAGAGATCACTACCTACTGTTCTTGGAGTTCTGTAATCCCACGGTTCCGGTCGTTAAAGGAACCACGTCCTCTTCCCCGACCGCAATTACTATTGCGATCAACCTGGTGTCTAAAGCCCCTACCATATTCACCAATGTACATATTAGGGGCGGGGTACAGATGCCCGCTTCAACGGGATTGGAGACGGTGTTCCTAGCCAATAGCTCCACGGTAGGACAGATTTTCTCTAGTACCCACCTGTTCAATGATACCGGAAATGATGTTTTTATCTGCGACGGAGGTACGGCAGGGCCGGATTTCTACCTTGAGACTAAGAAGTACAATGGTGGAGATTCCATGATCTTGAAGCTTTGGACAGAGCTTTTGATGAACTACGAGTGTGCAGGAGATCACCTGAACGTAGATGTGGTATTAGGTTTGAACGATGTTGGCTCAACGGTCAGCACGGTATTACCCGCCACCATCTTCACTTGGGATAAATTGTCCTCCACCTTCTCCACTTGGGATGCTCTTAATAGCAGCGTTCCTACCTGGGATGATCTAATCAATGCTGTGTTTATTCCAAAGCGTCTTAGATTCCTCAAACGTTCTCAGAACTTCGCTTTCAGAATCTGGCAGAACTCCTCTTCTGTTACTCAGGTAACCCTGGGGCCGTTTCAGCTAGGATTCAAACGTATGCGTCCTGGGAGAATTTAATGTCAGTAGCAGAAAATACTATTGCCTCCTGGACACCAGGAATGTTGGTCAGATTTATTCAGAATATGTTGAGAGAGCATCCGCCGGAGTTCTCATCGAACTTTACGGCAGATAATGTCAGTGTCAATAAAACTCTGAAATGCCTTGACCAGTTGCAGTTTAACGCTTTTCAAACCACTGTTGGGTCAGCAGGTGGGGCTTCGGCGCTACCTGCTACTCCCAAAGGTTATTTCAAAGTACTGGACTACACAGGTAATACAGTTTTGGTTCCTTTTTATCCGACCACCTAAGGGGTGAAATATGGCTGACGCATCCGGGACTCCAACGTCTCCCGATAATATTCCGACGTTCAACACGGCTGTCGATCCCCCGTCGGGTAAAGGCTTTAACACAGCAATGGCCCAAATTCAGAGTATTATCACCAACCTTAAAGCAGGCACCTTGGCTAGCGGTAAGATTTTAGCCTCCGCTATTACTGGTGTTTTACCTACTGCACAACTCGGTTCCGGGACAGCTAACAACATTACAGTTCTTCGTGGTGATGGTACTTGGAATCAAGTTGCTGATGCTCAGGTCGTGACTGGGGCAGCGATCCAGCGGGCAAAGCTAGAAAGGAATCTAACTGCTCTCTCCTTGCTTACGCCTGTTGCAACCACAACAGGAATCACGCTAGTTATCCCTTGGGACATTGAAAATGTAGACGATCAAAACCAGCACTCGCCGGGTGGAACTGCCGTCACGCTCGCTAAGGCGGGTGTGTACCTAATCAACTTCTCGATGCAATGGGCAAATGTGCCTGGCGGTGACAGGATTGCGATGATTGGTATTAACGGAAACGTTATGGCGGGCGCAACAAATCCAAGAGACGGGATCTTTGGTACTGCGCCGCAGAACGTGTCTTTGATTTGGCAAGGATCTGTTGGCGACGTTATTGATGCACGAGTGGTACAGAATTCCGGCGGCTCTGTAAATACCGGGGGCGGCGGGCCTGTTCGTTTTGACGTGGTACAGCTATAATGGCAGCAGCGCCGACCACAAATGATGTTCTTGGCAGTTTTGCCAATTACAATGCAATCACTGGTCCCCCACTTCCAGGATCTATTGGAAATCCCCAGGGAACTGCCCCACCGCCCAATGGCAGTATTACTCCTGGTCAGCAGATTATTCCGGACGCCGGTGTATACGGACAAGAAACTGCCGCTGCTACCAACGCGTACAATACGGCTGTTACCAACGCCCTAGCACAGAGAAATGCGCTTTACAATCAGCGCGGCCTGCTCAACAATGGTCAGGTTGATCCTAACAATCCGTATGGTCAGTATGAGCAGATGCTTAATAGCGAGGCGAGTCAGTTAACCGCAGATGAGCAAAATGCGGCAGGGCGCAATCTCGGTAGAGGCGGATTAGCTAATCAACAAGTCTCCACTGATCGTAATGCTCAGGCTGCTCAGAACTTCGCTTTCCAACAGAATGTTGCGGCAGACGAAGCAAACTATCAGCAGGCATTGCAGGATGCTTTATCCACTAAGACCTCGGCTGTTGACCAGGCTTACCAGGATGCTATGAATACTGCTCTGCAAAATATGATTCTCAATATGCAGATGGGCAATTATGGGGGTAATGGTGCCGGTGGAGATAATTCGTCCGACAATAATAACAACAGCACTCCTCCGCCCCCTGCACCTGTACAGGCTTTATTCCGCTTGAAGAAAACCACTAATGGTAATAAGAAGGAGGCCGCCTAATGCTGAACCCACCTTCCCAAGCATACGGTTCTCCGACTACCCCGCCGGTTAAGACTTTGATGGGTATTCCTTTCCCTAAAGGAAGTGTCAAAGCGAATCAGCAGGCGCAGCAGGCATACAACAACCTTAATATTGACACAGCGGCGCAGCAAGCCGCCAAATCCGGACTACCTAGCAAGCAGGACTTAGCTATCAGCGCCACCAATAACATTAGGGATATGCAGATGTTCCTAAAGAATCGTGGTTACAATCTGACGGTAGACGGTATCAGAGGCCCGCAAACAAACGCTGCTGTAGCAGCTTTTCACAACCATATCGCCCCGCAACAGTTCAATGCTAGGTTCCGTCCTCAGCATCCTGCCAGCGGGAAATTTGTTGCAAGTCGAAACTCGGCTGTTAAACTTCCACAAGGTCCCGGTGTCCCTGCAGGCTATAACAACCGTTCAACTGGTGGGGATATTGGAGTTGACAAGGCAACTGGATTCTCTGCGACCCCCGGGGCGGGTCAGTATAATCCGCTGGCGTTAGCTACCGCAGATGCCAATGCCCAATATGATCCGAGCATTGCTGCTCTCAATACACAAATTGGGCAAGCAGGTACACAGAATACAGCCAACCAAAAAGCTCTTCTTGATTATTATAATCAAATGAACGCTTTGGTCAGTGGGCAGCTTTCGGCTACACAGGCTCAAGGTATCCAAGGGGCGCAAGATTACGCTTCTGCTTTAGGTAATGATGCTCAACTCTTCGGCGGGGCTCAAGCTCCGCAAGTTGGTACGACGGCTAACCAGGGTGCAGATGCCCTGTCGGCCGTTAATCAATCGCAGCAGGACTATCTCAATAACTTGCAACCATTACTTAAAGCGCAAGGGGCACAGGGGGTTCAGGATCTGGCTGGTGCTTACACTCAGCAAAGCAACTCCCTCAATCAGCAATTGCAGGCTCAGCAACAGGCTAAAGGTCAGGCATTTACAACTGATTACCAGCAAGGTTTGCAGAATCAGTCTCAGTTACAGCAGAACGCCCAGGCGCTGAAAGATGCGGAGGCGTTACTTCCGTATCAGCTACAGTCCGCCAAGGCGCAGGCTTCTGTTGATGCGACCAATGCCGCTGATGCGCCCGGTCTTAACCAAGCTAAGGTGGATCAGGCAAATAGCATTATCAAGAAGAATATGGCTGAGGCACAGGCTGCTATTGCCAAGGGTGCTACATTCGGCCCTGGTTCCAAAGATAGGCAGACCTTGATTAAGAACTTGGGGGCCTCGATGGTCAATGCTCAGGGTACTTCCTTGATTCAGAATCCTGTGCAGGCGCAGCAGGCGTTATACACCCAGGCGGTTGCTTACGGTCTGCTTGGCCCCAACGGACAGGAGACTAAACCTGGCGTAGCTTCTATGTTGAAGGCCGTTCTTCAAACGGCGTACGCTTCAAACGCCCAATGGCGTAATGCAGGTTGGCAATGGAATGGTACAACATTTGTTAAGACCAAAAAATAATAAGGAGGCTTAATGACCGATTATTTGGGAAACGGTGCTAACCGTTATGGCATTAAGCCCCCTACCATTTCCAATTATCTCGCCGCCAGGGACGCTGCTAAGGCCAAGCCCAGCGGCTCCTTCGTGGATCGTCTGGCACATGACGCACATGGCGCTTTCACCACCGGTATTGAGCATCCTGTTTCCTGGGCATTCGATAAGCTTCTCCGGCCTATGTATGGTTCGGAGCAATATATTGACACGGCTCTTATTAAGAGAAAAGGTTTAGGAGCCGGGTTACATGCTTTCAAAGAAGGTTTTTACAATGGTAAGCAAATCTCCGGGTCGCAACTTCTACAAGATGCTGGTGCGCTCAAAGGCCATCGTATCCTGCGGGGAATTGCGGGCCTCGGTATTGACGTTGCGGCTGATCCTCTCACCTATCTCACGGGGGGGACTGAGGCTATCGCTAAGACAGCGGAACATGCTGCGCTGCTTAGATCGGCTAAAGTAGCTTTAGAAACGGATCATACTAAGCTCGCGGGTAAAGAGGCGAAACTGGCAGCCAATGGTTTGCAGTTTGCTGCGGATCATTTGAAGCTTGGCGGTAAAGGTTATTCCGTTCGTGCTGCATTAGCGGCCAAGAAGGCAGAGGTTTTAAATCGAACCGCCAAAGGTGCTAAGCTCAGGGACGTTGATACAGCACAACTTTCGGCTTTAGGTAGCAGCGCGCTTAAGGAGCACAGGGCTATCGAGAAGTTTGCTCCGAAGTATTCAGCCAAGATTCCTTTCACCAATTTGGAGCAGCAGATCACCCCGACGCACATCCTGGGCCAGAGAGTGGTTCCTGCGCTACCCAAGCTGGCGAACGTCGCTAATCGTGGTGGAGTCATTGGTTCTCTGGCGAAGCATTGGCAGAATATGTTCATCACCCCGGAAGGAGAAAGCGCAGCTAGTCATCAGCTTGCTATTTCCGAGAGGCATATCGCGGAGTCCAATGCGGCCCAAAACATTAAAAAGTATGGTCAGATGCTGACGGATCGCGTACCTGGCTTGCATAAAATGTCAGAGGACGATCAACTTGCGGCTCTGCACCCCTTTGAGGTTCCTGACAAAGGTGTCAAAGCTATTGTGCCGAAAGGTAATGG
>Ga0206356_11883346_pt1 | contig 18415 bp, 30 predicted proteins | sample DielMetaTC5am1_FD_146308 | JGI IMG/M metagenome (GOLD analysis project Ga0206356, IMG submission 146308) | Corn rhizosphere microbial communities from Kellogg Biological Station, Michigan, USA - Diel MetaT C5am-1 (Metagenome Metatranscriptome)... | ecosystem: Host-associated > Plants > Roots >... | reverse complement strand
TCCGGGCCGGTCCAGGGGATCGGCTTCTGGGCCTCGTGTGGATGGGTCGGGCCAGCGTAAACTTTCAGGCGGGACATCAGAACCGCGCCGAGCCGGTTGTGCATCACCATGCCCTTAACCGCGTGTTCGAGTGCGCGCTCCGGGAAGCGGCCCTCCAAAACCTGACGCACGGTTGTCGTTTTCAGGCCGCCGGGATACTGACTGTGGCGATAATAGACCTTATTCTCGTACTTGTCGCCAGTCACCGCGATCTTGTCGGCGTTGATGACCACCACGAAGTCGCCGCAAGCCAGGTGCGGAGTATACGTGGGCTTATGTTTGCCGCGCAGAATTTGCGCGATTTGTGATGCCAGGCGGCCCAGCACCTGACCCTCGGCGTCAATGACGTACCACTGAGGGTCCAGCTCACTGAGCTTGGCACTATATGTCTTTCTCATTTAAATCGTTCTCCCAAACGAAGTGTACATTCACGAACTCAGGCGTACACCTGAACCTGATCCCAACTGGCCGGGATATGCCACACCAACCATACACAGCCCATGCGGCGGAGCCGCTGAACCGGGGTGCGTTTTGCGCGCCTGCTCGACAATCACAGCAAAATCGTCAAGACTCAGACGTTTTTGCCCGACGAGCAACAGCGTGCCAACCATCCTGCGAACCTGCCCCGTGAGAAAAGCGTCCGCAGTAAAATCACAAAAGATTCGCGCGTCCTGGCGACTACATTCGGCCTTGAGCATTGTGCGCACACAAGAATGCGGTCCCGGCTTCAACGGGTTACGCTCATCGGGACTACTCCCGAAAGCACCGAAGTCCTTGCGTCCAGGCAATACCTGGCAGGCGCTCTGCATCAAGTCAACATCCAGCGCTTGCGCGCGAAAGTAACTGTACCTGGCCAGTAGTGCGCTCGGAGCCACATCGTTCCAGATCGTATAGCGATAGGAACGGCTGCGGGCACTATAACGGGCATGGAAATCTTCAGGGACTTCCTGCACCCAGCGCACAGCTACCGCATCCGGCAGCAGCGCGTTCAACGCCTTCAGCCAGATCTCAGGGGCCAGGCGCGAGTCGGTCGAGAAATGGATCACCTGCCCGCTGGCATGAACCCCGGCATCGGTGCGACCAGCGCCGTAGACGGTTGACATAGCACCCGAAACGCGTGTAATTGCCGTCTCAAGCGCACCCTGAACCGTCGGACCATGAGCTTCTGGTTGACGTTGAAAGCCATGAAAATCGGTTCCATCGTACTCAATGCCACACGCCAGTTTGCGCATATTCATCCTGCCGCTCGCTCTAGAAACCTTAGACCAGAGCGATCTGCGCCATATCCGAATTATCGCCCAGGCGTTTGCCCAGCTTGGTGATGCGCGTATAGCCGCCCGGACGTCCGGTGTAGCGCGGTGCCAGCTCGTCGAAAATCTTCTTTACAACCAGCTCGTCAGGCAGAGCCTGGAGAATCTGGCGGCGGGCGTGCAACTCGATCACCATAGCCTGATACGCGGCCTGCAAAGCCTCCTCGGCATCATCCTCGTTGGAGATGATACCAAGCAGTTCGCTGCGGCGATTTTTATACTTATCCTCCAGGAACTTGCGGCCTTTGGAAGTCAAAGGCGGCAGACCCAGTTCGGCCCGCTCTTCGTTAGTCTCAACTTTATAGGAGAGCGAATAGCGGCCTCGGCGGGCGAACGCCAGGATTTTCGCGGCTTTTTCATCATCGGAAACCACCGACGCCAGATGAGCCAGCGCGGCAGAACGGCCTTTCACAGCCGTGGTAATCAGCTTCTCAGCTTCACCCCGAATGGCACGAGCGCGTGCCTCGGTCGTTTTAATACGGTCATAACGAATGAGACCAGCCATCAAACTGCGGCGCACAGATTTTCGGCGTCCGCCAGGCATACTCAGACGATTACCGGCAACTCGGTGCCTCAACTTCTTAGTCCTCCATATCGTGGTCGCCGCCCATGTCAGCGCCAACGGTACTGGTACGCGGATTTGGCAGGAAATTGCGCGCGAGCAGTCGCTCACGCAATTCCACCAGGCTCTTTTCGCCAAAGTTGCGCACCCCCAGCAGATCCTCTTCATTCATCGAGAGAACCTGGCCCACCTTCGTAATATTGCTGCGTTTCAAACAGTTATAAGCACGCACCGAGAGGTCAAGATCCTCGATAGGAGTATCGTAGACCTTCTGCGGGATCGGCATACTACTCAGTGGCGGCTTCTCCGGTTCAGTCAGGGCCGCGCGGAAATTGGAGAGCTGCGTAAAGTGACGTACGAGGATATCGGCACTCTGACGCAGAGCCTCATCGGGCGGAAGTGTACCATCCGTCCAGATGTCCATGACAATTTTATCGTAGTTCGTCATCTGCCCCACGCGGGTATGTTCAACTGTATAGTTGACCTTCTGAACCGGCGTATAAATGGCATCGACGGGGATCACCCCGATGGGCTGATCCTCTTTCGAGTCGGCGGGGACATAGCCTTTGCCCGTCTCGACCACCAGCTCCATTTCAAGGCGAGCCTGATCGTTGTCGAGCGTCGCGATATAGAGATCGGGATTCACGATCTCTACGGTGCTGGGGGCCACGATGTCAGCCGCCGTCACCACCCGCTCGCCCGAAACTTCCAGACGCATCGAAACCGCGTGATCGGAGAAGGAGCGCAGGCGCAGTTTTTTAATGTTCAGGATGATATCTGTGACATCCTCCATCACACTGGGGATATCCTGGAACTCATGCTGCACCCCGTCAATGCGAACGGAAGTGACCGCAGCGCCGGGCAGCGACGAGAGCAGCACACGCCGCAGCGCGTTGCCCAACGTCATCCCATACCCCGCTTCTAACGGCTCAATATCATAGCTCGCATAATTTCCCTGTGTTTTGGTATTTTTAATGCGAGGCAGAATCAATTCTTGCAAAGCCAAACCTGCCTTTCTTTTCCTACCCTGGCTTACCTCTCATGTAGATATAAGACCGGTAGTCCAAGATCCTGCGCCCTGTCGCGGCCCGCAGACTGGGCCGCGCAGGCATATACCCATCCGCCAATCAACTTAGCGCTGATAGTATTCAACCACCATCTGTTCTTCAAAGGGCAGCTCAAGCTCTGTGCGCGTGGGTAGCGACAGAACGCGCCCGGACATATTCGGGATGTCCAGACTTAACCAGGCAGGGACACCTTTAGTAGTCAGGAGTTCGGCGCGAACCTTAAAATACTCCAGACCTTTGCTGCGCTCACGTACAGTAATAATGTCATTGGGTTTCGCGATAAACGAAGGGATATCCGTTTTGCGCCCATTGACGGCGAAATGTCCATGATTCACAAGTTGGCGAGCCTGCGCGCGCGAATCGGCAAAACCCAGGCGATACACCAGGTTGTCCAGGCGCATCTCCAGAATTTGCAACAGGTTCTCGCTGGTGCGTCCGGGGCGACGAGCAGCAGTGGTGAAATGTTTGCTGAACTGACGCTCCAGAATGCCATAGGTGCGACGCACTTTCTGTTTCTCACGAAGTTGTAACGCATAGCCAGAGGCTTTGCGCGGGCGACCCGTTCCATGCTGGCCTGGGCGCGTATTACGGCGCTCAAGCGTGCATTTGGTCATGCACTTGTCGCCCTTCAGGAAAAGTTTTACCCCCTCACGCCTGCACAGTTTGCAGACCGGGCCGGTATAACGTGCCATTTCGTTTTATCCTCCTCACACACTCAGCACATTACACGCGACGCCGTTTGGGCGGGCGACAACCATTGTGCGGAATAGGTGTGACATCAGTGATTGCGGTAACGTTCAAACCAGTCTGCTGCAACGCGCGAATAGCTGCCTCGCGTCCAGAACCGGGGCCTTTGACAAAAACCTCGACCTGGCGCAAACCATGCTCCATCGCCTTACGAGCCGCCACTTCGGCGGTCACTTGCGCGGCATATGGAGTGCTTTTGCGCGAGCCTTTGAAGCCCTGACCGCCAGCGCTGCCCCAGGAAATGGCATTCCCGTTGGGGTCTGTCAACGTCACAATTGTGTTATTAAAAGTTGCCTGGATATGTGCCTGGCCGCGTGGAATCGATTTGCGTTCACGCCGCCGGGGCTTGCCAGATGATGTTTTCTTCTTGTCTGCCATGTTTAACCCTCCTAGGCGTTACTTCTTCGCGGCTTTCTTCTTCCCGGCCACTGTCCGTTTCGGACCACGCCGCGTGCGCGCGTTGGTGCGCGTACGCTGGCCATGGCAGGGCAAATTGCGCCGATGGCGCATTCCACGATAGCAGCCAATTTCAATCAGGCGCTTGATATTCATATCGACTTCGCGCCGCAGATCGCCCTCAACCTTGTGTTCGCGGTCGATCACCTCACGAAGACGATTTACTTCTTCTTCCGTCAAATCTTTGACCCGCGTATCCGGGCTAATGCGCGTCCGCTCCAGGATCTTGCGGCTTGTAGTCAGGCCGATCCCATAGATATAGCACAGCGAGATCTCCACACGCTTCTCGCGGGGGATGTCAACGCCAGCAATTCTAGCCATCTTTTCCTCCAGATTAAGCCTCGATCCTCGCGCGCCTCACAGGCCGCGAGATCGGGGCTCCGCTCTTAACCTTGCTTCTGTTTGTGCTTCGGATCTTTACTGCAAATGATCATCACCACGCGATTGCGCCTGATGACTTTGCAATGCTCACAACGCGGTTTGACAGAGGCACGTACTTTCATTAGACTGGTCCTCCACACCATATAGTAGACAAAAACTTACCGGGAAGCAGGGGTAAACGCTTTTGCCGCGAGTCCGAGGAAGACTTTTTTCGCGTTTATCTGCTTTGCAGTCACCTAAATAGATACTATGTTAGAGGAACTTGGAATGGTGAGGATCTCACAACCTCTCCGACCCACTCTACCTCGCTCGCCATGTGATTCGTCCGCGCGTCAGGTCGTAGGGAGACAGCACGACTCTTACCTTATCGCCTGGCACGATACGAATGAAATTCATGCGCATTCGCCCGGATAACACCGCTAGCACCTGGTGTTGCTCATCGATCTCAACTTTGAACATGGCATTTGGAAGGGCTTCAAGGACTTTGCCCTCCACCTCAATTTCATCCTTCTTGGCCATAGTATCCTTTCGCAATACGACTGCAAGTATCTTTTTTTTTCTGGCGCACAGTGGCATGCAGAAATAGCACCAGTTGAGACTGCTGCCAACTGTGAAGTATAGCACACCTGCTGGAGATTGTCGAGAGGTTTTCCCGCGCAATTTTCCAGCGCAAATACACGCGCCCACTGGAGAGGTGAAACAGTTCTGATCGTTTCGCCTCTCCGGCAGGCCCTTTAACTCAGTTGGACACGGATCGCATCCGCCAGCGCTTGCTGAACTTCAGTAATGCCCTGGTTGCCATCCACTTCGACAACCTTCGCTTGCTTTCCATAATAGTCCAGCAAGCGAATTGTCTGGGTAAAAAAGATGTCCAAGCGGCGCGCGACCGCCTCCCCGACATCATCTGAACGTTGATAGAGTTCGCTGCCATCTTGATCGCACACTCCCGCCACTTTCGGCGGACGCGAGTAGATGTTATAAACGTGCTGGTGGGCTTTACAGATGTAACGTCCAGAGAGCCGCTTGAGCAATTCCGCACGCGGAACTTGCAAGTAGACCACTGTATCCAACTGTTTGCCAACCACCCGCAGGCCCTCGTCCAGAGCTTCGGCCTGAGCAATTGTCCGTGGGAAGCCGTCCATGAGTACCCCAGGAATACAATCTGGCTGCTGTAAGCGATGGAGAATCATCGCAACGGTCAGATCGTCGGGAACCAGCTCCCCGCGATCAATATAGGTACTGGCCTTGCGCCCGATTTCGGTCCCTTCTTCGATCTCCTTGCGGAATAAATCTCCGCTGGCGACATGGGGAATACCGAATGCTTGAGCGAGCATTTCAGCCTGCGTCCCTTTTCCTGATCCTTGTGCGCCGATCAGAATGATGTTCACGTTTACCTCCGATGGTAGGTAGCTCTCCATTGAGCTAATTTTAGGTCAAGAAGCCCGAATAATTACGCATAACCATTTGCGATTCGATCTGCCTGACCGTGTCAAGTACCACGCCGACCACAATCAGGACCGCCGCGCTACTCAACAATTGGTTGCCACCCACGCTCGCGAAGAATGGCAGAATTGCCACAATTCCCAGGAAAAGCGCGCCTCCGAAGGTGATACGGTTCAGGATATCGTTGAGGTGACGACGAGTTGTCTCACCCGGTCGATAGCCCGGAATGTGCGCGCCTTGCTTCTGCAAGCTGTTAGGAATATCCTGCTGCTGCCAGATGACATAGGCGTAGAAGTAGGTGAACGCAACCACGAGTAGGAAGTAGATCGCCCAGTAGTACCAGGTCGCCGGGTTTGCAATGTAGGTGCCAACCCAGGTCGCGGTAGCCTTGAGCCAGGGAGTCGAGCTGCTAATCAGGTACTGCGCGAGCACCGAAGGAAAAATCAGCATCGACTGAGCGAAGATCAGCGGGATCATGCCCGCGCTGTTGACCTGCATTGGAATGTAGGTACGTTGCGCTGTTCCCACGAGCAAACCGCGTCCAACCATACGTTTTGTTGGATATTCAATCGGCACGCGGCGCTGTCCCAGGTACATATAGACGATACCAACGATTGTAACAAGGCCGATAAGAAGGAAGACACCGATACCCACGATGCCAACGCCGCTACTCCCACCGCCGACGCTCAGGTTCCAGCCCTGGCCGATCAGGCTCGGGATATTACTGACGATACCAGCGAAGATGATAAGCGAAATGCCGTTCCCGATACCGTTTTCGGTAATCAGCTCACCAAGCCAGACCATAACCATCGTTCCAGCGGTCAAAGCGAGCAGAATCGAGAGCGAGGGCAGCCAGACATTAATATCGGGGCTGAAGAGGCTGAAGTTGGTCAACACACCAGCGCGCACGAAAATGGCGGCCTGACCCAGAGCTTGCAGGAAACCCAACGGCACCGAAATGACACGGGTAATCTGGTTGAAGCGCATCTGGCCGGATTCGCCTTCGCGCATCATATTCTCCAGCGCCGGGATAATCGGCTGCAAGAGCTGCATAACGATAGTTGCCGTGATATAGGGATAGACCCCAAGCGCAACAATCGAGAATTTCTGCAATGACCCGCCGGAGAAAACGTCAAGCAGGCCAAGCAACTGGCCCAGGTTCTGGTTTCCACCACCATTAAAGAGCTTTACCAGAGCTTGCGTTTCAGCATTGGTCAATGGCACAGGAATATTGGCCAGGACCCTGGTAATCAGCAGAATCAACAGGGTGAAAAGAATCTTTTTGCGTAGATCTGGAATAGTCCAGACACTGCGCAGTTTATCCCACATGGGGGTCTCCTTTCACGACACTCAACGAAGGACATCTTACCAGATTATAACGCACAGAAGCATCCTGTGATTGCGCGAGGGTACTTCCTTCCCGATCTGGCAGAAAAAACAGCGATCTAGCTATTTGCCAGAGCGGAATAAGGAGCTTCTTCTGTTTTGTGGATGGGATAAAAATCGGTATGATTTTTTATCCCATCCACAAAACAACATGCATTATTCCTGGCCCTTCTGCTGGCCAGATGCCTGCGGCGCTCCCACTCCATCCTTACGGCGTTTCGTCTTCTCGTAGACTCTGACCGGGATAATCTCGATGGAACCGCCCACGGCCTCAATTTTGGCGCGTGCGCTGGCCGAGAACTTGTGCGCTCTGAACTTGAGAGCGTGCTCGATCTCGCCTTCGCCAAGAATTTTCACCAGGCCCTTGCCTTCGGTGTTGCTCAAGAACCCATGCTCCACCAGGGACTCAGGGGTGATCTGTGAGCCTGCCTCAAGCTCGGCCAGGTCGCCAAGATTGATGATCGCGTAATTGTCGCGGAAGAGCGTATTGCTGTTGCCAACGCCGCGCAAGAACGGCAGACGTTTGGAGAAACGAGTCTGACCGCCATTAAACGCGCGATGGATCTGACCACCAGTACGCGCCTTCTGGCCTTTGGTACCGCGCCCGGCGGTTTTACCGCGCCCGGAGCCGTGACCGCGACCAAGCCGCTTCTCGTGTGTATGTGATCCAGGAGCTGGACGTAAATCTGTGATTTTCATCAGGCAACTTCCTCTACCTGTACCAGGTGGCGCACTTTATTGATCATCCCACGGACAGCGGGATTATCTTCGACCTCTACCGTGTGCTGGAGTTTGCGCAGACCGAGAGAGCGAATTGTGTCTTTCTGATCTTGCTTACATCCAATCGAACTTCGCACCCATTTGACGCGCAGTTTCATGTGCATTCTCCTCTAGCTCTAGCGGCGACGCTCACCGCCGCCTCCGCGACGATCGCCGCGACCACCGCCGCCGCGCTCGCCACGTTCACCGCGCTCGCCACGTCCACGCCCGCGCTCGCTACGACTCTCGCGAGCCTCTTCTTCGCGGGCCGCGCGAGCCTGCGCAGCCAACTCAGCAGCGGTCACGGCAGCGGCAGCCAGGCGCTCGGCCTGCTTTTTACCAACAATCTCTACAACGGTCTTACCACGCAGCAACGCCTCTGCTTCAGCCGAGCGCTGTTCGCGCAGAGCGGCCAGGCAGGCGTTGATCGTGTTGGCCGCGTTCGAGCTACCGAGCGACTTCGTAAGAATGTCATGAATGCCAACGGCTTCCATCACCGCGCGCACCGCGCCACCGGCGATCACGCCGGTACCGGGAGCTGCCGGTTTGAGCATCACTTCGGAAGCGCCAAAGCGCGTTGTCACCATAAAGGGGATGGTCGTGCCATTCAGCGGAACCTGGATCAGGTTCTTCTTGGCATCTTCCACGCCCTTGCGAATCGCCTCGGTATATTCAGCGGCCTTACCCACGCCATAGCCGACGTGACCGTTATGATCACCGACCACCACGAGCGCGCGGATGCTGAAACGACGACCGCCCTGGACTACCTTCGAGACGCGGCTGACTTTGACCACTGTCTCGTCAAGGTTCAGTTTTGAAGCATCTATTCTTGCCATCTTTTCTTCTCCGCGATTAGAATTTCAGCCCAATTTCGCGAGCGCCTTCGGCCAACGCGGCCACGCGCCCGTGATAGGGATAGCCACCACGATCGAAGACGACCTGCTCAATGCCCTGCGCTTTGGCACGTTCGGCCACCAGTTTGCCCACTTCGCGAGCCAGAGCAACTTTGTGGTTGCTGGAGATGGCCACGAGCGCCTCAACCGGCGTCTTCTTCTCGCCCTTCTGCGCGGTTGGCAGGACAGTCTTGGCCTGAGCCACGCGACCGCCCTGATTTTTGGCGGGAGCCTTCGCGACTTTCCCGGCCTTTTTCTCAGGCGCGGCTGCGGTCGCAACTTCGACCGCCGCGTACTCCACATGCTCTTCCGCTTTGGAAGCGGGAGCTGCCTGGGGAGCTGGTTTGAAATCTTTCAGCGTCTTTTCCAGCGAAGAGGCTGACGCCAGGGTGCGCCCGTTGGTATCATCGATGACCTGCGCGTAGATCTGGTTGCCGCTGCGGAAAACGCTCAAACGTGGGCGCTCCGTGTTGCCAACCAGGCGATTGCGCAAACGCATATGACGTTTCAGGCGCGCTTTATTTGCGTTGAATTGCTTTATCATTTCTTCTTACCACCGACTTTCCCGGCCTTACCAGCCTTGCGGCGGATGACCTCGCCCGTGTAACGGATACCTTTGCCTTTATACGGCTCCGGCTTGCGCAACTGGCGGATGCTGGCTGCGACCTGCCCGACCAATTGTTTATCGATACCGCTCACGCTGATCTTCGTGGCTTTGGTCGCGGGATCAACGCCCTCCACGTTCAGCGTAATGCCGTCGGGTGGCTGAACTTCGATCGGATGGGAGAAGCCCACCAGGATCACCAGATTCTGTCCGACCTTGCTCGCGCGATAACCGACGCCGTGAATCTCCATCTGCTTCGTGTATCCGGTCGTTACCCCGACCACCATATTGTTCACCAGCGTGCGATAGAGACCGTGTTTTGCTTTATGCTCTTTGCTATCCGATGGCCGCGTGACCAGCAGGTTCCCATCCTCAAGCTTGAGTGTCAGATCGCGATCAACCTGATACGACAGCTCGCCTTTGGGGCCTTTGACCGTCACAAAATTCCCATCGGTCCAACTCACCTGCACCTTTGGCGGCACCGGAATTGGAGCACGTCCAATACGTGACATTGTAAATCCTCCTTCGACGCTACCAGACGTAACAGACGACTTCGCCACCCAGATTGGACTGATAGGCTTTGCGGCCCGTCATCAAGCCCTGGGGGGTTGAAAGAATAGAGATACCCTGGCCGCCACGCACGCGAGGAATGCTCCCCCGCTTCGTATAGACGCGCAGACCTGGTTTGCTCACGCGCTTCAACTGCGTCAGCACCGCTTTTTTCTCGACATAGCGCAACGTAATGCGAATCGTGCCTTGAGGATTATCTTTGAGCAGCTCGATATCTTTGATATAGCCCTCTTCCTTCAGGACGCGCGCAATAGCCAGCTTCATTTTCGAGGCCGGGATATTGACCCGCGCGTGGCGCGCCGTCGATGCATTGCGAATACGTGTCAACATATCCGCGATGGGATCAGTCATGTTCATGAAACAACACCCTCCGATTACCAGCTCGACTTCGTCACGCCGGGCAACTCACCCCGCAACGCCCGCTCACGGAAGCAGATGCGGCAGAGACCAAATTTCCGAATATACGCGCGGGGTCGACCACAAACCTGACAGCGATTGTGCTGCCGAACTTTAAACTTGGGTTTGCGCTGCGACTTCACGATCATTGATACTTTTGCCATACCAGTCTCCTGCTATTTCTTAAAGGGCATGCCCATTAACTTGAGCAGCTGTCGCCCCTCTTCGTCGGTGCGAGCTGTCGTGACAATGCTAATCTCCATACCGCGCACTTTATCGACCTTATCGTAGTCGATCTCTGGAAAAACCAGTTGCTCGCGCAGACCCAGCGTGTAGTTCCCGCGTCCATCAAACGCTTCGGACGAGACACCCTGGAAGTCGCGGATACGCGGCAGCGCCACATTAATCAGCTTATCGAGGAAGTAGTACATGTGCTCACCGCGCAACGTCACCATACAACCGATCTGCATGCCTTCGCGCAATTTGAAGGCCGCGACCGAACGCTTGGCGCGGGTAATCACCGGGCGCTGACCCGTGATTGTAGCCAGATCGGAGACGGCGGCATCCATCGCTTTGGCGTTCTGGATGGCCTCACCCATACCGATATTCACCACTACTTTGTGAACACCTGGCACCTGCATCGGGTTCTTATAGCTGAACGCCTTTTGCAGCTCTGGCGTGACCTCTTTGAGATACTTTTCTTTCATTCGCGATGCCATCGTCACTACTCCTTATGCACCGACCGGTCCTCAATAACTTTGTGGCACTTCTTGCACACACGGACCGAACGCTCTTTTTCGTTAATTACACGACGCTCATGGGCAACCCTGGTGGGCTTGCCGCACTCGGAGCAAATCAGCATCGTATTGGAGACTTGAATGGGCATGGCCTTATCGATGACCCCGCCCTGTTGATTCTGGCCCTGCGGTTTCACATGCTTCTTGACCATGTTCAGGCCTTCTACCACCACTTTATTGTTCTGTGGCATAGCCCGCGAAACCGTACCCTGCTTCCCTTTATCCTTGCCGGTGGTAATCAAGACGGTGTCACCCTTCTTGATATTCAATTTGGCAAGGTGCAGAGGCTTTTTCTCTTGCTGTTTTGTTGCCATTTCTTTCCTCAACGTTTATCGTTTGTCTTTGGCATACTCGTGGAGCGCCAAACATCAACGAAAAACTTCTTGCGAGCCATTCTCGCGGATTTCCAGGCTTAAAGCACCTCTGGCGCCAGCGAAACGATTTTCATGAAATTGCGCTCGCGCAACTCACGCGCGACCGGGCCAAAGATACGGGTGCCACGCGGGTTGTTACCGGCGGCGATAATCACTGCGGCGTTCTCGTCGAAGCGAATATGCGAGCCATCGGGGCGCGAATACTCTTTCGCGACACGCACGACGACCGCGTTGACTACCTCACCCTTTTTGACCTGGCTGTTCGGCTGAGCCTGTTTGACCGAGGCTTTAATAATATCACCAACCTCGGCGTAGCGTTTGCGCGAACCGCTCATCACGCGGATACACATGATCTCTTTCGCGCCAGTATTATCAGCGACTTTCAAACGAGTCTGTGGCTGAATCACGGCAATCCTCCCTTATTCTTCCGCAGACCCGGCGCTCAGATTCGGATCAGCTTCCGCCAGAACTTCCTCGACCGGCACGATGCCGCTGCCCAGTTTCAACACCTCGACGAGCTTCCAGCGTTTCAGCTTGCTCAGCGGGCGCGTCTCCTGAATGCGTACCGTGTCGCCGATCTGGCAGACATTCTCTTCATCATGCGCGTAGAAATGTTTCGTCTGCTTATACGTGCGCTTGTAAATGCGATGTTTTTTCAGCGAAACAACTGAGACCACGATCGTCTTCTGCATTTTATTGCTGATGACGGTGCCGACCTTCTCCTGGATACGGCCATGTGTTTTCTCGGTCGTCCCTGCTTCAGCGTGCTGTGTCATTATTCCTGACCCTCCAGCTCCAGCAGTGTCAGCCGGTGCAGCACACGAGCAATATCTTTGCGCGTATGCACAAATGCGCGGTTATCTTTGATCTCGCCGCGCTGCTGTTGCAGGCGCAGATTGAACAATTTCATGCGCAGATCTTTGAGTTCACGCTGGGCCTCGCCCTGGCTGAGACCCATCAAATGCTTGCGGCGCTCATTAACTTTCAACGCTCTCAGCCTCCCCTCGCACTAAAAAGCGGGTCTTGACGGGCAGTTTATGACCAGCCAGGCGCACTGCCTCTTTGGCAATCTCTTCCGAGACACCGCCGATCTCAAAGATGATACGGCCCGGCTTGATGACCGCGACATAGTGATCGACCGCGCCTTTACCACTACCCATGCGGGTTTCGGCGGGTTTGGCGGTGATCGGTTTATCCGGGAAAACGCGAATCCATACTTTACCACCGCGCTTCATAAAGCGGGTGAGCGCAATACGCGCGGACTCGATCTGGCGGGATGACATCCAGCACGGCTCCAGGGCTTGCAGCCCAAACTCTCCAAAGGAGAGCGTGTTGCCGCGCATGGCGTTCCCTTTCATGCGACCGCGATGCTGTTTGCGGTACTTATAACGTGACGGTGCAAGTAACATTGCTCAGTCTCTCCTCTACTCGCTCTCAGAAGCACCGGTCTCAGGCGTTTGAGTTGCCTCAGGTGGTGGAGTCGCGATAGTTGTTTCACTGGTGGTTTCGGGGCTTTGTGCCTCTGGACTCTGAGCGGGCTTCTCGCCTCTCGGTGGACGCGCGGGCCGCTCACCCATTGGTCGCGGGGCACGCGGGCCACGATCGCCTTGCGGACGGTCGCCTGCCGGACGTGGAGTACGCGGGCCACGATCTCCCTGCGGACGATCTCCGCGTGGACCACGTGGACCACGATCTCCCTGCGGACGATCGCCACGAGGACCACGGTCTCCGCGTGGGCCGCGATCTCCGCGTGGACCACGTGGGCCGCGCTCTTCGCGCTGTGGCACAAAGGCAGGCTCCGCCGCAGCTTCACCCAGGATGCGCTTTTTATCGGGCAGAATATCGCCCTTGTAGATCCAGACTTTGATGCCAATGACGCCAAAGGTCGTGTGGGCCTCAACCTGGCCAAAGTCGATGTCCGCGCGCAAGGTGTGCAGAGGAACTTTGCCCTCTACCTCTTTCTCGGAACGCGCGATTTCCGCGCCACCGAGGCGACCACCGAGCAACACGCGAATACCCTTCGCGTTCGCACGCATGGTCTTCTGCACTGCCTGCTTCATGGCGCGGCGGAACGAGACACGCTTCTCCAATTGTTCCGCGATGCTGCGGCCAACCAGGTAGGCATCGAGTTCGGGCGTGCGAATCTCGACAATGTTCAGGCGCACCCGCTTCTTGGTCAGGGCCTCCAGTTGTCCGCGCAGTTCATCAACTTGCGCGCCGCTGCGGCCAATTACAATGCCCGGTTTGGCAGTATGAATCGTGATCGCAACCTGATTCGCGGCTGCGCGCTCGATCTCAATGCGCGAAATCGCCGGATCGACCGGTCTGCCATTGATTATGGACAGCTTCTTGTTAATAAACTTGCGGAGTTTGAAATCTTCCGCGAACAGATCTTTGTAATCACGCTCCGCGTACCAGCGAGACTGCCAGCCTTTCACGACGCCGAGCCTGAAACCTGTGGGATGTACTTTATGTCCCAAAGTTTCCTCCTTAGCCTTCTTTTCCGATCTAGCTGTTTGCCAGAGCGGAATGAGGAGCTACTTATTACGACTAACGTCCAGCTTCGGAACGATCGTCGGAAACGACCACCGTCACATGGCAGAAACGCCGCAAAATACGCGCTGCACGACCATGCGGACGCGCTTTAATTCGTTTCACGCGAAACGAATCATCTGCGACGATACTCAGAATATACAAATCATCAGGGTCAAGATTGTAGTTATTCTCCGCGTTTGCCGCCGCCGAAGCCACGACCTTGCTCACCGGTTTCGCGCCAGCGTTCGGGACAAACTGGAGATACGCCAGAGCATCATTGACACTCAAGCCTTTGACGGCGTTCGTAACCAGGCGCATCTTTCGCGGTGGAATACCAATATCTTTGGCAATAGCTCGAACTTGCATTTATTTCAACCCTCAGCGAACCGATGTAGTCCGCTCGCTCTTTCCACCGGCATGACCACGAAAGTGTCGCGTAGGAGCGAACTCACCCAATTTATGTCCCACCATATTCTCGGTGATGTAAATTGGCACATGCGTCTTGCCGTTATGAACGCCGATCGTCATCCCCACCATCTGGGGGAAGATTGTCGAAGCGCGCGACCAGGTTTTAATCACACGACGGTCGCCGCTGCGCATCATCGTCAGGACTTTCTTCCTGAGCGACTCATGGATATATGGTCCTTTTTTCCTTGAGCGCGACATGCTTACTTCTTCCTCCTGCCAGCGTTACGCCGCCGGACAATAAAGCGATCCGTTCTCTTATTGTTGCGCGTCTTGTAGCCGAGCGCGGGTTTGCCCCAGGGCGTCTGCGGCTGGCCACCAATCGGCGCGCGTCCTTCACCACCACCATGTGGATGGTCGCGCGGGTTCATAACAGATCCACGCACAGCAGGACGGCGGCCCATGTGGCGCGAACGCCCGGCCTTACCGATGCTGCGGTTCTCGTGATCGACATTGCCCACCTGGCCGACGGTCGCCATGCAGAGGATATGCACGCGGCGCTGCTCGCCCGAAGGCAGGCGCACCAGGGCGTAATCGCCCTCTTTGGCCATCAACTGCGCGCCAGTGCCAGCACCACGCACCAGTTGGCCACCACGACCCCTCGTCAGCTCAATATTGTGGATCACTGTACCAGAAGGAATATTCTTCAGCGGCAGAGCATTGCCTGGCTTGATATCAGCCTCTGGCCCGGCAACCACGCGATCGCCGACTTTGAGGCCGAGCGGGGCGATAATATACCGCTTCTCACCGTCAAGATAATGGAGCAGGGCGATACGCGCCGAACGGTTGGGATCGTACTCGATCGCGGCCACACGCGCCGGTACTCCCGGCTTGTTGCGCTTGAAATCGATCAGACGATACGCGCGTTTGGCACCGCCGCCGCGATGGCGCACCGTAATCTTTCCCTGGTTATTGCGCCCGGCGTGTTTCACCAGCTTCACGGTCAGCGCTTTCTCTGGCCGCGTCTTGGTGATCTCCTCAAAGGTCGAGACGGACATGCCGCGCCGACCAGGAGATGTTGGGCGATACTGTCTAATTGGCATCTTAGAACCTTCCCTTACCTTATGCCTTCAAGGCATCGATAGACTGGCCCGCTGCGAGGGTAACAATCGCTTTCTTCCACTCGCGTGAACCCATTTCACGCGGAGCGGCACCTTTACGCCGGATCACCTTCTGCTTGCCAGGCATGCGCATGATATTGACTGAGATAACTTTGACGTTGAAAAGCTTCTCAACCGCGCGGCGCACATCGATTTTATTGGCCTCTACTGCCACTCTGAATGTATATTTATTCTGCTTTTGCAGAGCAACCGTCTTCTCAGTCACAATACCGTGACGAATGACTTCTGTGATTTCCATGTTGCCTACTCCTTTTCGTCCTCAGACGACTCCTCCGTGGCAGACGCTTCGGACTCAGCCTCAGACGACTCCTCTGTGGTGGACGCTTCGGACTCAGCCAGAGCTTCGTTGATGCGCTCGCTGGCTTCCTCGGCACTCAGACCTTCGCCAAAGACCAGCTCAATCCAACGCACCGTATTCACCGGCATAATCACATAGTCATGCTTGAGCAGCTCAACGACGTTGATCGAGGAGACGTGCTGCACTTTGGCTCCGGGAATGTTGCGCGTCGAAAGCACGACGTTCTCATCGCGGCGCGGCAACATCATCAAAACCTGCTTGCCTTCATGGCTCGGCAGGTGCGCCAGCACTTCCAGCATGTCCCTGGTGCGCGGCCCCTCCAGAGCGAGATTGTCCAGCACGACCAGCTGCTCATTGGCGACTTTATCGGACAGAGCCGACTTGATCGCCAGGCGACGCATCTTCTTCGGCACGTCATGGTGATACTCGTGCGGCCTGGGACCCCAAACAACACCACCGTGACGGAACTGCGGCGCGCGCGTGCTACCCTGACGGGCGCGCCCGGTGCCTTTCTGTTTATACGGCTTTCTGCCGCCACCCCGAACTTCGCTGCGAGTCTTGGTCGAAGCATTACCCTGGCGGCGATTGACCAGTTGCGCAACCACAACCTGGTGCAAGACCGCCTCGTTGGGGGTAACTCCAAACACCTGCTCGCTCAGTTCGAGCGTTTCTACGGCCTCTCCGGCCATGTTATACACTGTAGTCGAGGGCATTTCAGTTACCTCATGAATGCTTCTTAATCATGAGCAGCCCACCATTGGCTCCAGGGACAGACCCTTTCACCAGGATGAGATTCCGCTCAGGATCAGCTTGAATCACTTGCAGTTTCTTTAGCGTCACACGCGCATTTCCCATGTGACCGGCCATGCGGGTGCCTTTCAGCACACGTCCTGGCGTGGTACCAGAGCCGATCGAACCGGGCGCGCGATGGCGGTCCGACTGACCATGAGTCTTCGGGCCACCAGCGAAACCGTGACGCTTGACGCCGCCCTGGAAGCCTTTACCTTTGCTCGTACCTACCACATCGACGGCTTCGCCGACTTTGAACAGGCTCACGTCAAAGCTCTTGCCAAGTTCCAGGCCCTCGGTCGACTTACCCGCCTGCAAGCCTACTTCGCGCAGGACTTTGAAGGGGCCAAGTTCAGGGCCGGGACGGCGCTGGCGGTTCTCCTGGATGCTTTGCAGTTTCGCAATCTGCTTATTCTGCTTCTCCTCTGCCTTCTCTTCGTCGTCAGAGGCCTTTTTGCTTTTCTGCTGAAACTCTTGCAGGCTCTTGCGCTGCCCTTTCAGCAGGGGGAGCTTATGCCCCAGGTGGCCCAGTTCAGGGCGCGTAGCTTTCCGCATCTCGGTCTGTTCAAAACCAAGCTGGACAGCCTCATAACCATCCTGGGCAACGGTCTTAATCTGTGTCACGACACATGGGCCAGCTTCGATCACTGTCACCGGTATCACGGTTCCGTTCGGACCGAATACCTGAGTCATGCCGACCTTCCTGCCCAACAATCCACTGAGCATATCCTTTCCTCTCTTCTCTGCTATAGTTTCTACTCTTCCACCTTGCCTGTCGGCCTATTGCCGACCTCAGCAAACGATGTAAAAAACTACAGCTTGATCTCGATGTCCACACCTGCGGGCAGGTTCAAGCGTGTCAGGGACTCAACCGTCTTACTTGTCGGATCGAGGATGTCTATCAAACGCTTATGCGTGCGAATCTCGAACTGTTCACGCGAATCTTTATCGATAAAGGGCGAGCGAATGACGGTGAACTTGCCAATCTCTGTCGGCAGAGGTATCGGGCCGGAGACGCGAGCGCCGGTCTGCTGAGCGGCGTCGACAATCTGCATCGCTGACTGATCGAGAATGCGATGATCGTATGCTTTCAAGCGAATGCGAATTCGCTGTTTTGCTCCTGTCGCCATTGTTTTTCTCCTGTGTAGGGGCGTTTGGTTACGCTCAATTTAATGGGCGCAAGTCTTCCTTGCCGATCTGGCAGAAGAAACAGCGATCTAGCTGTTCGCCAGATCGGAATAAGGATCTTCATTGCGCCCCTGACACTAGCATTCCTTAGTTGATCTTGATGCACTTGCCCGCGCCAACGGTGCGGCCACCTTCACGAATGGCGAAGGTCGACCCGATTTCCATGGCCACCGGCTGGATCAACTCGACCGTCATCTCGATGTTATCCCCAGGCATCACCATCTCCACGCCTTCC
>Ga0206356_10861532_pt1 | contig 18904 bp, 17 predicted proteins | sample DielMetaTC5am1_FD_146308 | JGI IMG/M metagenome (GOLD analysis project Ga0206356, IMG submission 146308) | Corn rhizosphere microbial communities from Kellogg Biological Station, Michigan, USA - Diel MetaT C5am-1 (Metagenome Metatranscriptome)... | ecosystem: Host-associated > Plants > Roots >... | reverse complement strand
CGAGGACATCTCCGCGCCGCGCTGCTTCGAAGTGGAACGCCGGCTGATCGAGCGACTCGACATCCCGGTGATGCACGACGACCAGCACGGCACCGCGGTCGTCATCCTGGCCGCGCTGATCAACGCCGCAAAAGTGGTGAAGAAGGAACTCTCCGAACTGCAGGTCGTGGTCTCCGGTTCCGGCGCCGCCGGAACGGCGACGATCAAGATGCTGCTGGAGGCGGGCGTCCGCGACGTCATCCCGGTCGATCGTGCCGGTGCCATCAACCGCGACGAGCGCTACGACAATCCGCACTGGCAGTGGCTCGCCGAGAACACCAATCGCGAGAACCGCCGCGGATCGCTCGGCGACGTGCTCGCCGGCGCCGACGTCTTCATCGGCGTCTCGGCACCGGGAATCCTCAACCCCGAAGACCTCAAGAAGATGGGCCGCGATCCGATCGTCTTCGCGATGGCCAACCCGACCCCCGAGATCATGCCGGACGTTGCCGCCCCCTACGTGGCCGTCATCGCGACCGGCCGCTCGGACTTCCCCAACCAGGTCAACAACCTGCTGGCCTTCCCCGGGATCTTCCGCGGCGCCCTAGACGTGCGGGCGCGGGCCATCACCGACGGCATGATGCTTGCGGCGGCCCACGCCATAGCGGCCATCGTCGGTGACGACGAGCGCGGCTCGGAATACATCATCCCGAGCGTCTTCGATGCCCGGGTCTCCAAGGCGGTGGCCAAAGCCGTGGCCTCCGCCGCTGTTGACGAAGGCGTTGCCCGCCGAACAATTGTAAAGGGAGACGGGGACGAGGTCGCCGTTGCCGTGCATCAGGAGGGATAATGGCGCTGGCCCGGGTTCTGGTAGTCGAGGATGACGACGACGTCGCTCGCTTAGAGCGTACGGTCCTCGAGCGCGCCGGCTACGAAGTCCGGGTGACGGGGACGGGCGCCGAGGGCCTCGAGCTCGCCGATACCTACCGCCCCGACGTCGTCCTGCTCGACGTCGGCCTTCCCGACATCTCGGGATTGGACGTCTGCACGTCGCTCTCCAATTCGAACAACGCGTTCGTCCTGATGGTCAGCGGCCACACCCGCGAGCAAGACGTGCTGCTGGGCCTCGGCCTGGGAGCGGACGACTACATCACCAAACCGTTCTCCGGCAACGAACTGGTCGCGCGCATCGCGTCGTTCCTGCGCCGCCGCGAAAAAGGCGGATCGAAGAAAGATGCCGTCGCGACGATGGTCGTCGGCGGTGCGGAACTCAATCGCGATTTCCACACGCTCGTCAACGACGGCGCGACGGTCTCGCTGACGGCGCTCGAGTTCCGTCTGCTCTGGTTCTTGGCGGAAGCCGAAGGCCGGCTCTTGACCCGCGCGCAGATCCTCGAGCAGGTATGGAACGATACCTCCGGCGTGCCGACGCGCGTCGTCGACGTGCACGTGGCGGCGCTGCGCAAGAAGCTCGCGGAGTCCGACGCGCCGATGGAGATCGCGAGCGTGCGCGGCATTGGCTACCGTCTCGACGGCAAGTAGCGCCCTCCACCTAGCGCTCGAAGCCGCCGACCCGCGGCCGCTCTACGTGCAACTCGCCGACCAGTTGGTCGAAGCGATCGAGTCCGGACGCATCGTCCCGGGCGATCGTCTTCCCGCGATGCGCGACCTCGCGGCCGAACTCGCCTGCGCGCTGGTCACCGTCTCGCAGGCCTACGAATTGCTGGCCGCGCGCGGACGCGCCGTCTCGCGCGTCGGCAAGGGCACGTTCGTCGCGCAGCCGGCCGATCGCGACAAGCCGTTCGCGCGCCGCTGGGAGCCGGACGTCGGTCGCTTCGCCCGCGCCCAGCGACTCGAAGGCGTGATGGAGCGCCTCACCCGCGCGACCGCACCGGGCGCGATCTCCCTCGCCACCGGGCATCCCGCACCGGAGACGTTTCCGCTGCACGACTTCGGGCGGGCGTTCCACCGCACGCTGCTGGACGATCCGCCCGAAGCGATGCAGTACCGCTCCTCGACCGGCGATCCCGATCTCTGCGAGACGCTCGCGTCGATGCTGCGCTCGCGCGGCTGCGCGGCCGAAGCGAGCGACATCATCGTCTGCTCCGGCGCCCAGCAAGCCGCCGACATCGTCGCGACCGTGCTACTCGAAGAGCGTTCCGTCGTCGCATCGGAATCGCCGACGTACTCGGGCACGCTCGGCATCTTCGATGCGCGCGGCGTCACCTACGTCGAGGTGCGCGCCGATGCCGACGGGATCCGTCCCGACGACGTCGAGCGCGTCTTCGCGGAATATCGTCCGCGCCTGCTCTACCTGAACCCGATCGCGCAGAATCCGACCGGCTGGGTCCTCCCGCAGCGGCGCGGCAAACAGATCGTCGCGCTCGCGCGCCGCTACGACGTGGTGATCCTCGAAGACCAGACCGGCTGGCAGCTCACCTACGACGCGCCCGCTCCCAAACCGCTCGCCTCCTACGACACCGACGGTCGGGTGATCCTGATGGAATCGCTCTCCAAGTCGATCTTCCCGGCCCTTCGCGTCGGCTACCTGTATGCGAAAGGCGCGCTCGCCGAAGCGGTCGAGATCGCCAAAGCGCGCGCGGACGTCTTCACCTCTACGCTGACGCAGCGCGCGCTCTGGCGCTTCATGGACGGGCCCGCCTTTCCGCGACATCTGCGAAGCGCGCGCGCGCTCTACCGGCAGCGTCGCGATGCGTTCGTCGAACATCTGGCACACGTCGTGCCGTGGAGCGATCCGCGGCCGCCGGCCGCAGGAGTGAGCGTCTGGTTGCCGTTGCCGTCGCGGATCTCCACGCAGGCCGCGTTCGATGCGTGCGCGCGCGAAGGCGTGCTCGTCATGCCGGCCGATCCGTTCTATCCGACGCGGGTCGGTCCGCCGGCGATCCGTCTCTCGTTCGGCGATCTCACCGTCGAAGAGGCGCGCGAGGGTCTCGACCGTTTGGGCAGGGCGCTGCACCGGTTGGAGCAGGCCTAGACGCAGGCGCGCCCGTAGCCTAAGTGGTGGCTTTGCGACGGACTCTTGCGGCGGCACTGGCCGCCGTTCTCCTTGGTGCGGCTCCGCGCCCCATCGTCTTCTCGGCGCCGGCAGGCGACCGCCCGACGGGCGCGCCCGTGGCGACGCATCCGTACGATGCGATCCTTCCGAACGGTCGCACCGTCTCGCCGGTCGGCGTCAGCATCGGATTGCCGGCGCGCGCGCTCTCCGTCGCGCTGACGCCCGACGGCAACGCCGCCGTCGTCTCGAGCGACGCGGGTCCGGCCGTGATCGACACTCGATCCATGCTCAAGAGCGCGCAGAGCACCGAGGGCGCGGCGCAGGCAGGCGGCGTCGTCGCGGTGCGCGATCCGCGCGATCCCGCGACCACGCTGGCGCTCGTAGCCTCGCGCGGCGGACTCTCCGTCTACGCGCTGTCGTCCGCCGGACCGGTGCTCGAGGGCGGTGCGCCGATCCCCACGCCGGGCGCGAATCCGACCCGGATCGCCGCGAGCGCCGACGGACGCTACGCGTACGTGTCGACGTCGGCCGCCAATACCGTGCTGACCTTCGATATCCGCGCGCGACGCTTCATCGGCGGCGAGACGGCCGGCTTCGCTCCCGCCGGCATCGTCGGCTCCGGCAAGCACGTCTACGTCGTCAACGAAGGCGTGATGGAGGTCCGGCCGGCGTCGAGCGCCTCGCGCACGCCGCTGTTCTCCGTCCCGACGTTCGACTCGGTGCGGGGATCGTCGTTGATGGCGTTCGGCGTGAAGGACGACGGTTCGATCGACGCCGGAACGGAGCAGAGCGTAAAGATGGACGGCGCTCCCGACGAACTGCAGAACGTCGGCGGCGCGCATCCGAGCGCTCTGGCGATCTCCCGCGACGGACGCTTCGCCTTCGTCTGCATGACCGGCGTCGACCGCATCGCCGTGGTCGCGCTCTCCGGCGTACCGCGCGTCGTCGGCGGGCTCTCGCTGCGGCTCTTCGAGAACTCCGCGATCGGCAGCGCTCCGTACGGCACGCAGCCGGATGCGATCGTCGCGTCGAGCGACGGCAACCGGCTCTACGTCGCGCTCGCCGGCGTGAACGCCGTCGCGGTCATCGACGCCTCCAAACCCGTCTCGCTCCGCCGGCTCGGTCTGATCCCGACCGGCTGGTATCCGGCCGGGCTCGCGCTCTCCTCGGACGATCGCCGGCTCTTCGTCGTCAACGCGAAGGGGACGGTCGGCCCGGGCGGTGCGGCCGCCGCGACGCTCGAACGCATCGATCTGCGCGGGTTGCCGCTCACCGCGGCGACGCTCTCGGCGCTGCGCTACAATCGCGCCGTCGCCTATGCGAAGAAGACCGGCGTCGTGCCGACGATGCACATCGACGCGCCGGTCCGCAGCAGCCGGATCGAACACGTCGTCACCGTCCTGCTCGACGATCCGATCCCGGACGCGCTGATCGCGCAATACGCCAGCGCCGGCAACTATTCTGCGGACGGCGGTTCGGCGCGCGAGACCCAGCGCGTGCTGAGCGCCGGGACGGCCACGCCGTATGCGGTGCGCGCGCAATCCTGGGGAGACGATCCCGACGCGTACGCGCGCGCGGGGTTCCTGTTCAACGGCCTGCAGCGCGCCGGCCGGTCGTATCGCGACTACGGCGAACTGCTCGTGCCGACGGGCTACCTCGACGGAGCCTATACGTTCAACATCCCCGTGCTTTCGGCGCTCGCATCGCACGTGGACCTGGATTATCCCGGCGCGAACACGCGGACGACCAACGCGCGCCGCGCCGCCGAATTCGTGCGCGACATCGATCCGCTGGTCCGCAACGACGCGATGCCGGATTATACCGCGGTCTGGCTGCCGCAGAGCGACCCGAGCGACGCGGCGGGCGCGATCGGGACGATCGTCGACGAACTCGCGCGGAGCCCGGTCTGGTCCTCGACCGCCATCTTCGTGGTCAGCGACGATCCCGCGCATCCGGCGGCGATCGTCGTCTCGCCCTGGGCCAAGCGCGGCTACGTCTCGCGGCGGCACGTCTCGACCGCGAGCGTCGTCAAGACCGAGGAGGAGCTCCTGGGCCTGCCGCCGCTCTCGCTGGCGGACCTCCTGGCCTCCGATATGGCCGACCTCTTCGGGTCGACCGCGACGGCTGCCGGAGTGGACGCGCCGGGGCGCGTCGAAACCACGGCCTACCGACCATGAGTACATCCAGCGTTCATTTCGGACCGCGCCTCGTCGCGAGTCCCACGGGCAGGCTGCGCGCGGTCGCCCTCGTCCGGCCGCCGTCTTCCATCGAACGAGCCGTTCCGGTCGCAGGCGAGCCGAACGCCATCTACGCGCGCGCTCTCGAACAGCACGAGGTCCTGCGTAAGACCCTCGCCTTCTTCGACATCGAAGTCTCGCTCTGCGACCCCGCGGGGGAGGACCCGTACGAAGTCGCGGCGGCCGATGCCGCCATCGTCTTCGAGGACGGCGCGACCATCACGCGTCCGTCGGTGATGTCGCGTCGCGGCGAGGCCGATCGCATCCAAGCGGAGTTCGCGCGCATCGACGTCCCCATCGCCGGACACATCGCGCCTCCGGGACTCTTCGACGGCGGCGACGTGCTGCTCGTCGGAAAGACCGCGTTCGTCGGGTGCGGTGCCCGCGGGAACGCCATCGGCCGCAGCGGGTTCGGCGCGATCGCGCGCGCGCACGGATACGACGTCCGCGAGATCGCCCTCGGCGATGCGACCGGTCCGCTCCGCTCCGTCGCCGGCGCCGTCGCGCGCGACACGATCGTGCTCGCCGAAGGCAAGGTCGATCCGAAAGCGTTCGCCGGTTTCAAGACGATCGTCCTGGAGCGCGGCGAGGATCTCGCCGCGGGCGTGCTCTGCCTGGGCGAACATCACGTGCTCGGCGACGTGCGCTACCGTACCTCGCTGCGCGCGTTGCGCAAGGCCGGGGTGACGGTAGAAGCGATCGACCTCTACGAGTTCACGAAGCTCGGGATTCCGGCCGGGATGCTGGCCATCGATCTCAAGCGCGACTAGCACGAAGACCTCCATGCGCATCGCGATCCTCTCCGACGTCCACGGCAACCTCGTCTCGCTCGACGCATGCCTCTCCGACCTGGAGCAGCAGGGCGGCGCGGACGTCGTCGTCGCGGCCGGCGATCTGTGCGTCGACGGGCCGAAACCGAAGAAGGTGCTCCAGCGGCTGATCGAGATCGGCGCGCAATGCATCCGCGGCAACACCGACCGGTACATCGCCGAGCGCGACGAGGCGGCGCTGCCCGCGGCGGAGCGGCAGCAATTGCAGTGGACCCGCGATCAGCTCGGCGACAAGCTCGTCGATTGGCTCGGCGCCCTTCCGTTCTCGCTCCGCTTCGGGACCGCGCCGAACGAGCTGCTCGTGGTGCACGCCAATCCGACGACCGACGACGAACATCTCTGGCCCGACGCCGACGACGCGCTCTTGGAGCGGCTCGTCGGTGCCGAAGGCGCCGCCGCGATCGCCTTCGGACACCTGCACCTGCCGTACGTCCGTATGTGGCGCGGGAAGATGCTCGTCAACGTCGCTTCGGCGGGCCTGCCGAAAGACGGCGATCCGCGCGCGTGCTACGTCCTCGCGACCGAACGGAGCGGCGGCTGGGAGATCAAGCATCGCCGCGTCGCGTTCGACGTGAAGAAGGTTGCAACCCAACTGGCCGATTGCGGGATTCCGGGAAGTGCGGAGCTCATCGCGACCCTCCGGCGCCACCGCTATAAACGGCTGAAATCATCGATACCATAACCGCAACCCCTGCAGTCGAAGTCTCCCATCTCGTCAAGCGTTACGGCCACCTTACCGCCGTCGACGACGTCTCGTTCCGCGTCGAGGCGGGCGACTTCTTCGGCTTTCTCGGACCCAACGGGGCGGGGAAGACGACGACGATCAGCGCCATCGTCGCGCTCGTCAAGAAGAGTTCCGGCTCGATCGCGATCTTCGGACGCGACACCGACGCGCAGTGGCGCGAGGCGCGCAGACTCGTCGGGATCGCGCCGCAGGAGTACAACTTCGACCGCTACCTCTCGATCCGCGACGTGCTGATCTTCCAGGCGGGCTACTACGGTCTGCCCAAGGACGAGGTCGCAGACCGCGCCGACGCGCTCCTGGACCGGTTCTCGCTCGCCGCGAAGGCCGGCGTCGAATATACGAAGCTCTCCGGCGGACAGAAGCGGCGCCTCACGCTCGCGCGGGCGCTCATCCACGAACCGAAGCTCCTGATCCTCGACGAACCGACGGCGGGCGTCGACGTCGAATTGCGCATCGAACTCTGGGCGCTGCTGCGATCGCTCAACGCCTCGGGCATGACCATCTTCCTGACGACGCACTACCTCGAAGAGGCCGAAGCGCTCTGCCGGAACATCGCGATCATCCGCGCCGGCAAGATCGTCACGCAGCAGCGGACGAGCGACCTCCTCGCGACCCGCGATGGGGCGAGCCTGCAGGACGTATTCCTGGAGTTGACGCGATGAACGGGGTGGCGCTCCGCACGCTCGTCACGCGCGAACTGATCCGCAGCCTCAAGGTGATCAATCAGGTCATCTGGCCGCCCGTCATCATGACGTGCCTCTACGTCTTCGTCTTCGGCGTCGCGCTCGGCAAGGCGCTGCCGAACATGCAGGGCGTCTCCTACGCGCAGTTCCTGATCCCCGGCCTCATCATGCTGCAGGTCATCGACTCGTCGTACGGCGAGTGCAGCAGTTCGGTCTTCCAAGGCCGCTTCATGGGTTCGATCCAGGAGATGCTGGTGGCGCCGATGTCGGCATTCGAAATCGTGGCCGGCTACGTCCTGGGCAGCGTCGCGCGCGCGTTCCTCATCGCCGCGCTCATCACCGTGCTCGGCGTCGTGCTGGTGCACACGCTGCCGTCGAACTGGGCGCTCTACCTGGCGGTGATCGCGATCACCTCGGTGCTCTTCTCGGCGCTGGGCCTCATCTTCGGATTGATGGCGGAGAAGTTCGATCACATCGCCGTGCTCACGACGTTCGCCATCACGCCGCTCGTCTTCGTCGGCGGCGTCTTCACCTCGGCCAAGTCCCTGCCGCCGGTCTTGCAGAAGGCCGAGCTCTTCAACCCGATGTTCTACACCATCGACGCGTTCCGCTACAGCTTCACCGGCCACAGCGATCTCTCGCTCGCGCTCTCGCTCGGCGTCATCTGCGGTCTGGCCGTGCTGGCCGGCGCGATCGCCCTTCGGATGGTCGCGACCGGCTACAAGATCCGCGCCTAGAAGAACGGATTGTGAGCCCGCTCGAGCGCGACGGTCGTCGGCGGACCGTGGCCGGGCAGCACGACCGTTTCGTCGGGCAGCGTGAAGAGCTTCGACCGGACGCTGTTGAGGACGTCCTCATAGGTCGCGACCTCGGCATACGCGCCGCCCACGCTGCCCGCGAATAACGTATCGCCCGTGAACACCGTCGAAGCGAACAGATACGAAACGCTTCCGTCCGTATGCCCCGGCGTATGGATCATCCGTATCCGCGCTTCGTCTCCGAACGGAAGATCCTCCCCATCGCGCACCAGAAGCGCGCGCTCGCCGAGCGCCCCGATCGCCCCGACGTCCGCGCGATGCATGACCACCGTCGCGTCGGGGAAGGCCGCCGCCACATCGCCCGCCGCATCGCAGTGATCCGCATGCCGGTGCGTGATCAAGATGTATTGCAGATTGTACGCTCCATCACGAAGCATCCGCAGCAAGTTCCCCGGGATCCCCGCAGGATCGACCAACGCCGCCCGCTGCGTACCGGCGATGAAGAACACATACCCGTTGCTCGGATGCGGATCCTGAGGATGATGCCGAACATCCGCCGGCAGGTCCACCCCCGGATACCAGCTCCCCGCCTTGCTCGCCGCCAACTTCCCCGCATCGAGCCGAAGCGCCCGAGCCACCGCCCCGACATCATCCAGATCGAGCGTCCGGACATCCACCCCCAGCCCCCGCCCGGCCTTGCGAACGATATCGCCGTACTCGTCCTCCAACGGAATCATCGCCAGCCCTTAGCTACGCGTTTGCGGGGTTCCCGGTAGTGAAAGGGGCGGGGGAGGGGGGACGTTGGTGAAGCCTGCCGGGAACCCCGCAAACACCCCCGACGCAACCGGAACGCCCATGAGGACGGTCGAAGAGGGAGCCAACCATGGAACGAGTGATCATCATAGGATCCGGCCCCGCCGGACTCACCGCGGCCGTTTACGCCGCGCGCGCGAATCTCAACCCCCTGGTGCTCGCCGGGGGCATGTACGGCGGGCAACTGATGCTGACGACCGAGGTGGAGAACTACCCCGGCTTCCCCGACGGCATCCAGGGACCCGATCTGATGATCAAGTTCCGCGAGCAGGCCGAACGCTTCGGCGCCAGGGTCGAGAACGTCGACGTCACGGCGGTCGATTTCAGCGGTTCGCCGCTGATCGTGCGCACGGCGGACGACGAATACCACGCGCGCACGGTCATCATCGCGACCGGGGCGAGCGCGAAGTGGCTCGATATCGACGGCGAGTCGAAACTGCGCGGTCGCGGCGTCTCGACGTGCGCGACGTGCGACGGCGCGTTCTTCCGCGACAAGCATATCGTCGTCGTCGGCGGCGGCGATTCCGCGATGGAAGAGGCGCTCTTCCTGACGCGGTTCGGCCACAAGGTCACCGTCATCCACCGGCGCGACACGCTGCGCGCGAGCAAGATCATGGCGTCGCGAGCGCAGGCCCACGAGAAGATCGACTTCATCTGGAACACGCTGCCGGTCGGCGTGCTGGGCGACGAGAAGATGACCGGCCTGCGGCTCAAGAACGTCCTCGACGGAAGCGAGTACGATTTCGACGCCGACGCGCTCTTCATCGCCATCGGGCACACGCCGAACACGGAGATCTTCAAAGGCCAGATCGACCTCGACGAGGTCGGATACATCGTCTCGGCGGATGGGACGACGACGAATCGCGAAGGCGTCTTCGTCGCCGGCGACGTCAACGATCTGCGCTACAAACAGGCCATCACGGCCGCAGGCGCCGGATGCAAGGCCGCGATGGACGCGGAAAAGCACCTCGAAGCGATGGAATTCGCGACCGTCGCTACAGCGCCAGCTCCGTAAACGCCGACTCCAACGTCGGATATCTGAAGGCATATCCGAGCGCGATCGTGCGTTCCGGGAGCACGCGTTGACCCTGGAGCAGTACGTCGGCGCCTTCGCCCAGCATCGCTCGCAGCACGAACGTCGGGACCGGCAAGGCCGTCGGCCTATGCAGCGCGGCGCCGAGCGCTTTCGTGAACTCGGCGTTGGTGGCGACGCCGGGCGCCGTGCCGTTGAGCGGGCCCTCCGCGGAGTCCAGCGCGAGCAGATAGATTCCGACGAGATCGTCGAGGTGCACCCAGGGGAACCACTGCTTGCCGTTCCCGACGATGCCGCCCGCTCCCACGCGGAACGGCGGCAGCATCTTGGCGAGCGCGCCGCCCTCGCCGCTCAGGGCGACGCCGCTGTGCACGCAGGCGACGCGCATCCCGAGATCGGAAGCGCCGCGCGCCACGGACTCCCATTCCGCGCAGACGCCGGCTAGGAAGTCCGCGCCGGGACCGTCGGCTTCGGTGAACGCCGCCTCGAGGGACGTCCCGTAGTAACCGGCGGCCGATGCGGAGACGTAGGTCTTGGGTCGACGTTCTCGCGCGCCGAGCGCCGCGATGAAGCGCTCCGGCAGGAGCGTCCGGCTTTCGCGGATCTCGCGTTTGGCCGCATCGTTCCACTTCTGCGCGATCGGCGCTCCGGCGAGGTTGATCACGGCATCGGCCACGTCGGCGCGCGCCGCCGCGTCCTCCGGATCGTGGAGCGAGAGGGGCAGGACGTCGTCGCCGCGCGCTTCCAGCGCGGCGGTCAGACGCTTGCCGACGAAGCCGCTCGCGCCGAGGACGGCGACGATCACGCGCGTGCGTGGACGTCCGCGCCCACGATGCTCTCGAGTTCCTCGACCGCCTTCGGAATGGCCGCGGTGAGGTCGTCGTGGCCCGTCGCCGTGACGAGCAGGTCGTCCTCGATGCGCACGCCGATGCCTCTGAACCGGTCCGGAACGTCGAGGTCGCGCTGCACGTAGATGCCCGGTTCGACCGTCGTCACCATCCCGGGCTCGAGGAGGCGCGGGTTGTCGCCGGCGTCGAGGTAGTTCCCGACGTCGTGCACGTCCAACCCGAGCCAATGCCCGGTGCCGTGCATGTAGAAGTCGCGGTACTTCTCCGTCTCGATCAGTTCGTCGACGCCGCCCGCGAGAAGACCGATGTCGACCAGCCCTTCGGTGATGGTCCGCACCGCGGCTTCGTGGAACGCATTGCGCGGCACGCCAGGACGCACGCACGCCATCGACGCTTTCTGCGCGGCGAGGACGATGTCGTAGATGGCCCGCTGTTCGGCGCTGAAGCGGCCGTTGATCGGCCACGTGCGGGTCACGTCGCAGGTGTAGTTGTCGACCTCCGCGCCGCTGTCGACGAGCAGCAGGTCGCCGTCGCGCAAGACGTCGCGATTGCTGACGTAGTGCAGGATGGTGGCGTTCTCGCCGGCGCCGACGATCGATTCGTAGGCGGGCGACTGCGCGCCCGCGCGCGCGTACTCGAACTCGATGAGCGCCTCGATCTCGAACTCGTGCAGGCCGGGACGCGTGCCGCGCATGCCGGCGACGTGCCCGCGCCGGGTCGCTTCGGCGGCGCGACGCATGATCGCGATCTCGTCGTCGGTCTTGAAGAGGCGCATCTCGTGCAGCAGCAGAGAGGGGTCGGCGAACCGGGAGGGCGCGTGCGAGGTGCGCCGCGTCTTGGCGCGCGCGCCTTCGAGGGCGCGGTGCACGATGCGATCGCGCGATTCGTCCGCGCCGAACGCGTAGTGCAGCGTCGTCGTGCCGGCGAGCAAGGCGGGGAGCCGCGCTTCGAACGACTCGATGGGATAGGCGGCATCGACGCCGAGTGCTCCCGGCGCGTTCGCGGTCCCGAGGCGGCGCCCGTTCCAGATCTCTTTGGTGCGGTCGCTCTCGCGGAGGAAGAGCGTCGCGCGCTCCTCGCCGTGCGGCGTGAGGACCAAGACGGCGTCGGGTTCTTCGAACCCGGTCAGGTAGAAGAGATCGGAGTTCTGGCGGAACGAGAAATCGGTGTCGTTGCTGCGCGGGATCTGACGCGCGCCGGGGACGACGAGGACGTCGCCGGCGATCGCCTCGAGCACGCGCCTGCGGCGCTCGGCATAGGGAAGCATGATGCTTCCTCCTTCGCGCCGCGCCTAGCGGAGCCTGGCCGTCACCGCATCGATGCCCGCGGCGGCTTGGGCGAGCTCGGGGAATGCGACCGCGTCGTAACCGTCAAGTCCGTACGCGATGCGGTCGAGCGCGCGAGCGGCCGCCAGTGCGTCCGCGTTCCGGGCCGGGTCGGGGCGTGCGTCGAACGCGGCGGCGACGGGCGCGAAGCGCTGCACGGCGGCGTTCGCCGCTGCCAGCTGGGCGGGACTGCGCGTGCCCGCGAGCCTGGCCAGAGCGGTCCGCATCGACGACGCGTACGACGAGAACGAATACGGCAGGACCGGTGCGTCGGCGAATCGCATCGCGAGCAGCGCCAAGGTCTGCGCGACCGCGCGATGGTTGACGAACCCGGTGTCGGCGAAGCGCCGGGCGTAGGCGATATCGTCGAAGCCCGAGTGGTCGACGCCGAAGGCGCCGGCGAATCCGACCTCGAGGACCGGTATCCCCAGATCGAAGAGGAACGCTTCGTGATCCGAGCCGCCGCCGGGCGCCTCGACGCGCGTTCCGCCTTTCTGTGCCTGCCAGCGATCGAAGAGCGTGTCGCGCTCGGTGTGCGGATCGCGCACGACCCGCGTCGCGGCGAGTACGGACGGCACGAGCCCGGCGACGGCGCTCGCATAGAACGTCTGGCCGGTCGTTCCTTCGTCGGTATTGAAGTAGGCGATCGCGCCGTCGCCGAGTTCGCGTTGATGGACGCGTACGTAGGTCGCGGAACCGGCCTCGCCGATCTCTTCGCCATCGAAGCCGCGATGACGATCGACCGCTGCGGATGCCAGCCGGCGCGATGCATGTAGCCGAGCGCGCGCGCGGCTTCGATGAGGATCGAGATGCCCGAGCCGTCGTCCGTGACGCCGTAGACCCACGCATCGCGATGCGCGCCGAGCACGACCGACTGCGACGGATCGTCGCCGACGAGGGTGCCGACGACGTTCCAGAGCGTTTCGACCTTCCGCTGGAGGCGGACTTCCAACCGGACGGTCGAGGCGGTGACCCCGCCGCGCATGTCGGAGAGGAGGCGCTCCGCGTTGAGGTCGCTGACCGGCAGCACCGGGATCGCGAGCGCGGGGAGCCCGAGGCTGCCGCGCTGGACGGACCCGAGCGGCCGGTTCGGTCCGTCGGGATAGCGCGCACCGCGCGGCTCGTCGGCAGGATCGCTGAAGAAGATGACCCCGGCGGCGCCGTCGCTCTGCGCCCGGCGAGCCAAGATGCCGCGGAACTGCTTGCCGTAGCGGATCAGCGCGATCGCGCCGCGCACTCCGATGCCGCGGGCCGTCAGGGCGGCATAATCTGCATCGAGCCCGTGCCCCGCGTCGACGACGTGCGCGAGCGCGACGCCGTTCCCGCTGCCGGCGTTGAACGGCGTGCCCGCATCGCTGCGCGTTCCGTCCGGATCGCCGGGGATCGGGACCTCGGCGAGATCGAAGGAGAAGCGACGCGGCTCCGTCAGTCTGAGCGAGAGGACCAGCGGAGAATAGACCTCCGCTTGGAACGGCTCGATCCGCGCCTCGAAGCCCGCCTCGGCGAGCCGGTCGCGCATCCACGTCGCTACGTACCTGTCGGCCGTCGTGCCCGCATAGTGCGCGCGCTCGTCGAGGAAGCGGGAAGAGTCCAGCGCTCCCTGCGCGCTCGGTATGTCGAGCATCCGGCGTTCGTCGGCGAGCGAGACCGGTGCCGCGGCGAGGATGAGGATGCAGAGCGCGAGCGCGGCCGGACGGGCGGATGTCATGAGACGGCTCCTTGCGTATCGAAACGGGCGAGCAGACGAAGCGCGCGGGCGTCGAACCCTTGCGCCGCGACTTTGGGATGCGTGAGATAGAAGAGCGCCATGACGCGGAGGACGAAGCGGTGCCGGTCCGGCGCCGGGAGATCGGCGAATCGCCGTTCGGCCTGCGCCGCCAGGAATCCGAAGCGGTCTCTCGCGCGCGCGTCGCCGCCGTAACAGGCGAGCAGGTTGAGTTCGCCGTGTTCGCGATCTTCGTCTTCGTCGATGAAGGCGTCGAGCATGACGTGGAGCGCCGCGACCGGCGGGAAATACGCGTCGTAGCCGCGGGCGATCGACGCCGCCTCGCCGGACATCGCGAGGAAGAGGGGCACGTAGACCTGCCACTGCGATCCCGCCGCTGCGGCGAACTCGTACCATTCGAGATCGGCGAAGCGCTCGCGGTTGCGCTCGTACCAGGCCACGCAAGCGTTCTCGCGTTCCGCCGGCGGCAGGTGCTTGAACGTCTGGAGGTCGGTGTAGAACGCCGCGGCTTCGCGGAAGTACGGCGCGAGCGGCGCGATGTCGGAAACGGCCCGCAAGGCGCTTTGCGTCCGGGCGACCAGCCATGCGAGATAGCCGCCGTCGTCGGCTCCGGGCGGACCGGAGGCGTAGTAATCGGCGGCCGGAGCGTCCGGATCGAGCGCGTCGGCGAGCGCGCGATGGAGCGTCGGATAGGCGCCGGGCGGAACGTCGGGATGGCGGTCGCAGAGGTTGTCGAGGAAGTCGTAGATCGTCTCGAGCGGGGCGACGATGGCGACGTAGCGTTCGCGTGCGGGCGATGGAAGAAACGTCGCGAGGATGCACGCTCCCGCGACGTGGTAGGCCTTGCCGTCGGCGGACGCGAGGGCTTCGGCGCGCAGGAGCGGGTCGGGGACGGCGGCGGCGCGAGCGCGGATCTCGGCGAGCGCCTCCGAGGCGAGCGGTACGATCTCGCGCAGGAAGCGCATCAGATTCAGGAACGTCGCCGGTCCGCCGCGGAAGAGGAACTTCAAGCGTCGCGGCGAGCGCAGCACCGTACGTACGGCCCAGCGGATGTCGTCGCGCACGGGATCAGATCCCGCCGACGAAGCGGCCGGGATTGAGGATGCCGTTGGGATCGAAGCGCTCCTTGAGCGCGCGCATCGCGGCGATCGCCGGAGGCGGCGTTCCCCAGGCGTTGAGGTACGGCCGCGCCGCCGAACCGGACGCCAGGAGCTGCGCGACCGGGATATCGTCGTGCAGGGCGCCGTCGAAGATGCGGATCTTCGCGGCGAACGCATTCGCGTCGGCGTCGCTCACGCGCAGGACGGCATCGCCGTTCATCACGTCGACGAGCAGGTCCGCGCGCAGCTCGAAACGATGCGCGACCGCTCGCATCGTCAGCGCGCGCTCTTCGACGTCGGTCGGATCGCCGAGCGAGCGGAACGTCGCGGAGCGGTCGGCGACGACGGCGACGTACGCATCGCAGGTGCGCTCGAACGCCTCGCGCGCGCCGGCGTCGACGACGTGCGTCTCGGGCACGCCGGCGCGGCCGAGCGCCGAACGGAGATCGCGGGTGGCGCGATCCAGGAACGCCTCCGAACCTTCCATCAGCACGAAGAGGCGGCCGTCGTCGGCGTCGGCTCCGGCGATCTCCTTCGCGAAGCCTTCGATCCAGAACGCGGCGGCGGGGGTCGCGACCATCGTCTGCAACTGGGCGATCGCGCGGGAGCGCGAACCGAGCGGAAGCGGGTGGTGGAACGCGCGCGCCGCTTTCGGCGAGGGAAGCGTCTTGAAATTGGCGGAGACGAGCACGCCGAGCGTACCGAAGGACCCGATGTACAGTTTGCTCATGTCGTAGCCGGTCACGTTCTTGACCACCATGCCGCCGGCTTTGGCGATCGTCCCGTCGGCGAGCGCGACGCCGCTGCCGATGACGAAGTCGCGCGGCCGCCCGTAGAGGTGCCGGCGCGGACCGCCCCACCCCGCCGCGAGCGTTCCGCCGATCGTCGCGTGCTTGCGGACGGGCGCATCGAGCGGCACGAACTGCCCCGCCTTCGCGAGCGCCTTGCCGAAGGCGTGCAGCGTCATGCCGGCCTGCGCCGAAGCGGTCAGGTCCGCGCGTTCGTGCGCGATCATCGCGTTCAGCTTCGAGGTGACGATCGTGATCGCGCTCTCCACCGCAGCGCCCATCCCGGCGAGCGTGCCGCCGCCTTCGACGGCGACGGCGCGCCGCTCCCGATCGCAGGCCGCCAGCAGGCCGGCCAATTCTTCGGCGTCGGCCGGCGTCGCGCGTCCGGTCACGCACGCACCTCGACGCACGAGGCGCCGCGCGGGAAGATCTTATCCGGATTGAAATGCCGGCTCGCGTCGAAGACGTCGCGGAGGCGGAGCATGGTATCCAGGTCTGCGTCGTCGTAGACGCGCGCCAGCGTGTCGCGCTTTTCGTACCCGATGCCGTGCTCGCCGGAGATGGTGCCGCCGAGATCGACGGCGGCGGAGAGGATCTCGTCGCCCACCTCGACGACGGACGCGACCTGTCGCTTGTCGCGCTTGTCGTACATGATCAGCGGATGCAGGTTGCCGTCGCCCGCATGGAAGACGTTGCCGATCGTCAGCTCGTGCTTCGCGGCGGCGTCGTCGACGAGCCTGAGCATCTGCGGCAGCTTCGTCCGCGGCACGACGACGTCTTGGAGATACGTGTTCGGCGCGATCCGGCCGGCCGCGCCGAAGGCGCCCTTGCGTGCCGCCCACAGACCGTCGCGCTCCGCCTGCGATTTCGCGGCGCGCCACGTCAGCGCGCCTGTCTCCTTGCAGATCTTCTCGATTGCGTGTTCGCACGCGTCCATATCGTCCTCGTAGCCCGCGTTCTCGATCAGCAGCAGCGCTTCCGCGTCGGTCGGAAAGCCCGAATGGAACGCCGCTTCGACGGTGCGGATCATCAGGCCGTCCATCATCTCGAGCGCGGTCGGGACGATGCCGTGACCGACGATCGCCGAGACCGCTTCGGATGCGGCTTCGACGTCCGCGAACGTCGCGACCCAGACGCGCGTCGCCTCGGGAACGCGCAGGAGCCGCACCCAGGCCGAGGTGACGATGCCGAGCGTGCCTTCGCTCCCGACGAGCGCTCCGGTGAGATCGTAGCCGGAATCGCCGAGCGAGGTCGTATAGACCTCGCCGCGTTCGTCGACGACTTCGAGACCGAGCACGTGGTTGACGGTCGTGCCGTAGGTGAGGCAGTGCGGGCCGCCCGCGTTGGTGCCGATGTTGCCGCCGATCGTGCAGGCCTTCTGCGACGACGGATCGGGGGCGTAGAAGAGGCCGGCCGTCGCGACGTTCTTGGAAAGATCGAGATTGATCAATCCCGGCTGTACGCGCGCCCGCCGGTTGCGCACGTCGAGTTCGAGCATCCGGTTCATGCGGGCGAACGAGACGACCACACCGCCCCGTGCGGGAATCGCACCGCCGCAGAGGCCCGTTCCGGCGCCGCGCGCGACGATCGGCTCGCCGCACTCGCGTGCGATGCGGACGATCGCGGCGACGTCGCGCGCGCTCGCCGGCAGCGCCACCGCGCGAGGAACGGCCGATTCGGAATAGGCATCGAAGGCGTAGACCGCCAGATCCTCGGGCGCGGTCTTGACGGCGTCGGCGCCGATGGCGTCGGCGAGTCGTTCTGCGAACATGGCTCCACGAAGGTTGGCAGAAGCAGGAGGCCGCGCCTGCTCGCCTCAATGGTCGAAGGAGACGATGTTCTCATTTTTCGGTCGGAAGAAGTCGCTCAAATCGGCGAAGGCCGCGCCCGTCGAACAGAAGCGTTCGGCGTTTCGCATGCCGGTCGCGTTCGACGTGCTCTACGCGCTGGACGGGCGCCGCGGCCGCCGCCGAGCGATCGCGAACGACCTTTCCGCCGGCGGTCTGCGCCTTGCCACCGACGAGGATCTCCCGGCCGGATCGACGCTGAGGCTCGACTTCCGCCTGCCCGACGAATTCCTCGCCGCGATGGTCGTCGAACGCGAGGTCTACGAACAGACGCCGTTCGGGCTCCGGCCGGAGACCATCAAGTCGGTCCCGCACGGTTTCGAGCCGATGCACGTCGAGGCGAAGGTGCGCACGCCGTTCTACGATCGCGAGACGCATCAGTTCGCCTACGGGGTCTCGTTCCTCGAAGTCCCGCCGAAGGTGAGCGAAGAACTGGCGCGGTTCATGCACCTCTGGCAGATCAATTACTTGCGCGCGCGGCGCGGCGAATAGGATCTAGTAGAGCAGATACTTCGCGCGCAGCGCGAGGAACTTCGCGAGGCCCGGCTGCCAGCCGTCGACGATCTGGGCGGCGCTCTTCCCCGATGCGATGCCGGTGCGCACGCTATCGGTTCCCCAATCGATATCGATCGCGCGCGCGTCCTTCGCGCCGAGGGTGAGCGTCGCGGGCGAGATCCGGTGTGCGGCGGCCAGCAGCGCGACCGCGGTGCGCACGGCGGGAAACGCGTTCGCATCGAAGACGACGATCTCGACGCCGCCGAAATCGCGCCCGGTGAGCCCGCCGAAGAGCGGCGACCAATATGCGGGGCGGAAATAGACGCCGGGCAGGTCGAGCGCGTTCATACGCGCGGCAAGCGCGTAGGCGTCGAGATCGAGGCCGCCCGCATACTTGAACGGCTTGGTCGTGCCGATGCCGCCGTTGAGCCCGGAACTATCGATGAGCCCGGTGCACGGATAGACGACGGCGGTGCTCCACTCCGGCATGTTCGGCGAGGTCTGCACCCACTGCAGACCGGTCGCGGGCCAGAGCATGTGCCGCTCCCAGCCCTGCATGGCGATGACGTGGAGGTTCGCGTGGATGCCGAACGCGTCGTTGAACATGCGCGCGAGTTCGCCGACCGTCATGCCGTGACGCATCGCGATCGGATAGAGCCCGATGAACGATTTGAAGGCGGG
>Ga0206356_10830361_pt1 | contig 33570 bp, 39 predicted proteins | sample DielMetaTC5am1_FD_146308 | JGI IMG/M metagenome (GOLD analysis project Ga0206356, IMG submission 146308) | Corn rhizosphere microbial communities from Kellogg Biological Station, Michigan, USA - Diel MetaT C5am-1 (Metagenome Metatranscriptome)... | ecosystem: Host-associated > Plants > Roots >... | reverse complement strand
GCTTAGTATGCTTTTCGTACTGGATAAACTCGATGCAATCGAGCTTGCTTGTCGCGACCATCACAATTGTGACAAATCTACCATCTTGAAGCACAGTCTTGAATTTGGAGTCAGGCGCAGCCATAAGCCGATCACTCAACGCCTTGGCCTGACTGCGCCCGTTACGTTCACCAGCAAATTCAATTATGGGTTTACCATCTTTGAATATTCTTTCACTGATGACTTCACTACTCCAGTTCGATGGTTCCTCATTGTGAGAAGGAAACTTCGCCTCAAGATAATCATCGATATACGTGTTACCACGTTTTCGATACTCAAACAAAGATTTACTTTCTTCGGGTATTTTGTGATTACCCACTACCCGTTTAACTTTCTGATACTTACTAGCCCAAAGAACGCGCGGCCTTGCTCGTGATTGCTTGATCACCTTTATCTTGTTAGGATTACGACCCATTTCATTCCCCAATTCCAACTGTCCGAGAAGTATAGCACAGTGTTGCGCTAATGCAACTACTCGATCTCCTTATACGGATATTTAAGGGACAACTCTGTAATATTCATCTCAATCTCATCGACGTTAAGTGAATAGACGATAAGAGCATTCTTCACTTCGATTTCTTCAGGGTCGAACTTGCACGCCGTGGGTTTTCCCATTGGATTATCGACCCACGCGAACCTCGAACATGGCATGTCATTTCCTTTACTATTCTGATATCAGGAACTTCTACCCATTGGTGGTAAACACCAAAATAATCACCTTGAGGATGATAATTCATAGAAATAGCATCATAAAAGACATGTTTACACGAACAAATACCAAATATTAATCTTTTACCCCTTGACATGGCTTTTTATCCGATATATAAGTACTGACCCCGGTTTGGTATGTATATGTAGCGGCCAGTTACATGTATATACTCAATAGGCTGGCTCGTAAACCTATCATAATCAATGAGGGAACTTACCATCCGGAGGATAGTCATTCGGATGACTAATCTTATAGAGCACGACCCACAGAAGTAGTATGAGAACAGTAACAATACCCAACACTACCTCTGTGAGTACGCTCAGCATCTTACCCTCCTATTTTACCTTCGTAGGTTCGATATGCGCATGTTCTTGGAGAGTATCCTTGATATCCTCGCAAGTAGTCACGATGTGATTACTTTTAGAACTATGCTGATTGTATGCATCGATGAGGCTATCAGCCATATCGTCGAACTCATCAGCCCGACGCCGCATCATCTCAGCACGATGTCTCAACTGAGATGACAACGTATCAACTTCAAGATGCAACAGAGTTGTGTAATCTGTTGTCTGCTTCAACAAATCTTTCTGATCAATAGCGTCAGTTATGACCTTAAACGGAACCCCCTGTGTCTTGATATCAACAACTTCGTTATCGATATCGATAGATAAATCTTCAAGCAACTTACCGTGATTGATCATGTTATCACCCATTGGTTGGTTCTGTCGTTCCTGTACTCAAACTCGTGAAGGTCTATGCTTTCTTCTGAGTTACTATTGTAGAAGAAACATATGACTTCACGACTATCCCAATCGATATGTTTCACGATACCGTTGGCATATTCCCTCGTCCAAACTGAATCACCCTTACGGGGTAGATGTTTTCCCACGACACAGCACTCCCTGCAATTCTGCGATATCGATGAAAGAATTACACGCACGACGTAGTTCATCAGCAGCGACAGACATCGCTGATACTACCGTGATGTAACAACCTTCATCCTGTGCTGCACGTACAGCAGGGACGTAATCACCATCACCAGAATACAATATGATATGGTCCATCTTTCGAGATAGTCGAACCATATCAACTGCAATCTCTACATCCATATCACCTTTAATCTTCTTCAAGCCATTCTCGGAATTATTGAATGTCTTGGTAGGTTTCTGAATGACACGATAACCGTTGAAATCCAACCAATCAACTAATGGACGGATATCACTATGCCCTTCGACGGTATGGACAGCAGTATAATACAGCAACTGTACCATCGGATAATGTTTATTATGATATCTCCTGAATGCATTCCAGTCGATTTCATAGAGGTTACGCATAGCCATGTACGTATTGGAGCCGTCAATCAACACTGCCGTTTTCATCATCACCTCCGTTAATATGAAACCAATACAACACTGATACACACACAACTGCATAGCCCAACAAAACTATGCTGTAACCCCAGTAGTTCATTTAACTCTCCTGTTATCGTTGTTATGCCAAGGCTGAGACTTCCACCATTCTTCATGACAAGGCACAAACAAATAAACTACCCGAAGGTAGTTTACATAGTATCTCATTCGCAGATGCTTGCTCCAGAATACCCACCATTTCATGAGAGTAATCCTGTCCGATGAACAACCCAATCTTCTTTAATTCCATGCCGTTTCTCATTAACGGTATGGCAGATGTTGTAGTTAGGACGGCTCGGCATCTTATACACCGTCATACCTGACGACGTACAAATAACAGCAAGCTGAGTTGCATACTTCACAACTGCATTTTTGTTACACCAGTCACGAGGCATTCTATACCGTTCGTTCATGGTGACACCATCTTGATGAAGATTAAACCATCTGCATAAATGCAGTGTTGTTCTTTCCATCTATGATACACCAAACGGAGGTGCTCATAGGAATAGTACTCGACATAAACTTTATGCATTCAACCCTCCGTTGAAAATATAACCCCAACTACCCCTTAGTTTAGTTCGGTGAGTCTCTTTTTTCACCATCCTCAAGCTGGATAGTGATCTCGAATGTATTGGCATTCAGTTCATCATGAACTGTAGTCCAGATAATCTTGGCCATATCCTTTAAGTTATCAGGATTAGCCTCAATCTGTCTCACTTGGCCATCTTCAAAGCCAACTCCGATATACATCTTCATGCGTTACTCCTACTAGATAGTAAGCAGTTTTAGGTCTTGCTCAGGACCTCCGCCGACCGACAGAACTAGAAGCATCACCGGACACTGAGAAGCAGGCTCCTGATTTCATTCGCCAGTCCGTTTCTTCTAGGCAATCTCTCAGTATCCATAAGTATATACTAACGGCTGCTTAATGCAACTGCTTGAAATCATTACAGCTTATCCTATCGACAACGACGGCTTAATCATTGCTGTGCACTAACCGTTTATGACGCGTAGCGCACGAGTTTGTGTCGACCTATCATAATTGATGTGTGGCAGAAATGCCACACTGTGGTAAATAGATCACAGAGAACATAACGTGAATTGTTGCAGTGCGGTAGCTGCGGCAACAAATGAATCTGGATTCAGGTTAATCAGACAAAGAAAATCCCCGGCCGCTTTCGCGAACCGGGGTTCATAGTTTTAACTAGGCTGCCTTGCTTTTCTTATCTTCAGCAAGCAAGTCTGACAGACGCTTAGCAATACCGGGCTTGGACAAGAAACCATCCAAGCCAAGAGCAATCTTGTTCATGCTCAATAGCAAGTCATCCGTTCCCGCTGAGTTGAGATGCGTCAGCAACGCGTTAGTTGCCTTGGCATCTCCGATCAACTTATCAAAGAACGTCGCATATACCGCTGTACATTCGTCATACAGCGCGACGTTATCGATTTGCGGAACAGTCTTAGCTTCCTTGCCAGCACCCTTTGGCTGGCGTCCAGTAGTGCCGACAACGGCATTATATGTTCCGCCGTCACCCTTGGCTTTATCCACGTCCAACGCCAGCAATTGACCAATAGTCAGGACACGGAATTGTTTCCGATCCTTGCTGTTATAGACGTAGAGAAGCTTTTGGCTTTCGACGGGCATACCTTCAGGCGTACCATCGTCGGTAATCAACTCAACCGCCATTTCGGTTTCGTTGTTGAGGCGATGCATAGTCTGCACGATATTCACCGCGCGAATGATTGCGGCTTTCTTCGTGGAACGTTTGCCTTCAAGTTGTGCCTTAACAGCGGTCAACTTGATTTCATCGCCAGCAAGTGCGGCATGTTCTGGCAAGATATGTTTGCCAGTTTCGCCTTTCTTAGCTGCCTTGATACTTTCGATCGCAGCAACCAACCTCTTGCCTTCCGTGGTACCATCAAGCAAATCATAGTACCAATCGCCTTCGCCAGCCTTTGACTGGCCTTCGCTGTCGCGAACGATAGTCGGATAACGGTGCAACTTCCTGTTGCTTCCCGGATGCGTCTTATTGCTAGAGCCGGGAATAGGCCAGACAGTTGCAATCGTTTCCTCGCCAAACAGCCGAACAATGTCACGTCTGATAACAGCCGCACCACGCTTGTTTTCTAATGCAGCCTTGGCATTAGTTTCCAAGTCGTCATTGAATTGCTTATCAGCATCCAATCGCTTGGAATACTCATAAGCATCCGTGCTTTCAATGACCGTTGACGGTTCATCGCTTGGAATGCTGCCTGTCTCAAAATACTTGATCCAATCAGCGTCATCCATGTCATCTTCCGTTGCCATTACCAAGTCTGACAATTGCTTGTCAGAATACTTGGCAGTTTGCTTCGGAAAACGCTTGCGATAATCGTCAATGTCACCGGCCATAACAACGCCGTTGTCATCGTTGTTTTGCGACCTATCATTCGTATCGACTTCAGCCTCTTTAAAAGCTTCAGCGAAGTCTTCAGCCGTCATGTCAGCCTCGGCATTCATGATAACCGCTTCCATGTCATCGATAGATAACGTGGTATCGCGGCCATACTTGGCTTTGAATGCAAGAGTGTAAGGCATAACGTCTTGAGCGGTAAGTGTAGACATATCGTAGTCCTTTCTGTTGCTCGCTTGCCGTGTCTGTCCCCGGTTAGAGTTAGTTTGGCTTAGGTAACAAAACGTCAAGCAACCACAATTCAACAGGATGAATTGGGTTTCGTATCGCTGGCACTGGGTAGTTAGGTTTATGTTTACCTTCGAAGTAATCATGCCAATAGCGTGTAAGCCATGGCTCTTGGATTGCTTCGTGAAATGTGGAGGAATTCCAATAGGAATAAACTCCGACTTTATCGTGAATAACATTCACGTCTTTCATATCGCTACTCCAATCATGGCTATGATCAGAGAGAACGACGATAACAGGAATAGCCTTTCAGCTATCCTGTTCTGTTGCTCTAGCGTTGTCATGGCTGCACCTGCAATCCCGCAGGCAAAGCAATGTCAACCGATATGCGAACGTATTCAGGTGCACGGTTGAGGATAGTAGCCTCAACGAATGCAAAGATGCGTTCTCTATTCCAGAATGACTTACGCCATTCAAGATAGTCTGTTTCTGTCCGGTACAACCGGATGATACAGTCATAGTTCATGCTCATCCCCTTGGGGACAGGCAGAGCAAGCGAGCGGTTCACAATGTCAAAGAACACTATCTGCGCTTGGCTCAATCCGTGCTAGGTAGAGCGTATCCAGATAGTAGGCAGCACAACTGCCCAATGATGTATTGTAAGCCCAAATCTGACTAAAGCAAGGCGATAAGCCATTATCGGGTAGAATAACTCACTAAAGATACCCGTTAGAAGAGAATATACTTATTTGATATAAGCAAAGCTAATACTGTGTTGCATATTTGTTCATAGTTATCTTTGGTATTGAAAGACACAGTGTGGCCGGAAAGACATACCCGGCCCCTTAAGGTATATATGTATTACCTTAGTACCTAAGGTATCCTTAGGATTATCCTAATAGATACCGTATGTAATAATAAGCTATAGCTATAGGTATTATACGTAATCATTAGCTACGCTAAGCCTTACGGTACCTAAGGTATTTTACGAGAATAGTATCTTATCAAGCTAACTGCTTAGTTGCTAAGGCAACCTTCGGATAATCAGCAATGCTGTTAATCCGAATTCTGATAATCCGTAATTATTCTTTCCCGAATAGGTCAGCCTCGCTGTCCCTCCGATGTGGGGGTGCCGGGGGGCCTTCGGCGACCTTGAATTACACCTCAAAATTATCTCGGAGAAATTTTTAATCAAAGATCATCCTTAGATAGCCAATACAACTTCCAACACTTCCAACAACAGAAGGTATTTTTATCAATAGGAAAGTAACAAAACCTATGGTAGGGATAACAATAACCTTCTTGGGGTAGATTTCTTTTCATTTCCTAATCCCCATATTAGCTTTATGCCTACCTATTCTAATCTTCTTTTCTTCCTCTGGTAAATCTGAAGCTTCTATAGCTTTGATACAGATAGCCTTACTTCCATAAGCATAGCTCCAGTACCATTTATCAAACTCTTCATCGGTCATGGCCTAAATACCAACATCCAGTCCCCGTTGATAGCTCTCCCGTAGAACAGGTGGTTAGAGGCTAAATATCCCATTAAAGCTATATACCCTAGTGTGACTACCACCTTCACGAAATAACGCATGGCTGAATTAAAAACCCCCCTTCTTACTTAGAGATTTACCCCTAATTTTTAGTACTTCTAGGTATTCTGCTGAATACTGCTTCTTTTTCTTTAGTCCAACGATCTTTCTGATTATTTCTGCCTCTTCCTCAGTGGGCATTCTATCGAGCTTAAAAGACAATCCATTCATTTGAGGCTCCATGAAGGACAATCTCTTTCCTAGATTATTACCTTCAGCGTATATATACCAATAGGTACCATCAGTTTCTATCTTACCTTTAGTACCTGTTATATTCCAATACTGTAGTTCATCTCTGCTTATATTCTTAACAGAGATAACTAAGCTATTAGCTAAAGTAACTAATAGCTTTCTATCCTCCTTATGTTTAACTTCTTTCATATTTCAATTACCTTTACTGGGATATTAGCTTTCTTAGCTTGATTAATCATATTTTGGGTTCCTCTGCTATTGGGTCCCAAGAAGGCAACAACCAACTGTGGTTTTCCCTCAGTAAGCATCTGACTGTTTCTAATTGGTCCTGCAGCTTTTCCGTATTTATCCCACTCCGCAGGGAAACGTAACACTGGAATTCCGTGTCGTTCTGCATATATTCGACTAAACGTATCAGCTCCACGAGCTTCTCCTTCGATAACTTCTGTAATTTCAATTTCACTTAAAGTTCTTTCGAGTAATTCATAATCGTTGAAATGCCTACTTCCACATACTAAAACTCTCATAGTTCCTCAAAGTTACTTAGCTTATAAAACAATTCCCTAGTCATAGAAGCACTATAGCCTGAATGACCTTGCTTAGCAAATGTAGTTATTAATTCTAATACAGCATCTCCTAGCATACCGTCGTAGTCAGCATCCTTATCGAATAGCTCTGCTTTCTGCAGTTCTTTGTTGGCGTGATCAATTAAATTTGACAAATACTTTCCTTTCCTGTATAATATGCAGTTACAGACGAATTCCGTATTATAAACCTTATTTTCATTAAAGCAAGCATATAGTTAATTACCATGTCCTTTAAAGCAGTACAAGCTAAGATAGCCAGTAAAGAAGGTATTTCTAAGAAAGCAGCAGGAGCTATCCTAGCTAAGAGTTCTAGGAATGCTTCGGCTAAAGCTAAGAAGAAGAACCCTAAACTTAAGAAGGTTAAGGGATGAACCCTAATAAGTTCGAGGATAGCTTAGCTAAGCTAGACCTAAAAGGAATTATCTTAATGCAAGGTCTATTAGCTCAGCAAGCCCTTAAGCTTCTCTACGAGGAAGAGCATAAAGCTTCTCCTGTATTGGTTCCTGAAAAGAAGCTTATTCAACTATGACACACCATCCCTTCGTTAAGGCATCTTTCGATGCTGTAGCATTTGTAGGTGTCTTTCTTGGCTGGCTTCCTACTATCCCAGTTATCCTTGCTGCTTGTGCTTCGACTGCTTCACTGATTTATTATTCATACCAGATTCACGACATCCGCAATTCCAATAAGAAACGTAAACGTAGATGAGCCATGCTGCTGATGGAAGCTTAAACGTAACTGTAGTTACTGGAGTTTCATATACAGGATTATTTGCTGCAGATGGCAGTTATAACGTAATAGCATCCCCCGGTGGTTCGTATGTCGGTGCAACTCACGCCTGCGGAGCTAAGTACGTCACTCCTCGTTCTACTCTTTCGAACAGTCCTATAACAGCCCCTGATGGTAGTTTGTTTGTAACAAATACAGGTATGCCTCCAAAGAACGAAGGTCAACCTGTTACTGTTGTTTCAGGATCACTGACATTTGTCTAGTGCAGAAAAAGCTAGAGCAGACCGGCGCAAACTCGCCGAGAATGATCTAGAAGAATTTATTAAGTTAGTACAACCTAAGCGTGTCTTAGGTAATATCCATCGTGAAGTTATCCGATGGTGGATGGCTAGCAATGCTAAGCCCCATCAACTATTACTGCTTCCACGAGATCACATGAAATCTTCTCTCATAGCACTTCGGTGTGTATGGGAGCTTACACGTAACCCTGCATTACGTATTCTATATATTTCTTCAACTAGTAATCTCGCTACTAAGCAGTTGAAGTTTATGAAAGATATCCTTACCTCTTCTACCTACAGACTATACTGGCCTGAAATGGTTGAGAAAGAAGAAGCTAAACGCGAGAAGTGGACAGAACGGGAAATCTCAGTTGATCATCCCAGACGTAAAGAAGAATACATCAGAGACCCTTCTATTTTCACTGCAGGTCTTACTACAAACATTGTTGGTATGCATTGCGATATCGCTGTTCTTGATGACGTTGTGGTTTCAAATAATGCATACATCGAAGAGAATCGTGAAAAGGTTAGAGACCAGTATGGTCTTCTTTCATCGATTGAAACGGTGGAAGCAAAAGAATGGGTCGTAGGTACTCGATATCACCCTAAGGATTTGTACAACACTCTCATCGAAATGGAGAAAGACTCCTACGATGAATTTGGAAATAGAATTAAGTTAGATGACAACTCTCTTTTCGATGTTAAAGAACATGCTGTGGAAACAGCAGGAGATGGAACCGGGGAATATCTCTGGCCTCGTACTCAATCCTCCGATGGAAAATGGTATGGATTTAACCAAGAAGTCTTGGACATCAAACGAAATCAATATATCAACAAAGTCCAGTTCCGAGCCCAATACTACAACGATCCACACGATATTGATTCGTCCCCAATCAAGCGAGACCTTTTCCAATACTACGATCAGAATTTCCTCTCAAGGAAAGATTACAACTGGCACTTTAAACGAGATCGACTTAACGTCGTGGCAGCAGTTGACTTCGCTTATTCTACCGGAAAACGGTCCGACTCTACTAGTATTGTCGTCATTGGAGTAGACGGTTCTGGTAATTATTATGTCCTTGATATTGATCGGTTTAAGACTGATAAGATTTCAGATTACTTCCAGCATATTCTAAAGCTCTACGAGAAATGGGGATTCCGAAAGATACGTTGCGAAGTCTCTGTAGCTCAGCAAGTTATTGTTAAAGATTTGAAAGAGAATTATATCCGTCCTTATGGGCTATCTCTTTCAATTGATGAATTCCGCCCTAGTAGATGGCAAGGTTCTAAAGAAGAACGAATAATGTCTACACTAGAACCTAAATATGCTAATCATCAGATTTGGCACTATCAAGGTGGTAATATCCAAGCTCTTGAAGAAGAATTGATTTTCACTAATCCTCCGCATGACGATATCAAAGATGCACTCGCATCTGCAATTGATTTCGCAGTCGCTCCTATGAATGTATTTAATACTTTGAAATTAAAAGAACCAGTTATGCAGTATCATACTAAGTTTGGCGGTGTAGCTTGAAGGTTTGCGAATGTGGCAAAGAGTTCGAACCTAAGAGTATAAAACAAATACATTGTCATAGACGTTGCCCTAATAGGTTTAATCACAATGGTCTAGGTTTTACAGATAGACAGCGTGATTACAAATACAGAATTAATTATGGTATTTCTATTCAAGATTACAACAGAATGTTCGAAGAACAAAACGGCTGTTGTAAAATATGTAAAACACACCAGTCTTTAATGAAGAAAAAACTTCACGTGGACCATAATCATAAAACGGGCGAAGTGAGAAGTTTGCTTTGTCATAATTGTAATCTAGCTTTGGGGCGCTTCAAAGAAGACCCAGTTATTATAGCTGCAGCTTTGGAGTATGTGTCATAACCGGAAAAGTATTAGAGCTTGAGAATATCCTTTCTCCTGATCTTCTTGCTACACGTCTGACTGAACGTTATATCCAATGGGATACTCTTCGTCAGAATTGGAAAGTCGATAAAGAAGAAATCCGCAGATATGTCTATGCGACGGATACATCGTCTACAACGAATAGTAACAATCCTTGGAAGAATAGAACAACTATTCCCAAGCTTTGTCAAATCCGCGATAATCTCTACAGCAATTACACTGCGACGCTATTTCCGAAACGTAAGTGGTTAGTTTGGGAAGCAGACGAAGCTGATAGTGCAGCCGTAGCTAAACGTGATGCCATTGTCAATTACATGTCGTGGTGTATTGAACAACCGACATTTAAGCATGAAATCGATAAGATTATTCTAGATTATATTGACTTTGGCAATTGCTTCGCTACAGTCGATTGGGCTGATACTCGCGTTGAACAGAAAGATAAAACTCAAGCAGGATATGTAGGTCCTGTTATACGTCGTATCTCACCTCTTGATATGGTAATGAACCCTGTTGCAGAAGATTTTCTTTCTTCTCCTAAGTTCATTCGCAGTATTGTCAGTATGGGGGAACTTCGCAATCTTCTCGAAAGAATGAGCAATGACGAGAATAGACAAGAATACGAAGAATTGTACGACTACCTCAAGAAGGTTCGTTACCACGCTAGAACGTTTGAAGGTGATTGGTCTCAACGTGATCGTTTATACGCCGTTGATGGTTTCGCTTCTTTCCGTGCTTATCTGCAGTCTGATTACTGCGAAGTCTTAACCTACTACGGAGATTGGTACGATCACTACACAGATGAATTTCAAAAGAATCGTGTCATCACTGTCGTTGATCGTCATAAGCTTATCGGCAATAAGCCTAACCCCAGTTATTTTGGACAACCGCCTATCTACCATGTTCCTTGGCGGAAGCGACAAGATAATCTGTGGGGTATGGGTCCACTCGATAATCTCGTGGGGATGCAATATCGTCTGGACCATCTCGAAAACTTAGGCGCGGATATCTGGGATTTCACTGCATTTCCTGTCCAAATGGTTACAGGATTTGTCGAAGACTTCGTATGGCAGCCAGGTGCAAAGATATTCACCTCAGATGAAGGTAAGGTAGAACTTATCCAGCCAGAGGTCTCGATCATGCAGTCTGAAAGCAAGATGGCTATGCTTGCTGAAACCATGGAAAAGATGGCAGGTGCTCCGGGTGAAGCCATGGGCTTCCGTTCTCCGGGTGAAAAGACTAAGTACGAAGTGCAGCGTCTTGAGAATGCTTCTGCTCGCATCTTCCAGAATAAGATCAATCAGTTCGAAGAGCAGATCATAGAGCCTCTACTTAATGCAATGCTTGAGCTTGCTAGACGTAATCTTGATAGTTCTTTAACGATTAAGGTGTTTGACGATGAACTCAAGACTGCCTCCTTCCAAACTCTCACCGTCGAAGACATTACTGGCGTGGGCAGGATCAAACCTATTGCCGCTAGGCACTTCGCCGAACAAGCTGAACTGGTCCAGAATCTCACAAGCCTTACAGGCTCAGGACTCTGGCCGACTGTCCAACCCCACTTCAGTGGTATCAAACTCGCTAAGATTCTAGAGAATGTCTTCGATCTTACAGACTATGAAGTAGTGTTACCTTACGTAGCACTTGCTGAACAGGCTGAAGGTCAATCTCAAATTCAAGCTCTTACCGAGCAGCTTCATGCTCAAATGGGTACAGCTACAGGTATGGGTGAAGATTATGATCAATCACCCGGTGGTGGTCCTCCACCTCCCGCGCCTAAAGGCGGGACAATGGGACTACAACGTAATCCTCCTATGAATGCTACTCCTGAAGGAACTCTCGGAACACAATGAAACTCAATCCTCTCGATCCCTCTGATCAGTCTGCAATGGAGCCCTATACGGTGACTCCTCCACTTACTACAGCTACTTCGTATAACATTAAAGGCATGCCTACTCCACCTGCTGGTTGGGGTAAGGTTATTGGCTTCGTCGATTCTGTCGATGGTGATGATGAAGGTCCTGAATCTCCGGACGAATGCTAATGAGTAAGAAACTTCCTATGAAGCAAGTCCACCATCCTGCTCATAATCTTCCAAAGCCTACTGAAAACTACGAAGGAGACCCTCTTGGTATTCTTATGGGCGGTGGAACGAATAATAACATGGATAACACTAATCCAACTCCAATGGGAGAACAGCCTTGATTTCTGCTTGGACCAAGCATATTCCAGATCAAGAAGAAAAAGAAAAATTCCGCAATCAAGTATTAGGTTCTAAAGTAGTCTTAAATCGTCTCCAAGCAATTGTAAATGAAATGAAAGAAGACGCCGACAACACAGAACTTAATACAAAAGTTTACGACATTCCCAATTGGGCTTATCGTCAAGCCGACACCAACGGCTTCAAGCGAGCCCTTAAATTAGTATCTAAAGTAATTAACCTAGACCAACAGGACAATAAATGACTAATCTATTCGAAGCTCAGGTAGACCATCAACCCGATGCTTCACTCCGAGAAGAAATCCTCAACAAGTGGAAAGACAAACCCGTTGAAGACCTTCTCAAAGCAAAAGTAGAGAGTGATCTTTACATCAAATCGTTGGAACGTCAGAAGGATGAACTTCGTGCTGACTATCTCAAACAACGCGATGAATTGCTGACTAAGGCTAAATTCGAAGAGTATCTCCAGAAGATGGAAACTCTAAAAGACGGTCAAGTAACGACACCTACTGTGAACGAAGTCTCTGAGCCAAAGTATGACCCTAAGGAAATTGAAAGTATAGTTCTCAATAAGATCAGCGAAAGCAAGAAGATCGAGAAAGAGACTGAAAATTTCAATACGGTTCAAAATAAACTAAAGGAGAGATTTGGTAGAGATTACCAAATTATCCTTCGAGAACAACAGATCAATCTTGGTTTGTCTGACAATGATGTCAATGATCTCGCTAAGAAATCTCCTGAAGCTTTCTTCAGGATGATGAACCTTAACGATACTAAAGACCCATTTCAGGCTCCTCCACGTAGCAATCAGCGAAATGACAGTTTCGCGCCAAAGGTTAGCAAGCGTGATTATAACTACTACCAAGAGTTAAAGAAGACTAATCCTCGTTTGTATCTCGATCCTAAAATCGCCGTCCAAATGCATAACGACGCCATTGAACTTGGCGACGCCTTCTTTGGATAATTTTAACAATAACTTTTAAGGACTTCACATGGCCGGTTTTACCGACATGAACAATCAGTACCTCATTAGGACTAACCTTTGGTCGCGTCAGATCAAAGAACTCCTCTTGGACGAACTGAATGCTATGAAGTTTGTCAAGGTTCACAGTGACTTCCCCGATGGCTATACGCTAAACATTCCGTCGATTGGTGAAGCCGAGACTGCCGATTTCAATGAAAATCAGGCTGTCAAGTACAATCAGTTCGATACGGGTAACTTTACGTTCTCGTTCGACCAGTATAAGTACTCGGCTAACGCAATCAGCGAAAAGTTCAAGCGGGATAGCTTCTATGCTCAGGATGTGATCGCGGCTTTCGTGCCTCGTCAGCATCGTGCGCTAATGGAAGCCGTTGAAACCAACATCTTTGCCAAGGGCAACGCTGGACAGACTGCTTCTAACTCTAACATCATCAACACTGCAAGCCATCGTTGGGTTGCTTCTGGTATTAATCAGAGCATTACTCTCCCTGACTTCCAGAAAGCTCAGTACGCTCTGACTAAGGCTAATGTGCCTCTGACGAACCTCTGTGCCGTTGTTGATCCCTCGGTTGCCTATACTCTGGCTACCCAGGCTAACCTCGTCAACCTCCTCTCGCCAATGCCCATGTGGGGCAATATCACGCAGGATGGTATTATGACTGGATTTAAGTTCCGGTTTAATGTCTTTGGTTTTGATATCTACGTCAGCAATTACCTCCCGGCTATTGCTTCCGAGACTGTCAATTCCGTCTCCGTGACTAACGGTGTGGCTAACTTCTTCTTCTCTGCGACTCCCGGTGATACTACGCCTTGGATCGGTGGCTTCCGTCAGATGCCTACGGTCTACAGCGAGTTCAACAAGGACCTCCAGCAGGAAGAATACCTCACCATTGCTGAGTATGGTTTCAAGCTGTATCGGCCTGAAAACATGGTCATCGTCCTCACTGCAACCGGCGTTGTGCCGACCTAAAGGAGAAACAATATGGTTGCTGGTTCTTGGCTTGACCCTGATGGCCTCTACCGTCAGTATGGTACACAGAAGGCTGTCCCCACTACTGTAGGAGATTACCTCTCTTACGGTGAATGGCGCGATATCGAGTTTACTGTAAATCTCGCTACCGCTCCTTACAACACTGCTGGTACTTATATCATCGGTAACACGACCTTCCTCGGAACTAACATTTTCATTGAAAGTGTTAACTACGATGTTGAAGTCGCTGCTGCTGGTGGTACTTCGGTATCAGTCGGTACGATGAAACTCGACCGTTCGACTTCGATTTCTAACACCAACCTCTCGGCTGCCGTTGCTACGGCTTCCTTGACTGCGGGTGCTAGTACGACTGTCAACACTGGCGGTATCGTCGGTACTACGGTTACTAACTCGACGTTTACTGATGGTGCGGCTTATATCACCGTAACTACCATTGGTACGTTCACGGCTGGTACTGTTAAGTTCCGTATCCGCTATCGCGGTATCGGTACTATCACTCAGTAGGAGTAAGTATGACTACTTCTCTCATTGAGGACCACGGTGGTAACGTCATGGTTGCTTCGGCAATCACTCTTGGCGCTGACACCGTTGGTAAAACAAATGCAACTCTTCCTGCTATTTACGTTGTGAATAGCGCCTCTGCTCCTACTTTTGCAGCGGCTCAGGGAAGCATTGCTCTTAACCAAGCAGGTTCTGGTATTGCAAATCGCATGTGGGTGAACTCTACGGGTTCTACCACTTGGGTTGCAGTCAGTACTGTTTCGTAATGGAAAGGGGAGCTTCGGCTCCCCAATCCTAAAGGATTTAAATGAGCAAAATAACACTAACTGATCTAGTTAACCTCCAGAATGAAACTACGGCGGTTAGCGCTATTAACGATAACATGGCTATTATTCAGACAGCCATGGATAATACTCTATCTCGTGACGGCACAAGCCCTAACCAGATGGAAAAAAATTTAGACATGAATTCTAATCGTGTTCTAAATCTTCCTGCACCATTGACAAATGATGAACCTCTCAGATTAGCTGATGCTAATACTCTTAATGGTGGAGGTACTATTCAAAGCATACCTGCCGGAGGTATTACAGGGCAAGCCCTAGTTAAGCTTAGTAACGCAGATTATGATGTCAACTATGAAAATATAGTAAATTCCGTAGGTCTTGCTTTACCAAGTGATTTTACTGTAACTAACTCTCCTGTAACTCTTTCTGGCAATCTTACAGGGTCTTGGGCTATTGCACCTACAGGAACGGGGGCAATAGTTAGATCAAGCTCTCCTACCTTAGTTTCACCTGCATTAGGAACTCCTATTTCAGGTACCTTAACTAATTGTACAGGTATGCCTGTAACAGGAGTAACAGGAATGGCTTCTGGTGTTAATACATTTCTTGTAACACCTACCTCAGCCAATCTAGCTGCTTCAATAATAGATGAGACAGGAACTGGAAGTCTTGTATTCGCCAATTCACCTTCTTTAACAACTCCTGTTATAGGGTCATCTGGGGCCACTTTATCAGGTACTTCAGGAAACACAATTCTTAAGGCTTCTGCAACAGCTTCAGGAACTCTCACTATTCCTGCTGCTACAGATACCTTAATCGGTAAAGCTACTACAGATACACTAACTAATAAAACATTTGATACTTCTGGAACTGGAAATAGTTTCTTAATAAATAGTGTCGCTGTTTCTAGAGGTCAATATCCTGCAGTAAATACTAATACAGCAGCTACTTCAGGTAATATTGGAGAAGTAATAACAGCATCTGTAAATTATAACCCAGGCACTTCAGTAACATCAGCTACCCCTCTTAATATCACTAGTATTTCTGTACCCGCTGGCGAATGGCTTATCACGGGAATGATTTACATATTCCCTGCTTCTTCAACTAACGTAGCTTTATGGCAATCGTCTATATCGTCTACTTCAGGAGTTAACGATACTTCTCCAGGTAGATTTTCTCAATGGTTGAATATGGGTGTTCCTGGTAATAATATTTTATCACAGGCTATGCCCTGTACTAAATATTCTCTTTCAACAACAACTACCATTTATCTTGTTACCCAAGTTAATTTTTCAGTTAGCACACTAACTGCTGGCGGTTCTTTAACTGCTTGGAGGTTTCATTAAATAGCTCATGAGTAAAATTACACTATCAACTGTAGGAAGTCTTGTAACTAATCCTACAACAGCTAATAGTACAATTAATTCTAATTTCTCTACTATTCAAACGGCGTTTGATAATACTCTCTCTAGAGACGGAACATCTCCTAATCAAATGGAGAGTAATTTAGATATGAATTCGTTTCATATCCTTAATCTTCCGGAGCCTTCATCTGATAATGATCCTATCCGTAAGATTGACCTTACTAACGTATCTACGATTACTAATCTTATTCATACTGCTAGTAGTACTACTAATACAATAGGAACGGGTAATCTTACTTTCACAGTTCCTTCTGCCCTAGGTTTTCAAACGGGTCAGTTTGTTCTTGTTCAAGAAACAGGTAATACTGCTAACTATATGGGAGGTAGAGTAGTTTCTTACTCAGGAACAACTCTTACCTTAAATATTACCGCTACAGGAGGCAATGGGACTTTTTCTAATTGGACTATAGATGTCTCAGGAGCTCCTGGGGCTGCAGGTGCAACAGGTCCGCAAGGTCCTTCAGGAACTACTTCAGCTTTTAATGTCTATGAAACAAGAGCTGCAGCCATTACTGCAACGATACCTAATTCTGTCAATATGATTAAAACTCTGGCTTATGATACATCATATACACCAGAGAGTGGGGCTACCTTTACAAGAGTTTCAGCAGGAACACCATTTATAGATACTTGGCCTACTTCGATAACAATAACAGGAGGTTCAGGTTATGTGAATGGTACATATTATGGAGTCATATTTACAGGTGGTTCTGGAGGAGGTAATGTAGGAACTGTTGTTGTAAGCGGAAGTATTGTCACATCAATAGATTTCAGCACTCAACCTGGAAATGGATATAAGGCTGGAGATATTCTTACTTGTGCAAACACTTCTTTAGGTGGGTCCGGAAGTGGGTTTTCATTTACAATAACGTCTGTGTCTAGCCCGTTGGCTAGTTTTACAAATACTGTTGATGGTAGTTTATGGCAATATCTCCCGGATAAGGGATGTACGCATGTTAATCAGTTTGGAGCTAAACCTGATTGGATAAACTCAGACTCTACTGCTACTAATAATTTTAATGCCATTCAAGCTGCGTTGTTTTTTGGTGGACGTGGATTTAGTGAGGTGTTTCAAGGGATTGATGTAGGAGATTGTGTAAAATGTGGACAAGGCGTTTACATGATTTTGCCTTCTGTAAGCACTCTTTCTTTGACCATTCCTGATGGAGTTTTCTTTGTAGGTACTTATGGAACTACAATTAAAATCAGCGATAGTTGGAATGCAGCAACCAATTGTATTAACATAGGAAACCCTAACGCTCATTTTGCTAACTTTAATTGTGGAATTAAAGATATGCAGATAATGATGAACACATCTGTAACTAATGTTGCGGTAGGTACGTCCCTTATATATTCTAATAATATGCAAGACGGCAGTGCTATAGAGCGCGTCGATCTTTTAGCAGGATATAGAGGAGGTTTTAAATATGAAATAGGTTATGGAGGGGCTTCTGTAGTAAAATTTCACGATCTTCGTATTGAATGTGTTGATGTAAATACCCCAGCTTTTTTCTCAGTAGGAACCTCTATTATAGATTGTCAACGATGGTCTGTCGGTGCTCCTTCTTCAGGTCATAACGCTACTCAAAATGGGTGTGTTCTTTTAGGCAATGGAGGTATGTACAGTTTTGATGGAATTCATTTCGAAGGTTATCCTAATGGTTTTCTTATAAAAATGCCAGCAGGTGGTAATGTCGCTATGGCTTCTTTTAAAAATGTAACAGGAGGCCTAAATCTTTCATATGTATTTACCTTAGACGCAACTAACGCTGCAGGGAATGCTTCTTTTGAGCGTTGTCAGAAGAATAACGGACTGGCTACTGGTTTAGTTTTAAATGGGCAATCAGGGGGAGTAAGTCGAACGGCTGATATTCTTCCTAAAGATGGAATAGTGTTTTTTAACCCATGAAAAATAACTTTAACGATTGTCTAGCTAGAGTACTTAAAGATGAAGGAGGATATACTAATGATCCTTCAGACAGTGGTGGTCCTACTAATTTCGGTATTACCATTGCTGATTATCGGAAGTACATCAACAAGAACGGGACTGCCAAAGATGTCAAGTCTATGTCGGTTGATCAAGCAAAGGTTATCTACAAAGCCCGTTACTGGGATGCTCTGGGCTGTGATGAACTTCCCAGCGGTGTGGATTATACTTGCTTTGATTATGGCGTTAATAGTGGCCTAGGACGTCCTCGGAAGGCTCTACAGCGATTTAAATCACTGTCTGGTACTCAACTAGTGGATGCCATCAATGACGAACGTACGGCCTTCCTAAAGGCTATCTCGGATGGTAAAAATCAAAAGTTCCTCAAAGGTTGGTTAGCTAGGGTAAACCGTGTTCGTAGTTACAGCAAGGTACTTGCTAATAAGAAAGATACTACTTCCGGTCCTATCGTTGCTACTGGTACTATCGGTATCGGTACTGCTATTAGTCAGTACTTTCATTCTCATGAAATTCTTATCATCTCTTCTGCAGTGGTTGCAGCCCTTGTCATAGGCTTTGCAATCCATCTCTATCGTAATAAAGGTAAACAATGACTGATCTCTCTTTCTCAACTGATATGGTTCCTCACGCTCAGGTGGTTGCACACCACGCTAAGCATGTAGTTCACCATGTCGCTCCCGTAATTAAACAAGGATATTCTATGCTTTCTCTTCTTCTCTCTTCTGTCGCTTCTCTCGCTGCTGGCTTCGGTCTTGGTTGGTATATCAAGGGCCGTGGTATGACTGGTGTGAAAATTGACCTTAACAATGTGAAATCTGATGTCGAAAAGATCAAAGCCCAAGTCTTCCCTGCTGTCGCAGCGGCTTAAGTCTATCTGGAAAGAAGACTGGACTAGGTTAGGGGTTAAACTTCAGGCAGCTAATATCGCTGTCCTTGGAAGTATTAATTCTTTGAACGGATATATCTCCGATCCGACGTTCAAGTCTTACTTAGATATCCTTAATGTTCCTAAGGAAGTCTATGTCTTTCTAGCAATCATTGGTATGATTTCATTCTTGTCACTTAAGAGTAAGAATGCTTAAGGTTAACGGAGTTAACCGTGTTTAGTTGGATACCTCTTGTAGGACCTATATTGCAGGGGCTGTTTAGTACAGCCTCTTCAATCTATGCTACATTTAAGAATACTGAAGTAGAGCAGATTAAGGCTGATACTACTACAGCACAAATAGGTGCTCAGATGGTAGAGAGTAATAATCATTACCTTTCTATTAGAATTCTAACTGATGCTGCACTATTGATGCCTGTAACTTGGTCTGCTTTAATTGGCTGGGATACTATCGTTGCGAAACGTTTCCCTGACTTGATGTTTCACGTAGCTGATTATCCTACCGGAGTCCAGTACATTCCTTACGGAGCATTTGCTTTCCTATTTGGTGTACTTGGAATGAATATATGGAAACGTAAATGAAGTATACCCTTCTTCAAATGACACAAGACATTCTTTCAAGTATGTCTTCAGATGAAGTCAACTCTATCTCAGATAGTCCTGAAAGTTTACAAGTAGCCAACATCATTAAGCAGAAGTATTTCGATATTGTAAATCGAGTACCTCTTACTGAACATGAACAGCTACTTCAGCTTGACGCCAGTCTGGATGAAAGCTCACCTATTTTGATGTATGTACCTGAAGGTGTTGCTGATATCCAATGGATTAAATACTTCGATAGTAATGTCGCAGACGGCACACAGGCTGATGACTTTCAACATGATCTAAATACAGATATCACTACTAATGCGCAGGCATTAAGTATTTCTGCACCGGGATACTTGCCCATTCAGATAATGCCTAATCATTCTTTCATTGCTATGGTTAACAGTTTTAACCCACAGGATGTAGGAGTGGAATCGTTTACGTTCTCTGATGTAAGTAATTCAGGTTTTCACAGTACTTTTAAGTTATATTATAAGAACGACAGACAGCCTCTTTATTGTACAATAATTAGCAATAGGTATGTCATCTTCGACGCATTCGATAGTTCTCAAGATAGTACACTTCAGTCTAGTAAGACTATGTGTTTTGGCAGAATTATTCCTCAATGGCAGAATGAAGATACATTTATCCCTAATCTTGCTGAAGAGCAATTCCAGCTTCTACTTAATGAAGCTAAAGCATTAGCTTTCTTTGAACTTAAACAACAACCTCATCAGTTAGCTTTACAAGAAGCTCAACGCGGTTGGAGTAATATTCAAAAGAATAAAGCTGTAACTAACCGACCTACTTATTTTAATGAACTTCCTAACTTCGGCAGACGTTCCGGTGTATACTATGGAACACGAGGATTTGGAAATGGATATAATCAAGGATGGAGTCAATGGCAGTAAGCCCTGAAACTAAATTAAAATCAGCAGACAGAGTGCTGGTATTAGAACCTATTGAAGGTAAAAAGCCTCTGTCTTCTACCGGACTAGTTGATCCGCGTCTATTTAAAGATGGTGAGGAAGGTAATCGTCTCCGTGCTGTAATGGATGGAGAGACTTGCTTGTGGTCGTTAAAATACGACAAAGGAAATATTCCGCCCGGTCTTAATGGTAGGTTCACTAGTTTTAAACATATCAAGAAATTCGCTGAAGATTATTTTCTGACCAGAAATATCAGGATTACAGAAGTTAAGGATTAACTGTGCCTTCACAGGTAATTACCTCCACTGAGAATAATTTCACCAAAGGCTTAATAACCGAAGCTACTGGTTTGAATTTTCCAGAGAATGCTGCTACTTCTGCAAGTAACTGTGAATTCACTTTAGTTGGAGATGTCGTTCGTCGCGATGGTATTAATATAGAAACTAATGGTGTTTCAACTGCCGTTAGTATTAGTAATATTGGTGCTGTATCTTCTTATGTCTGGAATAATCCAGGTGGACAAAGTGATCAGTCTATACTAGTAGAACAACTAGGCGGCAATCTTTATTTCTACAGTATAAGTAATTCTACTACCGCTTCGCCTTTATCTGAGCAGGCAATTACATCGATAGCACTATCAAACTTTGCTGCATATAACGCATCGTTTGATATAACTTTAGAATGTCAATTTGCAAGTGGGAATGGGTATCTGTTTGTATACCAAGGTAGCTGTCAACCTTTTTATTGTACATACGCCAATGGTATTATTGCTGGTACTATTATAACTACACAGATCAGAGACTTTATCGGTGTCACTGATAACCCTAATGTTAATATTAGACCAAATGCACTTACTGACCCTCATTTCTATAACCTGCAAAACCAAGGCTGGACCATAGGAAATCCTTGGACTTCTACCTCTGGAACTTCGTATACATTAGGAACTCTAGGTAATTCTACTTTCACAATATCAACAGGGCTAACTATTTCAAGTGGCACTACTGTAACTGTTTATTATGAAGGAAGTAATACCTTTGGCATTACAACAGGACAAGGGGCATCTTCAGGTACTGTTGTATCTTATACATCTTCTACAGGTGCATTGGTTATTAATGTTACAACCATCCTTACTTTAGGTTTTAGTGAAACATTAAATAATTGGTTAATTGTTCCTTCAAGTACAGGTAATATCAATACCTTCCAAAGTGCTGCTGCTGTATACCCAAGTAATGCAGATGTATGGTGGTATTTCAAAGATAATACTGGAGCTTTCAATCCTGCAACTACATTAAACAATGTTACATTAGCTACAGGCAGAGCACCTCAAGGGCACTTCATTTTAGATGCATTTATTATGCAAAGGTCCCAGTATGTCTCTTCTATAAATATAGTTTCTACTACTAAACGACCTACTACAGGAGCTTGGTGGCAAGGACGTGTCTGGTATTCTGGGGTAGATGATGCGGTTAATAGTACGTCTAATACAGCTTTCTATTCTTGGACTGGTAATATTTATTTCTCAACTGTGGTGCAATCTCCGGCTGATTTTGGCATATGCTATCAAACCAATGATCCTACCTCCGAAAATTTAAATGGTATTATTCCGACAGATGGAGGAATTATATCTATCCCAGAAGCAGGAAGCATACATAAATTATTTCCAATTCAGAATGGTATGCTTGTATTTGCGGATAATGGTATTTGGTTTATTACAGGTAGTCAAGGAATTGGTTTTGCCGCTAATGATTACACAATAACTAAAATATCCTCGGTAAGAGCACTGTCAGGCACTTCATTCGTAGATGTCATGGGTCTACCTTATTTCTGGAATGAAGAAGGTATTTATTCAGTAAATCCTAGTAATAACAATTCTTTAACAACTGATCCAATCACTTTAGGAACTATTCTTACTTTTTATAAAGATATTCCAATTCAAAGTAAGAAGTACTGCCATGCTGCCTATGACCCAATAAACTATGTAATCAAATGGGTATATCGGAGTACTCAAGAAAGCGGTACAGGAGATCGATATTATTTTGATAGTATTCTTAACTATAACGTCTACAATAAAGCTTTCTATCCGTACTCAATAGCTCCTATTAACTCTAACGGCCCTTACATAAATAGTATTGCTTATGTTTCATACCCGGTAATAACTGTTAATACCCCAGAACCTAGTTTTAAGTACCCTTCTATTCAAACTACTTCAGGGTTTAGTAAATTATTTGCTGAAGAAAATGACTCTACTTATACAGACTGGAAATTTTTTGGTGGAGTAGATGTTATCAGTACTTTTACGACAGGGTTTAAATTACATGGTAAAGGGTTGACGAAGTTTCAAATACCTTACATCAATACTTTCAATAGAACTAATGGTTCTTATGCAGCATTCTATATACAAGGATTGTGGGATTACTATTCCAACAGTAATGGTAATAGATGGTCTGCTAAACAGTTTGTAGAAATACTTGATAACAATACAAGTATGGTAGTGCGTAAACATCGACTACGAGGGCGAGGGTTGGTTTTACAATTAAAATTTACTTCAGTATCTGGTCAGCCTTTTGATATCATGGGCTGGGCGATCTATGAGAATGTCAACACAGGCGTATAATGGACCCTTTATCTCTAGCTATTGGTGCAGTTGGACTAGGGCTGCAAGTATTCGGGGGCTTTGGAAGTTCAAGTGCTGCTTCTAAATATTCTCAACAAGCTAATCTTGTTCAACAGAATGAGATAACACACGAGCAGCAGATAAATACTTTAAAGCAGCAAGCGATGGAAATGAACGGACGTCGTCAACAGATGGAAGACATCCGTAATACCCAGCGTGCACGTGCACAGGCTATTCAAGCAGCAGTTTCTCAGGGTGCTCAGTATGGTACAGGACTAGCCGGTGGACTTTCTCAGATAACCAATCAAGGTCTCTTCGATCTCTCTGGGGTTAACTCAGCCCTTCAGACTGGCAGAGCTATTAACACAGAGAATCAAGCGCTGTCTCAAGATAAAATACAGATGTCTAGTCTTAACGCTCAGTATCAGTCTACTCAGGCTACTGATCAAGGGATGATGTCCATCGGTGGTGCGCTATTGAAGTCTGGACCTACTATCGGTGCTCTCGGTAAAGGCATTGGAGGGTTTAAGTTCAATGGTCTCTTCGGCGGTGGTAGCCCGTCTGGATATGGTGTGTAATGGAACCTGATACTGTCTCGATAGATACTCTTAATCAAACTCCGGAAACAGTTCCTCTACCTGTTGCCGGAGTTACTAATATGCCTCCTGCTCCTGAGGTTGCTAAGCAACGTACTCAGAAAGTCCAGATGGGATTGTCTGATGTTATTAATAAACCAGCCGATGCAGTCTACCAAGACTTCCTTGACGGGAAAGAAGCGCAGCTACGCCAAGAAGCAGCGTCTGCTGTCGATTACAAGAATACACTGGATAGATATCAAGCTGTCCAAAATGCTGCTACGTCATCCGGTGGCCCTCTGTCTCCTGAGAAGGTTGCACAGATCATGGACCCTTTCAATCCTAAGAATCAACCGGCTGATCCAGATACTGTAATTGAAAGAGCTTATGCTCAGAATTACATCTCTGCGGCTAATACCGCTGCTGGTTGGATGTATGATAACGGTCTGTTAAAGACTGCTGCTGAGACTGTTCCGCAAACTACTAATGAAGCTTTTGCTAATGCTGAAGACCTAACTACAAAGAACCAATATCTCCTCAAGACTATCCAAGATATGCAGCAAGGAATGGTTCAAAACCAGTCTACTGCAGGGTGGTTAGTCGATCAGGCATTGGGTATGTTTCAACCCTATGTTGAGTACAAAGAACGTGGAAACGTTAATGGATTGGAGTTTGCTGGTGGTACTCTAGGCCAGAATAAGCTTGCGCAAAGCAATGCTTTATATCAGCAGCCATTAGAACAATTTAAACAAACTATCGATAAGTTGAAGGAGTACTACGCAAGTAATCCTTCATTAGGTGTATCATTTCTAAGTGATCTCCAGAATCCCGATCCCTTTTCAAGGGTTCTTGATAATGCCTTTACTGTCGCTATGGTACCAGATGCCGTAGCTGGTGGAGCTATTGCTGCTAAGGGTGTCAAGGCATTGACTACTGCCCGTCAAGTAAGTCGTGCTGCTAGAGATATCGTAGAGTCTGCTGCTAGAGACCCATCTGCTGGTCCCGCACAGGCTGCCGACGGTGCTGGTGCAGCAGGTGAAGCTGCTGTACAGAAAGTCACCCAAAATGTTGTAACATCTTTAGAAGGGCATGGAAACCCTACAAGTTCTTTAAAAGAATCTCTTCTTTCTACTTGGAAAGACATGGCTAATCAGTTTAGCCAGAACCAAGGAACGTATCTATCTCGTGAAGCCTTTACTCGTCTTATGGATGGCTTCTCTCAGGATAGTGAAGAACTCCTCAATAAGATTACAACGATCTCTCGTGTTGAAAGACAACCTCTGGCAGTCACTGCCGAGAATGTCATTCGTGCTTATAAAGATAAGATAGTTCAAGATTATAAGGGTCCTCCAGCTAGTTTAGCTGATATTGAAGGTCCTGTTCTTGAACCCATTAGTCATACGTATTGGTATAAGCAGAAGCTTATTAACTACGACGGTGAACAGTTTAGTAATGCTGAGACTGCCCAAGGCTTTGCTAATAGACTTGGTTTGAAAGATGTAATCATCGAAGGTACTGAAGGAGATAAGTTATATATTCCAGAGACTGCTGCTAGGAATCTCGAATCAGTTAAAACTACTCCAGAAGGTACTAAGTTCTACGTCACCCATGGTATTGAGGTAGAAAGCACTCCTCGTCCTCAACCTGGGCGTGTTCCTTACAATATCAAGACTGGACAATTTGAACCTGTTCTGAATGAAGAGACTGCTAGAGTAGAACAGCAAGGCTTTGGCTTCCACATCGTCAAGTGGATACCCATGAAGGAAGATGATCCTGTCCTTCAGAATCTCATGATTAAAACTGAGAGTGGTCAGTTTATCCCTGAAACTTCCAGTAAAGCTTCTTTGATGAGTTCTGCTAGTGCTACGGATAGCCTCAAGAATGGACTACTCGGATGGGTGAGAAACTCTGAAGATAGTCTTTCTATCCAAGAGTCTGCTCAACGTAAGGCAGCTACTTTTGCCCGTAATAATCTTCAGAAATGGGTAGATGGATTAGGTAGGTCCCTCACCGATATAGCGAAGGGTAGAGTCGATTATGACCCTGTTACAGGGGAGAGAATCTCTCATTTAATCAAACGTCCCAGTGGACCATTTGGTAATCTCAAAACCAAGCAGGTAGTAGAGCAATTTGAGAGAGTTCTCGACTATGCTCGTAAAGCTAACGATGGTAAGGGTGAATGGCTTCATAATCCAGGTGAGCTGCAAGACTTCTATCAACGTAATTTCCAACGTGATCCTTCTTACTTAGAAACTAAGGCTTACTTCGATTATCAAAAGATGATTGAAGGGCAACGTACTCTCGGAGAGATCAGTGAGTTCCGTAATCGTGCTATCCAAGGTTATGAACAGCATAAAATATCTATCCCTAATGGTGATGGTACTTCTACTGAGAGTAATTTCTTCGATGCAAGAAATGTCAAAGAGTTTCCCGGTGGAACTGATTACATGCTTGTCCTTGGTGACCAAAAGGGTGGTGAAAGTATCTACAAAATGGGACGTATCAACAGTAAGATGTTGGAACGTCTCAAAGGTATGTATGAACGTGGTGAAGCTAAAGTATTAGAACTATACGATATTGATCATCACCCTCTCCAAGGATTGACTGATTCTATTCAAGATCAGCGTATTCGGTATGTCTTCACTAAGAATTCTGAAAGTAAGGCATTACAGTTCAACCACGTCAATAGACGTGAAGGTGGACATTTCGAGTGGGACTACGACAACTACCTCAAACAAGCTGATGTACGTCCTCATAAGGCAGGTAGCCATGTAGAGAATATCTACGTCGGTGATAACACGATCATGCCTATCAAGAACAAAAAGCTTGGTGCAGATGTAGCTAAGATATGGAACGAAGCTCATGAGCTTATCAAACAGAATAGGTGGGACGACGTAAAGCCTCTGGCTGCTAAGTTAGGCATCGAATGGAATAAATTCACTGGATGGTATCATCCCGGTAGAGATGAAGCAGGTAATGTAACACGTCCTCGGCTTAATCCGAATGAACCTATCACAGTCGTCTCACGCGATAAGAAGATTATCGATATCGACAACGCCCTTAAGGAACGTTATCGTATTAATGGTGTTGATACACTCACTGATGGTACTAAGACTGGTTCTGCTAATAACTTTAAGGTAGCGTACAATACTGAACGTCGTTCATACGACTTCAGAACAATCAACGATGTCGGTCATAAAGATAATCCTATTTACCAGTACCAGCCTGCTGATCTAGTTGATCCTATCTCGACACTCAACCGAAGCATGACTAGAGTGATTAATAGTTTCTTTATGGACGACATGAAGTTCTATTCTGTTCAACATTGGCTACGTGCTGCTGAACCATATCTTGATGCCAAGGGTGGTATTGCTGAAGTAAGGACATCTCCATTCTGGTGGTTTCATAATCCTGAGTGGAAGAAGGATATGGACCCTGCTATAAAGCAAGCATTGCTTAGTGATCGTTATAAGATCAAGACATTCATAGGAACTCCTTCTACTTTTGATACTCAACTTCATTCACTTACGCAGAAGTTAGTAGATGCAGCTTATTCTGCTTATGGTCCTGAAGAAGGGCGTACGTTAGGTCAGAAGGTTAAGTCAGCTACTATATATCCTAGTTGGATGTTTAGTCGTCTGAAAGACCCCGTTGATGTCATTCGTAGTATTACTTATCATGCAAAGCTTGGACTGTTTGCTATTCCTCAGTTCTTAGTTCAGTCTCAGACACATGCTCTTATCTGGGCACTAGAACCCAAACATGGTACAGCAGGTACTTACGCCATGATGCTTCACCAATGGAGTAGGTGGAATAAATCTTCAGCTATGTTAGATGCACTTGATAACTATGCAACTAAACTCTCTGGTTTTGGTAGTCGGTTCAGACCGGGTGAATTCAAGGAAGCTATGCAAGAGCTTGAGAAGACTGGTTTCAACCACGTAGCGGGTGAATACGCAAATCTCGATAATCAGTTAAAGACTGGCTTCATCCAGAATAACGGTAATACTTTCCTCAGGTGGGGACAGATTCCCTTCCAAGAAGGTGAACGTTCTACACGCTTGACAGCATGGTATACCGCCTTCAGAGAATTCAGAGAAGCCAATCCTACTGCACCTATTGATAATATCACTAGGAATAAAATCCTTCAGAAGGCAGACCTATTAACTGTAAATATGAGTAGAGCCTCAGCTTCTGCTCTCAATCATGGTGTCTTCAGTCTATCTACGCAATTTTTGTCTTATCAGATTAAACTCGCTGAACTCTTCGTGAGTAAGCGTATTACTAATATGGCAAGAGCTAGAATTCTAACTGTTTATGCAGGTTTATATGGTCTTCCCTCAGCTATCGGAGTAACCGGCTTACCTATACAAGATTATATTCGTAGTCAGTTTGAAGACCGAGGAGGATACATCCCCGGTGAGAACTGGATATCTACTATGGTCAACGAAGGTTTACCTGCATGGATGATGGCTATGATTACAGGTCATGGTGATCTCCAGAAAGGTAATATCTATAACGTCGGAGACAGATTTGGTTCTCAAGGCTTTCAACAGGTCAAACAGTTCTTCCGTTCAGACATACCTTGGTGGCAAGCACTCGGTGGTGCTGGTATTTCTACTGTAGCTAACTTTACTGGTGCTCTTGCTGATCCGTTCACCCAGTATGCCATGTCTTGGGCTAGAGGTGATACAGAACCTTTCAAGATAAGAGCAGCGGACCTCGTAGAGCCATTTAAACAAATCAGTAGTGTATCTACTGGTGCTAAATTGTGGACAGCTATGCAGACTGGTAAGTGGGTTAGTAATAATGAACAGTATATCACTGATGTATCTCCATTGAACGCTGCCTTCATGGCTTTGACTGGCATGTCTCCTCAAGAGCAAGACGATATGTTTCTTAAGAATGAAATCATATCTGGTGAGACTGATGCTCAGAAGGCTGCGTTAAAGGAGTTCATAAAGGATTGGAGACGCGGTATTCAATCAGCAGAGAATGGCGATGATGATGCTAAGATGGCTTACCATCGTAATGCTATGGCTAGATTGACTGCAGTAGGGTATCCTCAAGAGAAAATCATGTCAGCTATTGCGATAGCCAACAGAGGCTATGAGAAGGCCATTGATGCAGTCAATGAGCGTATGTGGAAGCAAGGTGACCAAAGTAAACAACAGCAGAGACTTGATGTCTACAAGAGACAACTTGAACTCCAAGATAAGAGAAACCAGTAATGGCAATTTTTAACCCAGAGGTTCAACAGCAATGGGATCATACTCCCAACTATATGAACTACTCATCTTCGATTTCTCAACCAGACTTCAAAGGTGATACTAGTAAAGGCTCAGCTTTATCCACTACAGGTACAGCTATAGAAGGTGTTGTCGGATTAGCTGACGAAGCTGTTAAGCAGAAGATAGATACTGATGTTCATGCTCAAGTAGACCAAGAAAGAGATCAGTTTACAACTGCTTTAACTGCCGTAAGAGATGCCCAGAAAGGCTCTGTAATACCTGCTGCAGTACAGACTACAGGTAGCTCTGCTCTCAGTTTAACGGATCAGCAGCCTTCCCAGAGCGTTCCAGGGGCTATTGAAGTAGGTACTAATAAAGTTGATGCATTACAAGCTGCTCTGATTAATGGTAAGATCAATGATACCTATTATACTCAAAGACTGAATAGTATCGCTAAGGATTTACGTACACAGTACCCCGGCTATCGTGATTATATAGATCAAAGAATATCTCAGGCTACTGGGATCAATCCTGCTAATGCTTATGTTCAAAATCTAATGCAAGATATCAATCGTGCATCACAGACTAGAGATAAAGCTAAAGATGCTTTAGATACTCAGTTGCGAGATGCTTATTCTAGCGGTGTAGGTGGTACAGATGCCAATGGTAATCCTCTTCCAGGTTTACCTCAGGCTGATATCGTCTATAAAGCTTGGAAGGCTGGTATTATTTCTGATGATGATGCTAGGGCTTATTTGTATAAAGCTAATCACAATATGTGGGCTATTAAGCAACAGGATGCCCAACGCAATAATATGAAGGGCACTAAAGAAGAGATTGCTGACCAACGTACTCAAGACTTCACTCGTGAGACAGGCATGGCTATCGATAATGCGTTTCATGTTCAGACTATGATTACTGGAACTAATACTCCACAGGGTATTCTAGACTTCGTAGGTAAGGTTGCTACTAATAAAGCTCAAGCTACTGATGCCCAGTTTGAACAACTTGCTACGTTAGTTCTTCAACAGAAGAATGCATTCATGGCACAACAGCATGCCAGAGCTAACCAGCTTGTTAATGGGCATAGTTATGCCTCTGATATTGGTATTGAAAAAGTAAATAATATCATCGAGAACCAAGCTAAAGCCTACGATCTTGTTTACGATGCCTTGAAGAATAAAGATGCAGGTGCAGCTTATTCCCATATGAACCAAATCAGAGCTATCCTAGATGACACTAAATCTAATATTCTAACGAATCCCGATGTTGGTGGGTATGTTGCTAAGAGTAAAGCTTTGTTAGATACTATGGGTCCCAATTGGACTAGTCTGGTTATCCAAGGTGATCTTAGAAAAGACATGGATACTAAGACGAGAGCATTGTTTAATGATAACTCTCTCGATGCTAGACTACAACCTAACCTTGCTTCTACAGGTGTACCTACAACTGCTTCAGATCACATCGAAGCTGCTAAGAAGGCTGGTGTAAAGAACCCTAAGTATTACGACAGTGTAATCGGATTGGTAGATGATATTCGTAATCCTAATGCTCCTGATGCTGATAAGGCTAATATAGTCAGGTACTTCTATTCCCCTCAAGGACAAAATCTTCTCAAGAACTTCTCACAAGATTATACCGACCCTCAAACTGGTAAGACTGTTCCAGGTAAGTACTCTGTATGGTCTCGTCTGACTAGCCCTGATATTACTGACAACATGGCTAAGATGGCTAAGAGTGACCCTGCTGCAGGTAATATGTACCGTAACTGGGTGGAAGGTACAGGTAGGGAATTATTCGGTGATTCAGTACGTTATCTCAATCATTTTACAGGCCATGATAACTTATATTTCGAGTACGACAGTAAGTACCACCAGTTAACTTTACGCGATAAAGAAGGTGCTTTATCTCCTGTTGTAGGCACAGATTCTAGAACTAATACCAATCGTCCACCTCCGGATAGTTATATCTGGCAGGTGAAGAAACAAGTAGACCAAGTTAATTTAGTTCTTCGTCATCTAGCTACTATGCAGCAATCCTTCGGTGGTGACCCTGATGCCTATGCACTAAATGTTATCCAACAGTATGGTGCTGATCTTAACGGTAACTACTCAGGTCTACCTAAGGCTATTGCAGATGCCATCGCAGCTAGCAGAAAGCCTCAACGTCGTCTAGACGATACGTTCAAGGATTTAGGTAAGTGAGAAACTATCCTAAAGAAACAAAGTGGGAAGATTCCCCTCGTCAAGTAAAACGACGTGAAGCTCGTAATAAAGCTAGACGACAAGCTATGAAGAAAGGCTTAGTTCGAAAAGGAGATAAGAAGGAACTAGATCATGTGGGTTATCATCCGACAGGAACTCTTAAAGGTGTTCGTGCAAAGGTTGTCTCCAGACATGCTAATCGTGTTAGACAGCCTCCGCATAAGGGCTATAAGTAATGGGAATAGGTACTAGTCAGGGTGCGTATTACGATGATGCATTTCATCAGGCTGCTGCCCAATGGGACCCATCGCAGGATGATAACGTCGTAAGTCCTAATATGGATCAGATGAAGGATTCTTCTATCGAACAATCTCCTCAAACTGTTCAAGATAAGAAGACCTTCTCTTCATCTACTATTCCTGTAGCTGATAAATATGACACTCCATTAACTCCAGAAGAACAGGCTGCCTACTCTAAGAAATTCTCTTCAGAGGATTCTCAGGATTATGATATGCAAGGTTTCTTTAAAGCTAATCCAGATGTAAATCCTCATACAGACGGAACTCATTATCCAGATACTTTCAAGAAGCCAAACCATATGACTTTCTCAGATGAGAGTATCTATAATGGTCAGAATGGTAATCAAGGTGGACATTGGGGTGTAGATGCTAACGGGAATGATACATTCACTCCTGGTGTGACTAATCTGGCGTTACATACTCCGCAAGAACTTCAAGAGTACTTCGCTAAGGTAGAACCTAATGTTAAGTTAATCATGCCTGACACTGCTGCTGGAATGGGTGCACAAGCTTCACAGTTGGCTCAGGATGCGTTAAAAAGAACATCAGGTACTAAACTCTCAAACTCATCAGACCCCTTCGGTACGATTTATACAAATAACCCTAGGATACAATTTAATCCTGAAGATATTGATAATGGCATTAATTTAACTATGTCCTTCGGTGCTGGAACCATAGCAGGTTCAGGAAGTAAAACTGCTGATACAATGGCTAGAATGAAAGCTGCTGTATTAGAAGCTAAAGGAACTCCTCCTGAAGATATCATTAAGCAAACTGGATGGTGGAGAGGTCCCGATGGCCGTATGCGATATGAGATTCCTGACACTGGAATGAAACTTGCTGACAGAGATTGGACATACGGAGAGACTGGAAGACTACCTGATTTTATTGAACACCCGGAATTATACAAAGCTTATCCTCATTTAAATGATATTAATTTTAAGGTAGCTGATAAAGGATTTCCTTATTTAGGAGGTTTCAATCCAGTTACTAATGAATTAACGATTAACCCTGATAAGATTAAAGGTGGAGATCAAGGCATACTTGACGTGGTGTCTCATGAACTTCAACATGCAGTTCAAAACCTAGAAGGTTTTGATAAAGGAAGTAATCCAGATAAAGCTTTAGATGATGCTCTTCTATCTTTAAAAGGTAAGATGAGAGAAGCTGCAGTAGCTAAAGATGATACTCAACTTCAAGGACTATTAAAGCTTTATTCAGATATTCAGAATAATGCTTTGAAGTTTGGTGAATATATGTATCAACGTTCTCCCGGAGAAGTTGAAGCTAATACTGTGATGTCACGTAGACAATTACCGGATGATCTTCGTAAAAATGTATCTCCATTGGAAAGCCAAAAGATATTAGAAGGTAGTGAAAACTCACTCACAGGTGGTAAGTACTATCCAGAGTTCAGATATCCAAAAGGTACTTTTTCATCTGATATATCAGCGAGTGCTCCAGTGACACAATTTAGACGTGCTGCTAATGACAATCTTACAGGACAGGAAAGAGCTAAAGCTTTTATAGCTAAGCTTCCTAAATATAATACTGATAATGAACCTTCTATTCTAGAGCGATTAAAGAAGGCTGAGGAAGAGCAAAATAAGCCTGAGTAAGAAAAACCTGTCATAGGTAAAATAGTACCGTTCAAGCTACCAAGTCGTACAGACACAAAAAACCCCGCCAGCGCAAGCCAGCGGGGTTTCTCTCATTTCGAGTACGACAGTAAGTACCACCAGTTAACTTTACGCGATAAAGAAGGTGCTTTATCTCCTGTTGTAGGCACAGATTCTAGAACTAATACCAATCGTCCACCTCCGG